>Ga0335076_10004129_pt1 | contig 14649 bp, 9 predicted proteins | sample Lox_Sample_25_FD_206717 | JGI IMG/M metagenome (GOLD analysis project Ga0335076, IMG submission 206717) | Soil microbial communities from Loxahatchee National Wildlife Refuge, Florida, United States - Lox_Sample_2.5 | ecosystem: Environmental > Terrestrial > Soil > Wetlands | place: USA: Florida... | reverse complement strand
TCGGTGATCGCGCCGATCAGCACGCTGCCGATGAGGCCCGCGCCCAGGATCACGATCCCCGAGAGCAGGGCCGCCCGCGCGTATTCGAAGCCGCGCTCGGCCACGAGCCAGGTGATGGCGTGCTGCGAGGCCGCGCTCGTGTAGACCAGCAGCACGGCCGCAACGGTGAGGACCACGAGCATCGGGCGCTCGCCGAGCGCGGATGCGAGACGCGAGGAGTCGGCGCTCGGCCGGGCATCGCGGCGCGGGGGGTCCCGGAGGAGCGGAACCGTCATCGCGCACACGAGCCCCGTCGCTCCGAGCACCAGGAAACAGGCGCGCCAGCCGAGCCGCGGGCCGAGCACGCCCGAAAGCGCGAAGCTCAGCGCGAAGCCGACCGGCACTCCCGCATAGAACACGCCCGTTGCGACGCCCAGACGCCGGGCAGGCACCCGGTCGCTCACCATCGAGAGCGCCGTCGCGGGCAGGCCGGCCTCTCCGATTCCCACGAGAACGCGCCAGATGGCGAGCCCCACGAGCCCCGAGGCGGTCGAGGTGAGGGCCGTCGCCAGGCTCCAGACGCTGAGGCCTAAAGCTATGAGCCGAGGGCGGTTGTAGCGGTCTGCCAGGACCCCGACCACGAGGATGCCAGCGGCGAAGACCACTATGAAGGGACCGCCGACGAGCAGCCCGATCTGGGCGCGCGTGAGGCCGAGGTCCGCGATCAGCAGCGGAGCGAGCGCAACCAGGAGCTGGCGGTCGACGTAGCTCAGGACGTTGAGCGCGGCGACGGCGACGACGAGACCAAGCCCGCTCGGCTCGCGAGCGGAGGCGGCGTGGGGGAGCGGGTCGGCTTCCGGCGCGAGCACGAGCCCCATCCTAGCTGGACGCAGACTTTACGCCGAGCCGACGGGGTGGTAAGACAATGCACGTGGCCGAGGACAAGGAGGGACGACCCGCCCCGCTTAGAGTCCTCCTCGTCGAGGACGACCTGGACCACGCGGAGCTCGTGCGACGGGGGCTCGACGAGTGCCACGCCAACCTCGAGCTCGTGCACGTCGAGGACGGCGAGGCCGCGCTCGCGTACCTTCAGCGCCGCGACGCGCCCGATTCACCCGAGCGGCCGCACCTGATCCTGCTCGACCTGCGGCTGCCGCGCATGGACGGGCTCGAGGTGCTGCGCGAAATCAAGGCCTCGCCCGATCTCGCCGACATCCCGTGCGTGGTGCTCACGACCTCGCGCGCCGAGGGCGACATGGTGAAGGCCTATCGCCTCCACGCGAACAGCTACCTCGTGAAGCCGGGCAGCTACGAGCACTTCGTCGAGCTGATGGCGGAGGTCGAGCGCTACTGGCTGCGCCAGAACAGCCGGCCGATCTCCGCCGGCGCCGCCTAGTCCCCGGACGATTCACGAAGCCCGCCCGTGCCCGCGAAGTGAATCGTCCGGAATGCGTCCCGCCCTGCCAGGCCGGGTTGCGTCCCTCGGGCATGTCCGGTTCGCTTGCCCTTCCTCTTGGCACGATCGAGCGGAAGAATCGATCGCATGATGCAATATCCTGACAATCTCCGTTGACCCGGGGGGCCAATCGTTCTTATCCTCGCGGTTTCCGAAGGACAACTTGGACAGCCACGAGCGTATCCCGCGCAGTGTCGACGACGAGCGGGACGCGTGTGGGATGGGCTTCCTGGCCTCGCGCCAGGGGGTCGCCGAGCGCCGGCTGATCGACATCGCGCTCGACCTCTGCAAGAAGTTCGACCACCGCGGCGCGCCCGGCCACGGCGCGGGCCTGCTGCTCGACATCCCCTGGCCGCTGCTGCTCGACCGCTTCCCCGACCACGTCCGCCTGATCGCTCAGCGCGACGTGGCGCTCGGCATGTTCTTCCTGCCGTTCGAGACCGTGCCGCGCCGGCGCTGCGTGAAGCGGGTCGAGGAGCTCGCGGCGCTCGCCGAGGCCGACGTGCTCGGCTGGGCCGACGTCCCGGTCGACCTCGACGCGCTCCCGGCCGGGGCCGCCGCCCGCCGCACGGCTCCCGTCGTGCGCCAGGCGCTCTTCCGCCGGCCCGCGGGGCTGTCCGAGGACGGCTGGCTCGCCGGCCGCTACCTGCTTCGGCTCGCGCTCGACGAGGTGCTGAGCGAGGAAGTCGGGAGCGACTTCTCGATCGCGAGCCTCTCGAACCGCACGGTCGTCTACAAGGGCCTCGCCGAGCTCTCGAAGATCGGCCAGCTCTACCCGGACCTCCGCGACCCGCACTACGCCTCGCGCTTCGTGCTGTTCCACAGCCGCTACAGCACGAACACCACGACCGCGTGGCGCCGCGCGCAGCCGTTCTGGGCGCTCGGGCACAACGGCGAGATCTCGACGATCAAGGGCAACGTCGCCTGGATGGAGGCGATCGGGCCCGACCTCGTGAGCCTGCTGACGGAGCGCCACCCGCGGCTCAAGAAGATCGGCGCGCGCGTGCGCTCGATCATCTGCGAGGGCGGCTCCGACACCGCGAACCTCGACGACATGGTGATCGCGCTGTTGACCGGCGGGCTGAGCCTGCCGCAGGCGATCCTCGCGCTCTTGCCCGAGGCGCCGAGCCTGGCCGCCGCGAGCGACCGGCTGACGGCGTTCCACGAGGCGATGAGCGTGTTCCTGGGCGCGTGCGACGGCCCGGCCGCGATCGTGGCCTGCGACGGCGACGAGGCGGTCGCCCACCTCGACAGGAACGGCCTGCGGCCGCTCTGGCTCTTGACGACGCCCGACTACGCGCTCGCCGCGAGCGAGATCACCGGCACCGAGGACCTGGGCCCGGTCGAGACGCAGCGCATCTTCGGCCCCGGCGACACCGTGGTCGTCAGCCTCAGGAACGGCGATGTGCTGCAGACGGACGACGTGCACCGCCTGGTCTCGGGCCAGAAGTTCCCGCAGCCGCAGCGGCGGGTCGTGGTCGAGGCCGCGGCGCACGCGGCGCCGGTGCCGCCAGCCGACCTGCGCCGGCTCCAGATCGCGTTCGGCATGACGCGCGAGGACGAGCAGGTGCTGCTCGCCGCGCTCGCGGGCAGCGGCAAGCCCGCGATCGGCTCGATGGGCGACGACACGCCGCCCGCGGCCATGCTCGACCGCCTGCCGCGCCGGCTCGAGGACCACTTCAAGCTGCGCTTCGCGCAGGAGACGAGCCCGCCCATCGACCCGATCCGCGACGCCTGGGTGTTCGAGACGGGCACGGCGCTCGGCGACCGCTCGGGCCTTTGGCGCCCGACCGGGAAGAACGGCAAGGACCGGCCGGCCCACGGGCCCGTCTACATGCTGCCGGAGCGGATCCTGTCGATGAGCGAGCTCGAGGCGCTCGAGAAGCTCGAGGGCGTGGAGCGGCTCTCGCTGCTGTTCGACGCCGCGAGCGGTCCCGCTGGGCTCGAGGCGGCGCTCGAGGCGGTCGTCGCGAGCGGGCTCGAGCGCGCAGGCGGGCGCGCCGCCGTGCTCGTGCTCTCGGACCGCGGCATCGACGCGGCGCACGCCGCCGTCCCCGCGCTGCGCGCCGCGAGCCGTCTGCACGACGCGCTCGTCAAGGCCGGGCTCCGGCACCGGGTCGGGCTCGTCGCCGACGCCGCGGTCTGGGACATCCACCACACGGCGCTGCTGATCTCGGTGGGTGCGGACGCGCTCTGCCCGTGGCTCGGCAGCCTGAGCGCCGGCGAGCGCGAGAAGACCTACCTCAAGGGGCTGCGCGGCGGCTTCGTCGAAGCGATGTCGATGATGGGCGTGACGCCCGCCTCGGCCTACTGCGGAGCGAAGCTGGTCGAGGCGGTCGGTCTCGACCCGGCCTGGCTGCGCACGGAGTTCCCCGGAGTGGCCCGACACCTGGGCGGCATCGGCCCGGAGCGGCTCGACCAGGAGTGGCTGAGCTTCCACAAGGAGGCCTTCGATCCCGCGGCGAAGGGCGATCTCGTCGACGCCGGCGAGTTCCGCTTCCGGAACGCCGCGCGGCCGCACGCCAACGGCCCGGATGTCGTGCGCACGCTGCACGCCGCCTCGGGCTACGCGGCGAAGGGCAAGGAAGTCTCCGGTTCGCACGAGGCGTATGAGACCTTCGCGCACACGGTGAACGAGCGCGCCCCGCTGAACGTCCTCGACCTGCTGCGGATCGTGCCGCACGACGGCGCCATCGCGCTCCACGAGGTCGAGGCCGAGGAGCACGTGCTCTGGCGCTTCATGGCGCCGGGCATGAGCGAGGGCGCGCTCTCGGAGCCGGCTCACCGCGCGGTCGCACGCGCCATGAACGTGCTGCAGCGGTACTGCCGGCTGAAGTTCAAGAAGGCCGGCGTGCCGGTCCCGCCCGGGATCGGGCCGATCGCGAACTCGGGCGAGGGCGGCTTCGACAAGTCGCGGATCGGGCGGCCGGACGGCAACCGCAGCATCCAGTACGCGGGCGCGCGCTTCACGGTCACGCCGATGACCGCGGCGCGCGCGGCCGAGGCCGAGGTGAAGTTCGCGCAGGGCGCCAAGCCCGGCAAGGGCGGCCAGCTCCCGGGCAAGAAGGTGGCGCCGCGCATCGCGCGGCAGCGCGGCTGCGAGCCCGGCTACGAGCTCGTCTCGCCGCCCGTGAACCACAACCTCTACTCGATCGAGGACGTCAAGCTGATGGTCGAGAGCTGGCGCCACCTCAATCCCGACGTGAACGCGGCGCTCAAGTTCGTGGCGACTCACGGGGTCGAGATGGCGTGCATGGGCGGCGTCAACGCGGGCGCCAACCGGCTGCACATCTCCGACGGCTGCGGCGGCACGGGCGCCGCCAAGCGCGTCGACCAGAAGCACGGCGGCGTGCCGGTCGCGGCGGTGCTGCCGGCGGTGCAGGACATGCTCGTCGAAGAGGGCGTGCGCGAGCGCGTCGAGATCTCGGTCGACGGCGGCGTCCTCACCGGCGAGCACGCGCTCAAGCTGATGCTGCTCGGCGCCGACCGGATCGGCTTCGGCACGACGCTCTTGATGTCGATCGGCTGCTCGATGCTGCGCCAGTGCCACATGGCCGGCCCGCAGCCGGGCGACACCACCGGCAAGCGCCGCCAGGGCTGCACGGTCGGTGTCGCGACGCAGGACCCGCTGCTGGTCGCCCGCTTCGGCGGCAAGAGCCGGCACGCGACCCGACTGCTGCAGCACGTGGCGCAGGAGCTGCGCGAGCTGATGGCCGCGAACGGCATCCGGCGGCTCGAGGACGTGGTCGGGCGCCGCGACCTGCTCGTCAAGCGCGACGACCTGCAGGGCAAGGCGGCGCTGCTGGACGTCGGCCACATCGTGGGCGCTCCGCCGGCGCAGCCCGGCGAGCGCGACGACGCCGAGCAGCGGCGGCGCTTCGCGCCGCCGCGCCGGGAGGCCGAGGAGAAGGGCGCCGTGCGCGCGCTCGCCGGCGACAGCGTGTGCGTCGAGGCGGTGCTCACGAACAGCGACCGCTGCGTCGGCGTGGGCGCGGCGGGCATCGTGGCGCGCTGCCGCGGCGACGCCGGCCTCGCCAAGGGCAAGCTCGTGTTCCGCCACAAGGGCGCGGCGGGCCACTACTACGGCGCCTACGCCGTCTCTGGAATGGAGCTCTACCTGCGCGGCGTGGCGGCCGACTCGGCCTTCACGGCGGCCTACGGCGGGAAGCTGGTGGTCGCGCCGGAGAGCGGCGCGGACGAGGCGCTGACGGTCGTCGGCAACACCTTCGCCTACGGCGCGCGCGCCGGCCGCGCCTACATCGCCGGCCGCGGCGGGAACCGCTTCGGCATCTGCCTGCGCAAGAGCCACGAGGGCGAGGGCCCGCGCATCGTCGTCGAGGGCGTCGAGGCGAACGCGTTCCAGTACATGACGGGCGGCATCGCGCTCGTGCTGGGCCCGGTCGGCTTCAACCTGGGGGCCGGGCTCACCGGCGGGCGCGTCTACCTCTACGACCTCGATGGCTCGCGCCTCAATCGCCAGTACGTGAGGGCCGAGCCGCTCGACGCGGCGGGGGCCGCCGAGGTCGAGGCGCTGCTGCGCGAGCACCACACAGAGACCGCGAGTCCCACGGCCGAGCGGCTGCTGGAGAGCTTCGACCCGACGCGGTTCTCGCGCGTGACGACGTCCTTGGCGCCGGAACCGATCGAGTAGCCCGCTACTTCGTGACGGTGAAGTGCAGCACGTTGGTCCGGTCGCCGTTCGCGCTCTCGAGCGCGATCGCGTAGATCGTCGGCGACACGTTCGCGTCGAGCTCGAGCAGCACCGTCACGAGGTTGGCGCTCGTCCACTTCTGGCGCACGACGCTGATGCCCTTCGCCGGGTCCTTGACGCCGAGGATCTGCACGTGCTGGTCCGAACGCAGGCCCGAGCCGCGCAGGTCGAGGAGCGCGCGCCCGCCGCGCTTCACCGTGAGCGGCGACAGCGTGGAGAGCGCCGCCGGCTCCACTGGCGCGACCGCGGGGGCCGGTGTCGGAGTGGCCACGGCTGCGACCACCGGCGCGGGCGTCGGAGTGGGAGCCGGAGTCGCGACGGGGACGGGCGTTGGAGCAGGCGTCGCCGCCGCCTTCACGGGCGCGGGTGTCGGCGTCGGGCTCGCGGCCGCCACCACGCGCGGTGTGGGGGTGGCGGCCGGGGTCGGCGTCGGCGTGGGAGTCGCGGCCGCTTCGGGCGTGGGCGTGGCCACGGGCGTCGGCGCCGGTCGGGGCGGAGGCGGCGCGGGAGCGGCGCTCTGGCGCCCGAGCCAGAAGTAGCTGCCTGCCGCTGCCGCGACCAGCAGCACCCCGGCCAGGATCAGGGGCAGCATGCTGCGCGACTCGCGCCTCGGGGCCGCACGCTCCGGGGCGCGCGACTTCCCGCCGGAGGAGCGCGTCGGGGCGGGCTGCGGCTCGGAGCGGCCGCCCTTCTGCTGCGCCGCCGCGAGCTGCGCCAGGTAGGTGAGGTCCTTGGGCCGCCAGTCCGGCGACTTCTCGAGACAGCCCATCACGCTGTTCGCGAGCTCGCGCGGCAGGTCGGGCACGACCTCGGGCAGCGGCTTCGGCGCCTCGCCGCAAGGCCGGCCCGCGAGGATCTCCCAGCAGAGCGCCCCGATGCCGTAGATGTCGGCGGCGGCCGAGAGCTCTCCACCCTCGAGCAGCTCGGGTGCGGCGTAGCCGGGCTCGGGGCGGCCGCGAGCGGCGGGGCTGAGGTCGACCTTCAGGTCGCCGCCGATCTCGACGCGCTCGGGCGCGATCGACGCCAGCGTCTCGCCGCGGTCGTGAACCGCGTTGAGCGCCTGCGCGAGACGCTCGACGAGCCGCAGCCGCTCGGCGGGTGAGTGCTGCTGCCTCAGCCAGGCGTCGAGTCTCATACCGCGGAGGCGAGGCTAGCCGTGCCTGGGTGCGCGGTCAAGCGGCGGGCCCACATCGGGGGTCAGTGGCCGGCCGCAGGGGCGAGGGGCGGGAAGCCCTTCTTGCGGGCCTCCTTGTCCACGATCGCCACAAAGTCGTTGATCCGTGGGACCTTCTTGCCGTCGATGTAGACCGTCGGCGTGGAAGTGACGCCCAGCCGGTTGCCTTCCGCGACCTGCGCGTCGAGCGTTGCCCGGGTCTTCGGATCGTCGAGGCAGCCCTGGACGGCGGAAGCGTTGAGCCCCGCCTCGCCCGCGAGGCGAACCACGTCCGCGGGCTGCGCCGACTGGATCTCGGCCGCGAAGACGCGGTCGTGATACGCCTCGAACTTGCCCTGGAGCTGCGCGCACACGCCGCCGAGCGCGAGCGCGCACGAGCCCTGGTGGATCGAGCGCGTCAGCTTCGGGTTGCAGGACATGTCGAGCGGGTAGTGCTTGTAGTAGACCTTGATCCGCCCGCCCGCCTGCGGCATGAAGCCGCCGAGCGCGGCCGCGAGCTGCTTGCAGAAGGGGCACAGGAAGTCGGAGTACACGACGACGGACACGGGCGCCTCGGCCGGGCCGCGCACTGGCGTGTTCGCGAGGTCGATGACAGCGGGCGTCGCGGTGTCGTACTCGCGCTGAGCCTTGGCGGAGAAGTACTGCTCGAGCTTCTGGGGATCGTCGAGCGTGGCCTGCAGCTTCTGCGCCTCCTCGCGCCAGTAGGCCGCGTCCTGCGGCTTCTCCGGAGCGCCGGGCGTCGGTGACGGGGTGGCGGTCGCGGCCGGGACGCTGCCGGCCGGCGCCGGAGCCGGGGTGGGTGTGACGGGGGCCGGTGCTCCGAGCAAGCGCGCCGTGCGGTCCGCCGCGCGCTGGCGCAGCGTCCAATTGGCCGCGAAGACGAAAGCCAGGATCGCGGCCGCGCCGAGCACGGCCCCTGCGAGCGCGAGCCGGCCCTCGGGCCGCGCGAGCTGCGGCCCCGCCAGCGCCGCCGCTCGCCGCGCCGGCCAGAGCGCCGCGAAGGCGAGCACGGCCAGCACGTACGTCAGCAGGCACAGCTTGCAGAAGGCGTGGATCGCGAGAGCCTGCACGCCGAGCAGCACCAGGTCCACGGCGAGTGCCGCCGCGAGCGCCCCGAGGCCCACGAGCGCGAGCGCGGGACGCAGCTCGGCCGGGCTCGCGAGCGCGAGCAGCAGCAGCAGGCCGAGCGCGAGATAGAACGCGAAGCCCCAGGCCGCGACCGGGAAGCCGGCGACCTTCGACCACGCGCTGTGCGCGACCTGGTCGCAGCCGCTCGTCGCGCCCTCGCCGCAGACCTGGCTCACCGTGGCGACGGCACGCGGCTCGCCGTAGTGCTGGAGCAGCAGCAGGCCCGCGACGCCAGCCGCCGCCGCGCACGAGACGAGAGCCGCCGCGATCCGCTTCGCCGCGCTTCCTTCCACCCGCACCTCCGAGAAGCGAATCTAGCCGACGCCCGCGGCACGCGCAACGACGCGTGCCGACGCGGCGCCTGGCGCGGCGGATAGAATGCCCAGCACTTCCATGGCGGAGCGGCCTCGGGTCGTGGTGATCGGCGGCGGGTTCGGCGGCCTGACGGCGGCCCAGGCGCTCGCGAGCCTGCCGGTCGACGTCACGCTGGTCGATCGCAAGAACCACCACGTGTTCCAGCCGCTGCTCTACCAGGTGGCGACGGCCGGACTGTCCCCGGCCGAGATCGCGGCGCCGATCCGGCACGTGCTGCGCCGGCAGCGCGCGACGCGCGTGCTGCTCGGCGAAGCGAGCGCCGTCGATCTCGCGAGGAAGTGCGTGCGGCTCGACGCGGGCGAGCTCGCCTACGACTACCTGATCGTCGCGGCAGGGGCGACCCACTCCTACTTCGGCCACGACCAGTGGGCGGCCCACGCGCCGGGCTTGAAGACGATCGAGGAGGCGCTCGAGATCCGCCGCCGCGTGCTGCTCGCCTTCGAGGAGGCCGAGCGCGAGGAGGACGCCGAGCGCCGGCGCGCCTTCCTGACGTTCGTGGTGATCGGCGGCGGACCGACGGGCGTCGAGATGGCCGGCGCCTTCGCCGAGATCGCCCGCCACACGCTCGCGCGCGAGTTCCGGCGCATCGACCCGGCGAGCGCGCGCATCGTGCTGGTCGAGGCGGGGCCGCGCATCCTGCCGGCCTACCCCGACGATCTCTCGCAGCGGGCGCAGCGCCAGCTCGAGGCGCTGGGCGTGCAGGTCTGGATCGGCTCGCCGGTGAGCGACGTGGGGCCGGGCGGCGTCCAGATCGGGGCGGATCGCCTCGCGACGCGCACCGTCGTCTGGGCGGCCGGCCTGCAGGGCTCGCCGCTCGCGCGCACGCTCGGCGCCCCGCTCGATCGCTCGGGGCGTGTGCGCGTGCTCCCCGACCTCACGCTGCCCGGCCATCCCGAAGTGGCGGTGATCGGCGACCTCGCCGCGCTCGAGCAGGACGGCAAGCTGATCCCCGGCGTGGCGCCGGCGGCGATGCAGATGGGCGCCCATGCCGCGCGGAACGTCGATCGCTCGCTGCGCGGCGCGCCGCTCCTGCCCTTCCGCTACCGCGACAAGGGCTCGCTCGCGACCATCGGCCGCAGCCGAGGCGTGGCGCTCATCGGGAAGCTGCGCCTCTCGGGGCTCGTGGCCTGGCTCGCGTGGCTCATGATCCACGTCTTCTTCCTGATCGGGTACCGGAATCGGCTCATGGTCATGCTGGAGTGGGCCTGGGCCTACGTCACGTACGACAGGAGCGCTCGGCTCATCGTGGGGCGCGGCAGTGAGCCGGGACGCTAGCGTCAGTCGAGCGCGGCGCGATCCGAGTCGCCCATCTCGACCGTGCCGCCGGGGAAGTATTCGCGCCAGCGACGCGAGACGAGCGCGGCGGTGTCGGGATCGGTGGCGAGCTCCTTCGGGAACGTGGGCTTGCGCCTCGCGTCGATCAGCACCGGCGGCTCGTGGACCACGTGGTGGCGCACGACGCGCGAGCCGGCCGAGTGGATGTCGGCCGCGGGCTCGAAGCGCGTGAACGTGGTCCAGTGGAAGTTCATGGCGCTCGCCGCGGCGCGGCGCGGCTCGTCGGTCAGCACCACGAGCGGCCAGCCGCGGAAGGCGGGGTGGCTGGCGAGGCGGGCCGCGGCCTTTGGATCGTCCGCGGCGCTCGGGCCGCCCACGACGAGGCAGCCGCCGCAGAACACGCGCACGTCCGTCACCTCGGGGGGCGGCGCGACAGACGGCCGGAACTCGCGCGGCAACTCGCGCACCGGGTCGCCGAGCCCGAGCCAGACGCCCTTCGAGCCCTCGTTCACGGTCGGCCCCGTGTAGTCGAGCGTGTCCATCGAGAGGTTCGAGAAGACGTAGAGGTCGGTCTCGGGGCGCGTCCGCGCGAGCACGTGCTCGAGCGTCGCCCGGAAGTCGCGCAGGTCCACGCGGCGGTCGGTCACGAGCAGGAACTTGGTGAGCGAGAGCTGGCCTTCGCCGAGGATTCGGAAGGCGGAGGCCATCGACTCGCGCTGGTAGCGCTCGCGCACGACCGCGGCGGCGAGCGAGTGGTAACCGGTCTCGCCGTACGACCAGAGGTCGACCACGCCGGGCATCACCAGCGGGAAGAGCGGCGCCAGCAGCTCCTGCAGCAGGTCGCCGATGTAGAAGTCCTCCTGCCGGGGCTTGCCCACGACGGTGGCCGGGTAGATCGCGTTCTTGCGGCGGCAGAGCGCCTCGACCTCGAACACCGGGTAGTCGTGGCGCAGCGAGTAGTAGCCGTAGTGGTCGCCGAAGGGACCCTCGGGCTTCCGCAGCCGCGGGGCGACGCGGCCCACGAGCGCGATCTCCGCCTCGGCGACGAGCGGGTGCGGGCCCGGGCCCGCGCAGCGCTCGAGCTTCCGTCCGGCGATGAGAGAAGCGAGCATCAGCTCGGGGACGTTCTCGGGAAGAGGCGCGATCGCGGCGAGCGTCAGCGCCGGCGGGCCCCCGAGGAAAACGGTGACCGGCAGGCTCTCGCCGCGCGCTTCGGCGACCGAGTAGTGGAAGCCGCCGCCCTTGCCGATCTGCCAGTGCATCCCGGTCGAGCGCGCGTCGTGGACCTGCAGGCGGTAGATCCCCAGGTTGCTGCGGCCGGATCCCGAACCGGGGGCAGCGGGATGGAGCGACGAACCGGCACGTGGCTCCTCGAGAGGGGATCGCGAAGGGGAAAGAGCGGCCGGGCCGGCTGCCTGCTCGTTTGAGATGGGGGGCTTCCGCCCCCAAACCCCCCGTGTCTGCCTCGCGTCCCCAGGGTGTTCCGTGTAGACGAGCGGGAGCGTGACAAAGGGCCCGCCGTCCTCCGGCCAACAGGTCAGCACGGGCAGCCGGTCGAGGCGCACGTCCTTGGTCACGACGTCGGTCACCGGGCCGCTCGCGCGGGTACGCAGCCCGATCCGCAGCAGCTCGCCCGCCACGTCGCGCGCGCCCCAGAGCTTCGACGGCGTCGGGGGCACGAGCGTCTCGGCCAGCTCCACCAGGCGCCGGATCAGCCGGCCGGGTCTGCGGCCGAACGCCAGCTCGGCGCGCCGCGCGGTGCCGAAGAGGTTCGTCACGAGCGGGAGCTCGGCCCCGCGCACGCGAGTGAACAGGAGCGCCGGTCCGCCGGCCGCGATGACGCGGCGGTGGATCTCGGCGGCCTCGAGCCGCGCGTCGACCTCGGCCTCGACCACGCACAGCTCGCCGTCGTCCCGGAGCTGGTCCAGGAACGCGCGCAGGTCGGGGAAGGCGGGCTCGGCCACGGCAGGCTCGCGGGATCCTAGCACCGGCGTTCGCGCTCCTTCTCTCAGAGAAGCCGGAACGAGTGGCTCTTCACCGCGAGGAACACGGTCTGGCCGGCCGCGAGGCCGAGCGAGGCGGCGGCCGAAGGCGTGACGCGCACGATCCACTCGGGCGTGGGCTGCGAGGTCGCGGGAGAGCAGCGCAGCGTCACGTCGGCGCCCGAGCGCGCGACCGTGGCGATCCGGACCTCGAAGAGGTTGCGGGCCGAGAGTCCCTCGGGCGCGCGTCTCGCAACGATCACGTCCTCCGCCCTCACCGCGACCGTGACCTGGCTGCCGATGTCGCGCTCGGGCGCGAGCGGCACCGTCAGGCCCTGGCGCGCGGGCACCTCGACGATCGTGACGCCGCCCTCGACGTCGTGGGCTCGGACCCGGCCGCTGAACAGGTTCTCGACGCCGGCCTCCGCGGCGTGCGCCATCCCGGTGGTCGCGAGCAGGTCGAAAGGCGGCCCGACCGCCTCGACGCGGCCGGCGCGCAGCAGCAGCACGCGGCTCGACAGCGCGAGCGCCTCGCCGACGTTGTGGGTGACGTAGAGCACGGGCGTCTTCCACTCGTCGCGAACCCGCAGCAGGTACGGCAGGATGCGCTCGCGCAGGCCCACATCCAGCGCCGCGAGCGGCTCGTCGAGCAGGAGCAGGCGCGGCCGGGTCGCGAGCGCGCGCGCGAGCGCCACGCGCTGCTTCTCCCCGCCCGAGAGCGAGCCGGGACGGCGCTCGAGCAGCCCCCCGATCTCGAGCGTCGCGACCGCGCCCGCGACGGCCGCGGCGTCGGCGCGCGCCCCGAAGCGGACGTTGTCGCGTGCGGTGAGGTGGGGAAAGAGGCCGGCGTCCTGCGGCACGTAGCCGATCTGCCGCGCCTCCGGCGGCAGGGCCGCTCCGGCGGCGCTGTCGAGCAGCACGCGGCCGTCGAGCGCCAGCCGGCCGCGCACTCCGCGGCGCAGGCCCGCGATCGCTTCGAGCAGCGAGGTCTTGCCCGCTCCCGACGGGCCCATCACCGCCGTCACGCCGCCCTCGAGCCGCGCGGCGACGCGCAGCTCGAAGCTCGCGAGCGGCAGCTCGAGCTCGAGCTCGATCATGCCGCGGTCCGCCGGGTCCTCTGGCGCGTGAACCACTCGGCGGTCCAGAGCGCCGCGAACGCGATGAGCGTCGTGACCCCCGCCAGCGCCAGCGCGCGGTCGTCGTGTCCGAGCTGGTTCTCGTGGAAGATCGCGAGCGCGAGCGTCTGCGTGCGGCCGGGGATGTTGCCCGCGATCATGACGGTCGCGCCGAACTCGCCGAGCGCGCGCGAGAACGCGAGCACGACCCCCGCCAGCAGGCCGCGCCAGGCGAGCGGCAGCGTCACGCGGCGGAAGGCCGCGACCGGACCGCAGCCGAGCGTGCGCGCGAGCCCGACGAGCCGCGGGTCCACCTCCTCGAAAGCCGTGCGGGCGGAGCGCACCAGCAGCGGGAACGACATCACCGCCATCGCCAGCACGACGGCCTTCCAGGTGAAGACGACCTGGATCCCGCGGCTCGCGAGCAGGCCGCCGAGCGGGGAATTGCGCCCGAGCGCGTCGAGCAGGACGAGGCCCACGGCCGTGGGCGGCAGCACGAGCGGCAGCGACAGCAGCGTCTCGATCACGCCCTTGCCGGGCCCGCGGTAGCGCGCGAGCGCGAGGGCGGCGAGGACGCCGAGCGGCAGGATCAGGAGCGTCGCGCCGGCGGCGGTCGCGAGGCTGAAGCCGACGACCTCGAGCTCGTCGCGCGTCAGCAGGCTACTTGCCCCCGAGCACGAGGAAGCCGCGCCTCGTGAAGACGGCTCGCGCTTCGGGCGAGCGCAGATAGGCCACGAACGCGGCCGCGGCTTTCCTCGGCGAACGCGCTAGGGCCGCGACCGGGTAGACGATTTTCGGCCCTTCCGCGCGAGGGACCTCGAGCGCGATGCGGGCGCGCGTCGAGCCGGCCGCGTCGGTCCGGTACACGATGCCGGCGTCGGCGTTCTCGGACTCGACCGCGGCGAGCGCCGCGCGCACGTGGAGCGCGGGCACCACGCGCGGAGCGATCGCGGACCAGAGCCCGAGCTCTTCGAGCCAGGTCCGAGCGTAGACGCCGGCCGGCACCGCCTGCGGGTCGGCGATCGCGATCGTCTTGAAGGCCGCCAGGTCGCGCGCCCCGCCCACGCGGGCCGTCGACGCCGCCGGAACGATCACGACCAACGTGTTCGAGAGCAGGTCGTAGCGGTCAACGGCGCGCACCAGGCCCTCGCGCTCGAGCGCGTCCATCTGGGCCTCGTCGGCGGACAAGAAGACGTCGGCCGGCGCTCCCGCGCGGATCTGCCGCGAGAGGTCGCTCGAGGCCCCGAAGTTGAAGACGGCGCCCTGTCGCGAGCCTGCCTCCCACGCCTTGCCGATCTCGCCGAGCGCATCGGCGAGGCTCGCGGCGGCGAACACGCTCAGCTCCTCTCGTGGCACCGGAGCCGTCTGAGCGGCAAGGATCGAAGCACCGCCGAGCGTCAGCCAGAGGGCCGCCGCAACCCGTCGTTGCGGCTTGGACATGCGGGAGTCTCCTC
>Ga0335076_10004125_pt1 | contig 14655 bp, 13 predicted proteins | sample Lox_Sample_25_FD_206717 | JGI IMG/M metagenome (GOLD analysis project Ga0335076, IMG submission 206717) | Soil microbial communities from Loxahatchee National Wildlife Refuge, Florida, United States - Lox_Sample_2.5 | ecosystem: Environmental > Terrestrial > Soil > Wetlands | place: USA... | reverse complement strand
GCTCCTCGGAGTCGACCGCGACGGTCGTGCCGCCGCCACGCATGCGGGACGGCTCGCGGACGAACGGCGGAGGCGGGGGAGCTCGGAACAGGCCGGGCCGCGCCACCTCGGTGGTGGCCGCGTCGCACCGGCCGCACCAGTCCGCGTCGGGGTCGAGCCTCGCACCGCAGACCGTGCAGCCGATCTGGGTGAGCGCGTGTTCTCTCAAGGGATCTCGCCCCAGGTATCGGCGAATCCCGGTCCGAGAATTGAGGGGCCGCCGGAGCGCCTCAGGTTGGCGGGAAGGCGTCCGAGACGAGCGGCGTGGACAGGAAACCCGTCTCGAGGTGCGACTCGTCGCAGAACGGAGGCGTCTTCGTGGCCCCGCACCGGCAGAGCTTGAGCCGTTTGCCCCGCGAGTCCTCCTTGAGCGCGTCCCAATCGATCTCGTACTCGTTGCCGTCGGCGTCGAACAGGCGCACGCGCCCGTAGATCTTGATCGAGCCGTTGGGCCGGACGTGGATCTCGGGCTCGCTCATCCGCTCTCTCCTGTGCGACGCGTCCGTCCGGCGGCGCCGAGGCGTTCACGCAGCGCCGCGATCTGGCCGTCCACCGATTCGAGACCCGGTCCGCCGGGCGTGCCGTGCCGGGCGACCGAAGTCTCGGCCCGCAGCCACGTCGCGACGTCCGGCTCGAGCGCCGCGTCCAGCGCCGGCCATTCCTGCGGCGCGACGTCGGTGAGCGTCCTGCCCTCGGCCTCCAGCGCGCTCACGATGCCGCCGACGCGCGCGTGCGCCTCGCGGAACGGGACGCCGCGCGCCACGAGCGCCTCGGCGAGATCCGTCGCCGTGACGAAGCCGCCCTCGCACGCCTCCCGCATGCGGTCGGTGTCGAACATAAGCGTCTCGATCATGCCGGTCAGCGCGGGGAGCGTCGCGGCGAGCGCGTCGCGCGCGTCGAAGACCGCCTCCTTGTCCTCCTGCATGTCCCGATCGTAGGCGAGGGGCAGGCCCTTGAGCACCGCGGCGAGCGCCACCAGGTCGCCGAGCACGCGCCCCGCCTTCGCGCGCGCGAGCTCGGCGACGTCGGGGTTTCGCTTCTGCGGCATCATGCTCGATCCCGTCGCGTATCGGTCGTCGACGCGGACGAACCCGAACTCCTCGGTCGCCCACAGCACCAGCTCCTCGGCCAGGCGCGAGACGTCGAGGGCCGTCGACAGACACGCGGCGAGGAACTCGACCGCGAAGTCGCGGCTCGCCACCGCGTCGATCGAGTTTTCGAACGCCGACCCGAATCCGAGCGACCGCGCCGTCTCGGCCGGGTCGATGCCGAGCGTCGAGCCGGCGAGCGCGCCGGCGCCGAGCGGCGAGACGTCGGCCGCCGCGCGCGCCCGGTCGAGTCGCTCGGCGTCGCGCAGGAGCGCGAACGCGTGCGCCAGCAGGTGATGGCCGAGCGTCACCGGCTGCGCCCGTTGCAGGTGCGTGTAGCCGGGCAGCAGCGTCCGCGTGTGCTCCTGTGCCCGCGCCGACAGCGCCCCGACGAGCGATCGCGTCAGCCCGGCGAGCTCGCCCGACGCGTCCTTCGTCCACAGTCGCAGGTCGGTCGCCACGAGGTCGTTCCTGCTTCGCCCGGCGTGGACCTTGGCGCCGAGGTCGCCCAGTCGATCGGTCAGCACGCGTTCGACGGCGACATGGACGTCCTCGTCGGCGGGGGAGAAGGGGAAGCTTCCGTCGGCGGCCTCGCCGCGAAGCACCTCGAGCTCTTTGGCGAGGCGATCGCCTTCTTCGCCCTCCAGCAGGCCCGCGCGAACCAGGGCCTGCACGTGCGCCCCGGTCGCGGCCAGGTCGTACGCGAGCAGGCGCCGGTCGAAGGCGAGCGAGCCCGTGAGCGCCATCGCCTCGCCGGCCGGACGGCCGGTGAAGCGCCCCGACCAGACGTATGCGGGTTCCCCGCTGACGATCGGACGCGATTCGTCCGGCTCGACCGTGGCCGCCTCGGCGGCGTGCTCCACGCGGAGCGGTGCCGCCGGCGGATGGGCCGACGCCGGTGTGCCCGGCACCGCGGCCGGCTCGCCCTCCTTCCGGCCGCGTTCGGACCACACCCGCAGCGGCAGGCTCCACAGCGACACGAACCCCGCGGCCTGGCGTTGGTCGAACCGGTCCGAGCGCTCGTCGTACGTGGCCAGCGCGTGGTCGTACAGGGCGAGGTCGCTCCGCCGACCGGTGACGCGGCACGCTCCGCGGAAGAACTCCAACCGGACGTCGCCGCTCACGCGCTCCTGGGCTCCCGCCATGACGTCGCGCAGCGACGCGTGCAGCGGACCGAACCAGAGGCCGTTGTAGCAGAGCTCGGCCCACCGCCGTTCAAGACCGGCCTTCTCGTGCGCCAGATCGCGCTCGAGCGTGAGGTCCTCCAGGTCGCGGTGCGCCAGGATGAGCGCCAGCGCCGCCGGCACCTCGTAGATCTCGCGCGACTTGATGCCCACCAGGCGGTTCTCGATCATGTCGACCCGTCCGAAGCCGTGCGCGCCCCCGATCGAGGTCAGCGCCGCGACGATCTCGATCAGCCCCATCCGCGCGCCGTCGAGCGCCACGGGACGTCCGCGCTCGAAATGGACGACGACCTGCTCGGCATCCTTCGCGACGCGCCGGGGGTCGGCCGTGATCCCGTAGGCAGCGGCCGGCGGCTCGGCCCAGGGGTCCTCGATCGGGCCGGCTTCCGCCGTCCTGCCCCACAGGTTCTCGTCGATCGAGAACGTGCGCGCCTCCTCGGGGATCGGGATGCCGAACGCCCTGGCGCGCCGCAGCGACTCGTCGCGGGAGTGCGCCTGCTCGCGCACGGGCGCCAGGACGCCGAGGTCGGGAGCGAGCGCCGCGAACGACGCCTCGAACCGAACCTGGTCGTTTCCTTTTCCCGTGCACCCGTGCGCGACGTGGGTGGCGCCCGTCTCGCGAGCGAGCTCGACGACCTTCTCCGCGATGAGCGGCCGCGCGAGCGCGGACACGAGCGGGTACTTCCCCTCGTACAGCGCGTTCGCGTGCACGGCGGGCAGGCAGAACCGCTCGGCGAACTCCTCCTTCGCGTCCAGGACGCGCAGTTCGGCGCCGGCCGCCGCGGCCCGCACCTGCGCGTCGGCGGGGTCGAACGCCTGTCCCAGGTCGACGAGCGCCGCGACGACGTCGAACCCGCCCTCGTCGCGGAGCGTCCGGGCGGCGACCGACGTGTCGAGCCCGCCCGAGTACGCGAGCACCGCGCGGGCCGTCACGTCAGCCCCGCCATCTCGCGCAGGCGCCCGGCCACGTCGCCGGCCGGCATTCCCTCGCGGACGACCACGATGATCGTGTCGTCGCCGGCGACGGTTCCGAGGATCCCGTCGATGCCCGCGGCGTCGAGCGCCCGAGCCGCCGGCATCGCGCCGGCCGGCGGCGTCTTCACGAGCACGAGGTTCGCCGACTGCTCGATGTCGAGGGCGAACTCGCGCAGCAGCGCACGCGCGTGACGCGCCGGGCCGGGTGAGGCTTCGTCCGGCGTCGCGTACCGGACGCGGCCCTCGGCGTCGCGGATGCGAACGAGTCCCAGTTCGTCCAGATCGCGCGACACGGTGGACTGCGTCACCGGGAAACCGAGCGCGTCGAGGCGGGAGGCGATCTCGTCCTGGCTCGCCATCGACTCGGTCCGGACGAGCTCGAGGATCGTCTGATGTCGCCGGCGCTTCACGGCGCGCTCCCCTGTGCCGCGGGATGGGAGGCCTCCACCAGCGAGTCGGCGAAGGCCTCGACGAACGCGTCGACCTCGCCGGCGGCAACGGTGAGCGGGGGCGTGCACCGGACGACGTTGCCGCCCGCCTCGGTGGCCAGGAAGCCCCTGCGGAGCAGCGCGAGGATCACCGCGGACGCGCGAATCGTGCCGGGGCCGTCGACCGGGCCAAGGGGCGCCCCGACGAGCAGGCCGCGTCCGCGCGGCCGCTCGGGGCGGCCGGCGTTGTCGAGGACGTCGGCCAGCCCCGCCCGGAGCCGTTCGCCCATCGCGGTGGCGCGAGGGAGCAGTTCCTCGGCCTCGATGACGTCCAGGACGGCGAGCGCTCCGGCACAGGGCACGGGTCCGCCGCCGAACGTCGACGCGTGCTCGCCGGGCCCGAAGGCGTGCCGCTCCTCGGCGATCACGGCGCCGATGGGGAGCCCGCCGGCGAGCCCCTTGGCGAGCGTGAACACGTCGGGCCGGATCGTGGTGCCCTGGAACGCGAACCACGTCCCGCACCTGCCGACGCCCGTCTGCACCTCGTCGAATAGGAGCAGCGAGCCGCGCTCGTCGCACACGCGGCGCGCCTCGCGGAGGTACGCGTCCGACAGGGGCATCACGCCCCCCTCGCCCAGCACGGGTTCGAGCAGCACCGCGGCGGTCGCGTCGTCGACGGCCTCGCGCAGCGCTGCCACGTCCTCCGGCTCGACGTGGACGAATCCTTCGGGCAGCGGCTGATACGGGTCGTGCTTCTCGGGCTGGCCGGTGGCCGCGAGCGTCGCGAACGTGCGGCCGTGGAACGAGCCGGTCAGCGCGACGACCTTCGTCTTGCCCTGCGGGCGGCCGCGGAGGCGCGCGAGCTTCAGCGCCGCTTCGTTCGCCTCGGCGCCGGAGTTGCAGAAGAACACCTGCCCGAAGCCCGCGAGCGCGACCAGTCGCGAGGCCAGTTGCTGCTGGGGGATCGTGGCGTACAGGTTGCTGACGTGGGTCAGCGTCCCGACCTGCTCGCGAACGGCCCCGACCCACCGGGGATGCGAATGACCGATCGGCACGCACGCGATGCCTCCGGCGAAGTCGAGATAGGAACGCCCCGCGTCGTCGAACACGCGCATTCCCTCGCCGCGGACGAGGGTCACGGGATAGCGGCGATACGTCGGCATGATCGCGTCGGTGGAGACCGGCGCGGCGGCGCCCGGCGTCGCTGCGGCGTCCGGCGTCACGCGATCCCTCCGTCGGGCCCGAGCATCGTGCCGATGCCCTCCGGGGTGAACAGCTCGAGCACCACCGAGTGCGCGATGCGGCCGTCGACGATGTGCGCACGACCGACGCCGCCGCGCACCGCGTCCGCGGCCGCGCGGAGCTTCGGCCCCATGCCGCCCTCGGCCGCCCCGCGCTCCAGGTATGTGTCGGCTTCGCTCACGGTGAGCTCCGCGACGAGCTCGCCCTCGACGATCAGTCCCGGCACATCGGTCAGCATCACGAGCTTGGCGGCCCGCAGCGCGACGGCGATCGCCGCCGCGGCCGGGTCGGCGTTCACGTTGTAGGACTGGCCGTTGCCGTCGGTCGCGACGGTCGCGACGACCGGGACCGCCACCTCCATCAGGTGCTCGAGCAGGGCGGTGTTCACGTCGGTGATCTCGCCGACGAACCCGAGGTCGTCGCCGTTCGGCGCGAGCTTGCGCGCCAGCAGCAGGTTCGCGTCGTCGCCGGAGAGTCCGACCGCCGGCGTCCCCGCCAGGTTGAGCGCCGAGACGACGTCGATGTTGATGTCGCCGACCAGCACCATCTTCGCGACGCGCAGCGTCTCCGCATCGGTCACGCGCAGGCCGTCGCGAAACTCCGTCGCGAGTCCCAGTCGCTCGGACAGCGCCGACACCTGCGGTCCGCCGCCGTGCACGACCACGGGTTTGATCCCGACCGTGCGCAGGAGGCCGACGTCCTGAGCGAATCGCGCCGCGAGCTTCGGGTCCTCCATGGCCGAGCCGCCGAGCTTCACGACGACGACGCGTCCCGCGTGCTCGCGGATGTACGGGAGCGCTTCGAGCAGGACGCGGCTCTTGGCGCGCGTCCGCTCCCTGACCGACACGGCCGCCTCGGTCACGGGTAGAGTCCCGTCGTCGGCAACGCGAGGCCCTCGTCGAGGTCGAAGAGGATGTTCATGTTCTGGATCGCCTGCCCCGCAGCTCCTTTGACCAGGTTGTCGAGCGCGGCGACGACGACGGCCGTTCCCGTCCGCTCGTCGCCGCCCACGCCGATCTCGCAGACGTTCGAACCCTGCACGTGCTTGGAGTCGGGCATCGTTCCCTCGGGGAGCACGCGCGCGAACGGCTCGCCCGCGTACGCCTCGTCGAGCGCGCGCGCACACGCCGCCGCGTCCGTGCGCGGGACGTAGCACGTGACCAGCACCCCACGCACCGCGGGAACCAGATGCGGGACGAACGTCACGGTCGTGTCCTTCGCGCCGGCGCGGGCGAGCACACGCTCGATCTCCGGCGTGTGCTGGTGCGTCCCGACGCGGTAGGGACGGATGCTCCCTTCGGTGTGCGCGTAGTGAACCGTCGCGGTCGGGCGGGCCCCGGCGCCCGAGACGCCGGTCTTGGCGTCGACCACGACGTTGCCCTCGAACAGCGCCGCGCGCGCGAGCGGGGCCAGCGCCAGGGCGGCGGCCGTCGCGAAACAGCCGGGGTTCGCGACGAGCGCGGACCCTCGGATCTGGTCGCGGAACAGCTCCGGCAGCCCGTACACCGCCTTGTCGAGCCACGCGGGCGCGGCGTGATCGAAGCCGTACCAGTTGGGGTAGTCCTCTGCCGGCAGCCGGAAGTCGCCGGCGAGGTCGATCACGCGCGCACCGGCCTCGAGCAGGTCGGGGCCGATGTGCGAGCTCGTCCCGTGCGGCAACGCCAGGAACGCGACGTCGCAGCGCCCCGCGACCCCCGGCCCGAGCTCCTCGAACGTCATGTCCTCGACGACACCTTCCAGGTGGGGGTGAACCTCGCGGACGGCCGCGCCGGCGCGTTCGCCGGCGCCGACCGCGACCACCTCGGCGGCGGGATGGGCCGAGAGCAGCCGGAGCAGCTCGCCCCCCGAGTAGCCGGAGGCGCCGAGAACCGCGACACGGATGGAAGAAGAGGATGCTGTCATGGGCGCATGTTCATGCAATCAGAATGCATGGAAATGTAGCAGGCCGGCCCGTCGAACGTCCACCTGGGAAGGCGTTCCCGCGCCTTCGGGTACCCTGTCGCCCCGCGGCGCGCGCCGCGACGTCGAGAGCGAGACGAAGGAGGAGTCGTGCCCGGAGACATGGATCGAGTCCTGTTCGACAAGGCGGTGGAGTTGACCGCGACCGCGCTGCGGGGGGCGATGGGCGGACAGGGAAGCCAACCGCCGACCTACGCCGCCGACCTGTTCAAGGCCGTGTACGAGGCGCTCAAGGAGGCGATCGGGGACATGCCCGAGCCTTCCAAGGCCGGGTTCTGACCAACTCGCTCCGGGACCGACGTCCTGACGCGCCTCTCTCGCCGGTGCCAGCGAGATGCCGGTCGGCCGTGTCGTGCGCGAACCGCGACGCGACGGGATGGCCGGTCACGGCTTCGAGGAAGACCTCGCGCTCGAGGGCGGCGAGGGTCACCGCGGTGCGCGCGACGACGCTCGCCGTCCGCGGGACGTCACGCAGGAGCGCGATCTCGCCGAATCCCCGGCCAGGACCGACCGATCCGGCCGTGTGGCCGTCCACGGCGACGTCGAGGTCGCCCGAGCGCACGATGTAGAAGCGGTCGCCCGCCTCGCCCTCGCGCACCACAACCGAGCCCGCCGGGGCGTCGACGGCAATCAGGTTGCGCGCCAATCGTTCCACGACCTCCTCGGGGAGCGGCGCGAACATCGGGATGCCGCGAATCAGCTCGATCTCGGCGGTGGGTGCGACCCAGCGCCGGTCGATCCGGCGCAGGCGCCGCGTCGCGAGGAGCGCGGCCACGCTCGGCACCGCCCCCGAGACGACGAGCGCCCACCGGGCTCCCACTGCGGCGACCAGCGCGGCCGCGCCCGCCGACCCCGCCGCGAGGCCGGCCATGTACGTGCCTTCGAGCACGCCGAACACACGGCTCATCACCTCGTCGGGGACGACGCGCTGCAGCAGCGTTCGCCCGGCAACCTGCCCGAGCTCCATGCCCGCGCCCGCCGCCGCCATCATCGAGAACGCCGGACCGATCCCGGGATGCGCGCCGGCGATCGCGATCGGGATTCCCATGAGCGCCAGCCCGGCGCCGATCGCCCCCGCAAGGCCGCCGCGCCCGACGCGGAGGAGCGCGAGGCCCCCGCCGACGAGCCCGCCTGCGCCCAGCGCGGCCATCAGGTAGCCGGGGGCGGACGGCCCGAGCCCCAGCAGGCCGATGGCGATCACGACGTAGAAGACGTCGAGCGCGCCGATCAGGATCGACGCCACGCCCCCGAGGCCGGCCACGAGCCGCGTGTCGGACTGCCGGGCGATCTCGCGGAATCCGCCGACGGCTTCCCGGAACAGCGTGGATAGGGTGGAGGGGTTCACCGGCGCAACGACGCGAGCGAGCGGGAGGCGGGCGATGGGGAAGTCGGAATGGAACGACCTGGCGGCGCAGCTCGCCGTCGACAGCATCCGGTGCTCGACGGCCGCCGGTTCGGGCCACCCCACGTCGTCGCTGTCCGCCGCGCACCTGGCCGCGGTGCTGTTCGCCGATCACCTTCGGTTCGACGTCGACGACCCGTCGAACCTCGGCAACGACCGCTTCGTCCTGTCGAAGGGCCACGCGTCGCCGCTGTTCTTCTCGCTGCTCAAGGCCGTCGGAGCCATCGACGACGCCCAGCTGCTGTCGTTCCGGACGTTCGGCTCGCCCGTCCAGGGACACCCGGCGCCGGCGCCCGGCATGCCGTGGGTCGACGTCGCCACCGGCTCGCTGGGGCAGGGCCTGCCGATCGGGCTGGGGATGGCGCTCGCCATGCGGCTCGACGGTCTGCCCGGCCGCGTCTGGGTGGCGATGGGCGACTCGGAGGTCGCCGAGGGCTCGGTGTGGGAGGCGATGGAGAACGCGTCGTTCCACGGCCTCGCCAACCTGGTCGGGATCCTCGACATGAACCGGCTGGGGCAGCGCGGTCCGACGATGCTGCAGTGGGAGGGCGACGTCTACGCGGCGCGCGCCGAGGCCTTCGGCTGGCGCGCTATTCGGATCGACGGCCACGACGTGGAGGCGATCGACGCGGCGTATCGGGAAGCGGAGGACGCGACGGCCCCGACGCTGATCGTCGCGAGGACCGAGAAGGGACACGGCGTGTCGTTCCTCGCCGACAAGGAGGGGTGGCACGGCAAGGCGCTGTCGCCGGAGGAAGCCGTGCGGGCGATCGAGGAGCTCGGCGGCGAGCGGAACATCGCGATCACGCCGCCCAAGCCCGACGTGCGGGTCGACCGTGAGCCGTTCGGCGCGTGGGCCGAGACGCCGCTCGACCTTCCTCGCTACGACGCGCCCGAGGCGACGCGCAAGGCGTTCGGCGAGGCGCTCGTCGCGATGGCGGCGCGTCCCGACGTCGTCGTCCTCGACGGCGAGGTGGGGAACTCCACGCACACCGAGGACTTCATGAAGGTGGCGCCGGACCGGTTCGTGCAGATGTACATCGCCGAGCAGGCGATGGTCGGCGCGGCCGTCGGGCTGCAGGCGCTCGGCAAGAACCCGTTCGCGGCGACGTTCGGCGCGTTCCTCACCCGCGCCTACGACTTCGTCCGCATGGCGGCGGTCAGCCGCGCGAACCTCAGGCTGTGCGGCTCGCACGCCGGCGTCTCGATCGGGGAGGACGGGCCGTCGCAGATGGCGCTCGAGGATCTCGCGATGATGCGCGCGGTGCACGGCTCGACGGTGCTGTACCCCGCGGACGCCAACGCGACCGCGAAGCTCGTTCCGCAGATGGCCGACGTTCCCGGCATCGTCTACGTGCGGACCACGCGCGAGAAGACGCCCGCGCTGTACGCGCCCGAGGACGAGTTCCACATCGGCGGCAGCAAGACGGTGCGCGACGACGACGGCGCGCGCGTCGCGGTCGTCGGAGCCGGCGTGACGCTGTTCGAGGCGCTCTCGGCCGCCGATCAGCTTGCGGCGGAGGGTATTCCGTCGCGAGTGATCGACGTGTACTCGATCAAGCCGATCGACCGCGACACGCTGCAAACGGCGCTGCGGGAGACGGGACTGGTCGTCACCGTGGAGGACCACTGGATCGAGGGCGGTCTGGGCGACGCGGTGCTCGCCGCGCTCGCCGAGGACGGCGCCGACCTTTCGGGCCGCGTGCAGAAGATCGGCGTCACGAAGATGGCCGGATCGGGGACGCCCGAGGAGCTGCGCGACTGGGCAGGGATCTCCGCGTCGAGGATCGCGGACCGGATCCGCTCGTTGCTGGCCTAGGCGCGCCGGCCCGGGCCGGGCGCGGGCGGCGCCGTGGACGGTCCCACGTTCGCGTCGAGCCATTTGTTCAGCGGCTTCGACTGCGTGAAGAACTCGACGAGCCGGTCCTGCGCGCGGCGCGTCCCGAGCCACGCCGCGACCGGCCACTCGCGCCACGTGGTCAGTCCCTTGTAGCGCAGTAAGTCGATCCGTGGATGGTCGCTCGGGTAGCCGCGGGGCGCGGTCTTCAGCTCACCGCGCGCGGCGACGTCCAGGCCGTCGCCGCGGGCCGTCGCGACGATCTGCGCGAGCCTCTTCCCCGTCTTCTCGCCGGCCACCGCCGACCGGTAGCGCTCGAGCTGATCCGGCGCCATCTCCCACATGCCCGACCCCGCGGCCAGCCCGTTCGAGCTCAGCTGCACGTACCGGTCCCGGCCGACCATGGCCCCGATGTGCGTCTTGTACGGGGTCTTGTCCCGGCTGAACCGCACGTCGCGGTACGGACGGAAGATTCGGCCCTCCCCCCACGTCGGCGCGAGGTCGGCGAGCAGCGCCTCCATCGGCGCGCGCACCAGCGTCTCGTAGTCCTGCTTGTGCCGCTGCCAGAAGGCCTTCGTGTTCTCTTCCTCGAGGCCGTCGAAGAACTCGAGCGCCTCCGCCGGCCACCCCTTGAACGTCGCCACCCGGCGAGCCTACCCGCGGCCCGGAGATCCGGCTAGACGCCGGCGGCCGGGCCCGGCGGCGGGGCGATCGGCTGCTCGATCCGCTGGTGCCGGGTGAACGCGGGGGCGTTCAGGCTGATCCATGCGATCCCCGCCGCGCACACCGCGCACACCGAGGCGCCGCCGTACACGGCCAGCGCGCCGACATTCTGATAGACCCAGCCGCCGACCGTGCCTCCGATGAGCGTCGCGAGCCCGAAGGCGACGGTCGTGGCGATCGACTGACCGGTCGCGTACAGCGACGGCGGGACGAGCCGTCCCACGATCACCACCAGCGACGTGAACAGCAGCGCGAACCCGATGCCCTCCATCACCGTGAGCAGCGAGATGGCGACGGCGTTGTTGATGACGCCCCACAGCAGGAACGCCGTCGCGTACACGCCGCATCCCGCGGCGAACACTCCGCGCAGCCCGATCACTCCCGACAGGCGGGAGGAGACGCGCATGATCGGCACCTCGCAGATGCCTCCGAGCGCCGCGCCCAGGCCGATCAGCAGCGGGCCGCCGCCCTCCGCCTCGATTCGAAGGCCGAGGAAGTTCCACGCCGCCGAGAACCCCGTCCACAGGATCAGGACGGCCGCGAGGAACGCCCACAGGCGGGGCGCGCCCCGCATGGCGGCTCCCACCGAGCCGAAGCGCCCCTCGCCGGCCGTGTGCCGCGGCGGGTCGCGCTTCAGGGTGACCGTCCACAGCAGCACCGCCGCGGAGACCATCCCGAACACCGGGATCGCCCACGACACGCCGGCCGCCTGCAACAGGATGCCGAGGACCATGCTCGCGGCGGCGTAGCCGACGCTCATCCACGCGCGGATCCGCCCGTAGCCCTCCACGTTCTCCTCGCCCAGGTGCTCGAGGGCGATCGCGTCGATGCTCGGCCCGATCGCGCAGCTCGAGGCCGCAAGGAGGAAGGCCGTCACCAGGACCGGCCCGAGCGCCCCGCTCACGGACGCCAGGGAGAACGCCGTCACCACCGTCGCGACCAGCGACAGCCGAAGCGTGTCGCGGCGTCCCAGCCTCGAGTCGGCGATGTGCCCCCACACCGAGTTCGTGGCGATCCTGCCGAGGGCCATAACGCCCACGACCAGGCCGATGTCGCCCGGGTCCAGCCCTCGATCCTTCAGGTACAGCGAGAAGAAGGGGAAGAACGCGGCCGCGCCGAAGCCGAACAACACCATCAGGCCGATCACCGCGATGTCGGGACGGGGGCGGACGCTCAGAGGAGTTCGCACGATCGCAATTCTGACGGTTGTCTCGGCGAGTGGGCGCCTGGAAGAATCCCCCTCATGGCAAAGGTCACGCTGATCGGTGCGGGGAGCGTCGAGTTCACCCGCGGGCTCGTCGCCGACCTGTTCACCTCGAAGGACCTCCACGGGAGCCTGACGATCGCCCTGCACGACACCGACGCGGAGCGGCTGGCTCAGGCCGAAGCGGTGACGCGGTACACGAACGAGCAGGCCGGCGCGGGCGCCGTCGTCGAAGCCCACGCCGACCGGCGCGTGGCGATCGACGGCGCCGACTACGTCGTCAACGAGATCCGGGTCGGCGGGTACGCCGCCACACTGCTCGACTTCGAGATTCCGAAGAAGTACGGCCTGCGCCAGACCATCGCCGACACGATCGGCGTCGGCGGGATCTTCCTCGGCCTTCGCACGATCCCGGTGGTCGCGGCGATCGGCCGCGACATGGCGGAGGTCTGCCCCGGCGCACTCCTGCTGAACTACACGAACCCGATGGCGATGATCCCGTGGGGCGTCTACGACGGGTCGCCGCATCAGCGCGTCTTCGGCCTGTGCCACTCGGTGCGCGACACCCACCGGTTCCTGGCGCGGACGGTCGGCGTGCCGCAGGACGACATCGAGTACCTGACGGCGGGATTCAACCACCAGGCCTTCGTGATCCGCTTCGAGCGGCGCTCCACCGGCGAGGACCTGTACCCGCTCCTGGACGAGGCGATCGCCCGCGACCCCGAGGGCCTGGGCCGCCGGGTCCGCGTCGAGCTGTACCGCCAGATCGGGTTCTTCCCGACCGAGTCGAGCGAGCACTCGGCCGAATACGTCCCCTGGTTCATGGGGCGCGACGACATGATCGAGCGCTACCGGATTCCCGTGGATGAATACCTGCGTCGCAGCGAGGACAACCTCGACGAGTACCGGCAGATCGGCGAGGCGCTCGCGGCGGGCCGCGGGTTCCCGATCGAGCCGGCGAACGAGCTCGCGTCGAACGTGATCGAGGGCATCGAGACGGATTCGCCGCGAGGCGAGTACGTGAACGTGCGGAACACGGGCCTGATCGCGAGCCTGCCCGACGGATGCTGCGTCGAGGTTCCCGCGAACGTCGACGGGAAGGGCATCCACCCGGTCGCGATCGGCGAGCTGCCCCCGCAGTGCGCGGCGCTCAACCGGACGTTCCTGAACGTGGTGGAGCTCACCGTGCGGGCGGCGCTCGAGGGCGACCGCCGTCACGTCTACCAAGCGGCGGCGCTCGACCCCAACGCCGGCGCGAACCTGCGCCTCGACGACATCCACTCGATGTGCGACGAGCTGATCGCGGCGCACGGCGACTCGATGCCGGAGGGCATCCGGGCGAGCTGACGAACGGCCGCCCCCGGGCCCCACACCTCCAGCCCACCGCGGAAAGGAACCCTGTTCCGGGACGCGGAATTGGAGTACGGTGCGCGGGTGAAGAGCGACCGCGCGCCGGCCGTCGAGAGCGTCGACCGGGCGCTCCGGATGCTCCAGGAGCTGGCGGCCCACGGCTCGGGGGCCACGCTCGAGGAGCTCGCCACGGCCGGCGGCCTGCCCAAGAGCTCGGCGCACCGGACGCTGTCGGCGCTGCGCGAGCGGGGGTTCGCGACGCAGCAGGAGGACGGCCGCTATCTCGCCGGCCCCGAGCTCCTGCGCGTCGCCTTCGAGTTCTACGACCGTATCGACCTCCGCGCGGCCCTGACGCCGGTCCTCGTCCGGCTCAACCGCGAGGTGAACGAGACCATTCACCTCGGCGTCCTCGACGGGGCCGACGTGGTCTACCTCGACAAGCTCGAGCCGTCGCACCCGATCGCGCTGACGTCGCGCGTCGGGGGCCGCAACCCCGCGTACTGCACGGGCGTGGGGAAGGCCCTGCTGGCCTGGACGTATCCGACGGACGACGCGATTCGCGGGTGGGTCGCCGACCACGGGCCGCTGGAGGTTCGGACCTCGACGACGATCACGGCGCCCGACGCGATCGCTCGTGAGATGGCCAGGATCCGGTCGGACGGCTACGCGCGGGACATAGAGGAGAGCGAGCAGGGCGTTCGCTGCCTGGCGGCGCCGCTGTTCCTGGGTGGGTCGGTGCCGCGGGCCGCCGTGTCGATCGCGGCCCCGCGAGAGCGGCTGTCGGCCGCTCGCATGCGCTCGCTGGCTCCGATCCTGCTGCGCGCGACCGCCGCCCCGCTCCTCGGGAGCCCGCGCGGGGGCGGCCTTGACGACGGCCGCGGGACGACCGCACAATGAGGCGCTCCGGCGACAGAACATCGTTCCGCCCAGCGGAATGCAGCGCACAGGGAGGAGCTTCGGCGAGGTGATCGAGGAGATCCGCACCGAACGCGCGCCTCGCGGCACCGGCGCCTACTCGCAGGGGATCCGCGCCGGCGACTTCCTGTTCATCTCGGGGCAGGGGCCGCTCGATCCGGAGACGCTCGAGGTCCGGGGCAAGACGATCGAGGAGCAGACCGAGCTGACGCTCCGTAACCTCGAGGCGATCGCGGCCGCCGCCGGCGGGACGCTCGCCGACGTGGTGAAGGTGTCGGCCTTCCTGTCCTCGATCGAGCTGTTCCCCGG
>Ga0335076_10004124_pt1 | contig 14655 bp, 13 predicted proteins | sample Lox_Sample_25_FD_206717 | JGI IMG/M metagenome (GOLD analysis project Ga0335076, IMG submission 206717) | Soil microbial communities from Loxahatchee National Wildlife Refuge, Florida, United States - Lox_Sample_2.5 | ecosystem: Environmental > Terrestrial > Soil > Wetlands | place: USA... | reverse complement strand
CAGCACGCCGCAGATGATCAACAGCATCAGCCAGGCCTTGAGGATGTTGCGGGCCGCGATCAGGCGCACGGCGGGCACGGGCTAGGGCTCGTCGCCGTCGTCCTGCTCGTCGCGGCCGTCGTCGTCGAGCAGGCCCCGCGGCGGCCAGTCCTCGTTCTGCGGGGCGTCGCAGCGGCTCGAGCAGTGGAGCGAGGCGATGTTCTGGAGCGGCACGAGGATGTGCCCGTTCAGCTCGATGTGGGCGACCTCGTCGACGTAGCAGTACGCGGTGAGGACGCCTTCCTGGTACTCGCCGCCGAAGAGGGCGACCTCGACCTGCTCGCCCTTGTACTTGCTCGTGTAGTCCTCCATCGGAATCGAGTGTATCCCTGCGGCTCGAATCAGGCCCCCGGCCGGAGCTCCCCGTCCTCGTGGACGCAGATCCAGACGTCGCAGTTGGCGATCACGGGCATGGCGAATCCGGACACCGCCGCCTGCACGCGCCGCACAGAGCCGCCGTGCGTGACGACGAGCACCCGCTCGCCGGGATGCCGCTCGGCGATCGCGAGCAACGCCCGCAGCGTCCGCTCCCGGTGCGCCGCCGTCGACTCGCCGACGTACTCCACGGCGTCCCGCTCCGTCGGCGTCAGACCCTCCCAGGAGCCCCAGTTCTTCTCGCGCAGGTCCGGCTCGACGTTCACCGGGAGCCCGACGCGGACGGCGACGATCTCTGCGGTCTCGCGCGCGCGGGACAGGTCGCTCGAGTAGATCGCCGCGATCCCGTCGCCCGCGAGCTCCTCCGCGAGCGCCGCCGCCTGCCGGCGACCGAAGTCGTTCAGCGGGGTGTCCGTGTGCCCCTGCAGACGCCCGACCGCGTTCCAGTCGGTCTCACCGTGGCGGGCGAGCAGGAGGACGGTCACCGCCCGCTAGGCTAGCCAGCCGTGGACCTCGAGCTGCGCGGCACGGTCTGTCTCATCACCGGCTCCACCGCCGGGATCGGGCTCGAGACGGCGCGCCTGCTGCGGGCGGAGGGCGCTGTCGTCGTCACGACCGGCCGCGGCGGCGGCGACATTCCGGCCGATCTCGCGCGCGCGGGCGAGCCCGAGCGCGTCGTGCACGAGACGATCGAGCGCCACGGCCGGCTCGACGTCCTCGTGAACAACGTGGGCGGCACCGGGATCCGCCGACTCGAGGACCTCACCGACGACGACTGGCAGGCCTCCTTCGAGATCAACCTGATGAGCGCCGTCCGCGCCACGCGCGCCGCGCTCCTCCACATGCGGGCGCGCGGCTCCGGGACGATCGTGAACGTCTCCTCGACCGCCGGGAAGCGGCCGTCCACGGGGATGCCCGACTACTCCGTGATGAAGGCCGCGATGCTCTCGTTCTCGCGGCTCGTCGCCGACCTCTACGCGAGGGACGGGATCCGCTGCAACGCCGTCACGCCCGGCCCGACGGCGACGCAGGCCTGGCTCGGCGACGGCGGCCTCGCCGACCAGCAGGGAAACCGCGAGGAGGTGCTGGCGAAGGTCGGCGCCGGGAGGCCCCTCGGGCGGCTGGCCGAGCCGGGGGAGATCGCGGCGGTGGTCGCCTTCCTCTGCTCGCCGCGCTCGTCGTACGTCACCGGCGCGGCGTGGAGCGCGGACGGTGGAACCGTCCCGATCATCATCTAGCGCAACGATGTCGCGTTGCGCTAGTAGCCTGAGAGAGTGACGGAGCTGAAGGGGCTCGTAGCGGATTCGTTCGAAGAACGAATCCGGCAGCAGGAGCGGTGGTTGTCGCCGCTCGCCGTGCGCTCGTACGAGACCCGCGGGCGGAACCTGCCCGAGGAGGAGTGCCGCCTGCGGACGCCGTTCCAGCGCGACCGCGACCGCATCGTCCACTCGAAGGCGTTCCGCCGGCTCAGGCACAAGACGCAGGTCTTCGTCGATCCCGAGGGCGACCATTTCCGCACGCGGCTGACGCACACGCTGGAGACGGCAGGGATCGCGCGCGGCGTGGGGCGGGCGCTGCAGCTGAACGAGGACCTCGTCGAGGCGGTCGGGCTCGGCCACGACCTCGGCCACCCGCCGTTCGGCCACGCCGGCGAGGAGGCGCTCGACGAGCTCGTGCGCGAGCGCGGCGGCCGCGGCTTCCGGCACAACGAGCACTCGCTCCGCGTCGTCGAGCGGCTCGAGCGCGACGGCCGCGGGCTGAACCTCACATGGGAGGTGCGCGACGGGATCCTCAAGCACACCGGCCCCGACGAGCCGGAGACGCTCGAGGGGAAGATCGTCCGCGTCGTCGACCGCGTCGCGTACATCAACCACGACATCGACGATGCGATCCGCGCGGGGATCCTCTCGCCGGCGGAGCTGCCTGCGGAGGAGATCGCAATCCTCGGCGCGACCGGCTCGCAGCGGATCGACACGCTCGTCCACGACCTCGTCGAGACGTCGGCGCAGGCGGGCGACATCGTCCAGAGCGACGAGATCGGCGGCGCGATGCTGGCGCTGCGCAGCTTCATGTTCGAGCGCGTCTACCTCGGCCCGCACTCGGCCGAGGAGCACGCGCGGATCCGGGCGACCGTCCGCCGCATCTTCGAGCACCTCGTCGACGAGCAGGGGAACGACGTCGAGCACGCGACCGACTACCTCGCGGGGATGACCGACCGCTTCGCGCTCGCGTACGCGGCGGAGCTGGACTGACGAGGGTGGCGCGGATCAAGGACAGCTCGGTGGAGGCGGTGAAGGCCGCCGCGGAGATCCTTCCGCTCGTCGAGGACTACGTCCGCCTGCGCAAGGCCGGCACGACGTACAAGGGGCTCTGCCCGTTCCACCAGGAGCGCACGCCGAGCTTCACCGTCACGCCGTCGCGCGGGACGTTCAAGTGCTTCGGCTGCGGCGAGGGCGGCGACGCGATCGCGTTTGTCGAGAAGATCGAGAACGTCGACTTCGTCGGCGCGATCGACCTGCTCGGCCGCCGCTTCGGGATCGAGATCGAGTACGAGGAGATCTCGCCGGAGGCGGAGCGCGAACGGCGGCGGCGCGAGCGGCTGCACACGATCCTCGAGCGCGCGACGGCGTTCTACGAGCGGATGCTCTGGGACAGCGAGGCCGGCGCGTTCGCGCGCGAGTACCTCGCGTCGCGCGGGCTCGGCGAGGACGTCTGCCGCGTGTTCCGGCTCGGCTACGCGCCGGGCGGCGCGCATCTCGTGCGGCGCGCGACGCAGGAGGGCTACGAGCAGGACGAGCTGCTCGCGGCCGGGCTCGCGAACCGCCGCGGCAACGACTACTTCCAGCGACGGCTGCTGTTCCCGCTCGCCGACGCGCGCGGCGGCATCCGCGGCTTCCAGGCGCGCAAGCTGCACGACGACGATCCGCTGCCGCCGAAGTACGTCAACTCGCCGGAGAGCGAGCTGTTCCGGAAGGGCGACCTGCTGTACGGGCTCGACTCCGGACGCCAGGCGATCGCGAAGGAGGACCGCGCCGTCGTCGTCGAGGGGAACACCGACGTGCTCGCGCTCCGTCAGGCCGGCTTCCTCCCGGTCGTCGCGTCGATGGGCACGGCGCTCACCGAGCGGCAGCTGAAGGAGCTGGCGCGGCTGACCCGGCGGCTCTTCCTGTGCTTTGACGCGGACGCCGCCGGGCAGGACGCGACGCTGCGCGGGATGGACCTCGCGCTCGGACAGGGCTTCAACGTGCAGGTCGTGACGCTGGCGAAGGGCAGCGACCCCGCCGACGATCCGGAGGCGTTCCGGCGGCGGCTGCTCGAGCCGGTCAGCTACGCGGTGCACCGCGTCCGGCTCGAGCGCGAGCGGGCGCGCGACCGCGAGAGCGCGTTCGCCGCGATCCGCACCTTCCTCGCGACGCTGCCGGACTCGCCGGAGCGGATCGACGCGGTGCGGCTCGCCGCGGATCTGCTCGACCTCCCGCCGGAGACGCAGGCCGGGCTCGCGCCGCCGCGCGGCAGCTCTCGCGCGGCCGGGGTCGTCTCGCCGCGGCTGCTCGACGCGGGCCAGCGGCTCGAGCGGGGCGCGCTCGCCGGCGTCGCGGCGCATCCGGAGCTCCTGCGCCTGCTGGAGCAGCTCGGGCCGGAGCACTTCGACGACCCGCTGCACCGCCGCGCGCGGGCGCACCTGCTCGGGCAGGAGGCGGCGGACGGCGAGCTGACGCCGCTCCTCGCCGAGCTGTACGCGCTCGCCGCCCAGGACGACATCACGGTGGAGACGACCGAGCAGATGCTGCTGCGGCTGCGGGAGCGCCGCCTCCAGCGAGAGCTCGCCGACGCCGACGAGGGTCACATGGTCGACCTCCAGCAGGCCCTGATGAAGATCCGCGTCAAGATCCGCGAGTTCGCGTAGCCGCCGCCCGAGCCCCGCTACAATTCCGCCGCCGATCCCCGGTAGCTCAATTGGCAGAGCATCCGGCTGTTAACCGGAGGGTTGTTGGTTCGAGTCCAACCCGGGGAGCTCTCTCGACTCAGCCGAACGTGAAGCTGTAGGCGCGGACGCCCGGGGTGAAGGCGAAGCGGAGAATCCCTTCGCGCGTCGTCGCGCCCGACAGCACCGTGTAGAGCCGGTCGGCGTTCACGTCGATCGGGGCGAGCGTCCGCCCGTCGAGCGTGACCGTGACTCGGCCCTTGCCGCCGAGGACGATGTAGACCTTGGCCGCGACGAAGTGGAGCGCGAGGCGGGCGCCGACGCCGGCGGTTGCGATCTGGCCGGCGAGCGTCCACTCGCCGCCGTACGAGATGTCGTTCTGCGGGACCTTCGCGGCGAGCGCGTACGTCGCCGAGCGGTCGACGACGGGATTCGAGCCGACGTAGCGCGTCGGGTCGAGGCGCTCCGGGCCGAGGTACGTCTCCGGGGTCGCGGGGCCCGTCGGCGTGAGGTTCGGCACCGACGTCGTCGCGCCGCGCGCGCCGAGCAGGTCGCGGATCGCGTTCTCCGTCGCGTCGTAGTCGCCCTCGCCGACGCTGATCCAGCGCACGACGCCCGTCCTGTCGACGATGTAGTCCGCCGGCCAGTACTCGTTCGAGTACGCGTCCCACGTCGCCGCGTCGTTGTCGAGCGCGACCGGCCACGTCACGTGCAGGCGCCCCACGGCGCTCTCGACGTTGCCGAGCTCGTGCTCGAACGCGAACTCCGGCGTGTGGACGCCGACGATCGCGAGCCCGTCCTTCCGGTACGCGGCGTACCACGCGGCGAGGTGTGGGAGGGTGCGGAGGCAGTTGATGCACGAGTACGTCCAGAAGTCGACGAGCACGACCTTGCCGCGGAGGCTCGCCAGCGTCTCCGGCCGGTCGCCCGGCGTGTTGATCCAGTGCGCGATGCCGGTGAACTCGGGCGCCCTGCCGTAGACGGGGAGCTTCGCGGCCGCGGCCGCCTCCGCCGTCGACGGCGTCGTCACGTTCAGCGATCCGCTCGTGGTGCCCTTCAGCCCGCGGAGCCGCCGTTCCGCCGCGGCCGTCTCCTCCGTGTGCCGCTGCAGCGCGGTCGTGTACGAGCCGAGGTGCGTCTGCAGCGTCTGGTCGACGTTGAACACGATCGCGAGCGCCGCCGTCGCCATGACGACGCCGAGCGCCGGCCGCCACCACACGCGCGTCGCGCGCAGGCGCCGCGTCACGCGCTGCCCGCCGAGCGCGACGAGCAGGAGCACGAGCCCCGCGCCCGCCGCGTACGCGAGCGTCAGCAGCACGAGCCGCCAGCCGACGCGGTGCTGCGCGGCGAGGACGGTCACCGTCGCGAGCACCGGCCCCGCGCACGGGACGAAGACGAGGCCGAGGGCGACGCCGAGCACGAAGCCGCCGCCGAGCTCGCTGCTCGGCCCGCGGCTCAGCCGCGCGAACGGCGCCTCGACCGCCATCCCGATCCGCGGCACGAGCAGCGTCGCCGCGACGAGGAACAGCAGCGCGATCGCGGCGTCGCGCAGCGTGTCCTGCGGGAACCCGAGCGCCGAGAGCAGCGCCGACGCGGAGAGCGTGAAGACGGTGAAGCTCGCGACGAGTCCCGCGACGATCGCGTAGGGCCTCCGCGTCCCGCCCGCCGCGCCTCCGGCGAGCACGATCGGCAGCACGGGCAGTACGCACGGCGACACCGCCGTGATCACGCCTGCGACGAATCCGATGCCGAGCAGCAGGATCAGGGGCGCGACTCCTCGCCCGAACTGTACGGGCGAGACCTTACGAGGAGATTGCGCGGGGGTGAGCACCGCGTGGCGCCCACCCCCGCCGAAGCGAGCTCAGTCGACGCAGATGTCCGGCGATCCCATGAGGATCATGACGCTGTTGACGGGGTCGTCGACCCGCGCGACCCCTCGACAGACCGGGCCGGCGTTGAGCCCGAGGAGCGTCGCGTCGAGCCGCAGGTCGGCTGCCGCCTTCAGCTCGAGCGTTCCGCCCACCGTCTCCGTGCGGTCGCCGCCGACGCTGACGGTGTCGTCCTTGCCGACGGACGCGGAGCGCCCGCCTCCGATCATGATGCTCTCGTCCTTGCCGACGGTCTCCGTGCGGCCGCCGCCGATCGTGACGTTCTCGTCCTTGTCGACGGTCTCGGTCCGGCCGCCGTGGATCGCGATGGTCTCGTCCTCGTCGACCGTCTCCGTCCGGTTGCCGTGGACGGTGACCGTCTCGTTGTCGTCGACCGTCTGCGTGCGGTCGTGCATGACGTGGACCGTCTCGTCGTGGCCGACCGTCTCGGTCCGGTCGTGTCCGACCGTGACCGTCTCGTCGTTCGCGACCGTCTCCGCCAGCTGGCCGCCCTTGACCGTCACGACGCCGGTGCTGTCGAGGCTGATCTGCGCTCCCGGTCCGGTGATCTGGACGCCGGAGTCGGCCACGCTGAGCGTGAAGTCGCCGTTCTGGCTCGTGAAGGTGCCGGAGAAGTCCTTCCCGTCCTTTCCGTTCTGCCCCGGCGCACCGTTCTGGCCGCTGCAGACGTATGCCGTCGAGCCGTTCGCGTCGGTGATCGCGGCGCCGCCCGCCGGGCAGTGCGTGTCGCCCGGCGGCAGCTGGGTCACGGTCGGGCCGGCGCCCGCCGGCCCGGCCGGGCCGGTGTCGCCCTTCTGTCCCTTCTCGTTCCACTGGATCTGCGTCTCGAGCGCCGTGCAGCGGCTCAGCAGCGAGCTGCTCGGGCCTGACGGATCGATGAGCCGGATCGTCCCGACGCCGTTCAGGCGGCACGCCGTGTAGACGCCGCCGCCGTCCGGGATCGTCGCGTACGCGACGCCGGCGAGCGCGAGCAGCACGGCCGCCGCGGCAAGCGCGACGACGCCCCTCCGCCGCATCTGGGTCCGCATGTCCCCTCCCCCTTTTTCCCTGGCCGGAGACCCCGTGGGCGGTGTCTACCACCTCGCGCCGCGTTTGGTCACTTGCGTGGCAAGGTAAAGCCTGCTACCTTGTGAGGCATGGCAAGCCCGGAACGCCGCCGCACGGAGCTCCTGCGCGGAGTGCTCGACCTCTGCCTGCTCGCCGTGATGCGGGAGGGGCCGGCGTACGGCTACGAGATGACGAAGCGGCTTCGCGCGCGCGGGCTGTCGATCGTCGGCGAGGGCTCGATCTATCCGCTGCTCGGCCGGCTCGAGCGCGAGGGCCTCGTCGAGGCGTACCGGGCCGCGAGCAACGGCGGCCCTCCGCGCAAGTACTACCGTGTCTCGCCGGACGGAGAGCGCACCCTCGCGGACGGCGTCTCCGAGTGGCGCGCGGCGCGCGACGCCGTCGACGCCGTCCTCGGTCCAGTCGAAGCGGAGGTGCCGGCGTGAGCCCGTTCGTCGAGGAATGCCTTCGGGAGTGGAAGCGGCTCGGCGTGCCGGATCCGGTCGCGAACGAGATGGCGGCCGACCTCGCCGCGGATCTCGCCGAGGCCGAGTCCGAAGGCGCGTCGCCCGAGGAGGTGCTCGGCAGCGGCGCGTTCGACCCGCGCGCGTTCGCCGCGTCGTGGGCGCGCGAGCGCGGGATCGTGCCCGCACCGGGCCCGGGCGGCGCCGCGCCGCGCACGCGCCGGCGCCGGCTGCTGCCCGTGCTCGTGGCGGCGTTCACGCTCCTCGCCCTCGTGGGCGCGGTGCTCGCGATCAGGGGCGACCCGCCCCGGAGCCTGAACGTGCGCGTGGCGCTGGCCGCCGGGAACAGCGCGCAGCACGCCCACTTCTGGCTCCCGGCGCAGGGACGGCGTACCACGGTGCCGCCGTTCCGCGGGGTGCCGGGCGCGGTCCTCGTACCGCCCAACGCGCAGGCGACGGTCGTGAGCGTCCGGCCGATCGGCATCGTGCTGCTCATCGTCGGGCTCGTCGGAGCGATCGTCTCGCTCGTCTTCTGGGCCCCGTGGCGGCGGCCGGCGGCGCCGGGCCTCTAGCCCCGTTTCCGTGCGGCCACGCCTGCGGGCTCGTGGCCGGGCTCCTGGACGCCGATACCGTCGGGATGACGGGGCTCGACGTGAGGCTTGTGTACCCTCCCGCGAGGTGAACGACGGGTGACCGACCGCTTCGACGAGCTCCTGGCCCGGCTCGGCGAGATCTCCGACCTCGAGAAGGCGGCGTCGCTGCTCTCCTGGGACGAGGAGACGAAGATGCCCGAGACCGGCGCAGCGGCCCGCGCCGAGCAGCGCGCGACCCTGAACCGCGTCGCGCACGAGCTGCAGACGGCCCCCGAGCTCGGCGCGCTGCTCGAGGAGCTTCGGCCGTTCGAGGAGCAGCACGAGCCGGAGTCGTTCGAGGCGTCGCTCGTCCGCGTCTCCCGGCGCGATTTCGAGAAGACGGTCCGCGTCTCGCCCGAGCTGCGCGCCGAGCTGACCCGGTGCGGCTCGCACGGGTACCGAGCCTGGCTCGAGGCGCGCGAGGCGGAGGACTACTCGATCCTGCTTCCGCATCTCCAGCGAGGGCTCGAGCTCCGGCGCGAGTACGCCGCGTGCTTCGACCCGACGGACGACCCGTACGACGTGCTGCTCGACGACTACGAGCCCGGGATGAAGACGGCGGAGGTACAGGAGATCTTCGATCGGATCAAGGCCGCGCTCGTCCCGATGATCCGCGCCGTCTCGGACGCCGAGCCGGTCGACGACTCGTGCCTGCACGGCGCGTTCGACCGGCGCGCGCAGCGCCGCTTCTCGCTCGTGATGCTCGAGCGGTGGGGAATGGACCCGGCGTCGTGGCGGCTCGACCGGACCGTGCACCCGTTCGCGACGTCCATGTCCCCGCTCGACATCCGCCTGACGACGAACTTCCACGAGGACAGCCTCCACGGCGTCCTCTCGTGCCTCCACGAGTTCGGCCACGGCCTCTACGAGCACCAGGTCGATCCGCGGTACACGCGGACGCCGCTCGCGCACGGCGTCTCCGCCGCGTTCCACGAGTCGCAGAGCCGCATGTGGGAGAACCTCGTCGGCCGCAGCCTCGCGACCTGGCGCTGCTTCTACCCCGAGCTGCAGGCGACGTTCCCCGACCGGTTCGGATCCGTGCCGCTGGAGACCTTCCACCGGGCGCTGAACAAGGTGCAGCCGTCGCTGCGCCGCGTCGACGCCGACGAGGTCACGTACTGCCTGCACATCATCCTCCGCTTCGAGCTCGAGCGGGACGTGTTCGCCGGGACGGTGTCCCTCGACGACCTGCCGGAGGCGTTCGCGGCGAAGATGCGCGAGTACCTCGACCTCCGGCCGCCGGACGTCGTCGCCGGCGTGCTCCAGGACGTGCACTGGTCGGACCTCAGCTTCGGCTACTTCCCGACGTACGCACTCGGGAACGTCGTCTCCGTCCAGCTCTGGGACCGCGCGACGGAGGACCTCGGCGAGCTCGAGCCGATGTTCGAGCGGGGCGAGTTCGCGCCGCTCCGGGAGTGGCTCGGCGAGCACGTGCATCGCTGGGGGCGCGCCTTCACCCCGCAGGAGCTGCTCCAGCGGGTCACGGGCGGGACGATGGACCCCGGCCCGTACCTCGCGTATCTCGAGCGAAAGCTCGAGGAGCTCTTCGGCGCGCCGGTCGCCTGACCCGCGTCAGTCGGCGTGCGCGTCGCAGCTGCAGACGCGGGCGCCGAGCGTCGCGCGCTCGTACGGGAGCCCACAGCGGGCGCAGGTCGCCGGCAGCACGCGGGCGCGGACGAGCAGCGCGCGCATGAGGGTGGCCCAGAGGAGGGCGTAGGCGACGATGAGCGGGCCGTGCATGACCGGTCCTATCGGCAGAAACCGGCGATCGGTTTACTCCGGCCGACGGCGCTGAGCTACTATCGGTCGGGTGAGTTGGCTGTACATCGCCCTGCTCGTCCTGGCGATCGCAGTCGTGGTGGGCGCGGAATGGCCGCGTCTCAGCCATCGGCTGGAGGCGCGCGTGGGCCCCGAGGCGCGCCGCCGCCGCGAGCGGGAGAAGCGCAAGACGATGCTGCGCGTCGTCCCGGACGACGCCGACGACTTCGCCGCGAGCGTCGAGCGCGACCTCGCCCAGCTCCCGACGATCGAGGAGACCGACCGCCGGAACCGCTAGCGGACGGTGAAGGTCATCGTCTGCGTGCGCGTGTTCGGGAGGACGGGACCGACGTCCTCCATGTTCTTCGACTCCTCCCAGTCGGACGCGTGGACGGTGACCTTGTGGGCGCCGGGCGTCAGCGCCGCCGTCTGCAGCACGAGCACGCCGCTCCGGTAGACGTACCGCGCCCGCTTGCCGTCGATGTTCGCGGCGACCGAGCCCGGGTCGACGCCCGACTGCGAGTCCGTCACCGCGACCCGCAGCCCGGCGCCGCGCCGCACCGCGCCGGTGAGGAGCCGGATCGCCGGCGGCGTCGTGTCGTTGACCCAGAAGCGGAAGGCGAACGGGCCCGGCCGCCCGCCGGCCGGCGTGTCGAAGACGATCTCGTACTCGCCGGTGACGGGGAGGATCGAGGCGACGACCGGGGTCGGCCGCGGCAGCCCGACGTACGGGTTGATCATCGCCGGCAGGCCGGTGTAGCCCACGAGCCGGTTCTCGTCGTCGTCGCGGACGATGCGCGGCGATACGCGGACGCCGACGCCGTGCTGGACGACGACGGCGCCGAAGTTCGCGACCGGCGTCTTCACGTCGAAGCGGAAGACCTGCTCCGGCCCGGAGAGGTTCGTCGGGATGCCGGGGGCGAGGCCGAGCTCCGGGTAGCGGTACGTCGAGACGTGCGAGGCCTTGCCACGCGTGTTCCCGTGGTAGACGCCGGGCTTCGTCAGCGTCGTCTGCGGGTCGTTCGGGAGCTGCGGGTTCTCGACGTGGAACCAGTACGGGATGCGGCGGACGTCCGTGCCGCGCGTGAGCGTGACGAAGCCGGTCGCCTCGCCCTCGGCGGCGTCCGCGGTGGTCGCGACCGTGACGGCGAGCGTCGAGGGGGCGGCGAGGGTCGGCGCGTTCGCCGAGAGCGTGACGCCGCGCGGTGTCGTCTGCGCGGCGATGCCGACCGTCCACGGCGCCGGCCCCCCGCCCGCGTCGGTGACCGTCAGCTGCCGCGTGACGGTGGTGCTCCGCTTGACGAGCCCGAACGAGAGCCCGGTCGGGTCGGTGAAGATCAGCGGGGCGTCGGCGCGCGGGATGTCGATGCGGCCGCCGCCCTCGCGCGCCGAGGAGACCTCGGTCAGCGTTCCCGGCACGTGCACCGGGTCGCCGGTCGACTCGAGCGCGGACTTGATCTGCTCGACCGTCCAGGTCGGGTGGCGCTCCTTCAGCAGCGCAGCGGCGCCGGAGACGTGCGGCGTGGCCATGCTCGTCCCGTCCCAGACATCCCAGTTGTCCGGCGGGATCGAGGAGAGGATGCTCTCGCCGGGCGCGGTCACGTCCGGCTTCATCTGCAGCGACACCGGCGTCGGCCCGCCCGAGGAGAACGGCGCGATCTCGTCGGCGGGGCTCGACCCGCCCTCGCTCGACGCGGCGACCGTGATCGCCTCCGGCGCGCTCGCCGGGCTGCCGACCGAGCCGCGGCCGGTGTCCTGGTAGTCGTTCCCGGCGGCGACGACGGGGACGACGCCGGCGTCGGCCGCGTCGTCGAGCGCCTTCACGACGATGTCGCGGCTCGGCTCGATCTCCGGCTCGCCGAGCGAGAGGTTGATCACGTCCATGCCGTCCTTCACCGCCTGCTCGATGCCGGCGACGATCTCCGGCGAGTTGCCGTCGAGCCCGTAGTCGCTCGTCGGGACGGTGAGCACCTTGTAGTTGCCGAGGTACGCCATCGGCGCGATCCCGGACACCGCGACCTTGCCGCGCGGCCCGCTCGCGATCGTCCCGTGGTCGCCGGCCGCGATTCCCGCGACGTGCGTCGCGTGGTCGGAGAAGGTCGGGTCGAACGGCGTGTTCGCGTACTTCCACGTCTCGGTCGCGGGCGCGAACGCGCGCGCGACGATCACCTTCGGCGTCGTGTACGCCGTGTTCCCCTTCGGGAATCCGGGCGGGTACGAGAACCCGGCCGGGTCGAAGAACGGGTGCGCCTGGTCGATCCCGTCGTCGATGATCCCGATCTTCATCCCCTGCCCGGCGGTGGCGAGGGTCGGCCCCCAGATCGTCGTCGCGCCGATCAGCTGCGGCGTCCGGTTCAGCTGGTCGGTGAGCGCGTGGTAGGTGGCCGACGGCCAGACGGTCGCGCCTGGGATGTGCGATAGCGTCGAGAGCTGCGAGCGCGGGACGACGACGGCCATCCCGTCGAGGACGACGTCGTAGTGCCAGCGCACCGTCGCGCTCGGGATCTCGGCGCGGATCCGCGCGAGGAGCGTGGCCTGGCGAGCCGCGAGCAGCCGGACGTACGAGACGCTCGCGGGCGCCCGGAGGTCGAGCCGGCGGCGGGTGGTCGCGCGCGCCGCGAGGAGCCGGTCGCCGAGGATCGCCTCGGAGAGCGACGGCTGCGGAAGAGTGACGACGACCTCGGCGAGCGCCGGTCCGCCGGCCGCGTCGGGCCGCGCGGAGGCCCCGCCGGCGGCGAGCAGCGCGACGACTGCGATGAGGCCGAGAAGAAGAGGAGCGGGGCGACGCAGACGGATCATGGTACGGATGGGGACGACGGACCGGTTCAAAGGTCGGTCGGGCTACACTTCCGTCCGCCCGCGGATGTGGCGGAATTGGTAGACGCGCACGGTTCAGGTCCGTGTGGGGGCAACCCCGTGGAGGTTCAAGTCCTCTCATCCGCATGACGGTTTCCGCCAGGTGATCCCGGGCGGCGACGAGGTTCAGCCGGCGATATACAACGCGACGACGCAGTGGACTGCTCGGAGCGCACCGGCGTTGTGATAGCCCCAGTGCCCCCAGAAGCCGAGGCGCCGCGCGTGAGCGGTCTGTGAGCCGTCCGTGCCAACGATGGCGCCGATGATCGTCCATCGAGGTGCCGATCTCCGCGCCGGTCACGGTCTGGTCCACCCTCTTCGGTGGTTTTGCGGATGGGCGGCGCGGCGCGGAGACGGTATGTCGGCGTTGCATAGGGCCGCTTGGGGAGGCTGGCCGGCATCTCGGACACAGCGGCCCGGTGAGAGAGGGGTGAGTGTCGTGAGTTCCGGTTCCCGTCCGTGGATTGTTCTCGCATCCCTGCGGCCCCGTCGACGGATCGCGCCGGTCGTCCTGGCCGGTGCGTGCCTGCTCGGCATCGTCGGGGCGCTGGCAGGTGGCGCCCCGGCGACCGCTTCGACGCGTACCTCGGCGTCCGGAGCGGCGAATGCCGTCGTCGTCGCAGCGGAGCAGGACGTCAACTGCTTCAACCCGATCCTGTCGACCTGCGATACGGCGTCGGCCGACTGGTCCGCCGGGATGGTGCTCGAGGGCGCTTACCGGCAGCTGCCCGACTTCTCGTATCAGCCGGTGCTCGTCGACCACGTCGCCGTCGCGACCTCGCCCGCTTTCTCGCTGACCTATCACCTGAGGAGCGACGCGGTGTGGAGCGACGGCGTCCCGGTCGGCGCCGACGATCTGATCTTCACCTACCAGGCGATCGTGAACCCGGGCAACAGGGTGTCCTCGACGTGGGGATACGACCAGATCACCGGGTTCACGAAGGTCGACGACAAGACCGTCCGCTTCGACTTCGGCGCTCCGTTCGCCTACTGGAAGGCGCTCTTCGGCGTCGTGCTGCCCGCGCACTCCCTGACCGGCGCGGACCTCGCCGGCATCTGGCAGCACGGGATCGTCGACACGAGCGGCAGTCCGATCGGCGACGGTCCGTTCCTGCTCTCGAGCTACGTCAAGGGGCAGGGCTGGGTGATGATCCGGAACCCGCGCTGGTGGGGGCCGCATCCCGCCTATCTCGACGAGATCGACTTCAAGATCATCGCCGACGAGAGCTCCGAGATCGAGGCGCTGAAGGAGGGCGACGTCGACCTGATCGTTCCGACCGCCGACAGCGCGCTGACGCAGCTGATCGGCCAGCAGGGGATCGACGAGCAGATCGGCGACATGCCGTACCTCGAGCATCTCGACTTCAACGTCGGCGCCGCGAACACGACGAGGCCCCTCCTGAAGCAACAGTGGTTCCGGCAGGCTGTCGCGTACGCGATCGACCGGCAGGCGATCGCGGCAGGCATCTGGAGCGCGATCGATCCCGCGATCACCGCGGCGCAGGACCTCGTCTACCTGCCGGCGCAGCCCGAGTACGTGCCGAACTTCGCGGGCTACGCGCCGAGCCTGTCGACCGTCGACCAGCTCATGACCGCGCACGGCTGTGCGAAGGGGGGTGACGGCATCTACGTCTGCAACGGCCAGCGCGCATCGTTCTCGCTCTCGATCATCT
>Ga0335076_10004121_pt1 | contig 14658 bp, 8 predicted proteins | sample Lox_Sample_25_FD_206717 | JGI IMG/M metagenome (GOLD analysis project Ga0335076, IMG submission 206717) | Soil microbial communities from Loxahatchee National Wildlife Refuge, Florida, United States - Lox_Sample_2.5 | ecosystem: Environmental > Terrestrial > Soil > Wetlands | place: USA: Florida... | reverse complement strand
AGAATTGTAAAACCTCAACCGCTCTTATTGACCTCAACCAACTCCACAGTTGATGCTAGTGAGGCGGCTCTAAGTGGTTGGAATTGCGGCCTGGTTCCAACTTGAGCCGGCCCGGAAGCAAGGTCCTGAAAACCGCGATTTTGCCCATCTTCCTGGAGCCAGTGGCCGCAACCGAGCCTAAAATACGTACGTCTAATAGTTGGGTCGCCGGAGCCCTTTTTGTGCTGAAGCGCCGGCCTTGGGTGATCTCTTGAATACGAGCCATCGAGTCTATTCACATACATACTTCCTTCGCGCCGTTGCGGCACTTGTGATCGCGGGCGCTACCGTCCTTTTATTCGGCTGCAGCAGCGCGGCCGATTCCAAACAACAAAAGGCGCAAGCTGCCGCGCCACGCGCCGTGTCAGTGGCGGTCGCAACCGTGCAGCAGCAGGATGTCCCCGTGTACCTCTCGGGATTGGGCGCGGTAACTGCCTTCAACACGGCCAACATCAAGAGCCGCGTCGATGGCCAGATCATGAAGGTGAATTTCACCGAAGGGCAGTTCGTGAAACAAGGAGAGCTGCTGATTGAAATCGACTCCCGTCCATACCAGGTGCAGTTGGAGCAAATGCAGGCAACATTGTTTAAGGATCAGGCCACGCTGCGGGATGCCAAGCTGAACCTTGACCGATACACCTCGCTGATTCCTTCCGGCAGCATCGCGCAGCAGCAGGTCGATACGCAGAAGGCTTTGGTTGACCAACTCGACGGACAGGTTCGCACCGACCAGGCGCAGATTGACAACGCCAAGCTGAACATCGTGTATTGCCACATCACGGCGCCGTTCAACGGTCGTGTGGGTTTGCGCCAGGTGGATCCGGGAAACATCGTGCACGCGTCGGATACAAATCCGATGTTGATCCTCACCCAGTTGCAACCGATCGCGGTAATCTTCACACTGCCGGAAGACGTTTTGCCGAACGTGTCGAAGCACATGAAGCAGGGAACACTGGAGGTCGACGCATTCAGCCGCGATGACCAGACGAAGCTGGCCACCGGCAAGCTGCTGACCATCGACAACACGATCGACCCTACGACTGGCACCGCGAAGCTGAAGGCGGTCTTCGACAACAAGGACAATCAGCTTTGGCCGAACCAGTTCGTGAATGCCAATCTGCTGCTGGAAACACGCAAGAACAGCACGGTGCTGCCCACTGCAGCCATTCTGCGCGGCCCGCAGGGGACATTCGTTTACACCGTGAACTCGGACAAGACGGTGCAAGATAAAGTGGTCGCGGTTTCTTTGACTCAAGGCAACACGACCGTCGTGACAAGCGGGCTCACTCCCGGCGATGTGGTAGTGACTGACGGACAAGACAAACTGCAACGAGGCAGCCACATTGAGCCACGCGCCGGTGGTCCGAGCGCGGGACCCGGCAGCACACCAGCGAACGGCTCGGGCCAGCATAAGCAAAGTGCCGACAACGACACGCCGGACACGAATAATTCAGGTTCATGAACCCCTCACGGTTATTCATTCTTCGACCGGTTGCGACCACGCTGCTGATGGTTGGCGTGCTGCTGGTAGGCATTGTTGCGTTCATGCAATTGCCTGTGTCGGCGTTGCCGGAAGTCGACTATCCCACGATTCAGGTGGTGACGTTCTATCCGGGTGCTGACCCGGACGTAATGGCATCGTCGGTGACGGCGCCTTTGGAGCGGCAATTCGGGCAGGTGCCCGGGCTGAGCCAGATGACCTCGACGAGTTCTTACGGCAGCTCGATCATCACGCTGCAGTTCGGGATCGACCAGAACATCGACATCGAAGAGCAGCAAGTGCAAGCTGCGATCAATTCTGGTTCCACGTACCTTCCCACGGATTTGCCCAATCCTCCGATCTACAACAAGGTCAATCCCGCAGACGCTCCGATCCTGACGCTGGCACTCACTTCCGACTCGATGCCGTTGTCGAAGGTCGAAGACTTAGCCGACACATCGCTGGCGCAGAAGATTTCGCAATTGCCCGGCGTGGGACTGGTTTCCATCAGCGGCGGTCAGAAGCCGGCGGTACGCATTCAAGCCAACCCGACCGCGCTTGCTTCGTACGGTTTGAGCCTGGAGGACCTGCGGGCCGGCCTGGCGCAAGCGAACGTCGATCAGGCGAAGGGCGTGATTGATGGATCGCGGCAGTCCTACACGATTGGTGCGAATGATCAACTGTTCTCCAGCGACCAGTACAAACCGATTGTCATTGCGTATCGCAACGGCGCCCCGGTGCGGGTGAGCGACGTCGCGAATGTGATCGACGGCACCGAGAACAACATGCTGGCGGCGTGGATGAATCTGACGCCGGCGGTCATCATGAATATCCAGCGGCAGCCGGGCGCAAACATCATCGGAGTGGTCGATCGGATCAAGAAGCTGCTGCCGCAACTGCAGGCTTCGCTACCCTTGGCGGTGAAGGTGCAGATTCTCACGGATCGCACCACCACGATTCGGGCATCGGTGAAGGATGTTGAGTTTGAATTGATGCTGGCCATCGGGCTGGTGGTGATGGTGGTGTTTCTGTTTCTGCGGAATCTCGCGGCGACGGTTATTCCCAGCGTCGCAGTTCCCCTGTCGCTCATCGGGACTTTCGGCGTGATGTACCTGCTCGGCTACAGCTTGAACAATCTGACGCTGATGGCGTTGACAATCTCCACGGGCTTCGTTGTCGATGACGCGATTGTCATGATCGAAAACATCGACCGGTTCCTGGAGGCAGGAGATTCACCGCTGGACGCCGCACTGAAAGGAGCCGGGCAGATCGGGTTCACGATCGTTTCGCTGACCGTGTCGCTGATTGCCGTGCTCATTCCCTTGCTATTCATGGGCGACATTGTGGGACGCCTGTTCCGGGAATTCGCCGTGACGTTGGCGGTTACGATTCTTGTCTCGGCGGGAGTCTCGCTGACTTTGACTCCCATGATGTCGGCGAAGCTGCTGAAGCATCGCAAAGAAGGCGAAAAGGGACGCTTCTACGAGGTCACCGAGGACTACTACAACCGGATCATCGCGTTCTACGGGCGCACCGTGAAACTGGTTCTGCAGCATCAGACGGCAACGCTCTTGGTGACCTTCGCGACGCTGGTGCTGACGTTGGTTCTGTATGTAATCGTGCCCAAAGGGTTCTTCCCCGTGCAGGATACGGGCGTAATTCTGGGCGTGTCGGATGCGCCGGATTCGATTTCGTTCGACGCGATGTCGCAACGGCAACAAGCGCTGGCGAAAGTCATCCTGCAGGACAAGGCCGTGGAAAGCTTGTCGTCGTTCATCGGCATAGACGGAACGAACACGACGCCGAACCAGGGACGCATCCAGATCAACCTGAAGCCGCGAGACGAGCGGTCGGATGACGCGTCGGCCATTATTCGGCGGCTGCAGCCGGAACTAGCAAAGGTCGAAGGCATCACGCTGTACATGCAGCCGGTACAGGACTTGACCGTTGAGGATCGCGTGAGCCGGACGCAGTTTCAATATTCGATCGAAGATGCCGACTCCCAGGAATTGTCCCAGTGGACGCCGAAGCTGGTGGCGAAACTCAAAACTCTGCCAGAGTTAACCGATGTGGCGACCGATCAGCTCAACAACGGACTGCGGACGAATGTGACCATCGATCGGGACACAGCTTCGCGACTGGGAATTTTCCCGCAAGCGATCGACAACACGCTTTATGACGCTTTCGGCCAGCGGCAGGTGTCGACGATGTTTACCCAATTGAATCAGTACCACGTGATTCTGGAGGTGCTACCCAGTTTTGCACAGACGCCGGAGAATCTTCGCGATATCTATATTCGGCCGAGCACGGTCACGGCGAATACCGGCGCTCCCTCTGCAAATGGGGCTACGGTCGCAACCAGCGGTGCTCCGGTTCCGATTTCTACGTTCACGCGGATGCAGTCGGGGAGTTCATCGCTCGCGGTGAATCATCAGGGGCAGTTTCCGGTGGTGACGTTATCGTTCAATCTGGCGCCGGGCGCCTCGCTGGGAGACGCCACCAAAGCAATTCAGCAGGCGGAAAACGAAATTCAGATCCCAGCGAGTATCCACGCGTCTTTCCAGGGGACGGCCGCAGCGTTTCAGAATTCGCTTTCGACAGAACCGTTCCTGATTCTGGCGGCGGTGATCACGGTTTACATTGTGCTTGGCGTGCTCTATGAGAGCTACATTCACCCGATCACCATCTTGTCGACGTTGCCCTCGGCGGGCGTCGGCGCGATCCTGGCGCTCATGCTGACCAAGAACGACCTGACGGTGGTGGCGCTGATCGGCATCATCCTGCTGATCGGCATTGTCAAAAAGAACGCCATCATGATGATCGACTTTGCGCTTGAAGCAGAGCGCGAAGAACACAAGCCGCCCGAGGAAGCGATCTATCAAGCCTGCCTGCTACGGTTCCGCCCGATCATGATGACGACGATGGCTGCGCTGCTGGGCGGTTTGCCTCTGGCGCTCGGCTCCGGCACCGGCGCGGAACTGCGGCGTCCGCTGGGCATCACCATCGTTGGCGGATTGCTGTTGAGCCAACTCCTGACGCTGTATACGACACCGGTGGTCTACCTGTGGTTCGATCGCCTGGCGCAAAGATTCTCGCGTTACCGGATCGGCAATCCGATTCCCCATGAAGGAACGGCCGCTGCGGACTGAGCGATGAGCATCTCGAGTCCATTTATTCGGAGACCGATCGGGACCTCGCTGCTGGCGGCGGCGTTGCTGTTGTCAGGGATTCTTGCATTCAACTTCCTGCCGGTGGCTTCGTTGCCGAAAGTGGATTTCCCGGTAATCGGCGTGGGCGCGGGCTTGCCTGGCGCCGATCCGCAAACGATGGCTTCGGCGGTGGCCACGCCACTGGAGCGGCAATTCGGGCGCATCTCGGGCGTGAACCAGATGACCTCGTCGAGCCAGTTGGGCTCGACGGGCATCACGCTGCAGTTCGATCTAAACCGCAATATCGACGCGGCTGCTCGCGACGTGCAGGCGTCCATCAACGCGGCGCGCAGCCAACTCCCGGCAAATCTGCCAAGCAATCCGAGTTATCGCAAGTCAAACCCGGCTGACGCGCCGATTCTGATTCTGGCGCTGACATCGGACACTATGACGGTGCCTCAGATGTACGACTCAGCCGACTCAGTTCTGGCGCAGAAGCTGGCGCAGGTTGACGGCGTCGGACAGGTGTTTGTGGGCGGAGCGGCACAACCCGCCGTGCGGGCGGAAGTGAATCCGACGCTGCTGAACAAGCTGGGTGTGGGCTTGGACACCGTGCGCAACGCGCTGAATGCGGCCAATGCCAACCACCCGAAGGGCGCGGTATCGAACGACCTGAGAATGTATACCTTCAGCGACACCGACCAGTTGTTTACCGCCGATCAGTACCGGCCGCTGATTGTGGCGTACAACAAAGGAGCGCCAGTTCGGTTGGGCGACGTTGCGGATGTCGAGGATTCGGTTTCGGATCGCCGCAACATCGGTTTGGCCAATGGAAAGCCGGGCGTGCTGATTATCGTGTTCCGGCAGCCGGGCGCAAACATTATCGAGACGGTCGACCGCGTTCGGACGCTGATGCCGTTTCTGCGTTCCTCGATTTCCCCGGCCATCGATCTTTCCATTGCGATGGACCGCACCGTGACAGTGCGTGCTTCGGTAAAAGACATCGAGACGACTTTGATCATTTCGGTGATTCTCGTGATCCTGGTGGTGTTCGCATTCTTGCGCACGGTACGGGCCACGATCATCCCCAGCATTGCTGTTCCGTTGTCTCTGGTCGGAACGTTTGGCGGCATGTATCTGCTGAATTACAGCCTGGACAATCTGTCGCTGATGGCACTGGCGATCTCGACCGGGTTCGTGGTTGATGACGCGATCGTGGTGCTGGAAAACATCACGCGCTACGTCGAGCACGGCATGGATGCGGTGCAGGCAGCGTTCAAAGGCGCGGCGGAAATTGGATTCACGGTTGTTTCGATGAGCACGTCTCTGGTCGCGGTGTTCATTCCACTATTGTTGATGGGTGGGATTGTGGGACGGCTGTTTCGCGAATTTGCGGTGACGTTGAGCATTGCGATCGGGGTCTCGCTGGTTGTGTCGCTTACGACAACGCCAACCATGTGCGCGAAGTTCCTGCGGCCTCCAAAGAGCGAAAAACGCAACCTTTTCTATCGCAGCAGTGAATGGTTTTTCGACAAAATGCTGGCCAGTTACAACGTTTCGCTGAAGTGGGTGCTGGCGCACGAGTTGCCGGTATTGATCGCGACTATTTTGATCGCGGTTCTGAGTGGTTGCCTGTACTACATCGTGCCTAAAGGATTCTTTCCGCAGCAGGACACCGGCCGCATCATGGGCGCGGTGATGGCTGCACAGGACATCTCATTCCAGTCGATGAGCGACAAGATGCAGCGCTACGTCGACATCGTGATGAAAGATCCGGCGGTTGATTCGGTCGTGGGATTTGCCGGGGGAAATACCGCGGCAAACCAGGGACGATTCTTCATGATGCTGAAGCCGCTGGAACAGCGCGGCGCCTGTAAAAAGCAGCATTTCTGGCAATCGTGCAAGCTGGTCACGGCCGATGATGTGATCAATCGGTTGCGTGGCAAATTAGCGGTAGTTCCCGGGGCGACGTTAATTCTACAGTCGGCGCAGGACCTGACGATTGGCGGCCGCTTTGGCAACGCGCAGTACCAATACACGCTGCAGAGTGCGAATCTGGATGAGCTGAACAACTGGGCGCCGCGGCTGCTGGCGAAGATGCGATCCCTGCCGGAATTGCGCGACCAGAACTCGGATCAGCAAGATAAAGGGCTGCAGGCGAAGCTGGTGATCGATCGCGATACTGCCAGCCGATTGGGTATCACGCCCCAGACTCTCGACAATGCGCTGTACGACGCGTTTGGGCAGCGGCAGGTTTCGACCATGTACCGGCCATTGAATCAGTATCACGTGGTCATGGAAGTGGCGCCGCAGTTTCAGCAGACACCAGAGTCACTGCAGAATATTTATTTGCGCTCAACAGCGGGAACGCCCGTGCCGTTGGCGGCATTCACCCATTACGAGCCCTCGAACACGCCTCTGGCCGTCAATCACCAGGGACAGGTTCCGTCGGTGACGATTTCATTCAATTTGGCGCCTGGAGTTTCGTTGGGACAAGCAACGCAAGCCATTGAAAATGCCGAACGCACCATCGGATTTCCTCCTACGGTGCAGGCGAGTTTTCAGGGAACCGCGGCAGCATTCCAGGATTCTCTTTCGAGCCAAAAGATTCTGATCCTGACCGCCTTGCTCACGGTCTACATCGTATTGGGCATGCTTTATGAAAGCTATATTCATCCCATCACGATCCTGTCGACTATACCGTCCGCGGGCGTAGGAGCCCTTCTAGCGCTGCTGTTGACACACAACGAGCTCAACGTGATAGGAATGATCGGCATTATTTTGTTGATTGGACTGGTAAAGAAGAACGCGATCATGATGATCGACGTGGCTCTGGAAGTCGAGCGCAACCAGGGCAAGAGACCGGCTGAAGCTATCTACGACGCCTGCATCCTGCGGTTCCGGCCCATCATGATGACGACGATGGCGGCGCTGCTGGGCGGACTCCCTCTGGCGCTCGGCAGTGGAACCGGCTCCGAGCTGCATCGGCCATTGGGCATCACGATTGTCGGCGGATTGATTGTCAGCCAGATGCTGACCCTGTTCACTACTCCCGTCGTGTATGTCTATCTGGACCGTGTGCGCTTGTGGCTGAGAGGCGGGGAAGACGAACGGCTCCCGGATACCTCGGCGCACGGCGAGCCGAGTCCTGCTCATTAGACTTCTGCAGAATGTCCTGTTCGGCCGCTGGTACAACCTGCCGTGGAAAAGAGCGCATCGGATAGAGGGCGGGCTTGATACCCAGACATCCGACCGCCCGAGCTTGACCGGAGACGCGTACGGGCTGCGAAAAATGCGCCAGTCCCGTATGATAGGGGATCACACACAATCGCCTGAGACGGAATGAATCTCAGCGCAGTTGACCGGGCGGGTCAGCGATTCCAATTTTTCGCTTCGAAAATTCCTTCAGGAGTCAGGGATGCTAAAGAAAGCAGCGGCTCTGTTGTTTGTTGGTGCGAGCCTGATCATGTGGGTCAGTTGCAGTAACAATTCGAGTTCGGGCCGTTACGTGTACGCGGCTATCCCGAACGCGAACCAGATCCTCGCTTATCGGGAAGACCCGAACTCAGGAATTCTTACGGCACTTTCGACCAGCCCCGTGGCGGCTGGCCCTACCGTCCAGTCGCTGGCAATGCATCCTTCCGGAAAGTTTCTGTATGCGGCGAATTCGGGAGAAGGCGACGTGTCGTTGTTCACGATTGCGGCGAATGGCGTTCTGACCGAGAGCGGCTCGCGAATCAAGGTGGGCGCGCCAACTCCGACGATTCTGGCGATCGATCAGGCGGGCACGTTCCTGTACGTGGGCAATGCCGGTACCAACAATATTGCGATTTTCTCGATTGATGCGAGCAGCGGAACTTTGACGGCCGTGCCAAATTCTCCGTTCCCGGTCGGACTGTCGCCGCTCAACTTGAAGGTTACATCCGCCGGCTTTCTCTACGTGACGGGATTGGGTCCCACATTGACTGGCGGCACGATCGAGGTCTGGTCCGTATCGGCGGTGTCCACTGGAGCGCTGACATTTGTGAATGCGTTTCAGTCGGGAACGAATCCCAACGGGCTGGCAATTTCTCCCGATGGTTCGCATCTCTACACCGCGAACACCGCGGATAATTCGATTTCGGAATTCTCGATTGGCAGCGATGGAAATCTCACCCCACTAAATGGTTCCCCGATCGGCGAATCGTACAGTGCGCCACTCTCGGTGGCAGTCGAGAGCTCGGGAAAATTCTTGTACGTGAGCAACGAGGGCTCCGCGAATATCGCGGCCTATGCGATTGGATCGGATGGATCGCTGACTCTACTGACGAATTCTCCATTCGCGTCGGCGGCGCAACCGAGCTTTATCGGCGTCGATCCGAAAGGAAACTACATTTTTGTCGGCAACCAGTCGAGTCCGGTGATTCAACCCTTCAGCCTCGACCCCAGTGCCGGCACCCTCACTTCGGTGGCGACTTATTCCGTCGGTAACGCCGCGACCTCAATCGTCATCACTCCTTAGGACAATCGAAGAGTTCAGCGTTGAGCTCGACACTCCGGGGCACGTTGCTTCGAATCAGTATGCGGAGCACGTGAACCGGGAGTGGGTGCGCTTGCTCGAACTGCTCCAGATAAAGGTTCTATGAGCGTTTCGCGGGGGCTGTGCTAGACTCACGGTCATTTGGCGTTCCATTGTTTTAACAATCGAATGACAAATCCCCGCGATTTCATGGGGAAAATTGAAACTAGCCGGCATTATGAGGGTACAACCGCATTGATCGGCAACCCATCTAATCGATAAGCCGTTATGTCCGGCAGGTGATGGCGCTGACTCCGTGCCGCGACCCGGGAATCTGACAAATGAAAATAGCCAGCGCCGCAAGTGCCTTCCCCGAACATTACTACTCCCAAAAGGTTCTTCTAGAAGAGCTCCAGCGATACTGGGGCGAAAAGCTGCGCAATCCGCTCATGCTGGCGCGCTTGCATCGCAATGTAGCGGTTGAGGGCCGCTATTTGGCGCTGCCCACGGAGAAGTACCACGACATCAAGACCTGGGGACAGGCGAACGATGCCTGGATTCAGGTCGGGCAGGAACTGGGCGAGAAGGCGCTGTGCCGCGCGTTGCATCATGCCGGGGTCGATCGCAGCGAACTGGGAGCTCTGTTTTTTACTTCCGTCACAGGAATCTGCAGCCCCTCAATTGACGCGTTGCTGATTAACCGTATGGGACTTCCTACGAATATCAAGCGGGTACCAATCTTTGGCCTGGGGTGCGTCGCCGGTGCGGCGGGCATTGCGCGGGCGGCAGATTACGTGCGCGGCTTTCCGGGTCAGGCAGCGGCTTTGGTGTCAGTGGAACTGTGTTCGCTGACCATCCAAAAGGAAGACCTATCGGTTGCAAATTTGATTTCTTCGGGACTGTTCGCCGATGGTTCGGCTGCGGTGATCGTGACGGGAGATGATCGCGAAGCTACTGGACCGGAGATTCTCTCGACGCGTTCTATTTTCTATCCGCAGACCGAAGAGATGATGGGGTGGAACATCAGCGAAAAGGGCTTCCGCATTACGCTGTCGCCCGAAGTGCCGAAACTGATCCGCGAAAATCTTGGGCAAGGCGTCGACTCGTTTCTTGGCGATCACGGTTACCAGCGCAGCGATATCGGAAGCTGGGTGCTGCACACTGGTGGTCCTAAGGTGCTGGAAGCCACGGCGGATGCGCTCGACCTGCACAACGGTCAGCTGGAAGCTTCGTGGAATTGCCTGAAGAAGGTCGGGAATCTCTCTTCGGCGTCAGTACTGGTGGTGCTGGAAGATGTGATGCGCAATCGGCGCCCGGAACCGGGCACACTGGGCCTGCTTGCGGCAATGGGCCCCGGATTTTGTTCTGAGGTTGTGCTTCTGCGTTGGTGAGAATTTGAAATTGATGAAGTCCACAGATGTTTTTGTGATCGGCGGCGGCCCTGCGGGGCTGGCGGCGGCAATTGCAGCACGGCGGCAGGGCTTTCGTGTGATGGTGGCCGACGGCGCGCAGATGCCGATCGACAAGCCATGCGGCGAAGGCTTGATGCCGGATGGAGTCGCGGCTCTGGCAAAGCTTGGTATCGCGGTTCCCGCTGGGCAGTCGTTCCCATTCCACGGGATTCGATTTGTGAGTTCGGGCGTCGGCGTCGACGCGTCTTTCCCAAATGGCGCCAGTGCCCTGGGCGTGCGGCGAACGGTTCTGCACGAGTTGATGGCCGGTCACGCCGCGAGCCTTGGGATTGATCTGTTATGGCGCACGCCGGTGACTGGAATCTCCGCCAATAGCGTTCAGGTGGGCGGGGACGAGGTCGGCGCTGGTTGGATCATCGGCGCCGATGGCGGCAATTCCCGCGTGCGTCGTTGGGCCGGTCTTGATGCCTTTCGGAAGCGCGATCGCCGATACGCGTTTCGGCAACATTTCCGCATCGCGCCTTGGACCGACCACATGGAACTGCATTGGGGACGCCATGGCGAAATTTATGTCACGCCCGTGGCGAACGATCAGGTTTGTGTGGCACTGATTTCTCGCGATCCGAAGCTAAGGCTCGCTGAGGCATTGCCTGAATTTCCGGAGCTTGCGGCGCGTTTTCACTCGGTGGAGGCGGCTTCGTCCGAACGGGGCGCCCTTACGACAACCTGCAAACTGCGGCGCGTGAGCCGAGGAAATGTGGCCCTGATCGGAGACGCCTCGGGCACGGTCGACGCCATCACCGGGGAGGGGCTTTGTTTGTCATTCAGCCAGGCGATGGTGCTGGCTGATTGTTTGCCCAGCGGAGATTTATCTCGTTACGAACGAGAGCATCGCAAGCTGGCATTGCGGCCTTTGCTCATGGCACGACTGATGCTCACTTTGGACAGGCGGCCGCGTTTGCAACGGCGAACGCTGCAAGTCTTCCGCAAGCAACCTCAGATTTTTCGCCGGTTGCTGGAACTGCACGTCGGTGCGCTTTCTCCGTTGCACCTTGCATTGGATGGTCTGACTCTGGGATGGGGACTTCTCACAGCGTAGATGATCAATCGGGTTCGTAGCTCCACAAAAAGCATAGTCGCGATCGCGGCCCTGGCCATTTTGGCGGCCCTGCCAGTTCAGGCCCAACAACTCTCCTTTGCCCTTGATCCTTCGCACAGCTCAGTGAAATTCACACTGGGAGATGTACTGCATACCGTGCATGGAACGTTTGAGGTCAAGAACGGTCAGCTGCAACTGGAACCGGCGTCGGGAAAGCTGTCGGGCGAGATTGTGGTGGATGCCAAGAGCGGCAACAGCGGCAGCGGCATGCGCGACCGCAAAATGCACAGGGAAGTTCTAGAAAGCGAGAAGTATCCGGAGATCTCGTTTCGTCCCGATCGGGTAGAAGGACCGGTTGCAACCTTGGGGAAATCCAGCGTGAAGGTACACGGGATATTTCGCATCCATGGCGTCGATCGGGAGTTGATTGTCCCGGCGGAGATTGAAATGACGGCTGATCATTGGAGCGCCAGCGTCCATTTCACCGTTCCGTACGAGAAGTGGGGAATGAAAAATCCCAGCACGCTTTTCTTGAAAGTGAGCGACTCGGTTGAGATCGATCTGGCTGGGAGCGGAAGCGTGATGCAGTCGAATTCTCCCCGCAAGAATCAGTAGCCGTCGCGCGGGACGATTCCCTTCCCTTCGGTAACGTCATAGGAACGACCTGCGGATAAATTCTTGTATTCCTCGGTCCTGCCACTGGGCCAGTCGATCACCACTTGATCAATCCGATCGCGCTTCTCAAGACCAAACGTAACCGGCAGTTCTGACTGGGAAAGATAGCTGGAGCCACCTTTCACCATGCGCGATTGAGTGATGCCGCCTGCGACGACACGGACTTTTGCTCCGATTGCGTCGCGATTTGACTTGGTGCCGACCAGATGGAATCGAATGCTGCGGTTCCCCGACACCTGATCATTGCGATACAGAAATGCGGGACCATTGTTCGTGGTCAATAGGAGGTCGAGATCGCCATCGCGATCGAAATCTCCGTAGGCCAGGCCGCGTCCGACTTTGGGCTGGTCGAATCCGCCGCCAACTTCAGAGGCGACATCGCGAAAATTTCCTTTTCCGCTATTCAGAAATAATTGTGGAGGCTGGGCATAGCCCACATTGCCGCGAATGTTGCGCACGGTTTCGTCGATGTGGCCGTTAGCAACAGCGAAGTCGAGCCAGCCGTCCAAATTGGCATCGAAGAACGTGCAACCGAATCCCAGGCTGTTTCTGGAAGCCATGCCGACGCCAGATTGGGGAGCGATGTCTTCGAATCCCTTGCCACTGGCGCGATACAGCCCGATCATCTCGTTATCGAAGTTGGTGATGGCAACGCCGGCGGCGCCTGAATTGTCGAAGTCGGCGACGTCGACTCCCATACCGGCCCGAGCCTTTCCTTCGCTGCTGAATGCGAGACCAACCTCTACCGCAACGTCTTTGAATGTACCATTGCGCTGGTTCCGATAAAGTTTGTTGGGCTGCGTGTCGTTCGCGACCAGCAAATCGGGCCAGCCATCGCGATTGTCATCGATGAGTGCGACTCCGAGAGACTTCGAACTGCTATCAAAAATGCCGCTGGCCGCGGTGACGTCTTCAAAAGTTCCGTTACCGCGATTGTGAAACAGCCAGCAGGTCGCGCCGCGATAAGCTTCCGGCGTGCAATAAGATTTGTGTTTGCCGTCAAGGCTGCAAAAGACGTCGCGTTCCGGCGACCACTTCACGTAGTTGCAGACGAACAGGTCAAGCAAGCCATCACGGTCGTAGTCGAACCACAGGGCCGAGGTGCTGAATCCTTCGCGCTTGCCCAGGCCGGCTGCGTTTGTCACGTCGACGAACGTACCTTTCCCAGTGTTGCGAAAGAGGCGGTTCTGCCCAACGCACGTGATGTAAATGTCGGGAAAGCCGTCGTTGTTGTAATCGCCGACGGCCACGCCCATTCCGTAGAGTTCGACGTCGAGTCCGGCACGGGTCGTGACGTCGGCGAACGTGCCGTCGCGATTGTTGTGATAGAGGCGAAGGGTCGTCCGCTGCTTTTTGTGCCCGGCCCAGTCGGACCCGTTCATCAGCAGGATGTCCTGCCAGCCGTCGCGATCATAGTCGAGGAAAGCGCAGCCGGAGCCGAGAGTTTCCGGAAGAAACTTTCCGCCGAAAGCTCCGCCGTTGTGTTCGAACTGAATGCCAGCTTGCGTTGTGACATCAATGAAGCGAAACCCAGGGGGATTGTTCGCCTGCGCGGCAAAGGACTCCAGACGCAACAATTGCGAACCGGATGCCAGACCCGCCATTCCCCACAGGAAGGACCGTCGATTCACGGAACGTTCACCAGCCCGGCGCGAATGGCGTAGACCACCAACTCTGCGGTTTTGTGGATCCCGAGCGTATTCATGATGTTGGCGCGGTGGACGGCGACGGTGTTCACGCTCAGTTCGAGAGCGGTGGCGATCTCTTTGTTGGACTTGCCATCGACGATCATCTGCAACACTTCCAACTCACGCTGAGTGAGAGCTTGGCGCTCACCCTTTAGAGCCGGACCCTGATCGACTTGGGGATCGAACACGGTCTCTCCGGCGGCGATCTTTCGGATCGCGGCGCCCAGTTCGAGTTCCAGGGCGTTCTTCAGCACGTATCCCTTGGCACCGGCATCGATCGCCTGCCGCACCCAAGTGTTTTCCGTATGCATGCTGAGCATCAGCACCGACATTTCCGGCGAGTCCATGATGATTTGACGGGTGGCCTGCAGGCCATTCATGCCGGGCAGAGCGCAGTCCATCACGATCACTTCGGGTTGTAATTCCTTCGCCATCTTGATGGCATCTTCGCCGTTGCCCGCTTCGCCGACCACGTCCATGTCGGATTCGTCCTCCAGCATGCGGCGAAATCCGCGCCGCACCAGGGCATGATCATCCACGAGCAACACTTTGATCTTCTTTTCCATAAGACTCCGCTTTCTCACGAGGTACGACGAGATGCACGAGCGTTCCGCCCTC
>Ga0335076_10004120_pt1 | contig 14660 bp, 11 predicted proteins | sample Lox_Sample_25_FD_206717 | JGI IMG/M metagenome (GOLD analysis project Ga0335076, IMG submission 206717) | Soil microbial communities from Loxahatchee National Wildlife Refuge, Florida, United States - Lox_Sample_2.5 | ecosystem: Environmental > Terrestrial > Soil > Wetlands | place: USA... | reverse complement strand
CGCAACGCCGCCCGCCGTTGCTCTCGCTCTTAATCTGTGGTCGACTAAGGCTATGACCACCGCCCACTCCAAACCGACCGATCTCATCCCCACTCTCGACGACTTGGTAAAAACCTCCTCGACCGCGGACGCCCTCATGAAGGCCATCGTCGCGCTGCTGCACGAGAAACTTACTCGTTACAATTGGGTCGGGTTTTACATGCTCGAGAAGGAAAACGATCGCGATATCCTCGTGCTCGGTCCCTACAAGGGCACGATGACGCCACATACCCGCATCCCCTTGAATCAGGGTATTTGCGGTGCTGCCGCTTCCACGGGCAGAACCATCGTCGTCGATGACGTCAACGCCGACTCTCGCTATCTCGCCTGCTCGCTCGAAACTAAATCCGAAATCGTCGTCCCCGTCTTCTCTCACGGCAAAGTTGTCGGCGAACTTGACATCGACTCCCACTTCCAGGCCGCCTTCGGTCCCGACGATCGCAAACTCTGCGAACATGCCGCTACGGTCCTTGGCCACTTCCTCGACCGTCACTCCTGACCGTCTCAAGGGAAATATGTTCTTGCGCGGAGGGGCGTCGTTTTGCAGCTTACGGCACTTTCACCGCCACTTGGGTCGAATATCCGCTCTCCGTGCCGTTGGTCCCGACCGAGGTAAGCACATAGTAGTATTGCGTCCCCGATGCCACCGTGCTGTCCGAATAGGCCGTCCCCGCAATCGGCGATCCAGTCAGCTTGGAGTACGAGCCGCCCGACACCGTCGATCGATAGACGTTATACCCGGCCACACCCGAAGACGTGCTCGCGGTCCAGGATAGAGCCACCATATGCGATCCGCTCACGCCCGTTCCCGTTAGGGGCACGGTAATGGCGGCGTTAGTCGCGTTGCTGGTGATTTTCAGCGACCCGCTCACGCTGCCGGCTGTTTTCGGTGCGAACTCCGCGGTGATCGTCGTGCTTTGCCCGGCCGCCAGCGTTGTGCCGTTCACGCTGGTTGCGCTCAGTCCGGTTCCAGTCACACTGTCGCCGGAAATCGTGATGCTTGAATTTCCTCCATTGGTCAGGGTGATCTGGTGTGTCCCCGTTGAACTCAAGTTTACATTTCCAAAGGCGATACTCGCCGGCGACACGTTCAGCACTTTTGAACCACTCACCCCTGTCCCGCTCAGCGTCACCATGATGCTGCTGTCCGCTGCCGTCGACGCAATCCTTACCGACCCCGAAAAATTTCCCGCCGCCCCTGGCTGGAATCCCGCCGCAAACTGCGTCGTTGCTCCAGGGGCTAACGTGACGGGTGGCGTGATCCCCGAAACCGAAAACCCCGTGCCACTCGGCGCCACTGCCGTCAGCGTGATGCTCACGGTTCCATCGTTCTTCAGCTGAATGCTTTGGGTGTTCTTGGTCCCCACGGGCACACTTCCAAACGCGGCGTTTGCCAGGCTCGAGCTGATATGCCCTGTTGCGGTACTGGCCACCGCTGTACCGGAAAGCGTGACCATGATGTTGCTGTCCGCTGCCGTTGAACTCACCGCGAGCGATCCCGAATAACTTCCACTCTTCGTCGGCTGAAACCCCGCCGAGAATTGCGCGGTCGCCCCCGAAGCCAATGTCAACGGTGTCGTCAGCCCCGAAACCGAAAAGCCGCTCCCGCTCACCGTTAGCCCGTTCACGGTTATAGTTACCGGCCCATCATTTTTCAGCTGAACGGTCTGCGCGCTCTTGGCCCCGACGGTTACACCTTTGAATTGCAGCGATGCCACACTCGTGCTGACGTGCCCACTCGAAGCGCTGGCTGTCCCCGTGCCATACAGCGGCACCACAAACGTGCTGTTTCCCGCGTTCGACAAAAGAGTGAGTTGCCCATTGAGCGCCCCCGCCTTCGTCGGCGTGAACTTTACCGTGAACGTTGTGGTGGCTCCCGCGTTCAGCGTTTTCGGTAACGCTAAGCCGGCGACACTGTAGCCGGCTCCTGTCAACGCTTCGCCCGACATCGTGGCTGCCGCGTTCCCCGTGTTGTACACCGTAACACTGATTACGTACGTCTTCCCCACCGCGATACTTCCGAATTGCAGAATGTCTGGCTTTAATTTCAGTTGCCCGCTCGCGTCCGCCTGCGCCGTTGCACACGCCGACAACACTAAAGCGTAGATTAAGGTTAATAAGAATGAAATCGCCCGTCGCGAACCTGCTGGAACTTCCGCAACCGCAATCTCCGAGGAAAAAGTAGCCCGAGGCCCGAGGAGTCTCATAACTTCTTCAGTCTGGAGAACGCCCTAACCTCAATCTATTGAACCCTGGGTCCATTCCGGGGCAGGGAAGAGTGCAACGAATCCTTTAGACAACACGCTTAGGACAATCCCCTAGTCCAATGTACAGGTAACCTAAAAGTACTCACAACTCGTGCGATAGCATCGAGGTATACTCGGCCGTTGAGATTCTTCGTGGCGAAAGGCGGTCGGACGTGGGGCGTAGCATTGTGCGCCATTACAACACCGCACTGGGGGGGGGTGACTTGGTAGGGCCCATGTTGCATCGGCACCAAAACACACGCCCGCCATCCTGAGCGCCAGCGAGGGTTCTCTCTTCGTCCCTTTGTGTTGTCCGCTGTTGTGCCGTTGGCGGTGCGACTCCTACTTCTCCCGGTCGTCGTACTCCCGCATCCAATCGCGTCCCTTCAAAACTTCTCTCGGACGCGTCCCATCCGGCGGGCCCACAATCCCATCCTTCTCCATCAAATCGATCAAATGTGCCGCGCGGCCATATCCGATCCGCAACCGCCTCTGCAGCGTCGACGTAGATGCTCTACCCATTTCACAGCAAATCCGCACCGCGTCGTGGTACAACGCGTCATCCACATCCTCGTCACCACCGCCACCACCGCCGCTTTCATTCTCTTCGTACGTCCGCACGGGCGCGCCGCCACCCTTGCTGGCGCCCTTCCCTCCGCTCTCTTTCCCTTCCTCGTCCTTCGGCGGTTCCAGCAGCGCTTCGTTGTACTTCGCCTGCGCCTGCTCTTTCCAGAACTCGCACACATTCGATATCTCGTCTTCGCTCACCAGGGGACCGTGAATGCGGTGCAGTCGGGCCGACCCTGCCGGCAGATACAGCATGTCGCCCTTGCCCAGCAGCGACTCCGACCCATTCGAATCCAGAATCGTTCGAGAGTCCACTTTGCTGGCCACGCGGAACGAAATACGCGCAGGGAAGTTCGCCTTGATCAAGCCCGTAATCACGTCCACCGAGGGTCGCTGCGTTGCCAGAATCAGGTGAATGCCCACCGCGCGCGCCATCTGCGCAAGTCGGGTGATCGACTCTTCCACATTATTTGTGTCCACCATCATCAAGTCTGCCAACTCGTCGATGATGATCACCAGGTAGGGAAGTGGCTTATGTTCGGATTCTTCCACATTGTCGAACAACGACAGCGACTGCTGCTTCTGGAACGTCCGGTTGTACTGCTCGATGTTGCGCACACCTCGCTGCGCCAGCAACTTCAGCCGGTTCTCCATCTCGCGCGTCGCGTTCCGCAGCACATTCGAAGCCACCTTCGGATCGGTCACCACCGGCGCCAGCAGGTGCGGAATATCACCGTACAAGCTCAACTCCAGCCGTTTCGGGTCTACCAGCACCATCTTCACGTCGTCCGGTGTGGCCTTGTACAGAATCGACATCATTAGCGAGTTGATGAACACGCTCTTGCCGGTGCCTGTGGACCCTGCGATCAGCAAGTGCGGCATCGCCGACAGGTCCGCCACGCGAATTCGCCCGTGCAAATCGCGACCCATCGCCAGCGTCAGTTTGCTTGGAGAATTGGCGAATTCCGTCGCCTCAATGATCTCCCGCAGAGCAATCGTCTGGCGCCGCGCGTTCGGCACCTCAATGCCCACCGTCGATTTCCCGGGAATTCGTTCAATCAGGATCGATTCCGCTTGCAACGCCAGGCACAAATCTTCCGTCAATCCAATAATCCGGCTGTACTTAATGCCTGCTTCCGGCTTGAATTCGAAGGTCGTGACCACCGGGCCAGGATTGATTTGCGTCACGCGTCCTTCCACGCCAAACTCGTGGCACTTCTCCTCGATCGCGCGCGCCCGCAACTTCAGTTCGTCTTCGTCGAGTTTCTGCGTGCCTTCGCCCTCTCTCAGCAGCGACACGGACGGCAAGCGGTAATGCGCAGGATCCTTGGCCACTTTCGGTTCCGGCCTCTTCGTCTTTGCATCGCCCATCGGGCCCAGAACCACCACCGGCGCCTTGTGGCCCGCGTCCCTCCCGCTCTTCTCGGCGTCCTCTTCCTCCAGCACAGCTTTCTTCCCCTTGAAAATATCGCCTTTTTCTTCCAAGTGAATCGTCTTTGGCGTTTCCGATTCCGCCGCTCTCTCGCCACGGCCCACAATCTGCGGAGCCACCGGCTTTCGCCCGCTCAGTTTCCGTTCTTCGACCTCGCGCCGCATTCGTTCTTCTTCTCGCGCGTCTCTCCAGTCCTCCCAACGGGCGCGCGCCCGTTGCAAAATTCCAAACTTACCCACTTTCCCCAGCGGTCCCTTTGAACCACTCGCCCAGGCGTGCGCGCCGCTGAAGCTGAAACTCGTCGTCAGGAACAGCGCCACAATCAAGATAGCCAGCGCGACCAGCATCCCGCCCCAGAAGTTAAATCCGGTTTGCAGCCCATGCGACACCGCGCCGCCTAATAATCCGCCCGCAGGAATTGCCCCGCGCACGTCCGGAAAATGAATCATGGAAAGGAGGGAAGGAAGCGACAGCAGCAACAGCCCGTAGCCCACAATCGTGGCCCACTGCGAATCCACCGCGCGGCTACGGAACCAACGATACCCCAGTATCCCAATCGCCACCGGCAACAAAAACGCCGCGAATCCGAAAATCTGGAAACTCAAATCCGCGGTGTAGGAACCTACAGGCCCGATCCAGTTCCGCACCGGATTATCGACCATGGACGCGGCACTCACGTTGAACGCCGCATCGTGCGGAGAATACGAAATCAGCGACAGCGCCAGCAGCACTGCTGTCATAATGCACACAAATCCGATCAACTCATTGAGCCGCTTATTCTCAGTTGGTGTCAGCAAGCGCACGAAATCTCTCTCCTCAGCATTTGGCCATTTCGCGGCGCACTATTGCGCCGTCTTGGCTTTGGGGGGAAGGCTGAGTTGGCACGCACACTCCTACGTCCGTGCCATTCCAGGGGCGCGGCGCTGTTGCGCCCCTCATTGGAGGAACATCGGAATCATACCACCCGCAAGCCGGGGCACAAGCCCCCTGTGCGCCCCTGTTTCCATCGGTTCCGTTCGCGCGATCCTGCAATAGGTCAGTCCTATCCCCCGGAACGGCGGATTTCTGCCGACACTCTTCCAGCTTCCTACCCCACCAATTTCGCCGCAAAAAACAACACCAAAATTCCCAACAAGATTCGGTAAATCGCAAACGGCCCAAATCCCCGCTTTCTTACCCAGGCCATGAACCACGCCACGCTGCCATACGCCACCACAAACGACACCACAAACCCGATCGCCAGCACGATCCATCCGTGCGCGTCGACGCTGGACACCCCAATGGGATTCTCCGTCTTGGTTCCGTGGATCGATTTATACAGCGTGTACAGAGTCGCCACCATCATCGTCGGCATCGACAAAAAGAACGAGAACTCCAGGGCCGACGCCCGCGACATCCCCGCCAATTGGCCCGCCGCAATCGTCGACATGGACCGCGACGTCCCCGGAAATACCGCCGACAAAATCTGGCACGCTCCAATCCATACCGACTGTCCCAGACCCATCGTCTCCATATGCCACGTGTGAATCAGGCTTCCCGAAGCGCCTTCCCCCGCCACTTCTGACTTCGCGTTTCGAGCATCCACAAACCACATCACAATTCCGCCCGCTAGCAACGCCCCGCCCATCACGTACGGGTTCTCCAGGTTCTTGCCAATTACTTTCGTCAACAAAAACGACGGTATCGCGGTTACCACAAACGCGATCAGTACCAGGCTCAACGGATGTGTCCAAATGGTGCGGTCGCCTCGTTCTCCTTGTGGAAACGTCGACAAAAACTTCGCGATGCGCTCGCGAAAATAAATCGGCAGCGTCAATATCGCTCCCAGCTGGATCACAATCGTGTACATCTTCCAGTACCCGCTGCCCAGATTCACGTGCAGTAGCCACTCCGAAAGCCGCAAGTGCGCCGTCGAGCTCACCGGAATAAACTCCGTCAATCCTTCCACTACTCCCAGAATTACACTCAACACGTAATCGTTCACTCGCCGCTCCTAAGCCTTCTCTTTGCATTATAGGGCCCGACGTCTGCTTGTCCGCGTGGCGGGAGCGGGTCGGTAACATTGCGTCTTGCCCTGGCGACCTTCTTACAACACGAACCACACCGCTCACCCCAACCTTTTCCTCATCTCATAGGCGTCGGTGTTGCCAGAATAATATCGTTTCAACACCGCTTCCGTACGATATCCATGGTGTTCCCAGAACGCAATCCCGCTCTCATTGTTCACCGCTGTTTCCAGTAATACCGACTTCACCTCATGAAAGCGAAAATGCTTCTCCATCTCCTGCAGCAACGCCGACCCCAACCCGCTCCTGCGCTTCCCCTCGGTCACGTCCAACGTAATTATGTGCGCCAGCGGCGGATTCTTTTCCGCCAGCAGAAAACCCACCACGGTTTTTCCCTCTTCCGCAACCACGCAATCCGCGGCCGGCAAATTCAAAAAATATTGCAGCGACCATTTGCTGTAGGCGATGCCCGGGGGAAAACAAGCCTGATCCAATTTGTACATCCCGGCAAAATCCCGCGCCTCATAAGCCCGTATCGTCCATCCCGCCATTGCGCCGCCCTTTCACTTCAATCCCAACGCCCGCAACGTGCCCTCATCCGGCACTCTCGCGCCATTCTGATTCACCACCACGCTGAATCCACCGGCATAATCCCACATCGCCCACCCGATTCCATACTTCTCCAGCGCCGCCCGCACATCGTGAATCCACCGCAATCGGTCTTCCGGCGCGGCTGCCTCGCGATACACGCCAAATTCATTGCAGGTCACCGGCACGTGCCAGCGCTTTCCCCATGCCGCCACCGGTGCAATCTCCGCGTCGACGCGCTCCGCGTTCCAGCGATCGTACCCATACCGCACGATCAGCAACTGGTTCACCGCGTCAGGAGCCTGCCCCACCGCCGCTTGCACATTTTCGGGCGTCGAAGGATACGGCAGCTTCGTCAGATAGTGCTGAAAGTTCGTGCTCCATGTCGCTCCCTGGTGCGTAAAAATGTGCGGATCATAAAAATGAAAGTTATAAATAATGTCTGGATCGCGCAGCGGCTCCAAAAATAACAACTCGGTATTCGACGACCAGTTCGCTCCTGCCGCGATGATCGTATGCTGCGGCGCGCCCTCGCGAATCGCCCGAGCCAGCCGTTCTTGCACCCCCGCCCATCGGTAACGATCCTTAAACTCCGGCTCGTTCAAAATCTCGAAGTACACTCGCTCCGGATCGAGCGTCGAGTAATGCCGCGCCAGGGCCCGCCAAAAATCTTCGAACTGTTCAACCGCCACATCGTCGGTCGCCAGGCGCGCCTTGAAATCACTGTCTGGATGGATGTCGATAATAATCGCCAGCCCCGCATCCAGAATCAGTTTTACTGCTCCATCCACCATCGCCAGATAGTCCGCCGGGATCCGATCGGCCTGCCCCTGGCGGAACATCGGTGCCGGATTCAACGTGAATCGCACATCATCGAATCCCATCTGCTTGATCAGCGCCATATCCTGTGCCGTGTCGTACGTGTCGAAATGCGCCTTGGCATACGTTCCATCAATCGATTGCGCGAACCAATGACTCAAATTGATCCCTCGCCTCAGATGCTCCGCCCGCCGAAACGCCAATCCACTTGCATCCTGCCCCAGCAGGGAACCACAAGCCATCAGCAACGCCACCACCCCGACCAACACCCGCACGCCGCACGAACTTCTCATGGCCGTTTCCGTTCTCGCTCTCATTCACTCCACCTTGCCTCGCCGTTCCTTGTAGGGGTCCACTGCTGGGCCCCTGTCCAGACGAATCATTGTGTCTTGCCTTCGTCTCCCTTGTCCCACAAAAAAAGAAAGGGCACGCCCAGCGTGCCCTTCCGTCCGAAACGGACCACTGAAAACCGCAACCTTCCTACAACTTCACCGTCACCGTCTTCACTTCCGTATAATTCGCCAACCCGTACTCTCCCAACTCTCGCCCAATCCCGCTCTGCTTAAATCCACCAAACGGAGCCGCGGCGTCAAACACATCATAACAATTCACCCACACCGTCCCCGCTCGCACCCCATCCGCGATGGCGTGCGCCTTGGTGATGTCCTTGGTCCAAACCGCCGCCGCCAGCCCGTACAACGACTTGTTCGCGCGTTCCACCACCTCGTTCACATCCTTGAACTTCAGAATCGACATCACCGGCCCAAAAATCTCTTCCTGCGCGATCTTCATCGTGTCCTGCACGTCGGCAAACACCGTTGGCTCGATGAAATAGCCCTTGTCCCCAACGCGATTCCCGCCTGCCAGCAACTTCGCCTTCTCCTGCTTTCCGCTCTCGATGTACCCCATCACCTTGTTGAACTGGTCCTGATCCACCTGGGGCCCTTGTTCCGTCGCCTTATCAAACGGATTGCCCACCGTCCGCTTCTTGGCCCGCTCCACGCTTTTCGCCACAAATTCGTCGTAGCACTTTTCTTCTACATACAGTCGCGATCCCGCGCAGCAGCACTGCCCCTGGTTGAAGAATAGCGCAAAGTGTGCACCTTCGATGGCCTGGTCCATATCCGCATCGGCGAACACAATGTTCGGGCTCTTCCCGCCCAACTCCAGCGTCACGCGCTTCAGATTCGATTCTGCCGACGCCTTCATGATCAGGTGACCCACTTCCGTCGATCCCGTGAACGCCACTTTATCCACATCCATGTGCCGCGCCAGCGCCGCGCCCGCCGTCGGCCCGTATCCTGGCAGCAAATTCACCACGCCTTCCGGAAATCCTGCTTCCAAAATCAATTCGCCCACGCGCAACGCCGATAGCGGCGTCTGCTCCGCCGGTTTCATCACTACCGTGCATCCCGCCGCCAGCGCTGGGCCCAGCTTCCACGCCTGCATCAAGAGCGGAAAATTCCATGGAATAATCTGCCCCACCACGCCGACCGGCTCATGCTTCGTGTACGAAAAATATCGCCCCTGCACCGGAATGGTCTTCCCCTGAATCTTGTCCGCCCATCCCGCGTAGTAGCGGTAACACGCGATTGTCAGCGGCAAGTCGGCTGCCAGCGCCACGTGATACGGTTTCCCGTTGTCCAGCGACTCCAGCTCTGCCAGCTCTTCCTTGTTCTTCTCAATCAAATCCGCCAGTTTGTTCATCAACACGCCACGCGCCGACGCGCTGAGCTTCTTCCGCCACGGTCCGTGGTCGAACGCCGCTCGCGCCGCCACCACCGCCTTGTCCACATCGGCCGCATCGGCTTCGGCCACCTGCGCGATCGGGTCGCCCGTAGAAGGATTAATCGTGGGAAAGGTTTTTCCCGAGGCGGCCTCTACCCACTTATTATTGATAAGCAGTTTTGTTGCGTTAATTTTCACCTTGGGTTCCATTGCGCTCGTCGCGGTAGCCATAGCCTTCCTCCTACGTCTCGCGTCAGTCTTTAGCCCTCAGCCGCGCTCGTCGCAGTCAATTTCCGCAGACGAGCCGCTGCCAAGTCTCGGGTGGGACCTCAGCCTACACCCCCGCCCCGCGAGAATCAACGCTCTCGATGCACTTTATTACTTTTTCGAATTTCAACGAGTCTTGCCTATTCGACTCGTCTCCGACCTTGTTGGCGACTTAAGGGCTGCGCCCGATGTCCGCAAGATCATCGAGTCTTGCCTGAGCAGCGCTTCCGTTCGTGCAGAAAGGCCCTCTTGCCCAACGCCTACGAACTCTTCCCGCCAAAGAACAAATGTGCAATCGCCACCAAAATCACTGCACCTACCGTCGCCGCTGCCAACGAAAACAAAAATGTATTCGAATGCACGATCCCCAACTGTGTGAATACCCAGCCCCCAATTACCGACCCGATCAGCCCCAGCAAAATGTCCCCAATGCACCCAAATCCGCGCCCGCGCATCAATTTCCCCGCCAGCCATCCCGCCAACAACCCAATCACCAACCACCCAATCAACCCGCGATGCCATTCCACCACCACCACGCGTTCATCCAGGATCATCCCCATCCACGCAACCATCGCTCCTCCTCTACTGAACGAATTGCTCACGCCGCTGACCACTCATAACTCGCCACTGTCTTTAGCCGGCTCCTGCTGCGTCATGCAATGCAATGTTCCTAAACCCAGCACCAGATCCCGGCAATGGATCCCCACCACTTCGCGCCCAGGAAACAACACTGTCAACGTTGCCAACGCCACGCGATCATTCGCGTCGTTAAACGTTGGCACAATCACCAATCCATTCGCGATATAAAAATTCGCATAACTCGCCGGCAAACGCTGCCCATCAAAATACACCGCTTTCGGCATCGGCAGCGTCTCCACGCGCAACGCCCGCCCCTCCTGATCCTTCATCTCGCGCAGGCGCATTAGATTTTCCTGCAATGCCGCATAATTCGCATCCGTGCGGTCTTCTTCCACAATTGTCACCACCGTGGTTGCGTCCACGAACCGCGTCAGATCGTCCACATGGCCGTGCGTGTCATCGCCCGCAATTCCATTGCCCAGCCACAACACATTTGTCACTCCCAGATACTCGCGAAACACCTCCGCATAATCTTCTTTCGTGAATCCCGGATTCCGCTCCTGCCCTTTGCTCTGCAGACATTCCTCCGTGGTCAGCAACGTCCCTCGTCCATTCACGTCAACCGACCCGCCCTCCAGCACCACGCGCCGCCCATCCCGCATCGGCAAAAACACCCGCCTTTTCAATCGCGCGTTCACTCGCCGCACCGCTGCCGCGTCCTTCTTATGATTCGGATACTTCGCCCATCCGTTGAACACAAAATTGTTGTACGCCACTTCGCCAGCCTTGTTCTTCACGCAGATCGGTCCGGAATCCCGCATCCATCCACGGTCCGTCGAAACTCGGAAAAATTCCACCGACTCCAATTTCGCTCCCGCCTTTCGCAGGATAGTCCGCGCGCGCTTCTCCGCCGCGCCATTTTCCACCAGCAAAAACACCTTCTCCACTTGCGAAAGCAGCCGCACCATCTCCGCAAACGCCCACGGAATAGGTGCAAATTTTCCCGGCCAATCCGTCAACTCATGCGGCCATCCCAACCATGTCGCCTCATGCTTCTCCCACTCTGCCGGCATTCGAAATCCCATCTTTCCCGGCGTTGTCTCATTGTCTGTTTTCGTCATAGTGGCTCTGTTGTCCTGGGCAGCGTCTACTTCTCCCCCCACCTCTCCAACAATTCCCCAAACGCGTCGATCCTACGGTCCCGAAAAAACGGCCAATTCCTCCTCGTATCCTCGCTCTTCGCAGGGTCGCACTCCACCACAAGAATCTCTTCCTTATCATTCGACGCTTCCTTCACCACCTGCCCCGAAGGATCCGCTACAAACGAATTGCCCCAAAACTCAATCCCAGGATCGCCTTTCTCCGGCTTCCCCTCGTAACCCACGCGATTCACTGCCGCGACGTACATCCCATTCGCCACCGCGTGCGCACGTTGAATCGTTTTCCAGGAATCCAATTGCGCCGCGCCAAACTGCGCTTTCTCGTGCGGGTGCCACCCAATACTCGTCGGATAAAAAATTACCTGCGCGCCCTTCATCGCCGTGATGCGCGACCCTTCGGGATACCACTGGTCCCAGCAAATCTGCACGCCAATCCGCGCATACTTCGTATCGAAATTCAAGAATCCCAAATCTCCCGGGGTAAAATAAAACTTTTCGTAGTACAGCGGATCATCTGGAATATGCATCTTCCGATATTTCCCCAGGTAGGACCCGTCTGCATCTAGAATCGCGCACGTGTTGTGGTACACCCCCGCCGCTCGACGTTCGAACAGCGACACCACCAGCGCCACCTTCTTTTCTTTCGCGAGCACGCTCAGCCGCTCCGTAGTCGGGCCCGGTACCGACTCCGCCAGATTAAACAACTCCGCCTCTTCGGTCCGGCAAAAATATTCCCCCGCAAACAATTCATGCAGGCAAATCACCTGAGCCCCGCGCGTAGCCGCCTCGCGGATCCTCTCCTCCGCCCGTGTCAAATTTTCTTCCTTGTTCGTGGTGCACTTCATCTGCACCAACCCCACCACAAATTTATTCGCCATCCTCACGCTTCTCCTTAACTTCCAATCATAAAATCGTTGTCATCCTGAGGAACGCCTTCCGCGAGCATCGTGTCACCCATTTCAGCTTTTACCTCCAACAAAACCCGTCGTTCCAAGCGAAGCAAGGAATCTTTCTTCCGTCTTAACACTCGCCACTGAATTCTACTTTCCTTCCCGCCTCGTTTGTACTATCAATCCTCTTAGCCTTACAATTCTCCCGCTCGCGGTTGGATGTTTTCACCGCCGTTTTCATTACAGGTCGTTCACATTCTTTTCCATCGCGTCCGCTTCTGCTCGACTCGCACCACCCGGGAAGCGGTCGCCTTCAAGGAGCGCTGATGCCCAAATCCAGCAAAACTGTTACCGGCCGTGTTCTCCACGATCCCGTAAAGGACAAGCTCCGCCCAATCTTTCCACTCGATCTTTCCAAAATTAGAACCATTGACGACCTCGTCCGCGCCATGGGCGACACCGCCTACACCGCGCGCCAGATCGGCGACGGCGCCGACGTCCTCGAAGCCATGGCTCGTGACAAGGACTGCTTCGTGGTCATGACCCTCGCCGGCGCTCTCACCGTCGGCAAAATGGGGCTTATCTTCTGCGATCTCATCGAGTCCGGAATTGTCAAAGCCATCGTTTCCACCGGCGCTCTCATGGCCCACGGCCTCGTCGAAGCCACTGGCCGTTCCCACTTCCGTTACGATCCCAACAAAATGACCGACAACGAACTTTTCCTCGCCGGTTACAACCGGGTCTACGACTCTCTCGAGCCCGAAACCAATCTCGATCATGTGGAAGAAGTCGTCGATGGCATCCTCGACAAGTGGGATCCCGAAGAAGTTGTCTGTAGCTGGAAACTTCACGAGCGTGTCGGCGACTTCCTCGTCAAGAATTCTAAGGGCCGTGGCATTCTCAAATCCGCCTACGAGCACAAAGTTCCCGTTTTCGTCCCTGCCTTTTCCGACTCCGAGCTGGGCCTCGACTTTGCCCTCAATCAGTACGCCCGCAAAAAGCACAAGCGCCCGCTGTTGCGCTTCGACCCTTTCGAGGACTTCGAGAAGTTCGCCCGCACCATGATGGCCACCAAAAAAATGGGGATCTTCACCATCGGTGGCGGTGTTCCCCGCAACTGGTCTCAGCAATTCGGCGTCTATGCCGAACTCATGGCCCGCCGCGGCTACGAAAATCTCCCCCTAAAACGTTACAACTACGGTCTGCGCATTTGCCCCGAACCCGTCCACTGGGGCGGACTCAGCGGCAGCACCTACACCGAAGCCGTCAGTTGGGGCAAATTTGTCCCTCCAGAGGAAGGCGGCCAATTCGCCGAAGTCCTGGAAGATGCCACCGTCGCCCTCCCACTGATAGTAGGAGCCGTCCTTGAACGCATCGGCTACCTAAAAAAGTAGCATGGGCTCTATCCCCGCAGGGGCGCAGCACGCTGCGCCCGATGTACGCGCACGATCGTAGCGTCTGGTGTCTTGGCTTTGCTTGGTGGTCTGCCTTCCGCTCGCGCTGAGGAACGAAGGGAGGCGGCCCGCAAGCTGCGTCTTGCCGAAAAGCTAAATCCGTCGTCTCTCTACACGCCACTTCCTCTTTCCCCGCTCTTCCGCTAAACTCTCCCGCCCAGGAGCCTCTCATGCCCCACTCCGCCCCCAAACTCGCCTCCCTCTTCGACGTCCATCCCGGCGTGGCCATGGCGCAAAAATGGATCACCGAACTCAAATCGAAAACCGGCCGCTCCCTCGACGAATGGGTCTCCCTCACCAAAAAAAACGGCCCCGTCAGTTTCACCGCACGCAAAACCTGGCTCAAAACGAAACATAAACTCGGCAACAACACCGCCTGGATGATCGCCGAACGCATCGATCGCAATGGCTACGAAGAGGATACGCCCCAGCAATATCTCGCCACCGCCACCAGATATGTCGACGAGCAGTACGCCGGCAAAAAATCGGTCCTACGGCCCATCTTTACGGACTTACTCCGCCTCTGCAAATCCCTCGCGCCCGATGTCAAAGCTTGTCCCTGCAAAACCATGGTTCCGCTCTACCGCAATCACGTCTTCGCGCAGATCAAACCCACCACCAACACGCGCATCGACTTCGGTCTCTGTTTCACCTCCTACAAAGGCAAACTCCCCAAGCGCCTCATCGACACCGGCGGCCTCGCCAAAAAAGATCGCATCACCCATCGCATCGAACTCACCGCTACCGACCAGATCGATGCCGACCTCGAAAAATGGCTTCGCGCTGCCTATCACCTCGACGCCTGACTCGTGCTCTTTTCGTTCGCACGCCTTCCTCCGCCTGTCCCCCTGCGCTAAACTATCTTCATCTTGTTCCTCACTTTTT
>Ga0335076_10004119_pt1 | contig 14661 bp, 18 predicted proteins | sample Lox_Sample_25_FD_206717 | JGI IMG/M metagenome (GOLD analysis project Ga0335076, IMG submission 206717) | Soil microbial communities from Loxahatchee National Wildlife Refuge, Florida, United States - Lox_Sample_2.5 | ecosystem: Environmental > Terrestrial > Soil > Wetlands | place: USA... | reverse complement strand
TTCAGGACGGCGAACCAGCACGCCACCATCATGGGGTTGTTGGGCCCGCGCAGCAGCACGCGGTTGCCCGGCTTCAGGCCGTAATCCTCGACCAGCACGCGCGCCGCGCGGTTGGCCATGTCGAGCAGCGCGGCATAGCTCAGCCGGCGGCGCTCGAAATGGATGCAGGTGCGCGCGCCATGCCCGGCCGCCACCATGTCGTCGAGCAGCGCCACGGCGGCGTTCAGGCGCGCCGGATAGGCGGCCAGCTCGGGGACGGTCGAATAGTCCATCACGGGCCACAGCGCGCGCGGCGGCAGGTTGTCGGCGGCGAACCGGTCGACATGCGCCGTCGGCGCGCCGCCCGGCAGGTAGGGCGCGGCGCCCTGCATCACGGCGCCGGTGGGGCGGCGCCGGCCAGCACCTGGCCGGCGATGATCAGGCGCTGGATCTCGGAGGCGCCCTCGTAGATGCGCAGCGCGCGGATCTCGCGATAGAGCCGCTCGACCACGTTGCCGCTGACCACGCCGTGGCCGCCGAAGATCTGCACCGCCTCGTCGATCACGCCCTGCGCGGTCTCGGTGGCGAACAGCTTGGCCATCGCGGCCTCGCGCGAGATGCGCCCCTTGGCGCTGTCCTTGGTCCAGGCGGCGCGATAGACGAGCAGCGCGGCGGCGTCCACACCGGTCGCCATGTCGGCCAGCTTGGCCTGGATCACCGGCTGGTCGGCCAGCGGCTTGCCGAACACGACGCGCGAGCGTGCGTGCACGACCGCCTCGGCGAGCGCGCGCCGCGCGAAGCCGAGCGCCGCCGCGCCGACCGTGGCGCGGAACACGTCGAGCGTCGCCATGGCGATCTTGAAGCCCTCGCCGGGCTGGCCGATCAGCGCGTCGGGTCCGACCCGGCAGCTGGTGAAGCGCACCGTGCCGAGCGGGTGCGGGGCGATCACGGGCAGCCGCTGGGTCACCGTGCAGCCGGGTTGGCCGGCATCGACCAGAAACGCCGACAGGCCGCGGGCGCCGGGCGCCTCGCCGGTGCGCGCGAACACGACGTAGAAATCCGCGATGCCGGCGTTGGAGATCCAGGTCTTCTCGCCGTCGAGCACGAAGCCGTCGCCCTCGCGCCGCGCCATGGTCGCGATCGCGGCGACGTCGGAGCCGGCGGCCGCCTCGGACAGCGCGAAGGCGGCGATCTTGCGCCCGGCGCGCACCGCCGGCAGATAGGCGCGCCGCTGCGCCGGCGTGCCGAACAGCGAGATCGGCCCGCTGCCCAGCCCCTGCATCGCGAACGCGAAGTCGGCCAGCCCGTCGGCCGCCGCCAGCGTCTCGCGCGCCAGGCACAGGCTGCGCACGTCGAGCACCGCATCCTCGGCGGTCTCGCCGGCGACCGCGGGCGCCAACCAGCCGCCCTCGGCGAGCGCGCGCACATAGGCGCGCGCGGCGCTGTCGACCGAGGCCTCGGTGTGGCCGACCACGACGACGTGGCGCAGCACCCAGGCGCCCAGCTCGCGTGCGAAGCGGCGGTGGCGCTCGTCGAAGAACGGCCAGGTCGTGAAGCTGCGATCGAACGCGCCGATCACGTCGGCGAGCGCGCCGCCGATGCCGGACGGCCCGTCAGCCATCGGGGCGCCCCTTGCGCCCGCGCGGGCTCGGCTCGGGGGTCTCCGGGCTGGCGCCGACGCCCTGCTTGAGCCGCCCGAGCAGCGCGTAGAGCGCCGCCATGTCGCGCCGGTCGAGATCCTTGAACATCGCGGCGATCCAGGCGCCGTGGGTCGGCGTCATGGCATCGAAGGCGCGTTTGCCGGCGGCGGTCAGGCGCACCAGCTGGGCGCGCCGGTCGTCATCTTGAGGCCGAGATTCGATCAGCCCCTCGGCGACCAGACGCTCGACCAACCCCGTCATGTTGCCGTTCGACACCATCAGGCGGCGCGACAGCTCGCTGAGGGTGAGGCCGTCGGGCGCGCGGTCGAGCTGCGCGAGCAGATCGAAGCGCGGCAGCGTGATGGCGAAGCGGTCGCGCAGGCCGCGGCGCACGCGGCCCTCGATCAGGTTGCTGCAGGTCAGCAGGCGCAGCCAGAGTCTCAGCTCGAGCCGGTCGTCGCCCTTCAGCGCGGTCTCGTAGTCGCTCGGCGGCGGCAGCACCTCGGTCGTCAATGCAGCACCTCGCCGCCCGCGATCGCGATCGCCTGGCCCGTGATCGCGGCGGCTTCGGGCTGGCACAGGAAGGCGACCATCTGGGCGACCTCGGCGGGATCGACCAGGCGGCCCTGCGGGTTGGCGCGCGCCAGCTCGGCGCGCGCGGCGGCCTCGGAGCGCCCGGTCTTGGCGCTGATGGTGCGCGCCGCCGCGGCGATCAGGTCGGTGTCGGTGAAGCCCGGGCACACGGCATTAACGGTGACGCCCTGGGCCGCGGTTTCCAGCGCCAGCGCGCGGGTCAGCCCGACCAGCCCGTGCTTGGCCGCGCAGTAGGCCGCGACGTAGCGATAGCCGGTCAGGCCCGCGGTCGAGGCGACGTTGACGATGCGGCCGAAGCCGCCGGCGATCATGCCGGGCAGCACGCGCTGGCTGGCCAGGAACGCCGCGGTCAGGTCGAGCGCCAGCACCGCGTTCCAGTCCGCCAGGGTCTGTTTGGCGAACGGCGCGCTCGGCGCGATGCCGGCATTGTTGACCAGGATGGCGGCCGGGCCGAGGCGCGCCGCGGCCGACTCGAACCCGGCGGTGAGGCGTCCGGCGTCGGCGAGATCGGCGGCCTCGGTGGCGATGCGCCCGGTCGCGCCGTCGGCGAGCAGTCTTTCGCGACGTGCGGACAGGGTCGACGGGTCGCGCCCCATCAGGGTGACGTCGGCGCCGCGCGCCGCCAGCGCCGCCGCGATCGCGGCGCCGATGCCGCGCGAGCCGCCGGTCACGATGGCATGGCGGCCGGCCAGGACGGCAGCCGGCGCGGGTTCGGGCATCGACGCGCCACCTCACTTGCTTGAAGCTTAAAATATCGCGTACAACCCGGTCGAACAAGACCGGAGCACGAGATGCGCATCCTGCAGCCGCCCGGCTGGGCCAAGCCCAAGGGCTATGCCAACGGCATCGCGTGCCAGGGCACGCTCGTGTTCGTCGCCGGCCAGATCGGCTGGACCGCCGACGCGCGCTGGGAGACCGACGACTTCGCCGGCCAGTTCGCCCAGGCGCTGCGCAATGTCGTGGCGGTGTGCGCCGAGGCGGGCGCCAAGCCCGAGCACATCGTCCGGCTCGCCTGGTTCATCACCGACAAGCCGGCCTATCTCGCCGCCCTCAAGGAGATCGGCGCGGCCTATCGCGCCATCATGGGCCGGCATTTTCCGACCATGACGGTGGTCGAGGTCGGCGCCCTGGTCGAGGACCGCGCCAAGATCGAGATCGAAGCGACCGCCGTGATCCCCGACTGACGGCGGCGCGGTGGGGGCGTAAGCCCCCGCGAGCGCGACAACGCGACGAGCGCGGGGCCGCGATCCGCCGCGCTGAGTTTGTTTGGCGCTCGCGGGGCTTCGCCCCTGCCGCTAGAGCGTGCGGATCTCGACCTTGCGGAACTTCACCGTGTAGGTGTCGTTCCCGGCCTTGCCGCACTGCAGGGCAATCCAGCCGGCGGCGTGCTTGTAGTCGGTCGCGCCGTTGACCGTGCGCTTGCCGTTCAGCGTGACGGTGAAGCGCGGGCCCCGGGCGACGATGTCGTAGGTGTTCCACTTGCCGCCCGCCTTGGGCATCGGCACCACCTTGGCGAGGTCGACGATCGCACCGGTGCCGTAGCTCGGATCGGGCCGCTCGTCGTAGATGTTGACCTCGTAGGCGTTCTTGCCGGTCACGCTGGTCGGGTCGCCGCAGCGGATGAAGATGCCGCTGTTGGCCTTCGGATCGACCCAGAACTCGGCGCGCAGCTCGAAGTTCGTGTAGGAGTCCTTCGACACCAGGAAACCGTTACCCTTGTCGGCGACCACGGCGCCGCCCTCGAGGCGCCAGTTGGCGTCGCCGATCGCGGTCCAGCCCGCCATGCTGGTGCCGTCGAACAAGGTGACCCAGCCCCTGCCAGCCGGCTTGGCGGCGGACGCCGCCAGCGCGGCGGGCGCGCCCAGCGCGGCCGCCCCCACCGTAAAGAGCCCCGCTTTGATGATGGATCGGCGTTGCATCGCGATCTCCCCCCTTTGTTGGCCTCGCGTACCGGACGGGCCCCCCGCCCGCGGTGCCGCCATGCTAGCGGAGCGCGGCCCGGCTTCCCAGCCGGCTCAGCGGCGGTAGTCGGCGTCGATCCGGTCGACCGTGCGGACCAGGCCTTCCCACTCCATGCGGCCGTACGGCTCGGTGTTGCGGATCGCCTTCATGCGCTCGGCCGCCTTGCCGACCACGTAGGGATCGATCTCGACCGGCGGCGCGTCGAGCTGGCGCGCGATCAGCTCGACCTCGCAGGCGCGCTCGAGCATGTAGCAGCGCATCAGGGTGCCATGGATGGTCGGGCCGTGGGTCAGCAGGCCATGGTTCATCAGCACGACGCAGCTGCCGTGCGCGCAGGTCTTGCCGAGCTCCTCGCATTCCTCCTTCGAGGCCGGCACGCCGTAGGGGTGATAGGCGAGGTCGTCGATCACGTGCAGCGCGTCCTGGCTGATCGGCCGCAGTCCCTTGGCGAGCACCGAGATGCCGGCGCCGGCGCGCGTATGCGTGTGCATCACGCAGTTGGCATCTGGGCGCGCCTTGTAGACCCCGCTGTGGATCGTGAAGCCGGCGTTGTTGAACTTGCCCGGCGTGCCCAGCACGTTGCCCTCCATGTCCATCTTGATCAGGCTCGACGCCGTGATCTCGTCGAACATCTCGCCGTAGCGGTTGATCAGGAAGGTGTTCGGCTCGTCGGGGATGCGCGCCGACATGTGGGTGTTGATCAGGTCGGTCCAGCCGAGATGGTGCACGACGCGATAGAGCGCCGCGAGCTCGCAGCGCGTGTTCCACTCGACGTCGCTCATGTTCGGTCTGGTCAATCGCACTGGCGCTGCCATGAGGTCGCTCCGTTGTCAGGCGTCCGGTCGGGCGTCCCGGGCGCTCGGTCGCTTATATCCTGTCCGAGACGGCGGTCGGCCGCAACGCCGGGGCCCCGATTGCCCTGCGGACGCCCCAGGCCTACCATCGCGCGAACAAGCGCCGGAGGACGCGATGGTCGAGATCCGCAAGCTGGGGCCCCGGATCGGCGTCGAAGCGGTCGGCATCGACGTGCGCCGGCTGGACGAAGCGGAATTCCGGCCGATCTACCAGGCCTGGCTCGACGGCAACGTGCTGGTGGTACGCGGCCAGGACCTGACGATCCCGCAGTTCCTCGACTGGAGCCGGCGCTTCGGCCGGCTCGAGCCGCACATCACCCGCAAGAGCCGGCATCCCGAGCACCCCGAGCTCACCGTGATGGACAACAAGGCGGCGAGCACGCAGGGCGTGTCGACCCAGGTGGTCTACACGCGCGGGCTCGGCTGGCACACAGACCTCACCTTCGAGAAGGTCACCGCCAAGGCGACCCAGCTCTACGCGATCGCGATCCCGAGCCGCGGCGGCGACACCCTGTTCGCCAACATGTACGACGCCTACGCCGCGCTGCCGGCGGCGCTCAAGGCGCGCATCGCCGATCTGAACGGCGCCTACCTCTACGGCGGCAAGGTCGGGCGCAGCATCGAGCTGCTCGATCCGGCCGACCGCGCGCGGCCGCCGGTGCTGCATCCGCTGGTGCGCGTGCATCCCGAGACCGGACGCAAGGCGCTCTATATCGACCCGCTCAAGATCGTCGGCGTCGACGGACTGGGCGAGAGCGACGCCGATGCGCTGGTCGAGGAGCTCAAGACCTACATGGTGCAGCCGGGCTCGGACTATCGCCACAAATGGCAGGTCGGCGACCTGGTCCTGTGGGACAACCGCTGCTCGATCCACAGCGCCACCGGCGACTATCCGCCCGCGGAGCGCCGCGCGCTCTGGCGCACCACCATCATGGACCCGGCGCTCGCCGGCAATCGCGTCGCCGCCGAATAGCGCGCGCGGCCGCATCGCCTTTGACCGGCCCGGCCGATCGGGCTAACACGGCGTCATGGACGACCGCCTGCCGCCGCTGACCGCGCTGCGCGCCTTCGATGCCGCGGCGCGCCATCTCAACTTCAGCCGCGCCGCCGACGAGCTCAACGTCACCCACGGCGCGGTCAGCCACCAGATGAAGGCGCTCGAGGCGCATCTCGGGGTCGCGCTGTTCCGGCGCGAGGGCCGCCAGATGGCGCTGACCGATGCCGGACGGCAGTTGCACGAGCACGTCCGCGATGCCCTGCAGCGGCTCAAGCGCGGGGTCGCCGCGCTGCGCGCGCGTGCGCGCGGCGGCGGCGAGGTCCTGACCGTGACGACGACGCCGGCGTTCGCGACGCGCTGGCTGGTGCCGCGGCTCGCCGACTTCCAGGCGCGCCATCCCGCGGTCGAGGTCAATCTGCGCGCGACCTCGGCGCTCAGCGACTTCGAGCGCGACGCGGTCGATCTCGGCGTGCGCTACGGCCCCGGCGCCTGGCCCGGGCTCGAGGCCGCCAAGCTGCTCGACGAGGAGATCTTCCCGGTGTGCAGCCCGCAGTTCCGGGGCGGCGCGCTGCCGACCCGCGTGAGCGAGCTTGCCGACCTGACGCTGCTGCGCGATCCGCGCCAGCCGTGGCGCGACTGGTTCCTGTCGGTCGGGCTCGACTGGCCCGAGCCGGCGCGCGGTCCGGTCTACGACGACGCCGGCATGCTGCTGCAGGCGGCCGGCCAGGGGCTCGGCATCGCGCTGGCGCGCGGCACGCTCGCGCGCGCCGAGCTGGCCGCCGGCACGTTGGTCCGGCTGTTCGCCGACAGCGCGCGCTCGAGCTTCGCCTATTACATCGTGCATCCGCCGGGCGCCCGCGCGGCCCCCAAGGTCGCGCTCTTCTGCGATTGGCTGGCCAGCCAGGCGGCCGCGTCATGAGCGCCGCCGACGCGCGCCGCCGGCGCAACCGCTTCATCATCGTCTGGATGATCGGCACCGCGCTGTGGCTCGCCTCGATGCTGATCGCCCAGGCGGTGATCCGCCCGCCACCCGGCTTCGCCGTGATGGCGCCGCTGGTCGCCGGCGTGCCGGCGCTCGCGCTGGCGATCGGGTTCGCCGTGCTGCGCTGGCGGGATCGCGCATGAGCGCGCCCTCCAGCCTGGCCGACAGCCTCGCCGCCACGGTCGACTGGCTGTGGCGCGTCGATCCGATGAGCGATGCGGCGGTCACGGCGCGCGCCCGGCTGCTGCTGCTCGACTGCCTGGGCTGCGCGCTCGCCGCGCTCGCCAAGCCCGAGCTGGCGCGCCTCGCCGCCGCGCTGCGCGCCCGCGATGTCGGCGCGCTGGCGCTGCCCGGGGTCGGCGGCGGTCTCACGACCGCGAACGCGGCGGCGCTGCTCGCCATGGCGATCTGCTGGGACGAGGCGTGCGAGGGCCTGCCGCGCGCCCACGGCCGGCCCGGCATCCATGCCGCCGCGCCGGTCCTGGCGCTGGCGCTCGCCCGGCCGACCACGCTCGGCGTGCTGCTCGGCGCGCTGGTCGCCGGCTACGAGATCGGCGGCCGGCTCGGCGCCGCCTACCGCATCCGCCCGGGCATGCATGTCGACGGCACCTGGGGCACCTTCGGCGCGGTCGCCGCCGCGGCGAGGCTCGACGGACTGTCGGCAGCGACGACGCTCGATGCGCTCGCGAGCGCGGCCTGCCAGCTGCCGTTCAGCCTCTATCTGCCGATCACCGAGGGACACCTGACGCGCAATACCTATCTCGGCCACGCCGCCGCGCTGGCGCTGCTCGTGACCGGTGCCGCGGCAGCCGGCATCACGGCGCCCGCCGCGGCACCGGCGCTGCAGCGCCGGCTCGCGCTCGGGCTCGAGCCGGACGTCGCGCTGACGCCGCCCGGCACCTGGCTGCTGCTCGAGGGCTACCTGAAGGCGTTCGCCGGCACGCGGCACGTCCATTACGGCGCCGCTTGCGCGCTCGCCTGGCGCGAGGCGCTCGGCACGCCGTTGCCGGCGATCCGCGCGCTGCGGCTCGAGGTCTATCAAGAGGCGCAGACCTATTGCGCCAACCGAGCGCCGCGCACCGCCATCCAGGCGCAATTCAGCCTCAGCTATGGACTCGCCCGCGCGCTGCTCGCCGGCAGCCTCGAGCCCGACGCCTACACGGCCGCCGCGCTCGCCGATCCGGCGCTGCAGGCGCTCGAGGCGGTGGTCGAGATCGTCGTCGATCCGTCGATGACGGCGCGCGCCGCGCGCCTCACCGTGGTGTCCGACGCCGGCACCTGGCAGGGACGCTCGCAGGACAGCCCGGCCGATCCCGAGCGCCCGCTCAGCCCCGCCGCGGTCGAGGCCAAGTTCCTGCGCTACGCGACCCCGGCGCTCGGCCCGCGTGCGCAAGGACTCGCCGACCTGGTGCTGCGCGCGGCGCCCGAGACGCGCTTCGCGCTCGGCTAGTGCGGGAGTCGGTCAACCTAAATGGATCGTGCTCAGATCTTGCCGGCGATCAGCTGGTTGAGGACCTGTATCAGCTTGCCGTCGGGATTGGCGAGCTCCTCGAGCACCGAGAAATGGTCGTGGTCGGGCAGCGCCATGTAGCGGCCGGTCCGGCCGGCGGCGGTCCACGCCTTGGCGTAGTCGGCCGACTGGCGCACCAGCTCGGGCAGCTCGGCCGCGCCGACCGTGACGACCAGCGGGCAGGCCTGCGCCGGGATGTGGCGGATCGGGCTGTTGCGCGCCGCCTCGGCCTCGTCGAGCTTGAGCTTGTCGTTGAGATAGTTCAGCCGGATCGGCTCGAGGTCGAAGATGCCGCTGATCGGGATGCCGCCGGCGACCTTCGGGTTGTCGACCGCGATCGCGGTCAGGTGGCCGCCCGCCGAATGGCCGGTCACGAACAGCTTGGCGGGGTCGCCGCCCAGCCGTTCCAGGTTGTCGAGCAGCCAAGCCACCGCGCGGCGGATCTCGGCGCAGATCGCGTCCATGCGCGCCGCCGGCGCCAGCGTGTACTCGACGATCGCGACATTGATGCCGTGCGCCAGCGGGCCCTCGGCGACGAAGCTGAACAGCTCCTTGTCGTTCATCTGCCAGTAGCCGCCGTGGATGAACATCAGGGTCGGCGCCTTGGGCTTGCCGCTGGCGTAGAAGTCGAGCCGCTCGCGCGCGCCGGCGCCGAATTTGAGGTCGAGCTGCGGCTTGCGCGCCGCAGTCAGGTTCTGGCCGCGCGGCACCCACTCGGCATAGAACTTCTCGACCCGCGCGTTGCCGACCGCGTTGCGGTTGTTGTAGGCGGCATCGAGCGCCGCCCGATCCATTCCGCGAAACAGCATCTGTCGTCCCCCGACGATCCCCCGGATGCACCCACTGTCGGGGCGCGCCCACGGGCGGTCAAGCCGGCCTAGCCGCGGAGCGCCACCCGGAGGGTCAGGCGGAACGGCTGGTCGGCGGCGTCCTGCTCGAACAGCGCGAGCTCGGTGATCGCCAGCGGCGCGGCGGTGAAGGGCGCGACGCGCGGTCTCAGCAGCGCCTCGAGCCGGTCGAGCGCGGCGGACTCGAGCGAGCCGCTCAACGTCACGTGGAAGCGGAACTCGTCCATCACGTAGGGATAGCCCCAGCGCTCGAGATTGGCGTCCTGGGCCGCGCTCAGGCGGTGGGCGCGCCGTCGCGTGAGCTCGGCGGCGTCGGGGGGCGCGCGGAACCCGTCGAGCTCGGCCACCAGGGTCGCCGCCAACGCCCGGATCGCCGGCGCCGGGCCGTCGGGCACCAGGGCCAGGAAGCGCCCGAGCCGGCGCAGCGTCAGGTTGGGCCCGGTCACCGGCGCCAGGCGCGCCGCCGTGGTTTCGAGCGCCGCGACCAGCTCGGATCGCGCGCGTCCGTCGGCGAGCCGGAACGGCGGCTTGAGGGTGGCGTGCAGGCCGTAGCGCCGCGGCTCGGCGGTCACCGTGGCAAGCCAGGCGGGGTCGGCGTCGGCGCCGTCGCCCGGCGGGGTCTCGGCGCCGGTCGCCGGATCGCGGCCGAGCCAGCGTGCGCCGAATCGCCACAGCGCGCTGTCGGCCGCCGGCGTCCAGTAGATCGCGTGGCGGGACGACGGTGTCGTCATCGAACCGTCATCTCGCTGTTACCCGGCTGCCGCATTCGATCCCTAGCTTCGGGTCGTATAGACAACCCGCGGGAGACGCGCGATGTCGCGAGCCATCGAGGTCGTCGAGTACACCAAGACGTTCGGCTCGGGACGGCGCGGGCTCGACGGGGTGTCGCTGGCGGTCGCCCCGGGCGAGATGGTCGCGCTGATCGGGGCGTCGGGCTCCGGCAAATCGACCTTGCTCCGTCACGTCGCCGGCTTGGCGGTCGGCGACCGGCGCGGTCAGCCGGCCGACGGCGGCAGCATAAGCGTGATGGGCGCGCCGGTTCAACGCCACGGCCGGCTGGCGCGCGACATCCGCACGCGGCGCGCCGGCATCGGGCTGGTGTTCCAGCAGTTCAACCTGGTCGATCGGCTGCCGGTGCTCACCAACGTGATGATCGGCGGGCTCGCCCGCATGCCGGTGTGGCGCAGCCTGGTGCGCTGGTTCACGCGCGCCGAGCAGGACGCCGCGTTGCGCGCGCTGGCGCGCGTCGGCATCCCGGACTGCGCCTGGCAGCGCGCCGCCACCCTGTCGGGCGGCCAGCAGCAGCGCGCCGCGATCGCGCGCACCCTGGTGCAGCGCGCGTCGATCGTGCTGGCCGACGAGCCGATCGCCTCGCTGGATCCCGAGTCCTCGCGCCGCATCATGGAGATCCTGCGCAGCATGAACCAGGAGGACGGCATCACGGTGGTGGTGTCGCTGCACCAGGTCGACTACGCCCTGAAGTACTGCCCGCGCGTGGTCGCGCTGAAGGCCGGGCGCCTGGTCTATGACGGGCCGAGCATCGCGCTGACCCCGGGCCTGCTGCGGGAGATCTACGGTGCCGAGCTCGACGCCGCCGAGCTCGGCCGCGCCGCCCAGCCTGACGGCGTGCCCGCCGAGCTGCGCCCCGCGCTGGCCGGCGCGCGCAGCTGATCAGATGAACAGGCGGCGCAGCCGCTGCGACAGCGCGTCGATGATCGTGACGGCGAGCAGGATGATGAAGATGACGGTGCAGGCGCGCTGGAACTGGAAGGCGCGCACGACCTCCCAGATCACCAGCCCGATGCCGCCGGCGCCCACCAGGCCGACCACCGAGGCCGACCGGACGTTGGACTCGAACCGGTAGAGCGCGTACGAGATCCACAGCGGCATCACCTGCGGGATCACGCCATAGACGATCTCCTCGAGCGCGTTGGCGCCGGTCGCCCGGATGCCCTCGACCGGCCGCGGATCGCTCGCCTCGACCGCCTCGGCGAACAGCTTGGCGAGGATCCCGGTGGTGTGCACGAACAGCGCCAGCACGCCGGCGAACGGACCCAGCCCGACCGCCGCGACGAACAGCATGGCGAACACGAGCTCGTTGATCGAGCGGCACAGATCCATCAGCCGGCGGCACGGCTGGACCAGCCACCACGGCGCGATGTTGTCGGCGCACATCAGGCCGAACGGCACCGCGAACACGACCGCGAGCGCGGTGCCCCACAGCGCGATCGCGACCGTGACGGCCATCTCCTCGAGATAGTCCTGCCAGTCGGCGAGATCGGGCGGGAAGAAGTCCGCCAGCATGGTCGCCATGTTGCCGCTGTCGCGGATCAGCTGCAGGGGATCCATGCCGGCGCCGCGCCACGACCCCGCGAGCGCACCCAGCAGCAGGCCCCAGACCACCAGCCGCGTCAGCGACTCGCGGCGCTCGCCGTGCGGCGGGTGCGCGCCGAGCGCACCCGCCGCGGCGTTCGGTGTCGTCACGGGGCCATCACTTGGCGGCGGCGATCTGCTTGTCGAGATCGGCGAGCTTGGCGTCGATCTCGGCGACCCGCGTCTTCTTGTCGTCCGCCGACAGGTTGGCGTCGTCCTCGACCTTGATCTTGTCGCGGAACAGCATGATCTGGCGGATCGGCAGCAGCTGGCGATTGTCGGACGCCTGCACCGGGCCATAGGTGAGCGCGGCCAGGTTGGCCTTCTGCTTCTGCCAGTCGGCGCCACCCTCCGGCGTGCCGTAAGTCAGGAAGAAGCTGCGGATCTTGTTCTTGACGTCGTCCGGCAGGTCCTTGCGGTAGACCAGCGGATCGCCCGGGATCAGGGGCGAGCGCCAGATCTCGCGCACCTTGGCGACCTTGTCGGGCTGGGCCTTCTGGAACTTCGCCAAGTCCTCGGTGTTGCAGGTCGCGAGGTCGACCTGCTTGTTGGCGACCGCCACCATGTTGGACTCGTGGTTGCCGACGGCGACCCGCTTGAAGTGCTTGTTGATGTCGACGTGGTTCTTGGCCCACACGTAGTAGCTCGGGATCAGGTAGCCCGAGGTCGAGTTCGGATCGCCGTTGCTGAACGTGTACCGCCCGGGCGCCTTGAGGACGTCGTCCAGCGAGTGGATCGGGCTGTCCTGGTTGACCAGCAGGATCGAGTAGTAGCCGGGCGTGCCGTCGACGCCGGTGCCGCGCGCGAACACCTCGCCCGAGGCGCGGTCGACCGCGGGCACCGCCGAGGCGTTGCCGTACCAGGCGAGCTGCACCTTGTTGAAGCGCATCGCCTCGATCACGCCGGCGTAGTCCGAGGCATAGAAGCCCTTGGCGGGCAGCCCGACCGCCTTGGACATGTCGGCGATGATGGGCTCCCAGTTCTTCTTGAGCGCCGCCGACGTGTCGGTCGACAGCACGCCGACATTGATCTCGGTGACCGGCTCGGCCTTGGCCGAGGCGCCGACCAAGACGAGCGTGAGCGCGGCGGCGGTGACCATCCCCTTGAGCATGTCGTCCCTCCAGGTTCGTGATGCCGGTGGCGCCACAAATAGGGCGGGCTCAAAGGCCGCGCGGTGACGGCCCGGTGAAGCTTTGGTGACACGTCTAGACATTGTGTCGCAGGCCGAAGCCCGGGCGCTTGGCGCCCCCGCGGGCCGGGTTTAGCGTGGCCGGCATGGCGCAGCCCTTCACCACGCCGCCGAGCCTGGACGACCTGGCGGCGATCGCCGAGCAGGCGCTCGCGACCATCCCGCAGGAGCTGCGCGAGCAGGTCGGCAACGTCGTGCTGCGGGTCGACGACTTCCCCGACGAGGAGGTCGAGCGCGACATGGAGCTCGAGAGCCCGTTCGACCTGCTCGGGCTCTATCGCGGGGTCGACCTGCTGCACAAGTCGGTCAGCGACCCGCGGCCGGCGGTCGACATGATCTTCCTCTATCGCCGGCCGCTGCTCGACTACTGGTGCGAGACCGGCGAGGACCTGATCGCCGTGGTGCGCAACGTGCTGATCCACGAGATCGGCCACCACTTCGGCCTGTCGGACGACGACATGGACCGCCTCGAGAACGACGCCTGAGGCCGGCGCTCAGAGCAGCGCGTGGACGCGTCGACGGATCTCGGGCACCAGCTCGGCCTCGAACCACGGGTTGGTCTTGAGCCAGCGCCGGTTGCGCGGGCTCGGATGCGGCAGGGGGACGAAGCCGGGGCCGAACGCGCGCCAGCGCCGCACCGTGTCGGCCAGGGTGCCGGGCTGCCGGCCCAGGTAGTAGGCGACCGCGTGGCTGCCGATCAGCAGGGTCAGGGCCAGCTCGGGCAACAGCGCGCGCAGGCGCGGATGCCACAGGGGCGCGCATTCGCGGGGCGGCGGCAGGTCGCCGCCCGGCCCCTTGCCGGGATAGCACAGCCCGACCGCCATGATGGCGATGCGGCGCTCGTCGTAGAACACGTCGCGCTCGAGGCCGAGCCAGCGCCGCAGCAGATCGCCGCTCGGGTCGTTGAACGACAGGCCGGTGGCGTGGACCTTGGTGCCGGGCGCCTGGCCGACCAGCAGGATGCGCGCCGAGGCCGCCGCGCGCACCACCGGCCGCGGGCCGAGCGGCAGCCGGTCGGCGCAGCGCCGGCAGGCGCGGATCTCGGCCAACAGCGCGTCCAGCGGCTCGGCGCGGGCCGGGTTGCGTCCCACCGCGGTGCGCTTGATCATGCACCCAGTCTAGCGGGGTGGGGTGTCGCGGGCCATGCGCGAGCAGTTGCGGCGCGGCTACGAGCAGTTCATGCGGGTGGTCGGGCTGATCGCGGTGACGATCGGCCTGGGGCTGCTGGCCGTGTCCCTGTACCTGCACTGGGGCTTCTCGCCGTTCCACGATCCCGGGGGCGCGCCGACCGAGCGGGTCGCGCTGCTGCGCTTCGACGGGGTGCGCTGGCTCGCCATCTCGATCGCGGGCTCGATCTGCGGCGTGCGCCAGGCGCCGCACCGGCCGCGCAGCCGCTACGAGCGCGGGCCGGGCGCCTCGGTCGCCTATCCGCTCGGGGTGCTGGTCGGCGTGGTCGCGATGGCGGCCGCCGCCACCTGGTGCTGGTTCCTCTGGATGGCGCATCTGCCGGGCGGCGACCGCATGCAGAACGCGCTGCTCGCCGGCGGCTATTTCGCCATCCCGGCGGCGCTCCTGTTCACCTTCGGCGTCTACCTGGTCGCGCCGTCGGACTAGCGTCTATGCCGCCGGCGGCGCGAGCGGATATTCGACTTCGATCTCGTAGACCGGGCCGTCGGCGTGCGGCCAGCTCGAGAACAGCGCGAAGCGGTCGACCGCCAGCGGGCCGAAGCGCG
>Ga0335076_10004118_pt1 | contig 14662 bp, 14 predicted proteins | sample Lox_Sample_25_FD_206717 | JGI IMG/M metagenome (GOLD analysis project Ga0335076, IMG submission 206717) | Soil microbial communities from Loxahatchee National Wildlife Refuge, Florida, United States - Lox_Sample_2.5 | ecosystem: Environmental > Terrestrial > Soil > Wetlands | place: USA... | reverse complement strand
TTTTGCCTACCGTGACGCCAAATACGGCATGGTCTTCCTCGCCGCCTGGACCGACCCCGCCAAGGATGCCGAGCGTATCCAATGGGTGCGTGACTATTACCAAGCCCTTGCGCCGTACTCAGAGCCTGGCGGCTACATTAACTTCATGCAAGACGACGATTACCATAAGATCCGGGACAACTACCGGCAAAACTACGAACGGCTGGTTCAAGTCAAGCGGTCATACGACCCTGGCAACCTGTTCCACATCAACCAAAACATCACGCCGTAATCACCCTGCCGGCGTGGACCGAAACGCCAGTATTGAACCCGCCAACCCGCAGCCGCGAACCGGGAGCAGGAGCGATCGGAGCAACTCTCCCGTGTCGTCTTCGCAGTCCTGCCTGCCGATCCAAACCGCCAGAACTGGCTGATCTGTGCGCAGACAACAGGACAATCTATCCAGTCGGCGCAGGCAAATAGTCGGCGTTATGCGGGGATCTGAGAATTGGTGGCGGCTGACGAAAGGGTCGCGTTGCGTGATGGCCTGCCGGATCGGGCTGGATGCTGATGCTTGTAACCAGAGTTCGGTGGCTGGCATGTGCAGAGGTTGTCGGCGGGCTCTGGGGGCTGGTGCGGGGTCAGGTTCCGCTGAAGAGCTGGTCCATGATCTCGGCGCCGGTGGTGATGACGGGCCGTAGTTCGCGGCGGTAGACGATCTCGGTGGTCCGGGTGGTGGCGTGCCCGACCAGCCGGGCGATCTCCTCGATGCTGACTCCTTGGTGGCTCATCAAGCTGACAAACGTGGTACGCAGCTCGCGCGGGGTCCAGCCGTCCCCGACACCCGCCTCGGTGCAGATCCGCTTGAACATCTTCCGGACGTTCCCTGCGTCCAGCGCGGCGCCCGCGTGGTTCGTGAACACCAGCCCGGTGTCCTGCCAGCCGTCCCCGGCCGCGAGCCGCTCGCCGGCCTGGCTGCCAGACCAGGCGCGCAGTGCCTGGACGGCGGCGGCGGGGAGGCCGAGGGTGCGGCGGGACCGTTCGGTCTTGGTCTCGCCGTGGGCGCGGACCGATCGCCACACGGCCACGTGCGGCGGGACGGGCGGGCGGGCTTCCGGGTCGCCGTCCAGGTCGACGTGCGCCCAGCGCAGGGCGCGGGCTTCCTCGGTGCGCAGCCCGCACAGCAGGCTCAGCGTGATGTAGGCGTGCATCAGCTCCGCCGGGCGGCGGACATCTTTCAGGCCCGGCCGCAGCTCCATCACCGGCAGCGTCCGGGCGGCGGCCATGACGGCCACGGCCTGGTCCAGGGTCAGCGACTCGGACGGCCGTCCTTCCTGGCCCTTGGGCGTGTCCGCCAGGGCGGCGACGTTGCGGGTGACGAGGTCGCCGGCTTCGGCGTGCCGGATGGCGCGCTTGAGCGCGAGGTGCCCCATCGATACCGCGGCGGTGGAATACTCGGCCGCCATGGCCGCCAGGGCCTGCCGGACGTCGGCGGCGGTCAGGTCGCGGAGCTTGCGGGCTCCGATGACCTTCAGGATCGGTGCCAGGACGTTGCGGTTCTTGGTAACGGTCTTGGGGGAGCGGCCGTCCAGGCCGTGGGCGAGCCAGTCTTCGGCGGCCTGGCGGACGGTGTAGTAGACGTAGCCGGGCTTGGGGGTGATGCCGGTGTCGAGCTGGGTGCGCAGGTCGCGGAGCTTGTCGATCACGGCGGCCTTGGTGGTGCCGCTGACCTTGCGCCGCTGGCGCTTCCCGTCGCCGGTGTAGCCCAGGGTTAGTTCCCCGCGCCACAGGCCCGGGCAGTGCCGGTGGCGCTGCGGGTCAAGGCAGGGGCCGCGGTGTTCGAACGAGATGCCGTCTTCGCCGCGCCGGCGCCGGGTTGTCATGGGGGCATGATAGCCCCGGGTGGGGACAATCAGTGGTGACCACGGCCCGCCTCACCCAGCCACTCCCGGACCTACCAGGCCACGGATGAGCAGGCAGATCAGCGTTCTGTCCTGGGTCATTGCTGGCCGCAGGTCTGCTGGTTGTCCATGGTAAGGAGAAGGTCTACGGTTCGATTCCGTAACGGGGCTCCAGCTCAGAGAATTAATTCGAACTTATCGAACAGGCCTCGGGGGCCATTCCGGGGGCCAACCTGGCCTCATCCGTGGGTGTTGGCCCCCAAGTGGATGTGGCTATCCTGTCTCATTCGATCTGGATCAGGCATCGTGGATCTGAGCCGTTTGATCGTTGGTCCCCGTTGAGCTTGGGTCACCGGGGCGTCTGAGTCAGAGCTGCTCTCGCCTGGCCCTGCCTGGAACCGTCCGACCGGGAGCCGCGGCCGCGATCGCCGCAGAGCACGCGGAAGCATCGCGTTACTCAGAATCGCGTGACTCAGATCGGCGGGACGATCAGGTCCGGCAGACTGTCCCGTCAACATGAACCGCGCCAATATCAGGCGCCGATGGCAGACTGAGATTGCCCGGAACAGGACGTCAGGCCATCTTCCCGGCAAGCCAGGAAAGCAGCTGTCTCATCCAGGGCGGAGCGCCGAGCGGCTCGGCCGCCGGGTCGGTGCCGGAGCGTGCTGCGGATGCTGCCCGCCACCGCAGCGGGGCGTACAGGTCGTCCATGGCGGCCTGGGCCAGTTGCTGGAGTGCTGATGTCTCCAGCTGCCGCACGCGGCCGCGGCTGACGCCGAGCTCGGCGGCGAGGCTGTGATAGGTCCGCCGTTGCGGCGCGAAGGTGCGGCAGGTGAGGATCAGCCTGCGCCGGTCATCGGCCACCTCGCCGAGCAGGCGCCCCGCCATCTCGGCAAGGCCGGCGCCGGCCGGCGCTGGGCCGGTCAGCGCCTGCAGGTCCAGCTGGCCGACATGGTCCCAGCCGCGGGCGACCTCAGGCGGCAGTCCGGTGATGCCGGGCGCGAGGGTGAGCAGGTCCGCGACGGTGCTGGCCCCGTGCTCGGCCGCTTCCCACCGGGCGAGCAGTTGCAGCGCCCCGGCCGCCATCGCGGGCAGGGCGGGCGGCCGCGGTGCGGGGCCCGGATCCTGGCGCTCCCCGGCGGGCTGCGGATGTCCGGAGGCACCATCGAGTCCGAGGTCGCTGAGGGCCGCCGGACGGCGGCGATGAGTTTCGGGCCGCTGTTGCGGAGCTCGAGCAGGCAGGCGTCCGGGGTGGCGGCGACTTCCTCGGCCCAGGCGAATCCTTCCCGGTCCAGCAGGTTGTAGAACCGCTGCTGGCCAGACAGCCGGTACAGGGGCGCGGCGAGCACGTGCAGGGCGGTGCGGCCGCCCGGGACTGGGTGCAACTCCCAGCCCGGCGCCGCCCCGGCCGCGATCAGCTCCCGGAGTGCCTCGGCCATCGGCGTGCCGCCCGCCACATGCAGCGACCGGTCCGGCCAGGCCCGGAAGACCAGCGCCTTCCCGAGCGGGGAATCCCATCCGACATGACAGGACAGGTGCCGGGAAAGGTCGCTGACCGCGGCAGTAAGGACGCGCTCGGGTGGCTCGCCGTCGCCGTGGCCGTCCCGCTCGCCAGGCCGCCCGGTGAACCCGTGCGGCAGCGAGACTTCACCAGCGCCAGCGTAGGGCCGGGTCCCGGGCAGGCCGGGAAGCCTGGTCTCTGTCCTGCACTGACGTCACAATCTCCCGCATCACGTGTCTTGCCGCACCGAGAGGCCAGTATGCGCACATCCGACCGTAACGCCGTCAGATACCCTTCGCAGCCCGCCAGGCGCAAATCCCTCTGCCGCGGCTCACGTTCAGGCCCGGAGACGGATGGGCCAGGTCCCGGGCGGTCGGCGAGGATCGCGACCTGGACGTAACAGGGCCCGTTCCCAACCGGCGATCGCGGTGTATTCGTCCGCGAGCTTCGCCATGGTCACGGGTCTCACTACCAAGCTGACCGGCTAAACGCCAGGCCGCGCCGCTAGCCGCTCATCCGGAGCGTGGAGGCCACGCACAAGCTCTCTCCAGGGTCGACTCAGCCAGCTGGTCGATGCCTCAACTCCGACAGGTCCGGCGCCTGGCACCGGCCACATGCCTGGCCAGTGGGTGACTGGTGACCGAGACAGCCATACGCGCCTGCCTCGACCCAACAGATAGGGCAGGATTGACAGGTGCCCGCATCGCCTCCCGCGCTCGTTGAGCCTTCCGTGCTGCAGTGGGCCCGAGAGTCGATTGACTTGTCGCCCGTCGCAGCGGCCCGGAAGATCGGTGTACCTGACGACCGAGTGCATGCGTGGGAGTCGGGCGCGGCGCAGCCGACCATTGCCCAACTTCGGAAGGCGGCGGAGGTCTACAAACGCTCACTGGCCGTATTCTTCCTACCCGCGCCGCCGACCGGATTCGACACTCTGCGAGATTTCCGTCGGCACGAGGGCGCGGCAGTGGCCCCGTGGTCCCCAGGGCTCCACGAAGACTACCGGCGAGCGCACGTCCAGCGTGAGCTGGCGCTGGAGTTGTATGAGCTAGAAGACGCGGAACCACCGTTGACGTGGCGGATAGACCTACTCCCCTCTGGTGACGAGGAGCTAGCCAGCCTCGCCCGCCAGCGTTTGCTCAGTGTTACGCCTTTGCCTCTTCCTGCCGGAGCCGCAACGGTATATGACCACCTAAATACCTGGATAGCGGCTCTTGAGGCGGCTGGGGTTATGGTTCTTGCCTCGGCTAGTATGGCAGCCGCACTTCATTAGCTGACCAGGACATCATCCCGTTGCAGGCGTGCGCGCTGATGGAACCAGCGTGCTCGTGCCTGGTGACGGCGGGTCCAGGCGTCCCAGTGGATGATGTGCCCTGGCGGGAGCGGCTGGGTGGTGAGGGCGGCGAGCAGCCGCCTGATTTCCGGGATGGTCAGCGGGATCATGCCGGGTTCGGCCGGCGGTGCCTGGTCGGGGGCGGCTGGCGGCGGGGCCTGGGTGCTGGTGCTGCCGCGGAGCCGGGCGGCGGTGACGGCGCAGACCGCGACGGCGGCCATGACGAGCACGGTGTGGCGCAAGATCGCGGTGTAGAGCCGGGCCTGCGACTGGTCCAGGCCGAAGCAGTCCTTGCCGAACGCGAAATTTTCTTCCGCGGGCCATCTCAGTCCTGCTGCCTTGATCAGCCGCGGCTTGGTGAGCAGCTGGCCTTCGGGGACGTGGCAGTAATGGAAGGCCAGCTCGCCGGTGGCCAGGTGGCGGCGGATGAGCAGGCAGTGCCGCGCGGACGCGGTGGCGATCCAGGCCCAGGCGTACCACCGCTGGCCCTTGGAGCCGGCCCCGGCGGAGCGGACCTCCCACCGCCGCGTGTCCTTCGCCAGCTGCCTGGCCGCCTGCGCGCAGGTGAGCTTCGTCCCGCCGGCCAGCGTGACCGGGAAGCTGGAGGCAGCCCGCAGCACGCAGGCCTGACCGCGGGCTTCGGGGAACTCCCGCAGTCCGGTGCTGCTGCCGTATACCTCGTCCCCGCAGATGAAATCGAAGCCGGCCCCGTCGGCATACGCGTCCGCGCAGATGTCGATGGCCAGCTGTCCCTTGGTGCGGAACGGCAGGTCCAGGGGCAGCCCGGTGACCAGCGACCGGACCGGATCGGTGATCTGCTCGCGCGGTATCCACTGCCGGGCGCCGATCAGCGCGTGCCCCGTGCCCTCCCGCACATAGGCCAGGTGCACCGTATTGATGCCGTTGGCGACCCGGCCCGCGCACCCCAGGTACTGCCTCTTGACGCCGGCCGTGCAGGATCCCTGCTTCTCCTGGCCCGTCTCATCCAGCGCCCCCACCGTCATCCCGCCTGCCCGGCGATTACGGCGGGCGGCCTCATCCAGGCCAGCCACGGCGAACCGGCGCACCGCGCTCATCGCCGTCATCGTGTCCCAGCTGGCATGATTCAGCAGCCGCTGCGTCTTATCCGGCGTCTTGTCCCCGGCCTGCCGGGCGATGCTCCACCCGTTCACCCGCGGCAGCCCGCTGGCCAGCGCCGCCACGTACCTGCCCGCCTGCAGCCACGGCTCGGTGCGGGCAAAGCACGGCCGCAGCCTCTCCAGCAGCTCAGCCCGTTCCCGCAGCGCCAGCTGCGTGCTTATCCTGACGGCAGCAGCCGCCTTTGATTCCGTTGTCTGCACAAACAATGGATCAACAGGCGGCTGCGCCTTATGCCCGGCACCCCCCAGCCCGCCTCCCCGCAGGTCAGGACCCCAAGTGCGGCTGCCATACTAGGGCAACCCTGGAGGCCGGCATGGACCGGGAAACGTTGGACCGTATCCAGCGCGATCTTGAAGCCGAAGTGAGGAGGCGCTTCCCCGGCGGCGTCGTCCGGGGATCCGCGGTATTGCAGTACGGCGACACCCCCTGTCATCGAGCCAGGAGAACTGCTGGTCCGCGTGTTCCTCAACCTAGAGGGCGGCCCAGAGGACCACGACCGGCTGCTGGATGCGTTCATGCACGACAACAAGGCGGCGCTCACGGAGTTCCGCCGCTACATCGCAGGGCACCTGCCGGAGGCCTCGCAGCTTCAGTTCACCTTCGACGAGTCCGCCGGTCCCGAGGCCACCCGGACGGTAGTGCACCTTCGGCGCGCAGTAGCCGAGGAACGCGCGGCCGGGCTCACCCCGGTGATGGCCCGGCTCGGGCCGGCCGACCTGGAAACCCTGGATTCGCTGATCACGGCGGGCATCGTGGCCAGTCGCGCGGAGGGTCTGCGCTGGGCGCTGGCACGTATCCGCGAGCGGCCAGCCCATGGACAGCTTCGCGAGCGGGCGCGCGAGATTGAAAGACTGAGAACCGAGTTCTGACCACCAAGCAGACAACGCATCAGCGTGCTGAGCGTCAGCCTGCTGAACCAGCCAGCGGCTCAGTCAGCCTGTCGCTTGGCCCGCAGACGCCGTCACTGGGCCGGCGACGACTACCGGTAACAGCCAGGCCAGTATGGCCAGCACGACAACCGTGAACAGCACCGGCGGCAGTCCCGACGCGACATCGCGAGCCGCGCCTGCTTAGCCGGGCAGGGTCTCGCCGCCGACTGGGGCGAGTACCTCACCGGAGTAGTAGCTGGACAGCCTGCCGCTGGCGAAGAAGACGTAGGACGGGGCGATCTCGTCCGGGTGGGCGGCCCGTCCCATCGGCACCTGCCGGCCGAACGAGCTCACCTTTTCCGCCTCGAATGTGGCTGGGATCAGCGGGGTCCAGACCGGGCCGGGCGCCACGCTGTTGACCCGGATGCCGCGGTCCTGCAGCGCCTGGGCCAGGGAGTAGGTGAACGCCAGGACGGCGCCCTTGGTCGCGGAGTAGTCGATCAGTGTCTTGTTGCCGCGCAGCCCGTTGATCGAGGAGGTGTTGATGATGGCACCGCCGTCGGGCAGGTGCTCCAGCGCTGACCGGGTGGTCCAGAAGTAGCTGAAGATGTTGACGCGGAACGTCCGCTCCCACTGCGCCGTGCTCAGGTCGGCCGGGTCCTGCACCGGCTGCTGGGTCGCCACGTTGTTCACGAGCAGGCCCAGGCCGCCGAGCTCGGCTACGGTCCGGTCCACCGCCCGCTGGCAGTTCTCCTCCTCGGCCAGGTCACCCCGGATGATGACACAACGGCGGCCAGCCTCGGCCACCAGGTCGGCGGTGTGCCTGGCGTCGTCGTCCTCCTGCTCCGAAAGGTAGGAGATGGCCACGTCGGCGCCCTCTTTGGCGAACGCGACAGCGACAGCCCGCCCAATGCCGGAATCGCCGCCGGTGACCAGGGCGCGCTGGCCCTTCAGCAGGCCGCGGCCCTCATAGTCACGCATCTCGTCCCGCGGCCTCGGGTTCATCTCGCTGGTCCGCCCCGGGTATTGCTGTTCTTGCCCGGGCGCCGACTGCGCCTGCGGAGCTGCTCCCATTATTGATATCCCTTCCTTGAACCGGATATGAAGACGGAAGCACTACCCGCCAACCCGGTAGCTAATCCGCGCTAGGCCCGTTGACCTGCTTGTTAGCCGAACTGCCTGCCGCCGGAAGATTGCCTCTCAGCTCCGCGACTGCTTGTCTTTCTTCTGCAGCTTGCGGTCGTCCCGCAGTTCTGAGAAAGGTTCCTGCCCGGCCGGATGCCCGGCCGCCACGGCGCGGCCGCGCTCAAGCTCGGCGTTGAACTCGGCGCCGAGCAGGATGGCGACATTGGAGATCCACACCCAGATCAGGAAGATGATGACGCCGGCGAGGCTGCCGTAGACCTTGTTGTAGTGGCTGAAGTTAGCGATGTACACGGCGAACAGAGCAGAGGCAGCCAGCCATAGCAGGACGGCGATGAAGCCGCCGGGGCTGACCCACTGGAAGCCGTGCCTGACGTTCGGGCTGGCCCAGAACAAGATGGCGAGGATCAGGCCAATGATGATCAGCAGTACCGGCCACTTGGCGATGTCCCAGATAGTGACCGCGGTCGAGCCGAGCCCGAGTACGTTCCCGACTTTCTGTGCCAGGCCGCCGGTCACGACCACGATGACGGCCGCCGCAACAAGCAAGATCATCGTTACCGCGGTGACGCCCAGCCGGATCGGCGCGGTTTTCCAGATCGGCCGGCCCTCGGGCACGTCGTAAATGATGTTGGAGGCACGCATGAAGGCCGCGACGTAGTTGGATGCCGACCACAGTGCGAGCGCGATTCCGGCGATGCCGAGGATCCCGGAGGCGGCATGGCTGTGCTGCAGGTGGGTGACATCGCTCATGATGATCTTCCGCACGGACGACGGTGCGGCCTTGCCCAGGTTAGTGATGAGCGGCTGAGTGGCCGGCTTGCCGAGAACGCCGAGAAGGGAAACCAGGACAAGAAGACCCGGAAAGATCGACTGGATGCCGAAATAGGTCAGCGCCGCCGCACGGTCCTGCAGGTCGTCGGCCTTATATTCCTTCAGGGCTCGCCTGGCAGCCGCGAGCCAGGACCCGCCGCTCAGATCTGTCGGGTCGTTCGGCACATCGTGGCGAGTGCTGCTGTCTGTAGCCTGCGATCTGGCCATCGGCGATCACCCTCCTTAACTCGTCAGCGTGGTGGCTGGGTTCCAGTTACCCGGCATGGCGGAGATTCCGGGCTGCCCATAAGGCAGGAGATGGACCTAGGGGCTAAAGGGTCCGCGAGAATAAAGCCGCGCGTGAGACGGCCGGGTGGTTAATGGCGGCTGTCGGTCACGGTGTCGCGGGCTGCCCGTGCTTGATCCTGGACGTCGCGCGCTGAGCTTGCGGTCTCATCCTTGACGGCGCCGGCGGCGTCGGCCGCTGCGGCCTTGACCGACCCGGCTGCCTGCTTTGCTGAATCCTGGAGGCTTGCGGCGGTTTCCTTGACCGCGCCGGTGACGGCTGGCGCGGCGGTTTCCTTGACCTTCGTCGCCGCACGCTCCTCGGCGCTGCTGGCCGGCAGCAGCGAGCCGACGAGCCAGCCGACGCCTACCGCGATCAGGCCGACCGCCAGCGGGTTACCCGCCGCCTGGCGGCGAAGGCGGTCTGGCGTCGCTGACGCTTTTTCTTGGACCGCCGATGCCTTTTCTCCCGCTGCGGAAGTCGTGCTGGAGACGGACTGTGACGCTGCGCCCATGACCTTGTCCTTTACTCCGAGCACGGCAGAACGTGCGCCGGCTGCCTTGCGCTTTGCGGCATGCGCCGGGTTGACCGTGTCGGCCAGGGTATTGACGTCCTCGCTTAGGCTGATGCGGGTTTCCTCGATCTGCTCGCGGATCTGGTCCGGATCGCTGGTCATGATGTGCCCTCGTTTCCTCTTATTGCGTCAGGAATCTTCTTCACCGTCTGCGTGGTCTGCGGGACGCCCGCTACTGCGCTGATCTCCCGGCGCCCCATCAGCCCGAGGATCGCCGCGACGATCAGCCAGATCGCCGCCACGATCAGCGCCGACCAGCCATGACCGGTGGCGTCGCCGATGCCCCACCACGCGGCGACCGACGCGAACAGCAAGACCATGTAGCCGCTGATGCCCGCACCCGCGAGCATCCCGGCGCCCTTGCCGGCCCGGGTGGCTGACTGGCGGAGCTCGGCCTTGGCCAACTCCACCTCCTGGCGTATGAGCGTGCTGAGATCCACGGCAACATCTGAGAACAGCTCGCCGACCGACGGCCGCGAATCGGGTTGCGGTGGCAGAGCCGGATCGAACGGGCTGCTCACAGCGTGCCCCGACGGCCCGCCTGGTCATCAGTGACCAGGGGGCTCCGCTCGCCGTTCGCTGGATCGGCCTCCCAGGCCGGATTATTGCCGGTTGGCGGCAGACCGCCGGCCGGGACAGAAGGGCCCGGCGCCTGATCGCTGACGCCCGCAGCGGTTGCCGCTGGGTAGCTAGCCATGTCAGACGGCTGGGCCAACGGCCGGCCGAGGCCCTCCGTAGCTGCGGACGCTGACGTCGGCGCGGAATTATCGCTATTTGCGTCCTTAAGTCCTCGGGTGAGTCGGCCGGCCACGATGCCCGCTCCCACCGCCAGGGCCAGGAATACCGCCGGCCTGCGGCGCGCGAAGGACTGCATCTCCTCCGCCACCTGGCCGGGCTCGCGGTCCTCCAGCCATTGCCCGGCAGTACGGGCCTTCAAGGCCGCCTGACTCGCCAGGCCAGCGGCCATGCCGCCCTGGCCGGAGGCACCTGCCATCGAGCGGAGCTCATCACTGAGCGAAAGCAGTTGGTTCGCCAGCCGCCGCTGCCCCTGGGCCGCTTGCTCCTCCAGCTGGCCTTGAGCCTGGTGTAGCAGGTCCCTGCCCTGACGCCCGGCCTCCACCACAACGCCCGAAGCCTGCTCCCGGGCAACGTCGGCCACGTGCTTTCCTGTCTGAATACTGCTGTGACTCAGGTCGGTCGCCTGATCCTTAACGACGTCAGCCGCGCCCTGCTCCTCCGCCGATGCGGCTGGGAGCGGCTCGCCGCGCTGTGACGGCGTAGATGCGGGTAGGTAGTTCTCTGTCATCCGGGCTATCTCCTCGATTGAGCATTTTGCGGCCAGCTGCGATCAGCGGGGCCTGCGGCGGCGTCCGAGCCCGCTCGGGTCAGGTCCCCGCGTGCCGTCAGGTTCTGGCCCCCACTACCCGCAGCCAGATGACTTACACATTAAACTTACGACAGAAGCTTACCTAGGAAGCTTATAGTGTCCACTCAGTGGCGCGGTTATCCTGCCCCGGGCATCACCCGGCCGCGAGGCCGTCCACCACCGGGGTTTCCCGCCCGTGCCGAACCGCGATCAGGAACACGGCCTCGGCAGGAAAGGCCAGGCAGACGATCCCGGAAGGCAACAGCCGCGGTCTACGACATCAATCTCGGCTGGCATCCGGGTCGTCGGCCACGAACACGGCAATGCGGTCAAGCATGTCTTCCAGGCCCGTTTCGAACTCCCCGTTCCACCGGTCCTCGGCGAGTCCCGCCGCCAGGCGGTGCACCGTCGGGAAACGCCTAGCGTCAATTTCGTCCGCGGGATCGAGCAGCCCGCGTGGGCTGTCGGCGTCCTGGAGTGCCTCTCGCTGCTCGGCAGAGCGAGCAGGGCTCAGGCCACCGATTACCGGGTCGGCGGCTGCCTGACCGGCGGGTCCGCCATCATCCGAAATAGTGTCGGTACCGGTGGAGGAGCCGTCGCCCGGCTTCGGATCCCGTAGCGTCATGGCACTGGTCTCCAGGAGCAGGGAACCGAGCAGGAAGCTGTTAAACGTGCGGTAGGTGAACAGTACCTGCTCATCACTGAACCCCTCCCGGACCAATCCGGTCAGCATCGCCTCAACCCAGCGCAACGACCGAAGCGGCGGGTTCACCCACGGAGCCGCGGGCGGCCGGGTAGCAACCAACGGGAAAGCATGGGGATGCGCCCGGGCGTAGCGGCGCACCCCGTGCGCCATCCCGGCGAGATACGGTCGCCACCCGTCCACCGGACGCAGCTGGACTTCCGGATCGTCGGCGAGCTCGTTGACGATCCGCTCCACCACCGCGTCGAACAGCTCATCACGGTCCTGCACATACCTGTACAGCGACATCGAGCGAACCCCCAACCGCGACGACACCGCCCGCATCGTCGCCGCCCCGATGCCCTGCTCATCCACCAGCTCCAGCGTGGCCGTGACGATCCGGTCCAGCGACAGACCACGACCCGGCCGGCTACGACGCCCATGCCCGCCCTGTGCTCGTATCACCGGCACCTCACCTCATGACGACTGCTGTGATGCTAGCGGTTAGCCGCCACATCGGACCGGCCCCTGGCGCATGCCGCATGATGATCATCCTAAGATTCCCTCGCCGCATTACCGGGTCAGTCCCAGCCGGCCGTCAGTACCGACGGCCACACCCCATGGGTGCGAGCCCGACCCGGCCGGCACACCGGACTAGTGAAATCCCCAGCCGGGTAGTTGATGCCTCTGCCGGCTTCTAAACCCTTGGCCAGCTCCACGTTCTCTGTGGGTGCAGACTCCGGTCACGCAGGCATCGACTCTCAAAGCTGGACCGCCGTGCCCTTTTGCCACGCCGCGCTCGGCAGCGAAGGCCTCCGCGCGTCCATGGTCCCGGGCCGCGGCCAGCTCGCGGCCGAGAACCTTCACGAGATCCAGGATGCCGTCATCGGCGATCCGGGCAGCACCCAGAATCCCGATCTTCAACCGGGGCCGTGGGCCTACGTCCACTGCTGAGCCAGTCACAGCGGCTTGCGCGATGGCCTCCCGGATTCTGGGGTTACGCAGGCCGTCAGCGAAGCTGGCCTCGGCTGGGAGCCGGTCCGGCCGGCGATCTGGTCGAGGAGCGCCCTTACCTGGTAGGCGAGGTACTCCCGACCGTCTTGCCGGTGCCGGAGTAGGGGCGTCGGTCGGGCTAATTGCTGGCGTGGTTGCTGGGCATCTACGAAATAGCGCACCCGATGTTGGTGTGGCCCGGAGTCTTGAGGGGCTACCCGGACATGGCGCTGACGGCATTCGCGCTGGTCGTCTTCGGCAGCGCGTTCGGCGCCGGGTTCGGCCTGGTGGCCTCGACGCTGATTCGTGATGAGGACCTGCGACAGGCGGGTGCGGCGACCGCCGCAGGTCCGTCAGACGCCGCAAGTTCGCAGAAGACCAAGCCACCTGCCCGGACGATCTTCGGTTTGTCCGCGGGAGCTGACGGCGATCGTTCGTGCCGAGCGCAGCGGACCACACGCGAGCCAGATGCCGCAGCGCAACGGGGTCTGTCACGGTCACCCGCGGGCAACTCACCTATCGCGACCTGCGGTAGATGGCACCTTCGGTCCTAATACGCGGTCGTCAGCAGAGGCGTTCCAGGAATGGGACAGTGCGGCGGTCGGCGGCATTGCGGGTGAACAGACGGTGGGATGTCTCTTCATGCAGTGAATTCCACGCGGCTGTAGCGAGAGGCTCCCGGTCCCCGGCGGGGTCCGGGAGCCTTTGCTCAGGTCAGCCCCTACTGGTGCGAGCGCTGCTCTGCTTCGGCCGCGCTTGCCTGCGCCCGGGCCTTCTCCGCCTCGGCCTCCTTGGCAGCCACGTCACGCTGCGCGGCGGCCTTGTCCTGCTGGGCCTGGCCTTCCTGCTTCAGCGACTCGTTCCCGCTTACCGCCCCGGCCGCTTCCTTGGCCCGGCCCTTCACGTCTTCCACGACGCCTTCGACGCCTGCCTTAGGTCCAGACTCATTCGCCAAAATCGTCTCCCGTCGCTTCCCGTACCCTGGTGCTCCCCTCCTTCGGGCGCTACCCGGCTATCTCGAGGGCAAACGCGGCGTGTCCCCGGCGCGGAGCGCCGGCGGTGAGAGAACGATCCTCCGGTTGTCCTCCACGGGCACCCCCGGACCTCGGCCACGTGGCATTTGGGTCACCCCGCAGCTCGTCCGGCGCGGCTTAACGGTGGTCTGCCCCGACCTTCGCGGTCATGGCCGTCGGCGGTCAGCGCGCAGATCTGCTTCAGCCGGTCGATGTCGCGGGCGGAGTAGCGGCGGGTACCGCCGGCGCTGCGCGCCGGGTCCAGCAGGCCTTCCCGCTCGTAGATCCGCAGTGTCTGCGGCTCAGCCCGGCCAGCTCGGCCGCCACCGAGATGCTGAACAGGCCCCGGGCGTGATCCGCCCAGCCGGGGCTCACCACGGCCGGCCCGCTCCCAGGCCGGAACTCCCGGGCCAGGAACGCCCGGGTCAGCAACTCCGGCGCCGCGACGGGCGCCCGGGCCCCGCCCAGCAGCTGGTAGTGATCCGCCGCCATGAGCATCAGCCTCCGTCATCCGCCATGACCTGGCCTCCAACCTGCCGGGCATCGCCGCGGAATCCATCGGCCTGACCGTCGAGCAGAACGTCCTGACCGTCCGCGCCGGACGCGCGCCCTCCCGGGCCGGCGCCGCCGAGATGATCGTGGCCGAACGGCCCCGGGTACCTTCACCCGCCAGGTTTTCCTGGGCGAAACCCTGGACGCCGAGCACATCGCCGCCGATTACGCGGCCGGCGTGCTGACCCTGACCATCCCGGTCCGCGAGGCGGCCAAGCCCCGCAATATCCAGGTCACCAGCAGCGACCGCCAGCAGGCCGTCACCGCCTGATGGCAGGACGTCCGCCGACGGGCCAGCCAGCCGCGGGCTGGCCCGACGGGGTCATCGCGGATTAACCGGGCCACAGCGGGTAGGGCGCGCCGCATGAGGACAGCGATCTCCAGGAGCCCCGGGACGTCCCGGCACGGCATGCTCGGCATCTACCTCAACGACCACCTGGCGGGTGCGACGGCAGGCAGCGAGCTGGCGCACCGGATGGCCCGGGCACACCGCGGGCAGGAGGAAGTCGGCCCCCTCAGC
>Ga0335076_10004117_pt1 | contig 14665 bp, 12 predicted proteins | sample Lox_Sample_25_FD_206717 | JGI IMG/M metagenome (GOLD analysis project Ga0335076, IMG submission 206717) | Soil microbial communities from Loxahatchee National Wildlife Refuge, Florida, United States - Lox_Sample_2.5 | ecosystem: Environmental > Terrestrial > Soil > Wetlands | place: USA... | reverse complement strand
GGTTTGGTTGGGCTTTGCTGCCGGCATGCGGCCTCCGTTCGGCGTCCCTCGGATCGTTCCTAGCCGCCAAATTGGGCGATCTCCAGACGAATGCGGCAGGGAAGCCGATAGAAACTCGCTATTGACCTCGCCCCGGCCCGGCGCCACGACAAGGGGCTGGACAGGGCGAAATGGTGCTTCGTCAACTCGAATATCTGGCTGCGCTGGCGCGGGAGAAGCATTTTGGCCGCGCCGCGGAGGCCTGCCACGTGTCGCAGCCGACGCTTTCGGCTGCGATTCGCCTGCTCGAGGGCGATCTCGGGGCGCCGATCGTCGAGCGCGGCCATCGATATGTGGGCCTGACGCCGCAGGGGCTGGTCGTTCTCGAGCACGCCCATCGAATGCTCGCCGAAGCCGAGAATCTGCGCCACGAACTCGATGAGATCGACAAGGGCCTGACCGGCCGACTCCGGATCGGGGCCATTCCGACGGCGCTGCCGATCGTCTCCCAGCTCACCGGTCCGTTCTACCGGCGCTTTCCTGGCGTGACGGTCGCCGTCTTTTCCATGAACAGTCAGGAAATCGAGCGCGGGATCGAGGATTTCGAACTCGATGTCGGCCTCACTTATCTCGACTCCGAACCCATCGGTCGCGTCAAGACCAAGCCGATTTGCGTCGAGCAATATCTGTTCCTGACCCCGGCGGCCGGCCCGCTCGCCCGGCGGTCGCAGGTCGCCTGGCGCGAAGCCGCGGAAGCGCCGTTGTGCCTCCTGACGCCTGATATGCAGAACCGGCGGATCATCGACGGCGTGTTTCGCTCGGTCGGCGCGAAGCCGGTGCCGGCGGTGGAGACCAACTCGATCTTCAATCTCGTGTCACATGTCAGTGCGGGCCAATGGTCGGCGATCGTGCCGCGCCAGCTGCTGCGCTTCTTCGGTGTCCCGCCGGGGACGCAGGCGATCGAACTCGTCGAGCCGGTCGCGCAACGCACCATCGGCCTCGTGATGAGCGACCGGGAGCCGCCCTCGCCGCTCGCCCGTAACCTGTTCGCGATGCAATTGCCCGCTGACGTCGCCGTGCTCATCCAGCCGCCGGACCGGTTCAGCGCGGGGAAGGGCGAGGCGACTCGATAGAGTTTCTCTATCGCACCTTCCAAACCTTCAATTTGAACCCGCCCACGCCCGGGCGCATGTATCTTTTAGGTCCGGGAGGAAGCTGTTGTCTCAGCAAGTGGATTTTAACGCTGATCTGGCGCGGACGCTAATCGACCGGAAGCGCGCAATGCCGGGCGCGACGCTGCCGATCCTGCACGATCTCATGGAACAATTCGGCTATATTGATGACGCGGCCATCCCGCTGATCGCCGAGGCGCTCAGCATCTCGAGGGCCGAGGCGCTCGGAGTGGTCAGTTTCTACCATGATTTCCGCCGTTCGCCGGTCAGCGGCCGGGTCTTGAAGCTCTGCCGCGCGGAATCCTGCCAGGCCACCGGATGTGAAGACCTCGTATCCCATCTTGCGGTCCGTCACGGCGTCACGGTCGACGGCGTCGAGGAGGGTTCGGGAATTCACGTGGAAACGGTCTACTGCCTTGGCAACTGCGCGCTCTCTCCTGCCGGCCTTCTTGACGGCCAACCGATCGGCCGCCTCGACCGCGACCGGCTCGACGCCATCGTCGCCGCGGCCCGAGGCCGAACGCAATGAGCGCGCGCGTTTTCATTCCCGCTGATTCCTCAGCGCTCTCGGTCGGCGCGGACGCGGTCGCCGGCGCGATCTTGGCCGAGGCGCGCCGGCGCAGTGTCGAGGTGGAGGTGGTGCGGACCGGGTCGCGCGGCCTGTTTTGGCTCGAGCCGCTGGTCGAAGTCGAAACCGCGGCCGGCCGGGTCGGCTATGGTCCCGTCTCGTCCGGCGAAGCGGCCCAGCTGTTCGATACGGACTTCCTCACCGGCGGCGCTCATCCCAAGGCCCTTGGGCGGGTCGACGCGATCCCGTACCTGGCGCGGCAGCAGCGGCTGATTTTCGCCCGCTGCGGCGTCACCGACCCCCTCTCGCTCGACGACTACCGGCACAACGGCGAGTTTCGGGGCCTCGAGCGGGCGTTGCGCCTCGGCCCGAAGGCGACGATCGAGGAGGTCTTGGCCTCGGGGCTGCGCGGGCGCGGCGGCGCGGGTTTTCCGACCGGAATCAAATGGCGGACGACAGCGGGCGCCGATGCAGATCAGAAATACGTCGTCTGCAACGCCGACGAGGGCGACAGCGGCACCTTCGCCGACCGGATGCTGATGGAAGGCGACCCGTTCCTTCTCATCGAAGGCATGACGATCGCCGCCCTCGCCATCGGCGCGACGCAAGGCTACGTCTACATCCGCTCCGAATATCCGCACGCATTCTCGGTCTTTTCGCGTGCGATTGAGCGGGCGCGCGGCGCCGGCTTGCTAGGCCCGAGCGTGCTCGGCTCCGGCCGCACCTTTGATCTCGAGGCGCGGCTTGGAGCAGGCGCTTATATTTGCGGCGAGGAGACGTCGCTGTTGGAGAGCCTCGAGGGAAAGCGGGGCCAGATTCGGGTCAAGCCGCCCTTGCCGGCGATCGCCGGACTGTTCGGCAAGCCCACGGTGGTCAACAACGTCCTCAGCTTCGCGGCCACGCCCTGGATCCTCGAACACGGGGCCAAGGCCTATGCCGGCTATGGCGTCGGGCGGTCGCTCGGATCGCAACCGTTCCAGCTCGCGGGCAACGTTCGGCATGGCGGGCTCGTCGAGTTGGCCTTTGGCGCGACCCTGCGCGACCTGGTCGAAGGCTTTGGCGGCGGCACGATGACTGGCCGGCCGATCCGCGCGGTTCAGGTCGGGGGGCCTCTCGGCGCCTACTTGCCCGCTTCGCTTCTCGATACCCGGCTCGACTACGAGTCGATGGCCGCAGTCAAAGGGATGCTGGGCCATGGCGGGATCGTCGTTTTCGACGACACCGTCGACATGGCGCGCCAAGCACGCTTCGCCTTTGAATTCTGCGCCAAGGAGAGCTGCGGCAAGTGCACGCCGTGCCGGATCGGCTCGACCCGGGGCGTCGAGACGGTCGAGAAGATCATCGCCGGCCGCGATCGCCAGAAGGACGTCGAGCTATTGCGCGATCTTTGTGAGGTGATGACCGATGGCTCGCTTTGCGCGCTCGGTGGGCTCACGCCGCTGCCCGTCCTCAGCGCGCTCGATCATTTCGGCGAGGATTTCGCCAAGACGCCGGCGCGCGTCGCGGCGGAGTAGGAGATCAACCAATGGCGCTGTTGCAGGAACTGGATACCGGCACGCCAATCCGCGCTGGCCAAGCTACCCTCGCGCTGACGATCGATGGGCGCAAGGTCAGCGTGCCGCCGGGGACGTCGGTGATGGCCGCCGCCGCTCTTATCGACAACCCCATCCCCAAACTCTGCGCAACCGACAATCTCGAGGCCTTCGGTTCCTGCCGGCTTTGTCTCATCGAGATCGAGGGCCGGAAGGGCACGCCCGCCTCGTGCACGACTCCGGCCGAAGAGGGCATGGTCGTCTTAACCAGGACGCCGCGGCTCGAGCGACTGCGGCGCGGCGTGATGGAGCTTTATATTTCCGACCATCCGCTCGATTGCCTGACCTGCAGCGCCAACGGCGACTGCGAGCTGCAGACGCAAGCCGGCAATGTCGGGCTGCGCGACGTGCGCTACGGCTACGACGGCGTGAAACACGCACAGGGGCCGATCGACGCCTCCAATCCCTATTTCAGCTTCGAATCTTCAAAGTGCATCGTGTGCTCGCGCTGCGTCCGCGCCTGCGAGGAAGTCCAAGGCACCTTCGCGCTGACCATTCTGGGCCGCGGCTTTGGTTCGAAGGTTGCAACCGGCGGCGTCGATTTCCTCTCGTCCGAATGCGTTTCATGCGGCGCCTGCGTGCAGGCCTGCCCGACGGCGACGCTCAACGAGAAGCCGGTGATCGAATACGGCACGCCCGAGCGAACCGTCGTCACCACCTGCGCCTATTGCGGCGTCGGCTGTTCATTCAAGGCGGAGCTCAAGGGCCACCAGGTTCTGCGCATGGTCCCCTACAAGGCCGGCAAGGCGAACGAGGGGCATTCGTGCGTCAAGGGCCGGTTCGCCTACGGCTACGCCACTCACAAGGATCGCATTCTCAAGCCGATGGTCCGCGAGCGGATCGAGGACCCGTGGCGCGAAGTCTCCTGGGACGATGCGATTGCGCATGCGGCGAGCGAGTTCAAGCGCATCCAGGCCAAGTACGGGCGCGACTCCGTCGGGGCGATCAGCTCGTCTCGCTGCACCAACGAGGAAGTGTTCCTTGTTCAGAAAATGGTCCGCGCCGGGTTTCGCAACAACAACATTGACACCTGCGCCCGCGTCTGCCATTCGCCGACCGGCTTCGGCCTGTCGAGGACCTACGGCACCTCCGCCGGCACTCAGGATTTCAAATCGGTCGCGCAGTCTGACGTGGTGGTCGTGATCGGCGCTAATCCGACCGACGCCCATCCGGTCTTCGCCTCCCGCCTCAAGAAGCGTCTACGCGCCGGCGCCCGCCTCATCGTCATTGACCCGCGACGCATCGATCTGGTCAAGAGCCCACACATCAAGGCCGACCATCATCTTGCGCTGAAGCCCGGGACCAACGTCGCCGTCCTCAATGCAATCGCCCATGTCGTCGTCACCGAGGGCCTGGTGAACGAGGCGTTCGTGCGCGACCGCTGCGACCTCGCCAATTTCGAGTCGTGGGCGCGGTTCATGGCCGACCCCATCCATTCGCCTGAGGCGACCGCGGCGGCCAGCGGCGTCGACGCGGGCGACCTTCGCGCCGCGGCACGCCTCTACGCGACCGGCGGCAATGCGGCGATCTATTACGGTCTCGGCGTCACCGAGCACAGCCAGGGTTCGACGGCGGTGATGGCGATCGCCAATCTCGCGATGGCGACCGGAAACATCGGCCGCGCCGGCGTCGGGGTCAATCCGCTCCGTGGCCAGAACAACGTCCAGGGTTCATGCGACATGGGCTCGTTCCCGCATGAGTTCTCCGGGTACCGGCATGTCTCCATCGACGCGGTACGAGAGACGCTCGAGCAGATGTGGGGCGTGCCGCTCTCCAAGGAGCCTGGACTGCGCATTCCGAACATGATCGACGAGGCGATCGACGGTACGTTCAAGTGGCTCTATGTCCAGGGCGAGGACATCGCCCAGTCGGACCCCGACACCACGCACATCACCGCCGGACTCAAGGCGATGGAATGCGTGGTCGTGCAGGATCTCTTCCTCAACGAGACGGCGCGCTACGCCCATGTCTTCCTGCCCGGCGCCTCATTTCTGGAGAAGGACGGCACGTTCACCAACGCCGAGCGCCGCATCAGCCGGGTCAGGAAGGCGATTCCCCCGCTTGCCGGCATGGCCGACTGGGAGGTCACGATGGCGCTCGCCAATGCGCTCGGCGCGCCGATGCGCTATGATCACCCAAGCGAGATCATGGACGAGATCGCCGCGACGACGCCGACCTTCAAGGGGGTGTCCTACGCCCGCCTGGACGAGCTCGGCTCGATCCAGTGGCCGTGTAACGACGCAGCCCCGGCCGGCACTCCGGTCATGCATGTCGATCGCTTCGTCCGGGGCAAGGGCCAGTTCATGCTGACCGAATTTCTCGCGACCGAAGAGCGCGTCGGGCCGCGCTTCCCGCTTCTTTTGACCACCGGCCGAATCTTGTCGCAATACAACGTCGGCGCCCAGACCCGACGCACCGAGAGCAAGGTCTGGCACCCCGAGGACGTGCTCGAGATTCATCCGTTCGACGCCGAGCAGCGCGGCGTGCGCGATGGCGATCTCGTGGCGCTGACCAGCCGCACCGGCGAGATTTCGCTCCACGCCAAAGTGACCGAGCGCGTGCAGCCTGGCGTTGTCTACACCACCTTCCATCACGCGGCGACCGGCGCCAACGTGGTGACGACCGACTATTCGGACTGGGCGACCAATTGCCCGGAATACAAGGTCACCGCCGTGCAGGTCCGGCGCACCAACCACTATTCCGACTGGCAATTGCGCGATCGCGAAGAGGGGGTGTCGTTGCGCCGCATGGCGAAGGCACTGGCCGATGCGGCCGAGTGAGGGTCCGGCCGCGATCGACGTTTCGGCTCGCGTTTTCTCCTACGATGCGGGCGCCGGCGGAAAGGAATTCGTCCGCGCCATCGCCGTCGAAGCGCCCGTCCAGATTGTCATCGGCGGCTCGCCGTTCGCGGTGATGATGGCGACGCCGCAGGATCTCGAGGATTTCGCCGCCGGGTTTGTCCTGACCGAGCAGATCGCCGAGAGCTTGGCCGACGTCCGCGGAATCGAGGTCGAGGCAGTCGACGAGGGCTGGAAGCTCAAGATTGCGCTGACCGGCGAGCGATTGCAGGCCCATCTGGCGCGAGGCCGGGCGATGAGCGGGCGCACCGGCTGCGGGCTTTGTGGGATTGAGGATTTCTCCCAGATGCCCTCGCCCCGGCCACCGCTTGATCGGCCGGCTTCGATCGAGCCCGCCGCGATCCGCGCCGCGATCGGCGAACTCGAGTCCTGGCAGCCCCTCAATCGTCTCACCCGCGCCGTCCATGCCGCCGCGTGGTGCGGTCGAGACGGGAAAATATTGCTGTCGCGCGAGGACGTGGGACGGCACAATGCGCTCGACAAGGCGATCGGCGCGCTGACGCGCGCCTCCGTTGCGCCGGACAGCGGATTTTTTCTCATCACTAGCCGCTGTTCGTTTGAAATGGTCGCCAAGGCGGCCATCTTCGGCGCAGGGACCCTGGTGTCGGTTTCCGCCCCGACGTCGCTTGCGCTTGAGCGGGCGCGGAGGTTTGGCGTTCGTCTGATCGCGGTCGCGCGCGGCGACCGGGCGCTCTCTTTCGACAGCGGGAAGGACGAGAAAAGCGGGGGATTGGCGGCGTGACGACCAGCAAAATCGACAAGCTCGTGCGCATGGCCAATCAGATCGCCGATTTCTACGCCGCCATGCCCGAGCGGGAAGCGACCGAAGGCGCGGCCGCGCATCTGAGCCTCTACTGGACGCCGAAGATGATTCGCGAGATCATCGCCTTCGCCGATCAGGGCCGTCCCGGCCTCAACGCGACCGCTACCCGCGCGGTCGAATCGCTGAAACACAAGGCGACGGCCGCCTAGGATTCCGCCGGGCCCCATGCCTCGCTGGCTGCGCCCACCCAATCTGGCGCGGCTTTTCGTCGGCCAGCACATCGTCAACGGCGCGAGCGTCGGCCTCGGCGTCCTCGCAGTCGCTCTCGTCGCCTCGGCGACGTTCGGCTTCGCCGCCGGCCAGCCGGCGACGCTCGGCGCGATATCGGCCAGCATTTCCGATCTCCCGGCCCCCTGGCGGGAAAAAGCGCGCACGCTCGGCTTCGGCTTCGCGCTCGCCCTTCTCTCGACAGTAACGATCCAGCTCGCGCTGCCGTGGCCGGTCGCCGCGCTCATAACGATTGGAGCCATCAGCTTTGTCGGTGGGCTCGTCACCGGGCTCGGCCGATGGGCGGTAGCGGTCGGCATGCAGGCGGTCATCCCGATGGTTTTCATTCTCGGGTTTCCGCGCGAGACCTTCGCAGCAGCCGTCCGGATCGAGACGCTGCTCGCCGGCGGGGGCCTCGCCTATATCGCCTTTGCGCTTTTGGCCACCGTCTTCACTGACGCCAGCGCCCGTCGGCTGGTCACGAGCGAAGCGGTTCGTGAATTCTCGATCTACATGCGCGCCGTCGCGGGCGTGTTCGATCCCGATCAGGAACTGGCCGCCGCCTACGGCAAAACAATCCGCCAGCAGTCGGCGCTGTCCGAGCAATTGCAGGCGGCGCGCGCAGTCCTGCTCGATCACCCGGGGAAGAGGGGCGAGCGTCTGCGGCTTGCCGCCTCGATCGGTGTCCTGCTCGACGCGCTCGATGCGCTGGTCGCCTCTCAGTGCGACGTCGAGCTCCTCCGGAAGACGCCGGCGGCGGCCACGGTTCTGACGCGAATTGGCGAGGCGCTGCGAGCCGGGTCGCTCGATCTCGAGCACCTGAGCCTCGAGCTCTTAACCACCAGCCGCCCAGTCTTGCCGCCCGACCATCAACTCGCGGTGGACGCGCTCAAGCGCGAGGCGGAGCGGGTCGAGGCGAGCGATCCGGTGGATACGAAAGAGCGCGCGGCGCTCGACGCCGCGACATGGCGTCTGGTCCTGTCGCTGAGCCATGTCCGGAGGCTGGAGCGCGCCCTGTCGGATGACGAGACGGCGCGAGCCGCGATCGGCGACGTGAACCTCGCCGCGTTCATCCCCAAGCGGCGCTATGCTCCGGCCGCGCTCGCTCCGCATTTGAGCCTCGATTCGCCGGTGCTGCGATTCGCCCTGCGCCTCGCGCTGGCGATGATGGCCGGGGCGGTGGCGGCGCAATCGCTCGGCGACAAAGGGCACGGCAATTGGGTCCTCTTGACCGTCGCGGTCGTCATGCGCGCCGGCTACGGACTCACCCGCCAGCGCCGCGACGACCGCGTCATCGGCACCCTCGTCGGGTGCGTCGTCGCGGCGGGGCTCGTCTCCTACCTCCCGACTGGCGCGTTGGTCGCTGTCCAGGGCCTTGCCGTCGCGGTGACCCACAGCTTCGCCCGCCTCAACTACCGTATTGCTTCGACCGGCGCCTCAGTGATGGCCCTGGTGTCGTTGCACCTGGTGCAGCCTTGGCTCTCGGCCCCAGTCCTGGCGCGCCTCGCCGACACATTGATCGGCGCTGCGATCGCGCATCTCTTCAACTATTTCTGGCCGCGCTGGGAATCTTCGGAAGCGCCGCGGATCGCGAGGCGCCTCCAGGCGCAGCTTGCCGCTTTCGCCGCCGCGGCGCTGAGGGCCGACGTAAGCGATCACGACTACCGGCTGGCGCGCAAGAACGTGATCGAGGCCATCGCTGCGCTATCCGACTCCGCCGGGCGGATGAGCATCGAGCCCGTGGCGGCGCGCAGGGGTCTCGACGAGATGGCCAACCTGCTGATCGCGGGCTACAGCCTGGTGGCCGAGCTCTCGGCGGCCCGCCTCGCGGTTCAGACCGGGGCCCCGAGCCCGGATCCGGCGATCAACGACTGGCTTCAGGCCCTCCTTGCCGGCCAATCCGGCGGAGCGGAAGCGGGCGCCCGGACCGGCCCTCTTGCCGCCGCGGCGCTCGCGGTCACCGCCGCGGCCGCGACTTACGAGCGCGCGGCGAAAAGCGAACCCAATTAGCGCGGTCTTCTCACTCCCCTGCAGCGCGGGGCTGCACAGCCATGCGGCAAGAACGAGCCCACGGCCCGCGATCATCTCGGCTGCAACCCGACCTCGCCCAGGGCGCTGAGTTCGTCCCCGAGCCTCGATTCGACCGCCTTCGCTTCGGTCTTGATCCAGTCGATGACCACCTGGACGTCGTCGCGCGGCGCTGCGTCTGCTTGGACCAGCCAATAGGCGTATCCACGCGCCGGGTCCGCGCCGGCGCCGACGACCGCGACGAGCCTGCCCTCCGACAACAACGGCTCGACCAGGGCGATGCGGCCAAGCGCAATTCCCTGGCCTTCGAGCGCCGCCCGGATCGCCTGGTCATATTGATTGTAGCGGAGCACGCCCTTCGGCTTGACGACGCTCAGACCCATGGAATGGAGCCGGTCTGCCCATTGCAGCCAAGGGTGATTGGAATCGTCGTATTCGATAAGAACGTGTTTAGCCAGCGACTCCTGGTCGAGTCGGCTGATCCCTAGCGACGGATGGGCGACGGGCGCGACGGCTTCGCCAAACAGGCGCTGCGACCCGGGCGGCGCGCTGGAGGTGGGACAATAGCGGATGGCGACATCGGCCCCTCCGGTCCTCAGATCCACCACCTTGTTGTTCGCCGCCACCCGGACGTCGATGTCGGGATGGCGCTGCTGGAAGCCGCCAAGACGGGGCATGATCCACAAACCTGTGACGCCAATGCTGGCGGTGATCGTCACCGGCTGCCGCTCGCGGCCGGCGGCGATCGCGCTGACGCCATCCTGAAGCTGCTGAAGGGCGCTGTCGGCGATGCGAAAGAAGCGCTCGCCCTCGGCGGTGAAGCTGATCGAGCGATAGCCGCGGTTGATGAGCTTGACGCCGAGCGCCTCCTCGAGCGCGATGATCTGCCGGCTGACGGCCGATTGGGTGACAAAGAGATCCTCCGCCGCCTGCGTGATGCTCATTCTTCGGCCGACGGCGACGAAGCCCCGGACGAGATCGAGCGAAGGCAACCGGATCGGAAGGCTTCGCATGTAATTTCCTCATGCGATCAATCTGCATCCTCGTCACTCGGCTACCGGCCGTCAAGCCCTCCAATGAAGCCGAGAGCAGCACAGTGCGCATAAGCGTCAAGATCGCATTCTCTGTACGCATGCCATTGATGCCGAGATGTCGTTTGACCCGGGACCGCCGCCGTCCCTATTACGGCGGCTTCAAGTGTGCCGCGAGCAGGTCGGGCCGATCGAAATTCAGGCCGCGGAAGCGAGCCAGGACTTTTGTCTGGTAGCCTTGATCTGTTTGCGGTTCATGAGCGGAAAGACGCTCGGGAGGCTCTCATGCGTATCGCATTGCGGCATATCTCGTTTGAAATGGGGCCGCCGCGGCTTGTCCATTGGCGAAGCGAACTGCAATCATGGCGCAGACGCGCGCGAGAACGGGACGAGCTCGCGCGGATGTCGGACGGGGAGCTGCACGATATCGGCGTCAGCTCCGCCGAACGCTGGGCGGAAATCAACAAGCCGTGCTGGCGCGGCTGAAGCCGAGGCGTTGAAATCCGGACCGCTGCTTCCCCAGTCGCGAGCGAAGGCAGCCAATCCTTCGGACTAAGGGAGGCCGCGTTCTCACTGGGCTAGAGCCGCTTCTGGAACCAGTGATGCTCATAAGGGTTGTCGTTGAAGCGGCCGATTTCCCGGAACCCTTCCTTCCGGTAGAGGGCGTGGGCCTCGGCCAGCGCCCGATTGGTGCCAAGTCGAAGCGTCCTTAGGCCCATATCGCGCGCCGCCGACTCGAGCGTCCGCAGCACTCGCCGCGCGACGCCTATGCCGCGGGCTGACGGCGCGGTCCAGACCCGCTTGATCTCGCCCGTCGCCTTGTCCGTCCGCTTGAGCCCGCCGCATCCGACCGCTTCGCCATGCAGCCTTGCGACCACGAAAAACCCCGACGGCGGCGTCATCTCGGCGGCCCGGGCCGAGTCGTCCTTACCGGCGTCGTACCCGCCCTCGAAACGCTCCGCGAGTTCGGCAAAATAGGCGTCGAGGCAGCGCCTTGCGTCGGCGCTGTCCGCCGCCTCCGCCGCGACTTTGACCGAGGCGATCTGGATCAGCCGCTCGACCTCGCCCATCGCCGCAGTGAGACGGCCGCGCTCGGCTTCATCGAGGGCCTCGAGCATCGACGCCGCGAGCTCATCTGAGAGCCTGTCGTAAGCCGTGCGCTCGGCGTTTCCCTTGCGAGTGAGGCTCGCCCGTCGCCGCCGGCCGTCGCCGCCGCCTCTCGCGACCGTGATCAAGCCATGCGCCTTCAAGGATTGCACGAGGCGGCTCAGATAGCCCGAATCGAGCCCGAGTTTCATGCGCAGCGTACGGAGGTCGACGCCGTCAACGCCAATTTCGAAAATAAGCCGCGCCTCCGCGAGCGGCCGGCCGCGGCGCAAATAATTGGCCTCCAGCGCGCCCACGCGCTGGGTGACCAGCCGATTGAAGCGGCGAATCTGTTTGAGCTGGCTGCCGTCCATTATCTGACTGTAGTCAGATATTTGGCGATTTCAACCCTGGACCCGCCGGTTGCGCCGGCGCGGAATCCGCGCGTCGAAAGAAGGATCGCTGGCCGCCCATCGATGGTCCAGCCCAGGGCGATCGAATCGATTGCAGCGGCGCCGCAAAAGGCGCTAGACTGAGCTTATCGCAACCGGCGCGTCATGCTTGCGGCGCCTCTCGCTTCCCGCATCGTGGTCCGCGTCCGCAAGAAAAAGCGTCGATGCCGGCGCGCCGCGCGGAACACAGCGATGCGCCATAACGTTGAGGGCTACTGGGGCTCCTAAGTCAGGAGACTATGATGCCAAACGTCGAATACAGACTAGCGTCAGGGCACTCGGTTCGCCACCTTGATGTCTCGCCGATGATCGCCGCGCTTCGCTTCCAGCCTTCCGATTTCGAATTTTCTCATGGCTGGCTGCATCATGTTCCGAGCCGCCATCGCTTTCAGTTCGACCGGTCCGGGCGCGTGACGATCGACGCGCTTTGCGGTTGCGCGGCGCTCTCGGTCAGGCCCGAACAGGCCGACGAACTGCATACGATGTTCAAGACCTGGCGCAGCGCTTACTGGGTCCCGCTGGAGACGAACAGGGAGTTCGCGTCGCACTTCCACGCTCCCAAAGCATGGGTCAGGCTGTTCCGCGACGTGCGCATGGCGTGGCGAAGGTTCCGGCGCGAGGCCGAGCCGGTCACGATCCCCGTTGGGGCGGTCCCCGCGACCCCGGCCGAATAGGCGATGCCGGTCTCCCGCGCCGCCGCTCGCGGCGCGGACGGATCGGTGGAAGCCATCGCAACGAGTGTCGCAGCCGCGACCGTGTGCGTGCGGCCTTTTGGGGCGCGCCTGAGGCGCCGCGTCAGACGATCCCCGACGATGAACCGGCGACCGCAGGACGCTCCTTCGTCTTGACCTTGCGATAGTTCGAGGCGCGATAGGCGGCGATCGGATCGATCGCGCCGCCATTGCGCAGACGCGCTTCCGCCAGGATCGGCGACACGTCGGCGACAAAGCCGGCCTTCAAGAGCCGATGAGCCAGCATGACGTCGTTCGCCGCCTGCGCCGCGGCGAGCGACTCACGGTCGACGATGAGCGCCTGGGCGTAGGCGCGCTGCGCTTCCATCGCCGAGGCCATCAGGCTCTCGATCGGATCGGTGATGTTGTGCGATTGATCGAGCATGTAGGCGGGATCGAAACCGGCTGCGCCGCGGGCGCTGGCGTCGACCAGTTCATTGAACACCAGGAAGAGGCGGAACGGATCGATCGACCCGGCGTCGAGATCATCGTCGCCGTATTTGGAATCGTTGAAATGAAAGCCGGCCAGCCTGCCGGCGCGGATGAGCCGCGACACGACCTGCTCGATGTTGACGTTCGGCGCGTGATGTCCGAGGTCGACCAGGCAGTGGGCTTTCGGCCCGAGCGCTTGCGCCGCCATCAGGCTGGTTCCCCAGTCCGAGATCACGGTCGAGTAAAACGCGGGCTCGTAGAACTTATGCTCCAAGAACACGCGCCAGTCGTCGGGCAAGCGCGCGTAGACCGCAGTCATCGATTCGAGATAACAGTCCAGCGCGCGATTCAGATTCGACTGGCCGGCAAAATTCGATCCGTCGGCGATCCACACCGTCAGCGCCTTCGACCCCAGCTTCTCGCCGATCTCGATGCATTCAATGTTGTGCGCCACGGCCTGGTCACGCACCGCTTTTTGGCTGTGAGCGAGCGAACCGAACTTGTACGACAGCGTCTGGCCGGGCTGATCCTGAAAAGTGTTGGAATTGACGGCGTCGAAGCCGACGCCGAGCGCCGACGCGCGCTCGGAGAGCTCGCGATAGTCGGCCACCTTGTCCCACGGAAAATGGGGCGAGCAGGTCGGCGTCGCGCGCGTGAGCTGGTGGATGGTTGCGCAATCCTCGAGCTTGTCGAAAATGCTTCGCGGCTCGCCCGGTCCCGGAAAGCGGGCAAAGCGGGTGCCGCCGGTTCCGACCCCCCAGGTCGGCACGGCGACCGCGAAGGCGGCGACCTTGGCGGTGATTGTGTCGATGTCGACGCCGGCGCGTCCAAGGCGCTGGCCGAGCGCCGCGTAGTCGTCGGCCTGACCGGCGGCTAGCCCTGCGTTTTCCTCGCCGATCAAGGCCTCGGGGATGCGATAGGACATGAAGCTCGTCTCCCTCGGATGACGGCGTCTGCTACCGTGTGAAACTCACGGCATTGCCTGCGTCGACGTTCACGATGTTCCCGGTGCTTTTGGCGGAAAGGTCGGCGGCGAAGTAGTAGACCGCCTCGGCGATGTCCTCTGGATAGACGGAGCGTTTCAGCAGCGACCGCTGCCGGTAGACCTCTTCGAGCTCGGATTCGCTGACCTTGTTCGACGCCGCCCGCTGCGCCCGCCATTCGCCCTGCCAGATCTTGGAGCCGCGTAGCACGGCGTCGGGATTGACGGTATTGGCGCGAATGCCATACGGCGCGCCTTCGAGCGCGAGGCAGCGCGCAAGATGGACCTCCGCCGCCTTGGCGCTGCAATAGGCCGACGCGCCGGGAGAGGCGGCGAGCGCGTTCTTCGAAGCGATGAACACAATGCTGCCCCCGAGCCCCTGGTCCTTCATGATCCGGTAGCCCGCGCGGGCGGAAAGAAAATATCCGGTCGCCAAAATCGCAAAGTTTCGGTTCCAGAGTTCGAGCGAGGTGTCCTCGAATGGCGCTGCGGAGGCGATGCCCGCGTTGGCGACGACAATATCAATGCCGCCGTAGGCCAGAAGCCCGTCCTTGAACGCCGCCTCGACCTGCGTCTCGCTGGTGACGTCGACATGAACGCCAGCGACGACATCCTTGCCGAAGCGCTTTCCGAAGTCGGCGACAGTCGCATCGAGACTCTTGGCGTCGATGTCGGCGAGCACCACGCAAGCGCCCTCACCCATGAGCCGGGCGGCGATCGCCTG
>Ga0335076_10004115_pt1 | contig 14672 bp, 11 predicted proteins | sample Lox_Sample_25_FD_206717 | JGI IMG/M metagenome (GOLD analysis project Ga0335076, IMG submission 206717) | Soil microbial communities from Loxahatchee National Wildlife Refuge, Florida, United States - Lox_Sample_2.5 | ecosystem: Environmental > Terrestrial > Soil > Wetlands | place: USA... | reverse complement strand
GCAGCCTTACGCTTGGCCGCGTCAGCTAATCCTTCATCGATATAGTTGGCAAGGATAGGCTCAACTTCGCCATCGAGCTTCAGTTCAAGTACCAAAGGGGAAGGTTGGGAGTCTGCGTTGGAGCGCGGCGCCGCACAAAGGAGCAGCGAAGTCAGAGACAGCGAGGAAATAGAGAAAAGCGTTCGAACGTGCTGCAGTCGACGACGAAACATCACGCACCTCCCGGGGGCTTGCTCTTTTCCAGGTGGTCGAGCAACTCCTTTGCCTCCCCGTAATTCGGAGCGAGTTTTAGAGCCTTTTGCACTTCCGCGATCGCCAGGTCGTATTTTTTCTGCTCGAGGTAAACACGCGCCAGCGTCGTGCGAACAGCCGCGGAGTCTCGACCAGCCAGGGACAGCTGGAGTTCGCGGGCGGCATCATCCAGTTTATCGCGGCGGCGGTAGATCTCGGCAAGTTCGCGATGAGCGGTGGCGTTGTTGGGGTCTTTGGCGAGGGCGTTGTGAAATTCCTGCTCGGCGGCATCGAGCCGGCCCGCACGAACCTGCTGGCGCCCGCGACGGATGTACGCCACGGCGGTATTCGAAGAAGGCGAAGCAGATGTGGTCGTGGTCTGTTGCGACTGCGGCCCTTCCAATTCCAGGCGAAGAGAGGTGAGATCGAGTTCCGATTTGATGCGTTCGTATTTTGCGAGTGCGTCGGTGGAAGTGGGGTCCAGTTTAAGGGGCGCAGGGGCTTTGTCACCGAAGGCATCGGCAGCGGCTTCGCGTTCTCCAGCCGCCTCGGCTTTTTTGCCGGATTTGTCCAGCGTGTAAATCAGAAACGCCCAGTCCTGGGGATTGTCGGGCTCGCGATCTTTCGCCTCGCGAAAATGGGTCTCGGCGGTGGGATATTGTTTTTGTTGAAGAGCCAGAAGGCCGAGGTTGAAGGGATAGTCGTCCTCATCGGGATCGATGTCTCTGGCGCGGCCGAGAGCGGTGAGGGCGGAAGGGAGATCGCCGCGACGAGCGCGGGCGATGGCGAGATTATTCAGGACTTCGGGCAAGTCGGCGCCACTAGAGACGTTCTGCTGCAGGCTCTCTTCCAGATCACTGAACACGCGTTCCGCCTCGTCGGGCTGATTCAGGCGCAGATGGCAAACACCTGAGGCAAACACGGACTCGACGTGCTGCGGGCTGGAAGCAGGGACCTTCCCATACCAAGGGAGCGCCGAAGCACAATCATCTTTCTGGAAGTAGACCTCGCCGATGGCATAGGCAGGCTCGGGCCAACTGGGCTCCAGACGCGCTGCTTCTTTCAGATCGCGAAGACGCACATCGTCTTCAGAAGCCAACAAGCCACGAATGTATTGTTCGAAGGCAGCGAGACCAAGAGGACGCTGCAACTTCGAAAATTCCGCCAGATTGAGCGGATAGGCCTTATCGATACTGCCGAGCAGGCGCCAAGTCAATTTCGTGTGCAGATCCATGAGCGAGGTCAAGGCGTCATGATCCTCAACAACAGGGAGCAGCGCCACCGGATTCACGCGCAGGACGCGAGCGGTCACGCTGATGGTTTGACCGTCGGAGTTGTACTCGCCAAAGACAATGAAATCGGCGTCGAGTTCCTGGCCGATGTGCAGCATGGTGGCACGACTGAGCTTGGCCGAAGCGGGCAAACCATAGCGGTCCATCTCATTGATGCGGCCAGCGTGGGAATAGACCTGTTGCCCGGCGTTAGAGAGGCTCTGGATGGTCAATTCCTCCAGGCCCTCGCCAATCCAATCCAAGGTGGCCCCCGAACCGACATTCTCGAACGGAAAAACAAGGAAGATGCCTTCTTGAGGAAGGGCTGGAGGCGAAGGAGCATGCGGAGCAGTCTGAGCCAAAGCGGACCCGCTCGCAGCAGAAACCAAGAATAGGACCATCGCGAGGGAACGAAAACTGCGCTTGCGGAACAGGCGCGCTCTCATTGGCGCCATTGTACCAGAGAAGAGAGCAGGCTTCGCGGAGTTCTGGAACGAGTTGTTGGTTTCCGCGGAGAATACTAGCAGCTATTGCTGGACGTTTTCGGTAGCCGTCTTTTCGACAAAGAGTTCCTGTGCGGCCGGATCCTTCAGGACCGCGGTGAAGGACGGGTCGGTCTTGATCCCGTTCATGTTCTGATAGCCCTCGTCGCGGGCCTTTTTCAAGTAATTGATAGCGCGCTCGGTGTTGCCGGACTCGGCGAAAGATTTTGCCAGCAGGAAGTAAAACTGCGCGCGATCGCTAGCTAGAGAACGATCCTGGATTACGGTGCCAGAGCGCGAGCGAGCAGATTCGAAGGTATTCGGATCGATTTCCAGAGCCTTCCGGAAAGCGGTGATGGATTCCGAATAATCTTTCCTTCCGAAGTAGGCATAGCCGAGATTCAGATAGAACGCGGCGTAATCCTGGCGGAGTTCGATGGCCTTTTTGTAGGAGCGGATAGCCTTGGAGAATTTCTTGCGCTCGTAATACACGGTGCCAACGTTGTTTTGCGCATCGGCGTAGCTGGAATCCAGCTTTGCGGATTTCTGATAGCACTTCAACGCGAGATTCAATTCGGACTGATTGTGGAAGCTGATGCCGAGCTCGTTCCAATAGACAGCGTTTTTCGGGTGTTCGACAGTCAATTTATGAAAGACGTCCTGAGCTTCGCGAAATTGCTTGCGAATGAGATAGAGACGCCCAAGGTCCTCGTCCGAGAGCTTGGGCTTCTGGTCGGGAGTGGACACCGACGCGGCGGACAGTTGACTACTGGGATTATCAGAGTCAGTTTGAGCAAAGGCAGGGAGGAACATCACAGCAACGAGGAGGAAACCCAGCGGAATCGCCAAGCAGTTTCTGGTCATGGCGAATCTCCTTTATCCCGAGGTTTGTCGGGATCTTTCTTCTTCTTACCCCCAAAGATACCAAAAAACTTCTGCAAAGGGCCTTTTTTCTTTTCGGCTGAAGCGTCAGGCTGAGGCGCGTTGGGATCAGCTGCATTTTGAGCGGTTTGCCCGTCGGCCTGGCCGGCAGTACCGTTGTTCGGAACATTGGCCTGGGGTGGTTTTGGGGCACCGCCGCCGAAGATATGAGAGAGGAAGGAGCCCACAGCGTTGACGGGGCCGTGGCCACCGTGCAGTTCGCACAACTGGGTGGGTTGGGAACCAGCGATAAAGACCTCAGGACGGGTCGCAGGACAAGATGGAGTGGCAATCTCAAGGGTGTCCGCGTCAATAGTGATGGAGTCCACCCCTTCGGGCATGTCAAAGGGTTTCACATCTCGATAGCCGGGCAAGGCCGTAGCCTTGATCATGAAATCGGCCCACATGGGCGCGGCGGTAGTGCCGCCGGAAAGGCCGAGGTCGTGATTGTCGTCAAAACCGATCCAGATCACGCAGACAAGATTGTTGGTGAACCCAGCGAACCAACCGTCGCGCGATGTTCCGGTCTTCCCTGCCGCCGGAAGGCTGAATCCTCTGGCGCGCACAGCTGCGCCGGTTCCCTTGTTGATAACGTCCTGGAGGATGCTATCGACGAGATACGCGACGCGGGGATCGAGGACCAACTTATTGACCGGACTGTTCCTCTCCAGGACGCTACCGTCCGCTCCAGCGACGCTCGTGACGTATAAGGGCTCGGCGCGAGTGCCGATGGTGGCGAAGGCAGTGTAAGCGCCGGCGACGTCGACGGGCGTGAGTTCATATGCGCCCAGCGCCACGGCGGGTGTGGGCTTAATGCTGGACGAAAGTCCCATTTGGCGTGCGATCTGAACGACCCGGCCATAGCCAACCATTTCAGCAACTTTGACGGTGGCAACGTTCAGGGAGTTCGTGAGGGCCTGACGAACCGTGACCTTGCCCATGAACTTCTCACCATAATTGTTCGGGGTGTATTCCTGACCGTCGAATTCGAATACGGTGGGTTCGTCGTCGATCGTGGTGGCCGGGGTGACCACGGGCTGCACACCATCGACAGCGTTGTCAAAGGCGGCGGCATACACAAAGGGCTTAAAGACGGAGCCGGGCTGGCGGTGAGCCAAAGCATGGTTCAGTTGGCTCTGGCCGTAGTCGCGGCCGCCCACGAGCGCTTTGATTTCGCCGGTGCGGGGGTCAAGCGCAACGAGCGCGACCTGCGCCTGCGGAACGATGGCGCCTTCGACCTTCTTGCCCTTGATCTTTTGGGAACGCTCATAGCGTTTGGCCAAAAGCGCGTCCACGTTCTTCATGCCCGCTTCCACTGCGGCGGCGGCGGCACGTTGCAATTGCGGGTCCAGCGTCGTGTAGACGCGATAGTTGGTGCTGAGAAGTTCCTGCTCTGAGTATTTTTCGAGGAGATGGTCTTTGACCATGTCGACGAAGTAGGGGGCTTCGTTGCCGGTGACCGAGGCGCGAACGAGTTTCAGAGGAATGCGTTTGGCATCCTGCACGTCCGCTTCGGTTGCGAAGTGATTCTCGACCATTTGGGCAAGCACGCGGTCGCGGGCTTGTACGGCACGTTCGGGATGACGGTCCGCAACGGAATAGTAGTTGGGAGCCCGAATCAGGCCGGCCAAGAAAGCGCACTCGGGGAGAGTGAGCTGCCGCAAGTCCTTGCCAAAGTAGGCAAGGCTGGCTTCAGCGAAACCTCGTATACCAAAGCTCCCGCGATTGCCGAGATAAACTTCGTTCGCATACATTTCGAAGATTTGCTGTTTATTGAAGCGCTGTTCGAGTTCGAAGGAGAGCATAGCCTCAGCCAGCTTGCGCTTCCAGGTGCGATCCGTAGAAAGGAAGTAGGTGCGCGCCACTTGCATCGTGATGGTGCTGGCGCCTTGCATGTGAGAGCCGTGGCGAACGTCATTCCAGGCCGCACCAAAGATGCGAATGAAGTCGAAGCCGGGATGTTCGAAGAAGCGTTTATCTTCCGCAGAGAGGATGGCCTGAACCAGGATAGGCGGGAGGTCTTCGTAACGGACGAGGCGGCGCTTCTCGCGAGAGCTGTCGAATAGATTGGTAATGAGCTCGGGCTCGATTTCGGCAGTACCAATATCGGCACCTCCGGTGAGGGGGCGAATGGAACGGATGGTGCGGTCTTTGAAGACAACGGTCAAACCGTTCTGGCCGCCAAAGTAGGAGAGCTTGGAGGGTTTGACGTTCACGACATTTCCGTCGACTTGATATTCACCGAGCGAATTGTCGTCGGCTTCGGGGCGGTAACCGGAGCGTTGGAGGTAGGAGACCAGGTCCTCGGGGCCCCAGGCCTGGCCGTCGGAGATGTACTCGGGAGCGGAAAAGATCTGAGTCGTATTCTGGAAGATATGCCCGGAGAGCCGCGCATTGATCATGCGCGAGTACTTCACATAGTAAAAGGTGAAAAGGCCGGCGCCGACAAGGAAGCAAAAGGCCACAAAGCCCAGCAGACTGAGGCCCCAGACAGAGGTCCAGAAACCTTTTTGAAGACGGAATCGCAAAGAGTCCCCCAGAGCTGGCCAAGAACTATTGTCTCGCACAATGAAGGCGGAACAAAATCGCGCGCGATCGAGGAAACGGGAGGAGCCGATTCCCAGGAGGCGCAGAGCTATTTCATGTAGTCGCGGCCTTCGGACGAGGTATTGAAATTGAGATCGGTCTTATAAACGACGAGGTCGACCGGAACGGTATAGCTGACGGTAATTTCGATGCCGTGATTGGTATTGGCAACTTTGACGTCGTCGCGAGTAGCGGGGATATCGAGATCCTGAATGGTGTGGAAGATGTTGTCCTTGATTTGATCTTCGGTGTAGCGATTGACGATGGCGAATTTGGCCGCCTCATTCATTTTGTCCTTGAGCTGGTAATCGGCCACGAACGGAGGCACGATCTTGACAGCGGCAAGGACCGCCAGGATCAGAATGGCGAAATAGACTATGGCTTTGAGTCGGCCTTCGCCCTTTTCTGAATTTCGCGGGAACTGCCAGGTACGGTTCACGGAAGCTACCCCACACGGCCGGGCCGCAGCGGTCCGGCGAAGATTCTGAGCCAATAAAACGACGCTAACACCGCGGGAGAGAGGTGTCGAGAACTCCGGCCCGAGATGGTTCTTTCTAGGTAACAGCAGGAGTTGGAGAAGTTGATGGACAGGGGCTCAGTAGGCTCGGGCGAAAATGGCGCGCTCTTTGGCATCCTTTAAGCAATAGATGCAGGGACCAATAGGCTCGGTTGTTCCGGTACCGAGGACGGCCGGCTGATCGAGAGGAATACAGCGCATGGTGGCGCGGGTTTCTTCCTTGATTTTTTCCTCGCACGAGGAACCGCCGCACCAGGCCGCCCAAGCAAAGCCGGTTTCGACGGCTTTCTTGAAGTCGTCGTATGACTTTGTCAAGCGGGTATTGGCGCGACGGAAAGCCAAGGCTTTGTCGAACAGGGACTGGTGAATGTCGATGAGGAGCTTTTCGATGGTGGCGGCTAAATCGGCGAGGGGTGCACTGACCTTGCCTTCCTTGCCGGGCTTGTCGCGACGAGCCAACATGGCCGCCTGCTTGGCAACATCCTTGGGGCCGAGTTCGACACGGACCGGAACACCACGCATCTCCCAGTCGTTGAATTTCCAGCCGGGGCTAACACCATCGCGTTCGTCGAGGGAAACGCGCAGGCCGGCTTTGACGAGTTGACTTTTCAGATCCTTGGCGGTCTGGAGAACGGAGGCTTTTTCTTCGTCGGTTTTGAAGATGGGCACGATGACGACTTGAATGGGCGCCAAGCGCGGGGGCAATACCAAGCCTTGATCGTCGCCGTGAACCATGATGATCGCCCCAATGAATCGTGTGGACAGTCCCCACGAAGTGGTCCAGCAGTGTTGCAGCACACCGGTTTGGTCGAGATACTTCACTTCGAAGGCTTGGGCAAAGTTCTGGCCAAGGAAGTGCGAAGTTCCTGCCTGCAGGGCTTTGCCGTCACCCATCATGGCTTCGATTGAATAGGTGACATCGGCCCCGGCGAATTTTTCTGAATCGGACTTGGCGCCGGGAATCACCGGGATGGCCGCCTCGTTGATGGCGAAATCGGTGTAGACATCAAGCATCTGACGGGTTTCGTCGACGGCTTCCTGACGGGTGGCGTGCGCGGTATGGCCTTCCTGCCAGTAGAATTCGAGAGTGCGAAGGAAGAGTTTGGTGCGCAATTCCCAACGGACCACGCTGTTCCACTGATTCATCAGTACGGGCAGATCGCGATAAGACTGGATCCATTTGGACCACATGTGTCCGATGATGGTTTCGGAAGTCGGGCGGACGATGAGCGGTTCGGCCAGCTCTTCGCCCCCGCCGATAGTAACCACGGCGAGTTCGGGAGAGAAGCCTTCGACGTGATGCTTTTCTTTCTCGATGAAGCTTTTTGGAATGAACAAGGGAAATGCGACATTCTGGTGACCGGTGGCTTTGAAGCGCTGGTCCAGAGCGGCTTGGATGTTTTCCCAGAGCGCCCAGCCGTAAGGACGTACGATCATGCAGCCACGGACAGGCGCATAGTCTGCCAGTTGAGCCTTTAGGACGATTTGGTTGTACCACTCCGAGAAATCCTCGGCACGTGTGGGTAGCTTCTCGTCAGCCATGCGTCTCCCTGTTTATTTCGACAGTGAATAGGTAAGCATTCGAGCGTAGCGGAGGGCCGCGCCGACTGTCAACGAGACGCGGTGCCGGGAGTCAAGCGGTGCATCAGATCGACGAGCCAAAGAAGGAGTCCCAGTCGGTGTCCTTAGAGTTGGTGCGGATGACGAGTTCCGGTTCGCGCATAGCGACGCGGCTGTAGGGCGCAACGGAATGGGTGAGCCAGACGTTGCCCCCGATGATGCTGTGGTGACCGATGCGGGTGTCGCCGCCGATGATCGTGGCGCCGGCATAGACGGTCACGCTGTCTTCGAGGTCGGGATGGCGCTTGTTGGCAAGGCCCCGCACAAGTTCCCCGCCGGTATCACGGCGACTGGTGGGGTTAAAGGCGCCGAGTGTAACACCGTGGTAAAGGGTGACATCTTTTCCTATGGTGGCGGTTTCGCCGATGACGACGCCGGTCCCATGGTCGATGAAAAAGGATTCGCCAATGATGGCACCGGGATGAATGTCGATGCCGGTACGAGTATGAGCAATTTCGGTCATCATCCGCGGCAGGTACGGCAGCTTGAGCAGATATAGCTCGTGGGCCAGCCGCTGAACAGTGATGGCTTCAATGCCCGGATAGCTGAGCAGGATTTCTTCGTAGCCGCTGGCGGCAGGGTCGTTCGTCATCGCGGCTTGTAAGTCCAGCGCCAGTAATTCGGCGAGCCGCGGCAGTTTGGCGCGCAAGGCATCCACGAGATTGCTGGCCGCCTGCGAGACATCCGGGGTGATTGGTTTGCCACAACAGTTCAGGTCGAAGCGCATCGCGTAAGCGACCTGCTCAACGAACTGGGATTCCAGTTGGGCAAGGAATCCCTTAGCGTCGGGACTGAGCGGTTCGTCCGCCGCGTAATACAACGGGAAGAGGCCTTCGAGATAAGTCTTGCAGAGAGTTGCGACCTCGTCTTTCGAAGGCAGGCGATACTGCCACATGGAGGCTTCGCTGAAGCGAGATTCGAGCGCGAGACGGAATTCGCGCGCAAGAGCACGCAGTTTGTCGGGTGCAGTGGTAGTCGGTTCCATGATGTTGAATCGGGCGCTGTGCGAGACCGGAGATGGAACCGCCGGTCTCGCACGCTCCACCTGATTCGGTCCTAATTAGCCGATTCCTTCGAACAGAACGGTGGAGAGATAGCGTTCGCCACCGTCGGGCAGAATCGTAACGATAGTTTTGCCGGCGAATTCCGGCTGCTTGGCAAGGCGTACAGCAACCGCGGCCGCCGCGCCACAGGAGATGCCGCTGAGGATGCCTTCTTCGCGAGCCAAACGGCGCGCAAACTCCACGGCCTCTTCGTTGGTGGTAGCTTCGGTGCGGTCCACCAGACTCAGGTCGAGGTTTTTGGGTACGAAACCCCCGCCGATTCCCTGGATCTTGTGAGGCGCGGGAGCGAGTGGCTCGCCGGCGATGGTCTGCTTAATGACCTGGCTGACCGCAGGTTCGACAGCAACACTGGTGATCTTCTTGCCCTTGGTGTTCTTGATGTAGCGGCTGACGCCGGTCAATGTTCCGCCGGTACCCACGCCAGCAACGAAGACGTCGACCTGGCCATCGGTATCGTTCCAGATTTCTGGGCCAGTGGTCGCTTCATGGATTGCGGGGTTGGCGGGATTGTCAAATTGTTGCGGCATGAAGTAACGCTGCTTGTCGGACTCTTGAATTTCCGCAGCTTTCTTGATGGCACCCTTCATTCCTTCAGAGCCCGGGGTGAGAACGAGCTTGGCTCCAAACGCAGCGAGAACGCGACGGCGTTCGAGAGACATGGTTTCTGGCATAGTGAGCGTGACGGCGTAGCCGCGAGCCGCGGCCACGTAAGCAAGCGCGATGCCGGTATTGCCACTGGTCGGTTCGACGATTTCGATGCCCGGCTTGAGCACTCCACGCTTTTCGGCGTCCCAGATCATCGCAGCCCCGATACGACACTTTACTGAGTACGCAGGATTTCTCCCCTCGATCTTCGCGAGCACGGTAGCTTTGGCGCCGTCCGTGATGCGGTTCAGTTTGATCAGAGGGGTTCTTCCAATGCTTAACGAGTTATCTGCGTATATATTGGCCATCGTGCAACCTCAGTGAGTGAATTTGCTGTATCGGGACAGCACTTAAGTATAGGTCGGTTTTGTGGAATTTGGGCGCGGATGGGTGAAGATGCAGCTGGTCTCGAAGATTGCGGTCTCTTCCGCAGTCCGATAAAATCGCCAGTTGCGAAGCGCAACAAGAACGCGGGAGAAGCGATGACTACCGAAGCGAACGAAAGAATGCAACGTAACCTGGAAAGCGTTGATCCGCAGATCGCGTCTCTTCTGGGAGAAGAAGCGCGGCGGCAAGCAACTGGACTCGAACTGATTCCCTCGGAAAACCTGGTTTCCGAGGCGGTACTAGAAGCGATGGGCTCGATCTTCACGAACAAATATGCAGAAGGGTATCCCGGAAAACGATATTACGGGGGATGCGAGTTCGCGGACAAGGTGGAACAGCTGGCGATCGATCGCGCGAAAGAACTGTTTGGGGCGGACCACGCCAACGTGCAGGCGCACTCGGGCACATCGGCGAATGTGGCGGTGTACATGTCCATGCTGCAGCCCGGCGACACGGTGTTGGGATTAGCGCTGGCGCACGGCGGGCATTTGACGCACGGGCATCCCTTGAACTTTTCGGGGCGAATGTACAAATTCGTGGAGTATCACGTGCGGCGGGACACGGAGCAGATTGACTATGCGGAGATCGAGGAACTGGCCCACGCGCACAAGCCGAAGATGATCGTCGCGGGCGCGAGCGCATATCCCCGCATTATTGATTTCGAACGCATTGGGGCGATCGCCAAGTCGGTGGACGCTCTTTTCTTTGTGGATATGGCGCACATCGCGGGGTTGGTGGCGGCGGGAGTACATCCGAGCCCGGTGCCGCATGCGGATATCGTGTCGACCACGACGCACAAGACGTTGCGTGGACCGAGGGGCGGAATGGTGCTGTGCCGCGCGGCGTTCGCGAAGGAACTGGACAAGCTGACGTTCCCTGGCACGCAGGGCGGGCCACTGGTTCACACCATCGCGGCCAAGGCGGTTTGCTTGAAGGAAGCGATGGAGCCTTCGTTCAAGGTGTACCAGAAGCAAGTGGTGGCGAACACCAAGGCGATGGCAGCAGCAGTGGCCAGCCAAGGATTTCGCATCGTCACGGGTGGCACGGATAATCATCTGTTCTTGATCGAGGTGCACTCCCGCGGCATCACCGGCAGCGAAGCGGAAAAGGCGCTTGATCGCGCGGGGATCACCGTGAACAAGAATTCCATCCCGTTTGACCCGCTACCACCGATGAAAGCAGGTGGAGTCCGGCTCGGCAGTCCGTCGGTGACCACGCGAGGTATGAAAGAAACCGAGATGCAACTGATCGGCGGCTGGGTGGCGGAGGTATTGCTTCATGTGGGAGACGCCGCCGTGGAGCAGAAGGTTAGAGGACAGGTGGCGGAACTGGCAGGCAAGTTCCCTGTCTATGAGTCGCGAGTGCCGTCCGCCGCAGCGCACGCTCGGGTGTAGGCCGCATGGGACTGAAATCCTTTTTACCAGGGCGCGTAAGAGAGCCGAGGCGCACGGATTCAGATACTTCGTGCGAACGACGCGCTCGGGATGAAAGCACTGGAAACGAGACGACGTAAAGTGGAGAGCGCTCTTTCCACGGAGTTGTGACTGCGGCATATGGGGAAGACATCTGGAAGGCTGCCGGATATTGTCCGCTCGACCGCGGATTTTGAGCGATGGGCGCACCGGCACGTCAACCTGATCGAATCTGACGTCAACCTGAAGCACAAATTAATGGGCGATGCGGCGTTCCCGTTTTTCCGCGCGACGTTCTACCGGTGGGCGCAATGGTGGCCGATTATCTGCGGCGAACTGGCCGGGGCGCCACAGGTTCTGGCGGTGGGCGATTTGCACGTCGAGAATTTCGGCACGTGGCGCGACGCCGAAGGGCGGCTGATCTGGGGAGTGAACGACTTCGACGAAGCGTGGCCGGCAGCCTATGCGGTGGACCTGGTTCGGTTGACGACCAGCGCCTACCTGGCGATCCAGTCGGAACACCTAACGCTGAACCGCAAGAAGGCGTTCCAGGCGATTGAGGCGGGCTACCGAGACGCTCTCGCGAAGGGCGGGCGGCCCTTCGTTCTGGCGGAGCATCACCGTTGGCTGCGACTGATAGCGCTGAATAAGTTGAGAGATCCCGTCCTCTTCTGGAAAAAGCTTCAAGCCTGCCCGAGATACAAAGGGAAACTTCCGAAGGATGTATGGCACATGGTGCACAATTCGATGCCGCTGCAGGCGCTGAACTATCAGATGAAATCTCGAATCGCCGGGCTCGGTAGCCTGGGCCATCCCCGAGTGCTCTGCCTGGCAACGTGGGACGGAGCAAACATCGTACGCGAAGCGAAACAATTGACGCCGTCGGCGTGGATTTGGGCCCGAAGGCTTAATACTTCAAAAATCCTGAGCCGGAAGCTGGTGGATAGCGCGGTTCGCATTCGGGATCCGCACGTGCATTTCGCCGAGCACTGGGTGGTGCGCAGACTTGCACCGGATTGCAGTCACATCGAGATGCAATCGTTGCCGGAAGAGCGAGACGAGGAAAAGCTGGCTTACTGCATGGGTTGGGAAACCGCGAACATTCATTTGGGAAGCGTACGGGCAGTGACGGAAATCAAGCGCGACCTGGCGCATCGCAAGGGCCGCTGGTTGCACAAGGCGGCGAAAGCGATGCTGGAAGTGACGCTGGATGACTGGAAGGTATGGCGGCGGAAGTGGCGTCATAGCAATCCACCGAAGTGATCTCGTTATTCACTGAACCTGCTATCAGAAGTCAGCGTGAACAATTTCCTTAGAACGCCAAGCCCGTTGACCAAAGACTGTCCCTGCGGGCAGTAGATTCCTTCCGGCGGAACACGTACCTTGACCAATAACCGAGATGCAAGCTCCCGTGGCGATCCCAGTCACCTGCTCGTTACAGACTGAGACAACTTCGTTGCTTTGGGGTGCCACCAAGGAGTGACGAGCTTCCCGGGGGGAAATCCTCGAACCCAGATGAGGTGGAATCGATGATGGATACGGAAGCATTCCGTGAGTTTAAGACCGGCTTGTCCTTCCTGCGTGATAACTATGCGAACCGCGCGTTCGAACACATCAAGCGTGCGGCGGACATGGAAAAGAGCAATCCGTATTACATGTCGTACTTGGGAGTTGCGCTGGCTCGTACCCAGCAGAAGTGGGCCGATGCCGAGCGATTGTGCGATACGGCTGTGCGGATGAAACGAAATCAGGCGCAGTTGTATTTGAATCTTGCGGAAGTTTACGTGGCGTCTGGCCGCAAAGAAGACGCGCGAGAAGCTCTGATCGCCGGGATGAAATATGCGAGGAGAGACATTCGCCTGAATATTGCCATGGCCAAACTGACCCCGAGACGCTCGCCGGTTTTTTCGTTTTTAGAGCGGCAACATCCGCTAAACCGCCACTTCGGGATGTTGCGGCACCGAACGTTGCAAGCGTTCGGAAGGAGCTAGAAAGAAAAGTTTCCCCAACCCCCCAAACGCAAAAAGGGCGGGTGACTTCGCGTCATCCGCCTTTTTTGTTTCGTTTGGATTGGTTCGCTGGAAGCTACTTGCGTTGATGGCTGTTCCCGAAGCCGTAGCCACCTTGCAGGCCCATTTCCATCAGGATCTTGAAGCCAATTCCGAACATGCCGTTGGGCAGAGCTTCGCGGCGAACAACTTCCGCCAGATACTCGCGGGTCATCGCCGCGGGTTCCTTGGAGTATGGCATAGAAACGAACAGACGCATGCCGACTTCGTAGCCTGCTTCGCTGGATTGGAAAAACACGCCGGAGCGCGAGACACTCAGCGTGCCGCGAATATCGTCGAAGGGATCGCGTTCGGGATCGGAAGGACGAATGCGCATCAATTGGTTGATTTTGCAGCGGCGGCTGCCGCGGCGCTCCGTTTGCGAGGAACGAGCGGGAGTGCCTACCGGCGTTTGTGTTGGTTTACCCATAAATTCGAGAGCAGACGACATGACCTTTCACCTTTCCAAAGCGCACTAACTGTATGAAGGAAAGGTAGATGGGCACCGAAAAAAAACCCATAGTGGAGCGGTACTCCATCCGAGCCGGGCTCGCCAGCACCCATCGTAGTACGAAAGTACCATGCGGGCAATCCGGCCTTTGATGAAATTTTCCGATGTGCCGCTGTACGGCGTGACTCATAGCGGGTTTTGTGCGATTCTCTTGCCTGAAATTTTCTCAGGATAAATCCATTATGCTCAAGCGATTCAAGGATTTGACCGAGCGAGAGATTCTGGCTCTGGCGATCACCAACGAGGAAGAGGACGGTCGCATTTACGGCGAATTCGCTGATGCGCTGCGCGAGTCCTACCCTAGTACCGCCGAGATTTTCGAGGAAATGAGGGTGGAAGAAGCAGGCCACCGGGACCGGTTGCTGGCGATGTTCCGGCAACGGTTCGGCGATCACATTCCGCCGATTCGCCGCGAAGATGTGCGGGGCTTCCTGCAACGGAGGCCGGTGTGGATGATGCGGCCGCTGGGCGTGAAGGTGGCGCGGCGTCAGGCGGAAATCATGGAGATGGAAGCAAGCCGGTTTTACATGCGCGCCGCCGGACGCACGAGTGATGTGGCCACGCGCGAATTGCTGAACATTCTGGCGGACGAAGAGCGGAAACACACGCGAGCGGCAAGCGAATACGAAGAAAAACACCTGACAGAGAAGGCGCGATCGGACGAAGAGGAATCGCACAAACGGCTATTCGTGCTGCAATTTGTTCAGCCGGGGCTGGCCGGGTTGATGGATGGCTCCGTCTCCACGCTGGCACCCTTGTTTGCCGCTGCGTTCGCCACGCACAAAAGCTGGGATGCCTTCCTTGTCGGATTAGCGGCCAGTTTGGGCGCCGGTATCTCGATGGGCTTTGCAGAGTCGCTTTCTGACGACGGATCGCTGACCGGGCGCGGTTCGCCTTGGATTCGAGGAACAGTTACAGGATTGATGACAACAGCGGGAGGCCTGGGCCACACCCTTCCCTTTCTGATTTCGGATTTT
>Ga0335076_10004114_pt1 | contig 14674 bp, 8 predicted proteins | sample Lox_Sample_25_FD_206717 | JGI IMG/M metagenome (GOLD analysis project Ga0335076, IMG submission 206717) | Soil microbial communities from Loxahatchee National Wildlife Refuge, Florida, United States - Lox_Sample_2.5 | ecosystem: Environmental > Terrestrial > Soil > Wetlands | place: USA: Florida... | reverse complement strand
GAAATTAGAGCCTCTTGACTGCGATGGTTGATACGCGTCCGAGCTTCATCTTCCCCCCTTGAGCCACAAGTTGCAGTTGGCGAGACGAGTGATTCTCACCGTCACCCCTGTGGGAACAGACGCCTCTACTTCCTGGCATCGCGACGACCTCGACGGCAGGGAGCTCAAGACCGCGTACCGCGCCAGCGTCGATGCCTTTCGCGCTGCGCTTCCCGGCTTGCCGCGATCCGGCCGCGTCGTCGGCGGTGGTACGCCGGGGTATCTCTTCGCGCCGCCCGGCGCGGGTCCGTTCCCGACGATCCTCCACATCGGCGGCTACGACAGCACGGCCGAGGAGCTGTACGCGTCGGTGTATCCGGCCCTCGACCGGGGCTGGGCGTTCGTCGGCCTCGACGGCCCCGGCCAGGGCAGCGTTCTCTACGACCGCCGCGTGCCGCAGCGCCCCGATTGGGAGCACGTACTGCCCGGCATGTTCGACATCGTCGCCGGCCAGCCGGAGGTCGACGCCCGCCGCATCGTGCTCGTCGGCCGCTCGTTCGGAGGGCTGCTCGCCCCGCGCGGCGCGGCAGGCACGCCGCGACTCGCCGCGCTGATCGTCGACCCGGGCCAGTACGACATGGCTGCGGGCGTCGCCGCTCGCCTCGGCCCGCTGTGGCAGCACGTCGACGATCCCGCGGCCAAGGCGAAGTTCGACGCGCTGCTCGAGACCCCCGCCCTACGGACGCTGCTCGGACCGCGGATGGTGACGAACGGCGTCGCCGATCCGCAAGCCTACTTTCAAGACATGCGCCGCTACACCAACGCCGGCCTGGCACGATCGATTGCGTGCCCGAGCTTCGTCACCGACAACGAGACCGACCTCGTGTCGACCGGTCAGGGCCGGCAACTCTACGACGCAATGACGTGTCCGAAGACATTCCGCAGATTCTTCCGCGCCGAGGGCGCCGAGGGCCACTGCGAGGGCATGGCGCCCATCGTGTTCTGGACGGCCGCGTTCGACTGGCTCGACAGGACGGTGCACTGAGCCGGCACGGCGCAGGTTTTCATCGTCGATGCCGGCTGGTCTGACGAATTCGGAAACCTCGATATTTTGCTGAAGCCGCAATGACCCATCCGGCTTGAGGCACACGCCTCTGGGATGTCCTTTTCACCCTTCGTTACGACAAGCTGTTCAGCCCGACGAAGCTCGGAACGCTCGGTGTTTCGGAAAGCCGCCCGAGACCCTCTTCAGCGCTCTTGCGCCGCGCCGGGTCGATGCGCGGGGTGTGCATCGCGGCCGCCAGCGAATCCGTAAGCAGATCGAACTGCCACAGGTCCGGGTGACGGTCCGAGCCAAGCGCTGCGATGAGAGCATCCCTCCTGCCCGCAAGATCGAGAAGCGTGGCGCGATCACGGGTCAGCAGTATGTCCGCCCAGGCGAGGTGGATCTCGCTGCGCAGGGTCGAGGGCTTCGATGGACCAAGCGAGCCACGATTGTTCTCGAGGGCCTCCGCCAGCAACGCTCTCGCCCTGCGCGGATCGCCCTGCTGGAGAGCGCAGCGGGCGAGGCTGTCGAGGATCTCGGCGACATAGGTGCTCGGCGAACCGCCGACCTCGCTGCGCGTCTCGGCGAGCGCTATCTCGAGCACGGGACCTGCTTCGCGGCAGCGGTGCGACTGCACGAGCGTCTCGCCGAGAATCCACCGTGCACGCGTCTTGAGGTTGTTGAGCCCCGGGTATTTCTGCACCAGGTATGCGACGCCTGGAGCCGCCAGCGCTTCGGCAACGTCGAGTCGATGCGCATAGAGCGCGAACTTCGCCTTGGTCAGCTCCGATACCCTGACATTCTCGTCGTCCGCGCCCGGCTGACGCCTGAGCGCATCGATGTTGACATCGACCACGGCGATCGCCTTGTCGAGGTCGCCGCGCAGCGCATAGGCCTGCGCCAGGAGGTTTCGCGCCTTGATGGTCCGGTCGTAGCCCGGGCCGATCAGGGCATCCATCCTGCCGATAACCGGTTCGAGAACGCGGATCGTCTCGTCGATCTCGCGAAGATTGAAGTAAGCGCGGGCGATGTTGAGCTGGTTGACGAGAGGGTCGATCTTGAGGACGCCGGCTGCGGACTGCTGGATGACGATTGCCTGCTGGAAGGTCGCGAGCGCGCGCGGGGAGTCTCCACGGTTCAGAAATAAGACCCCGAGGTCGGTCAGCGCGTTGGCGTAGTGAACGGTCTTCTGCGCCTTTGCGGCCTCCAAGTCCGCGAGCGCCTGTCGCAAGTCGCGCTCGGCGCCTTCGCTGTCGCCGAGTTGGCTCTTCGCCCATCCCCGGCGATCGAGCAGGCGGCCAACCCACGTGGAATCCCGGGTGCGATGCGACAGCGCGAAAGGCAGATGGCCATCGATCCAGGCGACGGCTTCCGCGTGCGCGGCCCCTTCGGTGAGCGATTCCGCGACCAGGCTCACGGCCGCGAGATAGTCTTCCGGATAGCGTTCGCGCATGGGGTCGAGCAGCTCGACCGCGTGCGTCGTATACGGGCGCGCTTCCGCGGGGAGGCCCAGGCCGATATACACGCCACCAATCTCGGTGAGGAGCAGCGCCTTCGTGTACGGGTCGCCGCGGAATTCCTTCTCCAGCCGCTGGCCGCTGCGCGAAAGCAGCTCGGCCGCCGTCAACTTGGCGCCTTCGCTCTGCTGCGGATCGTTCTGGGTGAAGACGTTGCGCAGGAAATCGCCGATGGTGTCGGCGCGCTCGCGCTGCAGCGTCTCTTCGTGCGCCTTGAGCAGCGCGACGACGCTGGTCGCGGCCAGCGCGAGGGTGAACGCAGACACGAGGGTCGAAGCGAGGACGTGCCGGCGCAGGAAGCGCAAAGCGATCCGGGCGCGCGACGGACGTCGCGCCAGCACGGGATCGCCGTGCAGATAGCGGGCGATGTCCGAGGCGAAGGCCTCGGCGCTGGGATAGCGCGCGGCCGGTGCCTTGGCGAGCGCCTTGAGCACGATCGTATCGAGATCACCGGAGAGCAGGCGCTTGAGCTTCCTAGACGTTGTCGCGCGCTTCGCCGCGACGTCGCTCGTAACCGCAGCACTCGGCCGGGCGATGTCCTGGGTGAGAATCGCCTCCTCGATCTCGGCCTTACTGCCGCGCTTCAAGCGATACGGCGGCACGCCGGCGAGAAGCTCGTACAGCACTACGCCGAGGGAGTAGACATCCGAGGCGGTCGTGAGCGGCGCACCGCTGATCTGCTCCGGCGCCGCGTAGTCGGGCGTGAGCGCGCGCCCGGCGATCTGGGTGAGCGCGGTGTCCTGCGTCGCGCCGTCCGTCATCAACTTCGCGATGCCGAAATCGAGCAGCTTGACGTCGCCTTCGGGCGTCACCAGGATGTTCGAGGGCTTGAGGTCACGATGCAGCACCAGGTTGGCGTGCGCGTACTGCGCCGCCGCGAGCACCTGCAGGAAGAGCTCGAGGCGCTTCGCCACCGACAGCTTCGCCCGCTCGCAATAGCTCGTGGCGGGTTCGTCGGCGACATACTCGAGGGCCAGATACGGCTGGCCGTCGTCGGCGAAGCCTGCATCGTAGAGGCGGGCGATGTGCGGGTGGGCGAGGGGGCTGAGGATCTCGCGCTCGCGGGCGAAACGCTCCGCGAGCGCGGCGCGAGAGGCGGCGAGGACGGGGAGCTTGAGCGCCACGGCGCGCTTGACCAGTCCGTCGGCGCGTTCCGCGAGCCATACCGCGCCCATGCCCCCGCGACCGATCTCGCGGATCAACCGGTACGGGCCGACGATCGTGCGCGCGGCGCGCCCGGCTTCGCGCTCCCGCAGCGCGAAGAAGGGCAGGGTACCGACCAGATCGGCCGTGGACACCGCCGCTGGACGAGCGAAGAGCTCCTCGAGCAGCGGCTTGAGCGGGGCGTGCTCCGCGGCGAGCGTGGCCACCCATGCGGCCCTATCGGCCAGCGGTAGTGCCAGCGCCTCGTCGAGCAACTGCGACAGCGAGCGCCAGTTTTCTGCGGCAAGCTTCATACAGAGGGCATTACGCAAAAATCCACCTGAACCCGCTAGCAAGCAGGCACGCCGGGCGGTCGGCGGTCCCGCCGGCGGCACCCCAGCTACTTGAGCGCGATCGCCAGCAGCAGTCTCGCCTTCTCCCAATCGCGCTGCACCGTCCGGGTGGAAACGCCCAGCGCCGCGGCAATCTCCTCTTCGGTGAGGCCGCCGAAGTAGCGCATCTCGACCAGGCGCACGAGGCGCTCGTCGGCAGCAGCCAGCTGCTCCAGCGCGTCATGGATTCGGACCACGTCGGCTTCCGGCGACGACGGCTGATCGCCGGCCTCGGTATCGAGCGGCAGCTCCACCGCGCCGCCACCGCGTCGCTCGGCGAGCCGCTGACGAGCGAAGTCGACGATGATGCTGCGCATGACCCGGGCAGCGTAGGCGAGGAAGTGCGCCCGGTTCGAGATGCTGAGCGCCCCGACCTTCACCAACCGCAGGTACGACTCGTGCAGAAGCGCGGTCGTATCGAGCACCGTGATCGGCGCGTGGCGGCGCACCCGCGAGCGCGCCAGGTCGTGCAGCTCCGGGTAGAGCTCCGAGAACAGCCGATTCAGCGCGTCGTGCTCGCCGCGGTTCGCGCGCTCGATGAGCTCGGTGATGGAGCCTGGGGACGGCGCGAAGGTCGTAGTCACGAATCGCGGCTCGGCGGATGACGGTTTCCTGACACATTGTACGTATAGCGACTCAGAGGAGGCCACTTGGCGTCGGCCTGAGGCATGCGCCTGTGCGCGTCGGCGGGCATGAAGGCGGCGCATCCCCTGCTGCTGCGTGGACTTTGTAGTCGACATGACTTCGCGCCCCGAGGCGCCGGGACCTTCCGAAGCCGCGTCCACGGGCCGGATGGCGGCTCTGGCGCACCGTTCACGTATAGCGAACTGAGGTCATCCATCGCGGGCGCCGGTACCGCTGCGCCGGGAGGAAAGCGTTCATGGGGCTGCACAAGCTTGGATGTTCGGCTGCGCTCGGTCTCGCGCTCGCGGCCGTTGCCGGCGCACCGCGGGCGGCGGTCTTTACCGTCGACACCACCGTCGACGATCCGAGCCTCACCGCCTGCGACGACGTCACGCCCGGCGACTGCAGCCTGCGCGGGGCGATCGTCAAGGCCAACGGGCTGTCGGAGCCAGTCACGATCAACGTCCCGGCGGGGACGTACATCCTTGCCCAGGGCGCGCCATGCTACTTCGACGGCAACGTAAGCAACTTCCCTGTTTCGACGCAAGCGCTGTGTCCCATCGGCACGCTGAACATCGTTGGAGCCGGCGCGGAGTCAACGATCATCGATGCGAATCAACCCGGCGGCAACAGCGGGGTCCAGGCGCCGGTCATGATCGTGGCGATGACGGCCTCGGTGCGGGTCAGCGGCGTCACGATGCGGCACGGAAATTTCTCGGTCGGGAGCCTCTTCGGTCTGGGTGGCGGCATCAACAACGCCGGCACGCTCGTGCTCGAGGATTCGATCGTGAGCGACAACTTCACGAGCGGCGCCGGAGGGGGCATCTTCAACCAGCGCGATCTCACGGTCCTGCGCAGCACGATCACCCGCAACATCAGCTTCTCGGGGGGCGGCGGGATCGTCAACACCAATCTGGTCGGAACCTGTGTGGTCGCGAGCCCCTGCCACGACGGGCAGGGCCTGCTCAGGATCGCCGACAGCACGATCAGTGACAACACGACGATCCTGTGTTGCGGCGCGGGGATCTTCAACGCCACCGGAATGGTCGACATCACCGGCAGTACGATCAGCGGCAACTCGACCAACGCTTCCGGCGGCGGCATCGCCAACTCGGCGTGGAATATCAATCTGACGAACGTCACGGTGAGCGGCAATCGCGCGCGAATCGGGGGAGGGATCTCGGGCGGCGGTGCGGCCTCCACGATCTCTCTCGACAATGTGACGGTGGCCAACAACACTGCACAGGACGAGAACGATCCGAGTTTCGGACTAGGCGGAGGGGTGCTCAACGGTGCCGCCGGCACGATGACGATCGCCAACACGGTCATCGCGCACAACTTCGCCGCGGGGCTCTGCAGCATCAATGGCTGCTCCCCTGCGGGCAACGACTGCTCCACCGACGCTCCGCATGGGGGCCCGCTGACCTCCCAGGGGTACAACCTAGTCCAGGATACGGGGGCTTGCGACATCGTCGGCGACACCACCGGCAACATCCTCGGCCAGGATCCGAAGCTCGGCGTCCTGACCGACAACGGCGGCCCCGCCTTCACGCACGCGCTCGCCTCCGACAGTCCCGCCGCCGATGCCGGCAGTCCAGCAGCGCCGGGCAGCGGAGGCGCCGCCTGCGCGGTCACCGACGAGCGGGCGCTTCTTCGTCCGATAGGTCCCCGCTGCGACATCGGCGCCTATGAACGCAGCGGCGCATTCACGGTCGCCAACATCCTGCCAGGCAGCGGTGGCAACACCGGGCAGGTGACCGCGCACATCGGCGGCGGCGGCTTCGTCGACGGCGCGAGCGCCCGGCTCCGGCGGCCTGGGCAGTCGGACATCGTCGGCTCGCTGACGCAGGTCGACGTGGGAGGCGCCTCGATCGCCACGACGTTCGACTTGACGGGCGCCACGCCGGGCGTCTGGAGCGTCGTGGTGACGAACCCCGATTCGACATCGAAGACGCTGAGCGGCGGCTTCACGGTCAACGCCGGCGTCGGCCCGAGCGTGTGGGTGGACGTCATGGGATACATCAGGCGCCACGGACCGTCGACGGTCATGATCCTGTACGGGAATCGCGGCGACACCGACGCGGTGGGCGTACCGCTGTCGCTCTCGGTGCCGAGCGGTTACCCGTGGAGCCGCTTTTTCGACATCTCGCCGCCGCCGGCTCAGCCCGGCGAGCTGCGACCGGACTGGAACCTGGTCTCCGAGCTCGTGGGCCAGCCGGGGCAGCCCGGGTTTCTCAATGCCCCGCTGCTCCTGCCCATCGTTCCGAGCGGCTTCAGCGGCGTTCTGCGCCTGGACTTCGACCTGCCCGCCGATGCAACGGACAACGTGATGTTCGCCGCCGCCGGCGATCCGGTCGGCACGCCGCAGACCGAATCGGCGTTCGTCGATCAGGCGGTGGCCGGCGCGCAGAGCTTCGCCACACAGGGCTTCGGCGTTACGGTCCCGGCTTCGGTCGTGAGCGCTCTCCGGCAATACGCGACGACGCAGCTGCACGCGATGATCGCCAACGGACAGGCGGCGTTCACGGCGAGCCTGGGGACAGCGCCACAGATCTACAGCCTCGATCAGCTCCAGATGGATCTGTTCTTTTTCATCGTGCCGCGTGTGCCGCCGATCGCGTCGTCGGGCGAAGCGTCGAGCTCCAGGAGGCCGGCGTCATGGCGATGAAGATCCTGCGCCTGGCTGCGACCCCAGTGCTGCTGGTGCTCCATGCCATGCTCATGTCCGCGGGAGCGCATGCGGATACCTGCAGCGGTAGCGTGCTGTCCGAGGGATCGAGCTGCGGCGACAAGACGCCGATCGGACCGGCGGCGTGCCCCGACCCCTTCCCGGCGGGCTGCGACGCGTTCTTTGGTGAGAAAGGTGGCGGATTTATCGATCTGCTCGAATGCGGCTGGGGCGGCCTCGGCAGCCCGATCAGCCCCTGTCGCTGCGAGTCGCTGCCCGGAATGAAGGTTTCGTCCAACGGAAACTGGTGCATGCCCGAGAAGCCTGACTGCAGCGACCACGCCACGGTCGGGGCTCTTTCAGCCATAGATCCACACTGCCGGAAATGGCCGATCACTCCCAAGAAGGCGGTCGATCCGAACGACAAGCTGGGTACGCTGGGGGTGTCCGACCAGGAGTTCATCGGCGCGGGCGCGCCGCTCAACTACGCGATCCACTTCGAGAACCTGGCGACCGCGACGGCGCCGGCGCAGATCGTCGTCGTCACCGACCAGCTCGATGCACAGCGCTTGGATCTCGCGACGTTCCAGCTCGGTCCGATCACGTTCGGCGCGGTGACGCTGGTGCCGCAGCCCGGTGCGCAGGCCTTCGCCGGTGGCGTCGACCTCGGCCTCGAGCAGGACCTGCAAGTTGTCGTGAACGCCGCGCTCGACCGGAGCACAGGACTCGTGACCTGGCGCTTCACGTCCATCGATCCTGCAACCGGGCAACTCACGGACGATCCCGACGCCGGGTTCCTGCCGCCCAACGTCAATGCGCCCGCCGGCGAGGGAAGCGTGGTCTTCACCGTGATGCCGAAGAGCGGGCTCGCGACCGGCACCGCGATCCGGAACCAGGCGCAGGTGATCTTCGATACCAATGCGCCGATTGCGACGCCGACGTGGCTCAACACGGTCGATCGCGATCCGCCGGTGACGCATGTGGCAGCGCTCGCGGCAGTGCAGAGCGCGACGACATTCCCCGTGCAGTGGACCGGAACCGACGCCGGCGCCGGCATTCGCGACTTCAGCGTGTACGTCTCCGACAACGGCGGTCCGTTCATGCTGTGGCAGAGCCAGTCGATCGCGTCGTCCGCGAACTTCGCGGGCGCGGTCGGACACAGCTATGGGTTCTTCGCGCTCGGTACCGATCTGGTCGGCAACGCGGAGGCTGTGAAGACCGCCGCAGAGGCGACGACGCAGGTGGTGAGCGCTCCCGCCTGTGCGGTCAATGTCAGCGCGCAGCTGCAGGTGACCCGGTCCGGCTTCGGGTACAACCTCGCCACCCAGCGCTTCACGCAGACGGTGACGATGAAGAACGTCGCCGGAAGCACGGTGGGCGCGCCTCTCTCGCTCGCGCTCGACAACCTGAGCACCAACGCGACCGTCTACGCCCCGAGCGGCATGACATCGTGTGCGGCACCGGCCGGGAGCCCCTTCATCAACTGGTCCGGCAGTCTCGCGCCGGGCGCGAGCGCTACGATCGTGCTGCAGTTCACCAATCCGACCAAGGCGGGCATTACCTATGCGACGCGAGTGCTTGCGGGGAGCGGTGGGCGCTAGGGAGGAAGCACCATGAAACGATTTCCGGGAATGTTCGCGATTCTGTCGCTGCTTCTGTTGGCGCAGCAATCTGCGCAGGCAGGCGTCGTCACGGGGTCGGTGAGCCTCGACACGTCCGCGCTCGCGGGTACCTACGAGATTGCATTCGTGTTCACCGACGGCAGCGGAGCCGGCGACGCCAACAACACGGTGACGCTCAGCGATTTCCTGTTCGGCGCAGGCGGGTCTCCCGGGACGGTGGACGCGAGCCTGTCGGCAGGCGGCGTGGGCGGCGACCTGGCGTCGGGCGCGTCGCTCATCGACAGCGCATTTCTCAACATCTTTGCTTCGTCGTTTACGCCGGGGAGCGTGCTGTCGTTCGATTTTGCGTTGACCACCAACGTCGACCCGGGAGGAACACCCGACCAGCTCTCGATGGTGCTGCTGGGCGGCGACGGTACGCCCGTGGCCAGCACGGATCCGAGTGGTGCCGATTCGCTGCTGACCGTGGACATCGACTCGACCGATCCGGTGTTCGCGACCTTCGCGAGCGATCTTACGCCTGCACCGATCGTGACCGAAGCCACGACCGTCCCCGAGCCACCGAGCCTCGTCTTGCTGATCATGGCTTTCGGGCTCCTCCTGTCGGAGAGACGGCGGGCTTCTGCCGGTCGGTGACAGGCTCCTCGACTTCCCGATAGAGAGAATTGGACGAGCTGCGCGTTGGCAAGGCCGTGGGGACGGACGACGAGCTTCATCGCCCTCGGGCCAGGAGCGGCCCGTCACGCGACGTCAGGACTCCATCCTGCAGCACCAGAAAAAGTACATCCCGCCGAATGCCGACGGATTCGCCTGCTCGTACCGGTCCCAGGCGTCGAGGTCGTCGGCGCGACGATCCGGAAGCATCTCGTGGAACCGTTGCTCGGTTGCCGATGAAGAGTCCATCTTGAGGAAGCGCAGGCCCAATTCCCGCAGACATGCCTCGATCCGCGGAAGGCTGTACTGGTGCTCCTGAACGTGCATGATCAGGTCACGGCAGCCGTCGAGGGTAAAGAAGTCCGCGAACATCAGGGCAGTCTTCGCCGGATGGCCGGCCGGCAGCTCGATGATCGCCCGGCGGCCGCGACGGATACCTTCGTTCGACAGAGGCAGGCCCAGCGACCGCAGATACTGCGCCGCGTGCTGCAGGCCGCTGCGCGCCTTCTCGCTGTACAGGGCGATCTGCATCACTCCACCGGGCTCGAGCAGGCCGGTCAGAATGCGCCAGCCCGCCATCGGATCTCGCAGGTGATGGAGCACCCCGCAACACTCGATGACGGCGAAGCGCTGATCGAGCCCCGCGAGCTCGAGGATGTCGGCTTGACGATACGTGACGTTGGAGATGCCGAGGCGCTCGGTCATCCGCGCGGCATAGGCAAGGCTCGCGAGACTGAGATCGACAGCGAGAATTTCACTTTCGGGATAGGCTCTCGCGGCAAGAATCGAATGCTGACCGGTGCCGCAGCCGGCGATGAGAACGCGCGCCGGCGGCCCGGAGCCGACCTGCCTATCGCGACCGAGACCGAGAAAGAGCTCGCGGATCGAGGTGGGCTTGGGAGACTGGACGCTCGTCCACCGCGGGTAGGGGTTTTCCTCGTATTGACCGCGGACCGCCCGCGAAACCGCGTCGTCGATCGAAGTGATCGACGGCAGCGTTGCGGCGATCCGCAGCTCGCGCTCCCTGTCGGCGAGCTGCTCCTGGAGGATGGGGCGAAACGCTTCGGTCCAATCCGTGCCGGGCTTGTCGGCGAGGCGCTCGCTTCCCCTCAGCGTCGTCAACGGCTCGTATAGTCGCCAGCGCCGCCTCGACGCGCCGCGCCTCGATGCGCGCGCTCCGCAGGGTCTCCTGGAGAACATCTCGGAGACTCGCCACGCGACGCAGCTCGTCGTCGTCGGCGAAGAATGCATAGCCGGAAAAGAAGCATTGCCGCGCCAAGGCGCAGAGGAATTCCCTCGGGACAGCCGGGTCGTCCGCAAGCGGACCCGGCTGTGCTCCGAGCCTGAGCAGAATGCGACGCCGCGCAAGCGTCAGGACCTCTTCGATCCCCACATCGGGTATCGCCATCCGTGGCAGGCACGCCAGCAGCAGGGGATCGCGAAGAAAGGCGTCGACCACCTGATCGGGGCGTGCGAATGGATCTTCGTCCTGCCGAAGCGCCATCTGCAGCTGCCGAAAGCCGTCGGTCCTCTTCAGGAGCGCGACGATGGGCGTACTGAGGAGCTGGGTGGAGATGTTGTCGTCCGCGCACACGCGCACGAGAAAATCCCGCGCCTTCTCGGGCACCGAACGGAGCGGGACGCCGCCGAGCGCTTCGGCGAGGGCGCGACGCGCATCGGCGTTCTGCGCGTAACGCTGCACAGCGTCGAAGAGCAGATCCAGCGCGTCGGAGTCCCGGCCCTGGAGCCGCAGCACCGACGCGAGGTTGACCTGCGCTTCGACGTACCCCGGCCTGGCCGAGAGAGCGCTGCGGTAGCTCGCCTCGGCTTCCGGGAACCGTTTCAGGGTTTGCAGGAGGGCGCCCAGGCGATTGTGCGCGAGGGGGTTCCCCGGCTCCAGCGCCAAGGCCTGCCGCTGGTACGCGATGGCGGCATCGAAGCGGCCCGTCTTCCGCGCCAGGATTCCCGCATTGAAGAGCGCTCGCGCGTAATCGTCCCGCTCACCGATCGCGCTTTCCAGGGCTGCGAGCGCTTCGTCGTCGCGCCCCAGCTTTTCCAGCGAATCCGCCAGGCCCACCCAAGCCTCGGCGAACGGAGTCCTGCAAAGCAGCGCGGCGCGAAAGGACGCCTCGGCCGCCGCGTATTCGGCCAGCTTGAGCTGCGTCAGGCCACGGTGGTAATGAGCGGCGGCATGCCCGCGGTCGAGCGCGATCGCCCGCGCGTACGCTGCGCTCGCGGCACTCAGTTCGCCGGCCGCGTCGAGGGCGATCCCGAGATTCACGTGGGCAGGAGCGAAATCGGGGTCCGTCTCGGCGGCGCCTCGGTAGTACTGCGCGATGGCGCGAGCATCCAGCAACTCGCGACCCGGCAACGCGATCGGAGTCAGATCGGCGGGATCGAAGCGCGAGTCGTGAGCCTCGAAGTAGTCGAGGAGCCGCCATGCATCCCCCCACGACGGATCTCTTCGTCCCTGCAGCACTCGCAGGTGGAGCCGCTCGAGCAGCGTCGCGTCCCATTTGAAACCGTGCACCTGGACCCACCCGGAGATCGTCTTCAGGTGCCGGGGATCGATCAGGGCCTCCTTGCCGCCTCCGACTCGCACCGGTGCCCGGGCGAGCACGAGTTTGCGCGGATCGCCGCGAGCCAATGCCGAGGTCGCGTTGCAAACGTTCGGGTACGCATTCCAAAGCGATGTGTCCGCGTCGAAGGCGGCCAGACTGTAGTCCGCCGCGACGCGATCGACGAGGATTCCGCGCAGATAGTCGACGCGCTGCGCCTCGCACTCCCTGACGATCTCGGAAAGCGGCGCGGGGTAGACCTGAAGCTCGTCGGCGTCGCATGGGACGACCCAGTCGTCGTCGCCGAGATTCTGGGCGACGACGCCGCGCTCGTGTCGGCGCTCTGCCTGCGCGCTCCATTCGTGCTCCCAGCGGTAGCCCACCGGGATGCTCAACGAGGCGAGCATCGCGAGGAATCGTTCGTACTCGCGATCGCTCGCCTGCGGCGCGACGCCTGGCTCGAGCTGCAGCGTCAGCAGGAAGCGCTCGACGCCGATGCTTCGATAGTGGTGAACAAGCTGCTGCAGCCAGTCGATCCGCCGCGGCTCGAGCATGCATACGAGAGCGATCATCGGACCCAGCCAGGCATCGAGCAGTGGCGTATTTCCGAGCGAAAGTGCTGCACCAGTCGCATGTTACAATTCCTCGGCAGGGATAAGCGGGGGGCGCCAAAACATGCCGGATTGGCGGTGGTTGCTGCGCGTTTGCATTGCGCGGCCGTCCTGTGCGTCCTCGCAGCTCCGAGTCCTCGCCGCCATCGCGGCCGTTGCCGTGGGCGCGATCGCAAGCCCCGCCCTCGGCGGCACCAATACCTGGACGACCAACGGCCCGTATGGCGGGCTGGTGACGGTCCTTGCCGTCGATCCGCAAACGCCGGCCAACCTCTACGCCGCCGGATTCAGCGGCGTGTTCAAGAGCGCGGACGGCGGCGGCACCTGGACCCGCTCGAGCGACGGCATCCCGAACCCGAGCGTCGACGCGCTGGCCATCGACCCGGCGACGCCGACGACGCTCTATGCCGGCTTGCGCCAGGGGCAGGTCGTCAAGAGCACCGACGGGGCGGCCAGCTGGGCGGTTCTCGCCAACTCTCCGTCCATCGTCACCGCGCTGGCAATCGATCCGCAGGCGACGGGCACGATCTACGCGGGGCAGGACCAGAACGGCCTGCAGAAGACCACCGATGGCGGCGCCACGTGGAGCTCGATCGGTGTCGCCACGCTACCGAGTTTCCCGACGTTCAGCGCGCTGATCGTCGATCCCGATACGCCGACGACGGTCTACGCCGGCGAGAGTTCGAACGGCATCTTCAAGAGCACCGACGGCGGTGTGACGTGGGCGGCAGCCAACACGGGAATGACCGGTCCGGTGTTTCAGGTGCTCTCGATGGCCATCGATCCGAAGACGCCTTCCACGCTGTATGCGGTGGTGTTGACCAGTGGCAATCCTGGGCTGTTCAAGAGCACGGACAGCGGCGGGACGTGGACGAACATCCTCGCCAATGGCACGAACATCATCGAGACTGTCGCCGTCGATCCGAAAACGCCGTCGACGATTTACGTCGGGCAATTCGTCGGCACCGGTGCGAGCGCGCTGATCAGCACCAACGGTGGGTCGACCTTCACGCCGATCCAGACCGGCATGCCCAGCAAGACATCGGTGGACGTGTTCGCGATCGACCCGGCGACCCCGGCGAAGGTCTACGCGGGTACCGGCAACGGTGTTTACAAGACGACGAACTCCGGCGGAGCGTGGTCCGAAACGATCAATGGCTTGGCGCTGACCAATGTGACCGCGGTCGCGGTGGACCCGGCGACACCGACCACGATCTATGCGGGGACCTCGGCGTCCGGATTGTTCAAGAGTACCGATAACGGTGGCTCGTGGGCCTCCATCAACACCGGAATCGGCAACACCGGCAACGGGTCCTGCCTGGTGCCCTATTTCTCGGCGCTGGCGATCGATCCGGTGACGACGACGACGGTCTACGCAGCGACCCAATGCACCGATTCCAAAGGCGTCTACAAGAGCGTCGACGGCGGCGCGCACTGGAGCGTTGCGGCGACCGGGTTGCCGCAGTTCCATGATATCTACGGGCTGGCGATCGATCCGCTCACCACGTCGACGCTCTACGCGGCTGCCGGCAATTCCGGGATGTACACGAGCACCAACGGTGGCGGAAGCTGGAGCGCGGACGCCGCCCACAGCCTACCGGCCGGCAATTTCGGCGTCACCGTGGCGGTGACCAATGCTCCTTCGGCTGTGGCCACTGCCGCGCGCCATGCTTCGATCACTGAAGCTCGGCGATCGACATCGCTCACGCGCGCTACACCTGCCGGCGGACCACTGCCTCCCTCGCGGGCGGTGGCTACCATTGGTGGAGACGGCTTTTCGCTGGACATCGATGGCAGCATCACCGTGTACTTTTTCCAGGACGTCTGTCCGGAGCTATCCGCGCTAGCTGCTGCTAATTTC
>Ga0335076_10004112_pt1 | contig 14681 bp, 18 predicted proteins | sample Lox_Sample_25_FD_206717 | JGI IMG/M metagenome (GOLD analysis project Ga0335076, IMG submission 206717) | Soil microbial communities from Loxahatchee National Wildlife Refuge, Florida, United States - Lox_Sample_2.5 | ecosystem: Environmental > Terrestrial > Soil > Wetlands | place: USA... | reverse complement strand
GGCGGCGAGCAAAGTGCGCCCGTCGCGCGGATCGAGCACCGCGTGGTTCACGACCTGCCCCAGGAAGTGCGGCCCGTCGATGGTCCAGGAGCGCCGCTTGCGATCGGCTCCCAGGACGAACAGGCCCTTTCGGGTGCCGACGAGGACGGCGAGCCGCGTCACGATCGGGCGGGGACCGCTAGTCCTTCTTGATGATGCCCTTCAACGACCCGAACAGGCCCTTCTTCTCGGGCTCGGGCGCGGGCGCCGGCGCGGGCCGCTGCTGCGGCTGCGTCACGTATTGCGGCTCCACCTTGGGCTTGGGCTTGGGCGCGACGGTGGTGGCCGGGCGCTGGTTGAGCATCGAGCGCTTCCAGAGGTCGATCCAATGGTTGGGCCGGCCGATGAAGTACTTCGCGAACTCCTCCACCGCCTGGTCGTTCATTTCCGAGCCCATGATGTTGTACAGGTCGACGGAGAAGCCGCCCACGTTCTTGGTGACGATCTTCAGGCGCCCCGTCTCGTGGTCGCCCTCGATCTTGCCCTGGACGCGGAAGTCGCAATTGACCTTGAACACCTCGTGCGTGATGACCTTGCGCTCGTTGCGGAACTGCTCGCTCTTGTGCTCGATGTTCGACTGCCACAGGATGTCCCGGAACTTCTCCATGTCGTCCGGGCCCTTCTTGATGGTGAGGACCTTGTCCGACCAGCATCGGTACGCGATCTGGACCTCGCCGTAGTAGTCCTTGTCGATGAAGTGCTTCGAGCGGAAGTCGCAGTAGAAATCCTTGATGACGAGGCCCTCGATCTTTCCCACGGTGGGAAGCTCGAAGGCGAAAGGAGTGGGCATCTGCACGACGTTCAGCTGCTTGCCCAGGTCGTTCAGGTAGAGGAACGAGCGGCGCAGCGCGTGATCCACCGCCACCGCGGTCGAGCGAAGGCTCTCGGTGCGGTCGGTGTCCTGCGCCTTGAGCGCGTCGGCTTGTTTCTTGAGATCGTCCAGTAATCCCACGGAACCCTCCTGCAATTCCGGTCGTCACCCCGAATCTTAACGTATCATCGCCGCGAAACCAAAAAAACACGCGCCTCTTGCCGATGACATGAAGGCCGTACTCGCCCTCGACCAGGGCACGACCAGTTCCCGGGCCATCGCTTTCGGGCGCGACGGACTCGTCCTGGGTACTGCTCAGCAAGAATTCCGCCAGATTTTCCCCCAGCCGGGATGGGTGGAGCACGACCCCCTGGAGATCTGGCGCACGCAGCGCGACGTGGCCGCGCAGGCTCTGTCTGCCGCCGGGCTCGGGGCGTCGGACGTCGCGGCGATCGGAATCACCAACCAGCGCGAGACGACGGTGCTCTGGGAGCGCGCCACTGGACGCCCGGTGGCCAACGCCATCGTCTGGCAGGACCGACGTACTGCGTCCCGATGTGACGCTCTGCGACAGGCGGGCAAGGATTCCCTCTTCCAGCGCAAGACGGGGCTGCTGCTGGATGCGTATTTCTCCGGGACGAAGCTCGCGTGGCTCCTGGACAACGTCGCCGGCGCGCGTGAGCGGGCGCAACGCGGAGAGCTCGCCTTCGGCACCATCGACTCGTGGCTCGCGTGGCAGCTCACCTCGGGCGAACACCACGTCACCGATCCCAGCAACGCCTCGCGCACGCTGCTTTTCGACATCCACAAGGGCGACTGGGACGACGAACTGCTCGCCACACTCGGCATTCCGCGCGCCGTGCTCCCGCGGGTCGTGCCCTCCAGCGGAAAGGCGGCTGTTACCAACTGTGAAGGACTGCCTTCGGGCATTCCCATCGCGGGGATCGCCGGCGATCAGCAGGCCGCCCTGTTCGGCCAGGCGTGCCATCGCCCCGGAATGGCGAAGAACACCTACGGCACGGGATGTTTCCTGCTGATGAACGCGGGCGAGAAGGCGCCCGAATCGCGCAACCGCCTGCTCACGACAGTCGCGTGGACTCGCGGCGGAAGGACGCCCTACGCGCTGGAAGGCAGCGTCTTCATCGCGGGCGCCGCGATCCAGTGGCTGCGCGATGGCCTGGGCCTTATCGGCAAGGCGTCCGAGATCGACGCTCTCGCCGCGAGCGTTCCCGACGCGGGCGGCGTGTGCTTCGTTCCCGCGCTCTCCGGACTGGGCGCCCCCTACTGGGATCCCCACGCGCGCGGCGCGATCGTGGGCATCACGCGCGGCACCACGCGCGCGCACCTCGCGCGTGCGACACTGGAAGCCATTGCGTTCCAGAGCGCGGAGCTGATCGAGGCGATGGCGGCCGATAGCCGCATCGCGCTCACCGAGCTTCGCGTCGATGGCGGCGCTACCGCGAGCAACCTTCTCATGCAGACGCAGGCGAACTTACTCGGCGTGCCCGTCGTGCGCCCCAAGGTGACCGAGACCACCGCCCTCGGCGCCGCCTATCTCGCGGGCCTCGCCGTGGGATTCTGGTCGGACGAGGACGAGATCGCCTCGCTCTGGTCGCGCGACCGCGTGTTCGATCCGGCGCTGTCGCCGGATGCGGCCGCCGGGCGGCTCGAAGAGTGGAAGCGCGCCGTGGCGCGCTCGCGCGACTGGGCGCACGCCTGATGCGGCCGGCCCTACTGCCCCTCGTCGGCGCGCAGGAACGTGCGGCGATAGTGCTTGAGCTCCTCGATCGACTCGTGGATGTCGGCCAGGGCCTCGTGGCGGCCTTCCTTCGCCACGCCCGCGAGCACGTCGGGCCTCCAGCGCTTGGCGAGCTCCTTCAGCGTCGAGACGTCCACGATGCGGTAGTGCAGGTAGTTGTCGAACGCCGGCATGTAGCGCGCCATGAATCGCCGGTCCTGGTGCACCGTGTTGCCGCAAAGCGGCGCCGTGCGCTCGGCAACGAGGGGCTTCAGGAATTCGATCAGCAGGCGCTCGACCTCGGCTTCCGTCCACGTGGAAGCCCGCACCTTGTCGACGAGGCCGGACTTGCCGTGGGTAGCCTTGTTCCACGAGTCCATCGCGTCGAGCACCGAGTCGGGCTGGTGCACCACGTACACCGGCGCCTCGGCGACGGTGTTGAGCTCGGAGTCGGTCACCACCATGGCGACCTCGAGGATGCGGTCGCGCTCGGGAACGAGTCCCGACATCTCCATGTCTATCCAAACCAACGGGGTCTTGTCCTGCGGCACGGTGATCGCTTCGACGAAAAGAGGCTCACGATTGTGTCACGGGCCCACTGCCAATTCCAATCCGCATGAGTTACGCCTCCCTTCCGGTCGTGTTTGCCGCCTTCGCCCTCGCGGCCGTCGCCTGGCGCCTGTTCCTCGCCGTTCGCCAGATGCGCCACGTCGCCGTGAACCGCGACCACGTGCCCAACGACTTCGCGGCCGTGATCTCGCTCGAGGACCATCGCAAAGCGGCCGACTACACGCTCGACAAGCAGCGCGCCGGCCTCGTGGAGACGATCGCGATCGACGGCGTGGCCCTGCTCGCCATCACGATCGGCGGCGGGCTCGCCGCGATCGAGCGCATCTCGCGCTCTTTCCTGGGCGAAGGACACCTGCACGACCTGGGCACGGTGTTCGGTCTCTCCCTCGTGCTCACGCTGCTCGCGCTTCCCTTCGACGCGTGGCGCGTCTTCGTGATCGAGGAGCGCCACGGGTTCAACCGCATGACGCCGGGCCTCTTCCTGCGCGACCTTCTCAAGGGCGCGGCGCTCTCCGTGGCGCTGGGCACCCCGCTCCTGCTGCTCATCTTCTGGTTCGTGCACGCCTCCGGGGCGTTCTGGTGGTTCTACACGTGGCTCGTGTGGATCCTCTTCACGCTCGCGCTGGTCACCGTCTTCCCGCGATGGATCGCGCCGCTCTTCAACCGCTTCACGCCGCTGGAGGACGAGCCGCTCAGGAAGCGCATCGAGGCGCTGATCGAGCGCTGCGGGTTCCACGCCTCGGGCCTTTTCGTGATGGACGGCTCGCGCCGCTCGAGCCACGGCAACGCCTACTTCACGGGCTTCGGCGTGAACAAGCGCATCGTCTTCTTCGACACGCTGATCGAGAAGCTCACGCCGGCGGAGATCGAGGCGGTGCTCGCGCACGAGCTGGGGCACTTCGCCAAGGGGCACATCCCGCGGCTGCTCGCGGTGCGCTTCGCGCTCGCCTTCGTGCTGCTCGCGATCCTGGGCTGGCTCTACCGCGAGCCGGGCTTCTACCACCTGCTGCATCTCGAGCATCGCCACATCGGCGTGGCCCTCGCCGGCTTCGGGCTCATCGTCCCGGTGTTCACTTTCCCGTTCCAGCCGCTCGCGAGCCTCATGGCGCGCCGCCAGGAATTCGAGGCCGATGCCTTCGCCGCGCAGCACGCCTCGGCCGCGGACCTCACGAGCGCGCTCGCCAAGCTCTACCGCGACAACGCCGCCACGCTCACGCCCGATCCGCTGCACTCGCTGGTGTATGATTCGCATCCCCCGGCGACGCTGCGGATCGACCACCTCAAGCGCGGCGCCGCGGCTCCCTCGCCCGGCTAGAGACACGACCCATGAACGAACTGGCGCGCAAGAAGTGCGTTCCCTGCGAAGGCGGCGTGGCGCCGCTCACGCCCGAGCAGGTACGCCCGATGTTGAAGGGCCTGCAGGGCTGGGAGCTCGAGGGCAAGGGCATCGCCAAGACGTTCAAGTTCGCCAACTACTACGAGACCATGGCGTTCGTGAACGCCGCGGCATGGATCTCGCACCGCGAGGACCATCATCCCGACCTGCTGGTGAAATGGGGCGAGTGCCGCGTCTCCTACTGGACCCACGCGATCGGCGGGCTTTCGGAGAACGACTTCATCTGCGCCGCCAAGCTCGACGCCCTCTTCGAGCTTTGAATTGACCACCCGGCGCGAGCGGGAGCAGCAGGTCGTCGTCGAGGGACGCGTGATCGCCGACTTCGGGCGCGAGTTCCTGGTCGAGCTCGCCGACAAGCGCCAGATCGTCTGCACGAGGAAGGGCAAGAAGCAGGACGCTACTTGCGGAGACTTCGTGGAGGTACGCCTCACGGGCTCCGCGCAGGGCTCCATCGAGCGCCTGGGCACGCGGCGCAACCTTCTCTATCGCTCGGACCAGTGGCGCGAGAAGACGCTCGCCGCCAACATCGACCAGGTCGTGATCCTGTTGGCACCCAAGCCGCCCTTCAGCGAGGCGTTCCTGAACCTCTCGCTCGTCGCGTGCGAGGCGGCGCGCATTCCCGTGACAATCGCCCTCAACAAGAGCGACTTGCCCGAGCACGCCGAGGCGCTCAAGTCGCTCCACGGATACGAGAAGATCGGCTACACCGTCATCAGCATGTCGGCCAAGTTCGACACCGCGCAGCCGCTCCTTCCCCATCTCGAGAAGAAGCTCACGCTGCTCGTGGGGCAGAGCGGCATGGGCAAGTCCAAGACCGTGAACGCTCTCGTGCTGCAGGACGTGGCGCGCGTGGGAGAGCTCACCTCGTCGCTCGACTCGGGCGCGCACACGACGACCTTCTCGCGCTTCTATCGCCTGGACCGCGACACCGCGATAATCGACACGCCGGGGTTCCAGTCCTTCGGCCTCTTCCATCTCACGGAAGACCAGATCGGCGAAGCGATGCGCGAGTTCCGCCCGTACCTCGGCCGCTGCAAGTTCAACGATTGCGCGCACCTGGGCGAGCCGGGCTGCGAAGTGGTGGCTGCGGCCGCGCGCGGCGACATCTCGGCCGAGCGCCTCTCGTTCTACCAGGTGCTGATCGAGCAACACCGGGAGCTGCACGAGCAGCATCCGGAGTGGAGCCGCTAGCGTCGCTACTTCAACCAGCTGGCGACGTCCGAATCCTCCAGCTTGGTGCTCCTCACCGGCGCGTTGGCCGCCGCGGCCGCGATCGCATCGGCTTCCGCATGCATGAATGCCTCGGCGAGCTTGAGGCTCAGGGAGGCCAGGTTGGCCGCGCTGGCGGCCATCTTCACGGAGCCTTCGGCGATCGTCGCATTGCGCGCGACCAACTCCACGTAGATGCGCACCGCGACGTCGTGAACCGGCGTCGGCGGCGGCAAAGGTGTCGTTGCCATGGGCGCTACCGTTCCGCCTCTGCCTGTGCCTGTGCCTGTGCCTGCGCCTCTGCCGCAGCCGCTGCCGCGATGATCTCGTTCATGCGGGTCCACGACTCGATCGCGGCGAGCTTCGCCTTTTCCCACTTGAGGGACGACCGGCCGCGAGCGCGATACCAGTTGCGGCTCAGGACTCCATCGAGGTCGCTGAACGCGCGCCCGGGAAACTGGATGCTCGCGTCCATTCCATATCGGTACGCAGGCAAGTAGTCGTCCAGCTTGGCCCCGTAGCAGACATACGGACGGGTCGGGTAGTGGGCGCGCCAGTAAGCCTCTTCGAGATCGATCGCCCGCGAATAGTTGATTGTCATTTGTCGTTCCGTTCGAGGTGTGTAACCACATCAAACTGCGCGGATCATCGAAGCGGCGGGACCTTTCGGGCCCTGCGTGACTTCAAATTCGACGGCCTGGCCTTCCTTCAGGGACTTGAAGCCGTCCATCTGGATGGAGGTGTGATGCGCGAAAAGATCCTTGCCGCCGTCTTCCGGGGTGATGAATCCAAAGCCCTTCGCGTCGTCGAACCACTTGACGGTGCCTCTGCTCATTTTCAGTTCCTCGATCGATGTATCCGGAGCGAACCCGGCTCCGGAAGCGGGTCGGAAGATCAAGGAAGGAATTGACTGCCGCTGAAACGGCCGGACGGCGCGCGTAGGAGGGAAGTGCCAGAACTTCACTGCTTGATGATCTGCCCGATCATCATACACGCTACGGCCCGATCCGCACCGCAATCCGCTTTCGCCCGAACTGGCGGCGCTTGTCGAACGCCTCGAAGCGCCCCGCGATCGCAGTGCCGCAGTCCGGGCACTTGCCGTCGGCGGTGATCCGGTAGTCCTCGATGCGATGCCAGTCGCGCACGATGAGCGCGGACGAGCACGACGGGCAGAACGTCGTGCCGCCCTCGGTGTCGTGCACGTTTCCGGTGTAGACGTAGCGCAGGCCCTCGTCCATCGCAATCCGCCTCGCTCGCGTGAGCGTGGCCGCCGGTGTTGCCGGGAGATCCGTCATCTTGAAGTCGGGATGGAACGCGGTGAAGTGCAGCGGCACGTCGGGGCCCAGCTCGCGGTAGATCCACTTCGCCTCGGCGCGCAGCTCCGCGTCCGAATCGTTGCGGCCGGGAATGAGGAGCGTCGTGATCTCCTGCCACGTCTTCGTCTCGTGCTGGATGTAGGCGAGCGTGTCGAGCACCGGGGTGAGGTGCGCGCCGGTGAGCTTCACGTAGAACTCGTCGCTGAAGCCCTTCAGGTCCACGTTGGCCGCGTCCATCTTCGCGTAGAACTCGCGGCGCGGCTCGGGCGAGATGTAGCCCGCCGTCACCGCAACCGTGAGGATGCCCGCTTCGCGGCATGCGTCGGCCGCGTCCATCGCATACTCGGCGAAGATCACCGGGTCGTTGTAGGTGAAGGCAACGCTCCGGCATCCCGATTCCTTCGCCGCAAGCGCGATCGCCTTCGGCGAGGCGGAGTCCATGAGCCGGTCCATGTCGCGCGACTTGGAGATGTCCCAGTTCTGGCAGAACTTGCACGCGAGGTTGCAGCCCGCGGTGCCGAACGAGAGGATCGCCGATCCCGGCAGGAAGTGATTGAGCGGCTTCTTCTCGATGGGATCGACGCAGAAGCCCGAAGAGCGCCCATAGGTGGTGAGCACCATCGCGTCGTTCACCCGCGCGCGCACGAAGCACGCGCCGCGCTGGCCTTCGTGCAGGCGGCACTCGCGCGGGCACAGGTCGCACTGGATGCGCCCGTCGTCGAGGCGGTGCCACCAGCGGCCCGGATGCAGCGGTTCCTCGATCCTGTCGTTCACGTCGCGTGCGCTCACGTGTGCTTCTCCACCGCGTAGCGCCAGAGGCGCACCTCCTCGTGCCAGAAGCGCGCCGGCAGTTGCGCCTTGCGCCGAAGCTCCGAGAGGAAATCGAGCGGATCGGGGAGGCTCTCCCAGACCTGGGGAAGGAAGGTCGCGCGCCGGTCGCGGTATTCGAAGACCACGCCGTCCTCGCCCGGCCTGAGCGCCGCGATCGCATCGGCCTCGCTGCGGGCCGCGAACGCCACGCGCGGCGTGAGCACCGAGACCTCCACCGCGAGCGTGTGCCGTTCCTGCGAGTCGACGGGCACGAAGCGGGGATCGCGATACGCGGCCGCGTGCGCGTTGTGCGCGACGTCGTCGCCGAGGGCGCGGTGCGCATCGACGGTGCCGATGCAGCCCCGCAGTTCACCCGCGGCATCGCGCAGCGTCACGAATGTCGCGGCCGGCTGGCGAAGCCACGCGGGCTCCCAGCCGCGTGCGAGGCGCGGTCCGGCCGCATCGGCGATCGCGTCGCGCGCGATTCCGACCAGGATCCGCCCGCGTTCGGGCTCAGGCATCCGGTTCGGTGAACGCGAAGGCGCCATAACCGACCACGCGATCCAGGTCGCCGGCCGTATCGCCCGAATTGCGCAGGTCCACGAGCTCGCAGCGCAACCCCTTGCCGCGCGCCGCGCGCAGCAGCCCGTTGATCGGCGCCGCGCCGCACGCCTCCTCGAGGGCTACGTTGGCCTCGAGGCTCGCGATGGCCCGCGCGGTCTGCCGGTCGCGCCCGAGCGCGGAGTTGTACGGAAGATAGTGCGACATGTCCGAGCTCACGACCAGCAGCGTCTCAGGTCCGCCCCACACCAGCTCGAGCAGGTGCGCCATGTCGTCGGGCGGGGCGTCGCCCACGACGATGGGAACGAGCTCGAATGACCCGAGGACGGACTGGAGGAACGGAAGGTGCACCTCGAGCGAATGCTCGTGGGCGTGCGCCCGGTCGCTCACCTCGACGAACGGAAGCTTGCGCCGCAGCATCTCGATGGTGGCGAGGTCGAGAGGGACTTCGCCCAGGGGCGATGCGAATGCGTGCGATGTCGGGACCGCGACGCCGGCCACGTGCACGCGATGCGCCGGGCCGACCAGGATCACGCGGCGGATCGTTCCCCGCAGCGGCGCGAGCCGCGCATAGATCGAAGCCGCGATGGGGCCTGAATAGATGTAGCCCGCATGGGGCGCGATGATCGCCTTGGGCGCGCGGACGCCGGGCCCGGGCGCGGGCACCTCGGCCAGGTACGACGAGACTTCGGCGGCGAGCGCTCCGGCATCGCCCGGATAGAACTGGCCCGCCACGGCGGCGGGGCGTACGGCAGGCATCGGCGACACCTCCTCGACGAGGAGATGAGGCTAGCCTAGCACTTTGCAAGTCCCCGCTTCAGGAAAGCACGAGCTTCGCGGACACGCGGCCGGCGCGGTCGTGGCGGGCGCTCACCGTGATCTCGGCGCCGCGCGGCGCGCGCACGGTCCATTCGCATTGGCCGCGGTCGCCGGTGATGTCGGGGCTCGGAAGGAACGCCTGCAGTGTGGGGCGATTGGCGCGTCCCTCGAGCTGGCCGCCTTCGACACGGGGCTTGCCGGCGGCGAGCTCGGCGCCCTCCGGCAGGTCGATCTCGTACCGGACGCCGCGGGCCACCTTGCGCTCGAGGGCGCGCTTCGTGACGTACGACGGAAGATAGCCCGTGTTGTGCACTGCGAGGCGCACGCGCCACGCGTCGCCGCCCAGCGCCGTCGCCTCCGCCTTGAACACTTCGAGGCGCGGCAGCGTGAGCGCCTGCCACGTGATCCAGCCCGGGAAGCGCTTCACCTCGCGCTCGATGTACTGCTTCGGCGGATTGCGGAAGACGGCGAGCTTGTTCCATCCCCCCAGCTCCACGCGGCCCAGCTGCGGATGGTCGAAGGGATACCAGTCCACGTAGCCCTGGCCTTCCAGCTCGCGATCGCTCCAGGCGATGAGCTTCAGGTCGTCCTCGGGCGGGTGCTCGCGGTACCAGTCGATGAAGTGGTAGTTCTCGACCCCGCCTTCCTTGGGCGGCGCCCAGATCTCCACCGTCCAGAAGAATTGGCCCAGGTGCTCGTAGATCCAGTCGAAGCCGCCCGTGATCACCTGCTTCGGGTGGTACTTGAAGTCGTGGAAGATCGAGATGTTCGGGTAGCCCGTGAGCTCCGTCGCGGTCTTGCCGAAGAGCTTGTAGAGCCACAGGTCCTCGGCGGGCATGTTCTCGTCGGGCTCGCTCGAGAAGGGCCGCAGGATCACGCCGCTTTGCGTGTGGAAGCTGATGCCGCCGCCGATGTTGGGATGCTTCGCGATGAAATCGACGACCGCGCGGACCTCGGGCTCGGAGGCCGGATAGGGCCCCGCGCCGACCTGCTGGTATTCCTGGCGCCATCCCGCGGGGAAGTTGCGGTTGAGGTCGAGGCCCTGCTTGTCGCGGTTCACGCGGATCTCGACCCCGTCGTAGCCCACGAGCGTGCCCTCGGGGATCACGCGGAAGTATTCGCCGCCGTACTCCGCGGGCCCGCGCGGCGTCATGAGGCGCGCGTCCTTCGGGTGCGCCTTGAACGCGCCGTTGGGATCGCGAATGCGCATCGAGAGGATGCGCCCGTCGCCGTCCACGTCCTCGACGTTCAGGCCGTCGACCGGATCCTCGTCGAAGGGATAGGGCCGGGTCGACGAGCGGATGTACCTGGGCTTGTCGGCGAGCGCCCATTCGGCGCCGTCGGGATTGATGCGCGGGCAGGCATAGATCGCGCGCGTGTCCAGCAGCCGCGTGATATCCGCATCCTTTCCGTAGCCTTGCTCGAGCGTGTGCAGGTAGTACAGGCACGCGGTCGACGCCGTGAGCTCCGCGGCGTGGATGTTGCCGTCGATCCACCAAGCCGGCTTGGCCGAAGCTTCTCCCGTGGCGTTGTTGGTGGCGGTGACGAGCCAGATGTCGCGGCCTTCGTGGCTCTTTCCGATGGACTGCACCGAGAAGAGATCGGGGCGGCGCTTCGCGTGCTCCCGGAGGATCGCGGTCAGGTCGTCGTGGCGGTAGAAACGGTCGAAGCGGACTTCCAAGGCGATGCTCTCGGCGCGGTTGTTCGTGTTCTTGTCGCGAAATTCTACCGGAACCGCGCGATCACGCGAGTTGCAGCGCGGCGGCGAGCGCGAAGACGATGAGCCACAGGGTCATGGCGCGCCAGAGCATGCCCTCGAGGCTCGCGAGCACCTCCTCGCCGGCGGGCTCGCCGGTCCCGAGCGCGGGACGCGGGATCGTCGCGCCCGAGGCCGCGATCGCGTCGCCCAGCTTCACGCCCAGGGCCCCGGCGCCGCTTGCGAGCACGATGCCCTCTTCGGGCTGCAGCCACGCCGCCGCCTGCGAGCGCCAGCAGAAGAGCGCGTCCTCGAAGTTGCCCACCACCGCGAAGAAGAAAGCGCTCACGCGCTGCGGGATCCAGTCGATCGCGTGGAACGCGCGAGCGGCGAACCAGCCGAACTCGCGCTCGTCGGCCTCGACCACGCGCTCCCAGGTGCGCGCCGCACGCAGCGCGAGCGGGTAGACCACGAGCCCGACGGGCCCGGGCAGGACGAGGAACCAGAAGAGCGGCCCGAATGTGCCGTAGTGCGCCTCGCGCAGCGCCTGCTCGGCGGAAAGGCGCGCAAGGCTGCTCGCATCGTCCGCTCCGGCGGGCTCGCCCTGCCATTGGGAGAGCACGTTCAGCGCGGAAGCCACGTTCTGCTCGCGAAGCGCGCGCTCGATTGCGTTCAGCGCACGCGCCGTCGGAACGAAGCGGACCGTCGTGTAGAGAAAGACGACATCGAGGAGCCACAGGACGGCTGGATGGACCGCGGCTGCGAGCACGCTTGCGAGGATCACGGGAACGAGCACCGCGCCCATGAGCGCGATCCACGCCAGGATGCCGGAATTGCGATCGCCCGCGTTCATGCGCTTGGCGGCCGACAGGCACATCCGGCCGTAGAACTCCATGACCGGCCCACGCCCGCTCACGGGATACGTGTGTTGCGCCAGGAGACAAACGAGGATCGCTGCGAGGCCCATCGCCTTCAGTGTGACGCCCGATGCCGAAAAGAAAAAGGCCCCGCCGGGTCACCGGCGGGGCCAAACCGCTCTCGGAGGAGAAACGTCGGCCGAAGCCGACGCCCATTGCATTGCAGCAATCGTGCCATCCCAAGCGGCGATTGCATTCAAGGACTTAGCGGAAGGGCGCGCGGCGGGCCGCGACGGCCGGCGGGACACTTTGGTGCACTGCGGCACCAACGTGGAACGATGCGGCTAGCGGTGCTTGCCACGGATCGTGGCGTAGTAGGCCTCGATCTTCTGCAGGTCCGACGCGACATCGCCGCTCGTCTCGAAAGGCGGTCCGAGACGCACGCAGCGGTTGCCCCAATCGAACGATGCGAGCAGCAACGGGACGTGCGCTCCGCGCGCGATGTGCAGGAACCCCGACTTGAAGTGCGAGACCCGGCTTCGCGTGCCTTCGGGCGCGATCGCGAGCATGAGCCGTTCGCTCGCCTCGAACGCTTGCACGGCGTCGCCCACCACGCCGTGAGCGCTCGTGCGATCCACGGGAATGCCGCCCATCCAGCGGAAGAGCGGGCCGAAGGGAGCGCGGAAGAGCGTGTGCTTGGCGAGGAAGTTGAGCTTCAGATCGAGCGCGAACATCGCGCCCATGCCGATCAGGAAGTCCCAGTTGGAGGTGTGCGGCGCGACGCTCACGACGAGCTTCGGCCAATCCGGGATCTCGCCTTCGACGCGAAAGCGCATCGCGGCCACCACGAACCGGCCGAACGCACGCATGAGCGCGCTGCCGCGGCGCGGGATCGAGGCGCCGACTCGAGCGCTGATCACGCGAAGAGCGTGGCGACCGCCTTCAAGTCGACGTTGCCGCCCGAGAGGATCACGCCCACGCGCCGGTCGCGCACCTCGACGCGCCCCTTGAGCACCGCGGCCGCGGCGAGCGCGCCCGTAGGCTCGACCACGAGCTTCATGCGCTCCCAGAGGAATCGCATCGCCTCGACGATCTCGGCGTCGGTGACTGTCACGATGTCGTGGACGTGCTCGAGCACGAGCGGGAGCGTGAAGTCGCCCGGCGATTGCGTGCGCGCGCCGTCGGCGATGGTGTCGGGGACGGCGATGTGCTGCTTGCTCTTCGCGCGGAACGAGCGCTGCACGTCGTCGCCCGCGGCGGGTTCCACGCCGATCACGCGAATGCCGGGCGAGAGCCTCGCGGCCGCGATCGCCGAGCCCGAGAGCAGGCCCGCGCCGCCGCACGGCGTGAGCAGCAGGTCGAGCGGGCCCACGTCCTCGAAGAGCTCCTTGGCGGCCGTGCCCTGCCCCGCGATCACCCAGGGATGATCGAACGGCGGCACGACCGTCGCGCCGCGCTCGGCCGAGATGCGCTTCGCGACCTCCTCGCGGCTTTGCCCGGCGGCACGATCGTAGAAGACGACCTCCGCTCCATAGCCCCTGGTGGCGGCCACCTTCACCGTGGGCGCGTCGGCAGGCATCACGATCACGGCCGGCACTCCCAACAGCCGCCCCGCGAGCGCCACCGCCTGCGCGTGGTTGCCCGACGAGAACGCGACCACTCCACGGCGCCGTTCATCGGCACCGAGCTGCGAAAGCGCGTTGTACGCGCCGCGGAACTTGAAGGCGCCCATGCGCTGCAGGTTCTCGCACTTGAAGAACACCTGCGCGCCCGTGAGCGCGTCGAACTGCGAGGACGTCGCCACCGGCGTGCGATGGGCGACGCCTTCCAGGCGCGAGGCCGCGGCCTCGACGTCCGCGTAGGCGACCGCAGCGACGCTCGCGCGATCGTTCATTCCAGGGAGATCTTCCCGTCGAAGCTCACGGAGAGCGTGGTACCGCCGAGCGTGAGATGCATCTTCGCGTCGAGCGTCTCGTTGCCCTTCAGCTTCCCCGAGCGGATCGCCTCGTCGATGGCCGCCTCGATCTCGCGCTGCGAATGCACGCCCACCGTCTTCAGGAACTTGCGGATGCTCATGTTGAAAGTATCGTGGTTCATCTTCGACCCTTCAGCGCTGCGTGGAGATGAGCCCGAGCGCGTCCTTCAGCGTGTCCTCGGGCAACGCGTTCACGCTCTCGGCGAGGATGTCGGCCTCGGTGGCCATGCGCTTGGGCAGGCTCGCGGCATCCATCGCGGCGACGAACTGCGCGGCCGCGCCGGCCACGCGAAGCAGCTTCGCGCGCTCCGCGATGAGGATCTCGATTTCCTTGCTGAGCATGAAGGTACCGGTGTTCTGGAGGGCGGCGGTCATGGGAGTGCTCCTGGGGGAAGCTTCGATTCTACAGCGGCACGAGCGCCGGCTACGACCGCGAAATCGGAAGGTTCACGAGGAGGTTCTGGGGCTTGAGTTTCAGCGTGCGGTCCGGCCGGCAGGCGAGCCCCAGGTACACGGGGCGATCGCGCATCTCCGGCAGCACGACGGAGGCATCGGCGAACGTAAGGCGGAAGAGGAGCGCGAGGCGTTCCATCTCCTCGGGCGGCGGCTCTTCTCCCCGATAGAGCGCGTTCAGGATCGCGGTGGAGTCCGCGTCGAGGCCCGTGTGCCAGCGCCAGCGCTCGTCCTCGATGGCGGTGAGCGGCTCGATGGACACCTCCGCGCCCGTCATGCGCGCCACCCAGCGTTCCAGCACGGTGGCGAGCGCCCGCGCGCCCTCGCGCCCCGGCGTGACGTCGAGCGCGAAGCTGTAGAGCTCGTCGCGCATCCAGTAGAACGGGGCGTTCTCGTGATTGAGGACGTCCATCTTCGCGGAGGCGATCGGA
>Ga0335076_10004111_pt1 | contig 14681 bp, 11 predicted proteins | sample Lox_Sample_25_FD_206717 | JGI IMG/M metagenome (GOLD analysis project Ga0335076, IMG submission 206717) | Soil microbial communities from Loxahatchee National Wildlife Refuge, Florida, United States - Lox_Sample_2.5 | ecosystem: Environmental > Terrestrial > Soil > Wetlands | place: USA... | reverse complement strand
CAGGACCGGGCGGCGCTGCGGGCCGCGCGGGAACGCCGCCAAGGCGGCCGGGGGCAGCCCGGCCGGCTGCTGGTCGGCCGGGACCCCGAGATGGCGCAGATTCGCCAGCTCCTCGCTGGGGCCGGCCCGCCGGTGCTGCTTCTGGCCGGCGAGCCAGGCATGGGCAAGACCCGCCTGCTTGAGGAGGCTGCCTCGAGTGCCGGAAGCGGCGGATGGAGCGTCGCGCGAGGCGGCTGCCTGCGACGGGCCCAGGACGCCTATGCTCCATTGTCGGGCGCGCTAGACGATGCACTGCAGCGGCTGCCGACCGGCCAGCGTGCCGAAGCGCTGCGGCAGGCTGGACGGGTGGACTTGCTGCTGCCCGAGCTCGCCCCGCCGAGCGGGCCTGGCCCGGGCGAGCGCGGAGCACCCGCGGGAGTCCAGCCGGAACAGCAGCGGCGGCTGTTGGTCTCCTCGGCGAGGCGGTTGCTGCGTACCGTGGCCGGCCCGGCTGGCACCCTGCTGGTCTTGGATGACCTGCACTGGGCGGCGCCGGATGTGATCGACCTGCTGGCCGCCCTACTGGCCGCGGCCGGGTCGTCGCCGCTGCGGGTCATCGGCGCCTACCGTGACTCGGAGACTCCGGCCCGCCTGGATGAATTTGTGGCCGACCTGGTCCGGGCCTCGCTGGTGCGGTTGCTGCCGCTGGGCCCACTGACTGATACCGACGCCGGGCATCTACTCCAGCAGCTGGCTCCGGAGGGGGAGCAGCTGCCGGTGGCAGCGTCGGCGATCGTGCGACGGGCCGGTGGAGTGCCGTTCTTCCTGGTCAGCTACGCCGAGCAGGTACGCGACGGCGGCCAGGGCGGAACGCCGCTAGCGGTGCCGTGGACGGTGTCACAGGTCATCGGCCAGCGGGTGGCCGCGCTGCCCGGCCCGGCCCAAGAACTGCTGTCGGTCGCCGCGGTAGCGGGCCGGGTAGTGCCGCACACGCTGCTGGCCCAGGTAACCAGCGGCGATGACGAGCAGGTACTACAGGCGGTGGAGACAACGCTGGAGGCCCGGCTGCTGGCTGAGGACGGGCCGGACGGGTACCGCTTCACTCACGACCTGATCCGGGAGACCGTTGAGAACGGCCTGTCGGCCGCCCGGCGGCGGCGGCTGCACCATCGCATCGGCCAGGCTCTGGAGAGCCAGCCGGGCGCGCGCGCCGAGTCGCTGGCGTTCCACTTCTCGCAAAGCGGCGAGGATAGTACGGCAGCCGGCTACCTGGAGCTGGCCGGGGACCAGTCCCAGCAGCGGGTGGCCTACGCCGCCGCCGCAGAGTTCTACGCCGCTGCGACCGCCCGGCTCGAGGCGGCCGGCCGGTCTGCCGAGGCCGTGCCGGTGACCGAGAAGCAGGGGATGGCGCTGTACCGTGCCGGGCGCTACGACGCGGCGATCACCGCGCTTGAGGGTGTGCTGGCCGGGTACCGCGCGGCGGGCGATGCCGAGGCAGCCGCGCGGGTGACCGGTCGGCTAGCCGGCGCGCACTATCGCGCGGGCACCCGCACCGATGACCTCGGCCCGCTGGCCGGCCCGACCCCGTCCGCCGCTGCGGCCTCGCCTGGCGCCCTGACCCGGTGGGAAGGGCAGTTGATGCTGCTATACGCACAGGGCGATTACGAGAACATGGTGACGCTCGGCCGGTCGCTGGCCCGGGCTGGACGCGAGGCCGGCAATCATCGGATGCAGGCCAACGGCACCCGGGCCCACGGCGCCGGGCTGATCTGTCAGGGCCTCCTCGCTGACGGCGCCGCGCTGATGGCCGCGGCCCTGCCGGCCGACCCGGTGGTCGCCGACGTGTCGGCCGCAGACAGCGCGATCCTGCTCAGCGGCGCTTACCTGGCCATGGGCTCGCTAGACCGCTGCCGGGCGCTGAGCGAACGGATGCTCGTCGTGGCCGAATCCGCCGGCGATCAGTTCGTCGCTGCGATGCACACCGTGATGCTCGGCGGAGTTTGCTACGCGGGGGGAGACTGGCACCGCGGCCGCGACCTCGCCGGCCGGGCGCTGGAGCGTTTGGCCGCCAGTTCCTCGCCCGTTGCGGTGCGTGCGGTGCCGATACTGGCCCCGGTCCTCATCTGGCAGGGCGCGTGGCAGCAGGCCCGGGCATACCTGGAAGGCTCCCTGCCTACAGCCCGGTCCATACGGGTCGTCCTTATCGAGCGGGCGGCGCTGGCTTACCTCGCCGAGCTGGACCTGCTCGACGGCCGCCCCCAGGACGCGGTCACCCGGCTGGACCCGGTCACCTCCGGTCACCCGGTCCCGGCTACCGAAGACCTGACCTGGAGCTACGCCGTCCAGCTCCTGTCGGTTCTGGCCGCGGCCCACCTGGAGACCGGGGACCTGGATCGTGCCCGGGCCTACGTCGGGCGCGCTGTCGCGGAGGCGCGCCGCATGGGAGCCTGGGTCCAGGGAAGCCGCGCGCTGGAGGTGCAGGGGATGATCCACGCGCGCGACGGTCATTACGACCTGGCCCGGGCCTCCTATCAGGAGGCACTGCACCGTGCTGGGGCCATGCCCTTCCCCTACGGCCAGGCCCGGCTGCTGCGCGCCCACGGCCTGCTCGACCGCCAGCAACAAGACGAGGCCGCCGCGCACGCGAAGTTCGCCCAGGCGCTAGCGATCCTGGAACGCCTGGGAGCAGATCAAGACGCCGACCGGCTCCGCCGGACGATGGCGCATACTCCGCCCAGCGAAAACGGGCCCGACCAGACAAGGTGAACCCGTCAGGAGCGGGTGGCGGGAAGCTCCTGGCTGGTCCGGTTCCAGCCTGCTGATGTCGCTGGTCTCTTTGTCCGGGTCGCTTGTCCGTCCTTGTCCGTGTACACGCACGGCCCAGGGTGAGCAGGCTGATGTCTGTCCGCACGCCCGCGTCGGCCCGATGTCTCCGTCGGCCTTACGGAGGAGCTTCCCATCGCCTTGTTCGTCGCTCGGCACCAGCATCCCCCCGACCGGTGTCCCGCTTCCTCGGGAAGCGGGTCACTGCTGCTGTCCCGGGTCTCGGCCGCCACCGCGGCCCGTTACGGCGTCACCATCGAGGCCGAGGCACTCATGGACGGGGAGCATCTGCTGCTGCTGGTGGTGCAGGCAGCCAATCGAGAGGCAGTGGAGCGCTTCCTGGCGTTTCTGCCCGGCCAGGACTATCTGCAGGTCCTGCCAGCCTGCAGCGCCGAAGAAGCGGTCCAGCGCGGCGGGTGCGGGTCGGCGTCCCGGCCGGCCCCGGGCGAGCTGGCGCCGGCGTCACCAGCGGCCTCCGCCTGCCAGATAGTGACAGGCGGTGACAAGCAGTGACAAGTAGCCATTGCCCGGAAGGACGACAGATGACAGGCAAACCTACCCGGCAGCCCGGAGCGGCACTGCCCGTCCGGCCGCTGGCGGCGCGCACCGCCATGCAGCGTACGCGGCCGCTCGATGACCAGTCCCAAGCCTGTTCGCAGGAGGCGAGAACGATGACAATGCTCTGCAACCGGTCTGGCGCCGATGACGGTGCTCCCGTCATCGGGCGGGCCCTGGCCAAACCTTCGCGCGTCCGCCCAGGACCTGGCGGGAACCAGGCGCCGAACGCGGTCTGGGTACCCGACTGCCCGGTTCGGGTACTCAGCTCGGCGGGGAGAGAAACGCCCGGTATGCGTGCAGGCCTGCGATGGCCTGGGGGCGGGTCATGAACCGGGCGTTGGAACGGCTGGGCGGGTTTGCCGCACGTCGGTGGTGGATCGCCATCATCGCCTGGGTGATCATCCTCGGCGGGCTGTTCGCCGCCAAGAACGCGTTCGGCGGCGAGTACGTCAACAACTACACCGTGTCAGGCAGCGGCTCCGCCAGCGGCCTCAACGTGCTGAACAGCGCCTTCCCGCAGCAGGGCGGGTACGGCGGGCAGATAGTTTTCCACGCCACCAAGGGCACGGTCACCAGCCAGGAGTCGGCGGTCAACCAGTCCGTTACCAACATCTCCAAGCTGCCGGACGTCATCAAGGCGATCAGCCCGTTCGCCTCGTCTAACAGCGGCATGGTGTCCAAGGACGGCATGATCGCGTACGCCAGCGTCAGCTGGAACGTGAACCCGGATTCGCTGGACAGCTCCTACCTGGACAAGCTGAACAACGCCGTGGCCCCGGCCACGAAGGCAGGCCTGCAGGTCGCGTACGGTGCGGGCGCAGGGGAGATCGGCCAGAAGACCAGCGACACCAAGTCCGAGGTCATCGGCCTGGCCTGCGCGCTGGTGCTACTCCTGATCATGTTTTGGTCGCTGGTCGCGGCCGCGATCCCGCTGGTGGCCGCGGTCTTCAGCGTCCTGTCCGGGCTCGCCCTGCTGGCGCTGCTCGCGAGAGTGGTTACGTTTCCGACCACCGGGCCGACCATCGCCACGCTGCTCGGCCTCGGCGTGGCCGTGGACTACGGGCTGTTCATGGTGGCCAGACACCGGGAGCAGCTGGATGCCGGGATGGGCGTGGTCGCCTCGGTGCGCCGTACCGCGGGAACCTCCGGGGCCGCCATTGTCGTGGCGGGCAGCACCGTCGCGGTCTCGGTGCTGGCGCTGTACATCTCCGGACTGAGCTTCGTCGGCGCGCTCGGCCTGGCTGCGGCGCTGGTCGTGGTGGTCACGATGATCTCCGCTCTGACCCTGGTGCCCGGCTTCCTGGGGCTGGCCAAGCAGAACGTACGGGCCCTGACGGCGCGAGTCCGCGCCCGCAAGGAGGGACTGACCGCGCAGGAGCAGGCCGCGCAAACCGCCGCGGCCACACACGAGCAGCACGAGCACAGCGCGTTCGCCCGGTGGGGGCGGATGGTCAGCGCCCATCCCTGGCCGTGGGGGGTGGCCAGCGTCGCCGTGCTGGTCGTGCTGGCCATCCCGCTGTTGCACATCACGCTCGGCCAGCCGGACAACGGAACCAACCCCACGTCCGACTCCAGCCGACAGGCCTACGACCTGATCTCCGAGGGCTTCGGGGTCGGCGTGAACGGCCCGCTGACCGTTGTGGTCAAGCTGCCGAATCAGTCCAGCTCGGCGAACAGCTCGCTGCTGTCCACCATGCAATCGGACATCACCAAGACCGCCGGCGTCGCGTCGGTCACGCCCGCCTCGGTGAACTCGGCCGGCACCACCGCGGTGTTCAACGTGATCCCGACCACCCGGCCGCAGGCCACCCAGACCGCCGCCCTGGTCAATACCCTGCGCGATGACGTGCTGCCCAAGGAGCACGCGACCAGCTACGTCACCGGCACCACCGCAGGGGCTGTCGACTTCACCAGCCAGATCACCAGCCGCCTGCCATGGCTGATCCTGGCCGTGGTCGCGATCTCGTTCCTGCTGCTGACCACGGCGTTCCGGTCGGTGGTGATCGCGACCAAGGCCGCGATCTTGAACCTCTTGTCGATCGGCGCGGCGTACGGGGTCATCGTGGCGATCTTCGAGTGGGGCTGGGCCAAGAGCGTGATCGGCCTGCAGTCCACGCTGCCGATTCCCGCCTACGTGCCGATGCTCGTGTTCTGCATCGTGTTCGGCCTGTCCATGGACTACGAGGTGTTCTTGTTGTCCCGCGTGCACGAGGCTTGGCTGGCCACCCGGGACGCGCACCGCAGCGTCGCGATCGGGATCGGCGCGACGGCCCGGGTCATCACGACCGCGGCCGCGATCATGATCGTGGTGTTCACCAGCTTTGTCATCAACCCCGATCCGACGGTGAAGATGCTCGCCATCGGGATGGCGTTCGCGGTGCTCATCGACGCTTCGCTGGTCCGGATGTGCCTGGTGCCCTCGATCATGTCGTTGCTCGGGTCGCACGCCTGGTGGATGCCCCACTGGATGGAGCCGGTCGTCCCGCAACTGCACCTGGAAGGCAGCTCGGCCGACGAGGCCACGCCCGAGCCTGCGCTCGCCGGTCCCCGTCACCTGGCTGAGCCGCCGGCCGGATCGTCCCGGCCGGGACCAGGACGGCCCTGACCGCTGGCCAACCCGAATGCATCCGCGAGCTCGGTCGGACAGCACATCCCCGGACGCGGGCCCATGGCAACCACGCGGGCGTTGCCGTGGCCCGCGTACGCACCGGCTGCCTGGCCCAGCATCACCGCGCCGACCAAGTGCGCAAGCTGATCACCGATCTGAATGATTAGGCAGAAGGGACGCAGGCGTGCCGACGTGGGAAAAGCCGGTGAACGGCTCAGGGACGAAGCGGACCGTCCAGGCCGATCGTTCGCGTCAGCCTGACAGTGAGCAGGTCCAGCGGCCGGGAGCCCGGCGGGCGGGCATGAAGGCCGGTGACCGGTGGGGCGTTCGGCGTGCCCGGCAGGCAACCGGATGGGGCCAGAAAAAGTATGCCGGGTCGGTGGCGGAAGACCTCTGGCGCCGGCTGGTCTCGATGGATGTCATCAACCAGGGCATGGTTTTCGCTGCGACGCTGCTGTTGTGCTTGTTCCCGTTCTTGATCGTGATCAGTGCACTGGCCGGCCGGTCGGTGGTCAACGTGCTGGCGCGGTACACCGGCCTGAACGGCCAGGCCGCGGCCGATGCCGATCACCTGTTTGCGTCTTCGGCGGCCACCGCCAGCGCTGTCGCGGGGACCGCGTCGATGGTGTTGTTCGTGCTGGGCGGGATCGCCGCGGCCGCCGCGCTGCTGCAGATTTACGAGCGGGCCTTCGACCTACCGCACCGGGGGATGAAGGACATCCCCCGCCTGCTAGCATCGCTGGCCTTGCTGATCGGCACCTCGCTGCTGACCGGCTGGGCAGGACCCGGGCTCCGCCACGCCGGGGGACTAGCGTTGCTCGCGGCCGCGGGCCTGGTGTGGGCCACCGGGTTCTGGTGGCTCATGATGCGGATCCTGCTGGCGAAGAGGGTCCCCCGGCGGATGCTGTTCTTCGCCGCTTGCGCCACCGGCGTGCTCTACGTCGCCATGGAGGTGGTCTTCTCACTGTTCTTCTCTGCCATGGTGATCTCCGACGAAAAAAGGTACGGGCCGATCGGGGTCATCTTCGCGCTGCTGTCCTACCTGATCGCCATCGGCGTCGTGGTCATCCTGGGCGCGGCCGTAGGTTTTGTCTGGCACGAACGGTGGTGCCGCAACGGCGACGCCGGTCACTTATCGATGCCCGAGCCGCCGACCGCAGCGGCGAGGACGCGGCGGAATTCCACCGACACCCGGTCGGCCGGGTGTGCAGTTCCGCGGCGGGGTCGAGCGGGAACTCCAGGCCGAACAGCGCCGGCCTGGTAGACCGTCCCTGCGTCGTTGCAGGTCAGCGGCTGGTCATCTGCCAGGTCGGCTAGGTCCTGCGGGCCGCCGTGCGGCGGGCGCGCAGCCCGGAATGAGCACCTGCAGTATTGCGGGGATCCGCCTGCCCGCGTCGGTGTTGGGTGCCCGAACGCGAGACGGGCTGGGATCGACAAGGGCTGCTCAGCACTAAGAACAAGGCAGGTGCGGCGCTCAGCCAGGCGGGCCTGCGGCTGGCTGCCGCCCAGGATCTAGGGGGCCGGTGATTAGCCGTGGCTCCCTGGCGCTGTCTGCCCGTCAGGGCACGCTGTCGCTGAGGCGTTTTTCTCGGTCGGCGTCAGGCTCACGGGGGGCAGGGGGAACCAGCGCAGCGCCTCGAAGTCTTCGGCGAGGCCGGTGGGGCTGTCGTCGATGTGGTCGGGGCGGGCTACCAGCAGGTCGTAGGCCTGGCGCAGGTAGCCGGGCAGGGATTCCTCGCCGGCCTGGGCTCGCCGGGCCGGGGTGCGCAGCGTGCCGTCGGGGTTGTAGTGCAGGTCGCTCAGGCACAGTGGCGGCTGCGGTGGCCCGTTACGGTGACGCCACAGCCCGGTGTGGGGATCGAAACTGTAGTCGGGCAGCAGCCGGTGGCCGTGGGTGGCGATCAGATCTATGGCGTCGATGAGGTAGTCGGCGACGGTGTCGGAGATGAAGTAGTTGAAGTTGATCCTGGTCCACCCGGGCTTGATGCCCTCGCAGCCGTGGCCTATCTCGTCGCGGAACGCATGCGAGCGGGCGGCGCCGATGGCCAGCAGCCGGTGGCCGTACGGGCCGGCGCAGGAGCAGCCGCCACGGGCCTGGATCCCGAACAGGTCGTTAAGCAGCGCGACCACGTAGTTGTGGTGCAGGTACTGGCGGCCGTAGCGGATGCGCAGCGAGACGATCGACAGCCGGCTGGCCTCGGGGTTGCCGAGCACCTCGATGTTCGGGTTGGCTGACCACCGGCGCAGGGCGCGTTTCCACAGGCGTTCCTCGCTGGCCTGGATCACCTTGGTGCCGACCGCCTGCTTGAGCGCGAACACCAGTCCGGCGCGGATCGACTCGACGATAGCCGGGGTGCCGCCCTCTTCCCGCGCAACCGGGTCGTCGAGGTAGCGGTGGCCGACCGGGTCGACGAACGCCACCGTGCCGCCGCCGGGGACGGTCGGCACCTGGTTGCGGACCAGGTCCCGGCGCACCACCAGGACACCGGGGGTCTGCGGGCCGCCGATGAACTTGTGCGGCGACAAGAAGATGGCGTCCTTGTGGTCGTCGGCGCCGGGCGCCGACTCGCGTGCCCGGATCGGCACGTACGGGCCGGCTGCGGCATAGTCCCAGAACGACAGCACGCCGTGGGAGTGCAGCAGCGCCGCGATTGCGTCGGCGTCGGACAAGATCCCGGTCACGTTGGACGCGGCGGAAAAGCTCCCGATGCGCAGCGGCCGGGATGCGTAACAGTCCAGCTGTCCGGCCAGGTCGGCCAGGTCGATGTGCCCGTCGGCGTCGGCGCCGATGACCACGACGTCGGCGATGGTCTCCCGCCACGGCAGCTCGTTGGAGTGGTGCTCATACGGACCCACGAACACTACCGGCCGCTCCGCTGGCGGGATCTGGTCCACGAGCCGGTAGCGCCGCGCGGGCCCGTCGGGCAGGCGCAGTTCCAGGATGCCGATCAGCTTGTTGACCGCAGCGGTGGCGCCGGACCCGCAGAAGATCACCAGGTGGTCGCCGGCGCCGCCGACCGCGTCATGGATGATCTGCCGGGCCTCTTCCCGCAGCCGTCCCGTGGCCAGGCCCGTGCCGGAGCTCTCGGTATGGGTGTTGGCGTACCGGGGCAGCACCTGGTCGCGGATGAGGTCCTCGATGAAGTCGAGCGAGCGGCCTGAGGCGGTGTAGTCCGCGTAGGTGATGCGCCGCGGACCATACGGGCCGTCCAGCACCTCGCCCTCGCCGATGATCCCGGCCCGGATCCGCTCCACCAGCGCCGCACCCGGCCGGGCGGCTAGAGAGTGATCAACAGGGACGGTCACTGGGCACCCCCCTCCTGTGCCGGGGACAGCAGCCGTCACTGCAGGTCAATGGTGACTGCCGGCGGGCTGGCGAGGCTGTTGTGCACCGTGCAATGCGACACTACCGCCCGCAGTGCCGCCCGCCGCTCGGGCGGCAGGCCGGCCGGAACCCGCACGCTCAGGCGTACGGCGGCCACCCGCGCTGGCCTGTCGGTGGCTATCTCGTAACTCGCCGACACCGCCAGGCCGTCGCGGCTGTACCCGTGACGGGTGAGGAACCGGCCCGCGTAGAAGGCCACGCAGGCGGCCAGCGAGGCCACGAACAGCTCCGTCGGGGTCGGCGCGCTATCCTGGCCGCCGGCATCGGCTGGCTGGTCGACCACCAGCCGGTGGCCGCGCACCGTCACCTCGTACGCCTCCCCGGCCACGAACCGGACATCCATTCCCTGGCCATCCCCGGCGCTGGCCGCCGGTGCCGCTGCCTGTGTCTGCGTCATATCCGTACTCCACGCTGAACCTGTGCTCACCCTCCGAGTACATACCCGTGGGGGTATGAAAGACAGGGTCCGACTGTCACCCCCCCGCAAGGCCCTTGGTCCCTAACCCGCTACGCAGGAATGTGTCCGGACCCCCGCCGATTGCAGGGCCGCTCAGCCTAAGCAACGGGCTAGACGGCCCGCTGGCCGGCATCTTGCAGTGAGCTCAGCGCGGCCGCGAGCCGGGCGGCGGCCGCGTCGGCCACGGGCTGGAGCGAGGCCTCACCGGTGACGGCGACCATCGCCTGCGGGTTGAGCGCCTCGATGACGGTCTGGCCGGCCTCGGCCCGTACCACCACGTTGCAGGGCAGCAGCAGCCCGATCCTGCGGTCCGCGGACAAGGCCTGGTGGGCCAGCGGCGGGTTGCAGGCGCCGAGGATCAGGTATGGCTCCATGTCTTCGCCGAGCTTGTCGCGCATGGTGGCCTGCACGTCGATCTCGGTCAGGACGCCGAAGCCCTGGGCCTTGAGAGCGTCCCGGGTCCGGGCGACCGCCTCCGCGAACGGGGCGGAGACGCGGATGGTGATCCCGTAGTCCATCGCCTTGCCTCAGGCCAGGGTGAGGAACAGCTTCTCCATCTGCTCCGGGGTCATCGGGGAATCGCCGTCCCCGGCCAGGCACTGCCGCATGCCGCTGGCCAGGATCTTGAACCCGGCCCGGTCCAGGGCCCGCGACACCGCGGCGAGCTGGGTGACCACATCCCGGCAGTCGCGCCCTTCCTCGATCATGGCGATAACCCCGGCCAGCTGGCCCTGGGCGCGGCGGAGCCGGTTCAGCACCGGGCCGGCGGCCTGCTCGTCGATCCTCACCAGCCGGTCCCTCCCGTCCGTTCGGTCATGGATACCCTCCAGGGTATACGCGGCGCTGCTGGCCGAGGCCGCGCAGGAGCGCTTCACGGCGCTTACCGGCCTGTCCGGGACGCGCCCTTCAGGTGAAGATGATCTCGCCGCCTGCGGCGAGATCATAGAACTCCCCAACGGTGATGATGTCTTTGACCTGGCCGATCAGGTCGTCTTTGGTGAGCCCGAACAGGTCGGCGGAGGCCTTGCAGCCGTAGAGCCCGGCGCCGGTGTCGGCGATCATCTCGATGAACTCGGGGATCGACGGGATGTCGAGCCCCTCCATCTTGTGGTTCATGTAGTGCGTCATGACCGAGGCGACGCCGGGCAGGCCGCCGGCCCAGGTGGCCAGGTGCAGGCCGGGGTTACCGACGGTGGCGAGCTTGATGTGCTCGTGGCGGGCCTTGTGGATGGCGTCGAGGCCGAAGAAGGTGAAGAACAGGTTCGCCTCCATGCCCTCGGCCCTGGCTCCGTTGGCCATGATCAGGCCGGGGTAGATCCCTTCCAGCGAGCCCTTGGAAATGATGATGGAGACCTTCTCGATCTTGGCGGGCATCGGACCGCCCTCCTTTCCGGGCGCTGCTCTAGATGCAGCCGCGGGGCTTGGGGATGCCGGCGATCTTCGCCGCGGTCTTGGCCGGCCCTTTCGGGAACAGCTGGTAGAGCTCTTTGATGCTCACACCGGAGGTCTTGCCGAGCAGCCGGACGGTCGGCCCGGTGCCCTTGGTCTCGTATTCGTGGCGCATGAACTTGATGACCTGCCAGTGCCGGTCGGTGAGCTCGCCGATGCCCTCGGCGGCGGCGATCTGTGCGGCCATGTCCTCGGTCCACTGCCCGGGATCGGTGAAGAACCCCTCGTCGTTGACGGTGACCTCGGTGCCTGCATATGTCGTGGTGGGCATCAGCGTTCCTTTCGTGCCTGGGCCGGGCGGCCCGCCGGTCCTGAGGTGGGCAGAGAGCGTTTTCCGGCAGCCGGCATCGGGCTGCGCACGGCCGGGATCTCGCGGCCGGGCAGCAGCACGTGCCAGTAGAGCCAGCCGAAGGCCAGCTTCCCGGCATGGTTGAGCCGCGACTGACGCAACAGCGGCAGGCCGAGGCGGCCGGGGAAGTGTCCAGTCAGCGGTTCGGTGTCGTAGTTGAAGTCAATGAGCAGCGCCTTGTGAAATCCGGTCTCGATGAAGCAGTTGGTGTGGCCGTCGAAGGCGGCATCCAGCGGCTCGCCTGCCAGGTACCGGCTGATGTTGCGGGCCAGGATCTCGCCTTCGAAGTGGGCCACCGAGCCGGCCTTGGAGGTCGGGATGTCGGCGGCGTCGCCGATCACGAACACGTTCGGCCGGGCCTTGGACTGCAGGGTCCGCTCATCGGTCGGGACAAAACCGAGCTCGTCTCCCAGGCCAGGGGAGCGCTCCACGTAAGCCTGGCCGCCGTGCAGCGGGATCATCACCGCCAGGTCGAAGCCCACCTCACGGCCGTCGTAGGACACCAGCCGGCCGCCGACGCCGTCGACCTGGCCGGTGTTGAACTCGGTGACCAGGCTGACACCCTTGTCGCCGAGCAAACCGCTGAGCTCCCGGTTGCAGGTCGGCTTGGTAAACGCCCCGTCCAGCGGGGTGACAAATGTCACCTCGACCCGGTTACGGATCTTGCGTCGGCGGAAGTACCAGTCGGCCAGGAAGCAGAACTCCAGCGGGGCGACCGGGCACTTGACCGGCATGTCCACCACGCCCACCACCAGGCGGCCACCGTCAAACCGTGACAACGCCGACCTCAGCGCGATCGCGCCGTCCAGGCTGTAGAAGGTGAAGACCTTGTCCATCCAGCCCGGGCCGGCCAGCCCTTCGGTCTCCTCCGGCAGGAGCCGGGCACCGGTGGCCACCACCAGGATGTCGTAACCCAGCGACGTGCCGTCGGCCAGCCGGACCTCATTCTGGTCCAGGTCCACCCGGTCGACCGCCGTGCGGCGGAAGGCGATGCCCGGCCGGAGCTGGCGGTGCCGCGGCCGGGTCAGACCGGACGGGTCGGTCAGCCCGAACGGCACGAACAGCAGCCCCGGCTGATACAGGTGCTCATCGTCGGCGTCGACCACCACGATCTCCGCCGAACTCCGATCAACAAGACGCCGCAGCCGGTTGGCGATCAGCGTTCCGCCAGTACCGCCTCCCAGGATCACGATCCGCCGCATCACAACTCAACCGTGCCCCCCCGTCAGCCCAGATCCCAGGGCCGTTGGTCCCGCCCGGCCAGGCCGACCGGCCAGCGCGAAGGCGGGCGTCAAGCCGCAGCACCGGGGCACACGACCAGCAACGGGACGACGCCTATCAGCGTGAGGACCACGCCGCCCGTCCCGGCGGTCGCGGCACCAGCCCCGATCAGTGCCAGGTCGGCCACCACCCGGGCAGCGTGCCCGGCAGGCGAGCCCGTCAGCCGGACAACCCTCATGGCGCACCGCGGGCGGCGCGGCCTGGGGCTCCGGCGGGGGCGGTCACCGGCGCCCGGCCCGGCTGGTGAGTCGGCCCGTGCCGACGGCGCGGGGCCGGGCGGGATGCCCGGCCAGCGCTGCGGCGAGGGCTGCGGCGGCCAGGGCCGCCATGGCCGCCGCGGGCCCGGCCCCGGGATGACCCAGGTGCGCGGCGGCGTGCAGCGCCAGGGTCACCACTGCCACCCCCAGGGCGGTGCCCAGGCCGCGGGCCATGTTCACCATCCCGCCTGCAGCGGCCGCCTCGGTCGGCGGGACACCGCTCATGATCGTTGTGTTGTTCGCCGGGATGTACGTGCCCAGCCCTGCGCCGAGCAGCCCGAGCAACGCCGCCGCCACGATAGCCGGGGCGGGGATGGCCAGCGCGGCGGCGCAGCCGGCGGCGAGCAGGCCGCCGGCCAGGCAGCGGCGCTGATTAGACCAGCGGGCGGGCAGGATCCGCTCGGCGGCCACGGCCGCCAGCCCGAACCCGGCGGGCAGCGCGGTCAGGATCAGCCCGGCGCGCACGACGCTGCCGCCATGGGCGGTCAGGACCTGGGGGATGAGTACCAGCGGGCCGAACAGCACCAGGTAGGCACACAGCGCCCCGGCCAGCAGCGGGGCGATCCCGCTGGCGACCAGGATCGGCAGATCGATCAGCGGCGCGGCCGCGCGCCGCTCCCACCACGCCAGGGCCATCCCGGCCAGCAGCGCCAGGGCGGCGCACGCGGCGAGCCCCGCTGTCGGCAGGCCCAGCCCGGACACCGCGGACACCGCGACCAGCGTCCCGGTCGTGGCCACGGCTAGCAGCAGCAGCCCGAGCGGGTCCGCGCCCTGGCGGGCGGCGCGCTGGCGGGTGCGCGGCAGCAAGAACCAGCCCGCCGTCACCGCCACTATCCCGACCGGCACGTTGACGAAGAAGATCGCGCGCCAGCCGGCCGAGGCGACCAGCAGCCCGCCGGCCACCGGTCCCAGCGCCAGGCCCAGCGCCTGCGCCGCGGCCTGGATCCCCAGCGCCGTGCGCCGCCGCCCGGGCGGCGCGCTGGTGGCCACCAGCGCCACGCTGTTGGCCTGCAGCATTGCCGCCCCGGCTGCCTGCACCACCCGCAGCCCGATCAGCGCGGCCAGCGACGGCGCCAGGCCGCACCCCGCCGATGCCGCGCTGAACACCACGAACCCGTACAGGTACACCAGCTTGCGGCCATACCGGTCCGACCAGCGGCCCACCGGCACCAGCAGCGCCACCAGCGCCAGCAGGTAGGCCAGCGACACCCACTGCGCCGCGGCCAGGCCCACGCCGAACTGGCGCTGCAACGCCGGGAACGCCAAGGTCACGATGCTGGCATCCAGCTGGCCCATGAACGCCCCGAAGCACACGGTGCCGACCGCCAGCCACGGCGCCAGGCGGTGCTCGCGGACCGCGGCGGGCCGGGCCGGCTCACGCAGCAACGGCATCATCGCCACCCGCACCTGCCCGCCGGCGCCATCCGGGTTCCCAAAGCCACCCCTTTACTTCTGCAGAAGAACCATCTATTCTTCTATCACAGAACTATCTTCCGGGCAAGGCCGGCAGCGCACAGGCAGGGACCCGCCGCAAC
>Ga0335076_10004110_pt1 | contig 14683 bp, 11 predicted proteins | sample Lox_Sample_25_FD_206717 | JGI IMG/M metagenome (GOLD analysis project Ga0335076, IMG submission 206717) | Soil microbial communities from Loxahatchee National Wildlife Refuge, Florida, United States - Lox_Sample_2.5 | ecosystem: Environmental > Terrestrial > Soil > Wetlands | place: USA... | reverse complement strand
TCCACCGCATCATCGGACGGAACCACGGTTTTGATCCCAACGATCAGAACGCATTCGACGAGTGGGATTCGATTGAAGAATCAAAGATGGTGGGAACAATCTTCGACGTCATGAATATGTTCCTCGGTGCTGTGGGCATGGTAACGCTGGCGCTGGGCGCGATCGGCGTGATCAATATTATGCTGGTGTCGGTGAGCGAACGCACCAGGGAGATCGGACTACGCAAGGCACTGGGCGCTACCAACCGCAATATCCTCATGCACTTCTTCTTTGAGGGACTGCTGTTGACGCTGGGTAGCGGCTTGATCGGCGTGGCGTTCTCCGGCGGCCTGATGGCCATGATGAGCGGCATTGAAGGGCCGCAGGGATTCGATCCTCCGAAACTCGTCCCCATGTCTGCGATGCTGGCGATCGGCAGTCTGACCTTAGCTGGCGTGATTGCCGGACTCTATCCGGCACGTAAGGCCGCCATGTTGCAGCCGGTGGAAGCGCTGCGACAGGAATAACAAATGATTCGAGACCTGCTCCGGGAATCGTACGATGCGATGCGCCACAACCGGCGCCGCACCGCTCTTACCATGCTCGGCATGGCCTGGGGCATTGCCACGGTCGTAATGCTTCTGGCCTACGGCGACGGCTTTGGACGAGCCTGCCAGAACATCTTCGCCAACTTCGGTACGAAGTTGGTCATTGTTGTGCCCGGCAAAACGTCGATGCAGGCGGGCGGACAGAAGTCAGGTGTCGACATTCGCTTCACGCAGGAGGATGTTGATGCGCTCAGCATGAATCTCCCGCAGATCACGCGCATCACGCCTTCAGTCGAGAAGCAGTCGGTCGTTCAGTATGAGAACCGTTCGTTTACTTTCACGGTCAGCGGAAACAATCCGAACGTGTATGACGTTCGCTCGCTGAAGTTGGGCCAGGGCCGCTTCTACAACATGGAAGATCAGGTGCAACGTGGCCGGGTTGCCGTGATCGGCTCGGAGGCAAAAGACAAGTTATTTTCCGGGAGGAGTGCCTTAGGAGAACACATTCGCCTCGACGGCCTTAGCTTTGAAGTCGTGGGAGTTCTCAGCGCGAAGATGCAGGAAGGGAACGACGATATCAATCGTGTCGTCTACATTCCTTTCTCCACCATGAACGACCTGAAAAGTACCCACTATCTCGACACGATCTGGTTCAACTTTGATACTCCCGATTTTGAGAAGATTGCGCCCGACGTCCGCACCATCCTTGCCGGCGTGCACAAGTTCAGCCAGGCAGATCAGCAGGCCGTGCGCGTCTTCAACCTGATGACGCAGTTGCACCAGTTCGAGATCATCACGATGGGGCTGAAGATTCTGATGGGATTCATTGGCACGCTGACCTTGGGGATCGGCGGCGTGGGCCTGATGAACATCATGCTGGTCTCGGTCACGCAGCGTACGCGTGAGATCGGCGTGCAGAAGGCGTTGGGATGTCCGCGGCGTCACATCCTGACGCAATTCCTGGCCGAAGCTTTGACCATCACCGCGATTGGTGGAGTGCTCGGAGTAGTGCTGGCCTACACCGTGGCGCTCTCGGTTGGCCGCCTTACACTCTACAGCGCATTCGCAAAGAACGGAGAAGCCGGAGATATTCGACTGCTGATTCAGCCCGGGACGCTAATCGCTTCGACACTGATTCTGGGCGCAGTGGGATTGATCAGCGGAATGATTCCGGCGGTGCGGGCATCGAGGTTGGATCCGATCGAAGCGCTAAGGCACGAGTAGGGGGCCAATTCTGCGGAGTCAACGAGTGGGGTAGTTTCGACAACTATCCCGTTCGCTGCAGGGCGGTGTAGGCGCGCAGATTCGCAGGATGTTCTGCCAAGTCTTTGACGGAAGCGGCAGCCCTATTGTGGAGCAACCTTCTTGTGCAGTGCGCGTTCCCTTAATAGCTCATTGGTGTCGGTATTGAACCACACGACTCGTCTCTTGCCCTGTCGATCACGCACCGTTAGTTTGTCGAAGGCGTGTCCATTGACATGAACAAGGTCGTGGTCCTCGATCTCTGCCCCCAGCGCCTCGGTCATGAAAACGATCGTCTCGCTCGGAGCAACGGTAAACCACGCTGTCGCGGCGGAACTCCCATCGCCCGACTCCATGATCGATTGTCCGATCGCGTCAAGGATCGCTTCATGTTTCTTGGCTTCTTCGTTCCTGCCCATCTTTTGTAGCACCGTCATCGCCAACAGATGTCCTTCAGCGTTCGCCATGTTGCGATCTATGACAGTTTGTGCCTCCGCTAGTGCCTTCTCGTATCGTCCGGCAGCAAGGTCATCTACAACTTGCTTATGCACAGGGTGCGAGTCGAACCCTTGGCTTACCTCACCTAATGCGGCGGTAAGCCGAAAGTCACGCCAGTCGATGTCCATATCCCCGGCCACCACCTTCGTCTTGTAGGCTTCATACTTCTTTTTTGCAACGACTTGGTCATCCATCTGTGCCCAAACAACACTGACGCTAATGACCCAGCACAGCGTAGAAGTTCCCAACCTCAAACATAGTGGCTTCATTAAGAATCTCTCGTGGTGGATAGTCTACTGCCGCGGGGCGTCAATGGCTGTAACCAGGGCCATAGGTTCATTTACGCTAGAGATTAAGTCGCGGCTCATCTACTTCCCCGATACCACTCCACCGTCCGTCGCAATCCGTCTTCAAAATGCACAATCGGCTTATAGCCCAGCGCAGCCTCGGCCTTCGAAATATCCGCCAGCGAATGCTTGATGTCGCCGCTGCGCTCTGGCCCGCACTTCGGTTGGCCGGAATATCCAGTGATCCCCTGCAGCAGCTTGAAGGTTTCGTTGAGCGTAATGCGTCGTCCAGTGGCGGCATTAAATACCTTTCCCGCCGCTTGATCCGCTGGGGCTTTGCACGCCAGCAGATTCGCCGAGACGGCGTTGTCAATGTAGGTGAAGTCTCGACTTTGTTCTCCGTCGCCGAAAATGGTGGGCTGTTCGCCGCGCAGCATCAGAGTGATGAACTTCGCCAGCACGCCCGAGTAGGGTGACGACGGATCCTGCCGCGGACCGAAGATGTTGAAGTAGCGCAGGCAAACCGTCTCCAGTCCGTAGCAGCGATAGAACGAAACCATGTAATGCTCGCTGGCCAGCTTGGCCACTGCATAGGGAGAAATTGGATCAGGTTTCATGGCTTCGTGCTTTGGTAACGTAGGCGTGTCTCCGTAGGCGGAAGACGATGCTGCGTAGACCACGCGCTTCACCTTGGCGTCGCGCGCGGCGACCAGAACATTCACGGTGCCATCGACGTTGGCGCGATTGCTGCCCAGTGGATCCAGTACCGACTTCGGGACAGATGGAATCGCCGCTTGATGCAGTACGTAGTCGACCCCGGCGCAGACCTGATGCATGGCATCAAGATCGAGAATGTCACTCTCTCGAAAGTCGATGCGTTCCAGAATTTCGGCGATGTTTTCGCGCTTGCCCGTAGAAAAGTTGTCGACGCCGCGAACTTGTTCGCCCCGCTTCAGGAGTTCCCGCGCCAATGAAGATCCAATGAAGCCGCCAATGCCAGTAATGAGATAAAGAGACATGCCCGTCCATCATAGCGAAATGTCGGAGAGGCAGGTGACGGGAAGGTTTCAATTGCAGGTTTCAAGGTTTCAAAGTTTCGAAGTGCAGGATGCGGAAGTCAAAGCTCCAAAGTACGGCTGGCTTCTGTCGCCCTTGAACTTTGAAACCTTAAAACTTTGAAACCTTAGAACCTGCTTCACTTCTGGCTATGCTTCAACGTTTTCAGGAAGTCGTCGCGCGTCATCATGTGGTGGGATTCAAAGAATGCGACCATCCTCTGAATAGCGGCCTCGGGATCGGAGATCGGGGGCACGGCTTCCATCGGGGCCGCCGAAGGCTGCGACGAAACAATCCCCGGCCCCATAATGACGGTGGGATGCGACAGTGTGCCCAGTAATTCCCTTAGGCGGGCGCGATTGTCTTCGCTCATCTCGACGAACGCGATCCCCATGCCGAGGTAGGGATAATTCACGCGCACAATCGCTTTGGACTCCACACGAATGCCGTTGCCCTGCAGCTTCAGGTGCAACTTGGTGTCAACCGGATAGGTCGCCTGCGCTTCCACATAGCAGCCGTGAAGACTGACATCGGTGAACGTCGCCCAGGTATGCACGTCGCACCCTTCTTCCTGCATCTCGGCGCTGCCTTCGCATTTGTAACGAGGACTGCGGCGCTTCTCAGCTCCTTGAAACTGCTCGGTAGGGACGCTCCCGGCCTGCTCAACTGCCGGAGCGGGCGCCGCAGCCGTGCCGGGCGCTCCCGACGACTGCCTTAGCGCCAGCAGGTAAGCCATGCCGCTGCTCGATTCATCGGCCATAGAGACTCTGTTGCCTCTATCGGCAGAGTGGCTTTCGGAATTTAGGGCAGACAACCCGTGATGAACGATTTTTAACCCAGCGATTCTTAACCCAGCGTAGACAGGCTGGAAGGGGCTTCTCCCAATTGCTGGGCAGTCTCCCGGATACGTTTCCAAAGTTCTTCGCGTCCGGCGCCAGTCTTGGAGGAGAACGGCATTAATCCCGCTGTTGGATACTCCTCGGCCAGCAGACGCATGGTGTTATTGCGCTGATTGTTCGACAGACGATCGCTCTTAGTGGCAACGACCAGAAATTGGCGTCCCGAAGCATTCAGAAAGTCGAGCAACTGGCGATCGCTTTGCTGCGGAGGGACGTTGGCATCGATCAGGGCTACGCAGAGCGCCAGAGTGGGCCGCTCATGCAGGTAGGGCTCGATAAACTTTGGCCACTCCGCAGAAATCTCCCGCGAAATCTTAGCGTAGCCATAACCCGGGAGATCGGCAAAGATCAGTTCCGGACGCGGCTTTCCCGGCCACCGCACTTCAAAAAAGTTAATGCTGCGCGTGCGGCCCGGGGTGGAACTGGTGCGCGCCAGTTTTGCGCCGACCAGAGAATTGATGACGCTCGACTTGCCGACATTGGATCGGCCTAAGAATGCGATCTCGGGCAGGCTGGGGACAGGGAAGTGGGAAGCGTCGGTTGCCGAAGCCAGGAATCTCGCGAGAACCCTCATGCTCAAGTTTGCAATGCCAGCATGAAAGTTGGCAAGTTGGCGGAGAGCGTAACAACTTCAGTCCAGACCGGAACGTCGGTAATCGCGAGATTCGCGCAAGTGCAATCCGGGGAGTGAACCTTCGCGCGATCCCGCCGATGGAATGACTAGCAGCACGAAAGTCCGCTGCGGAAGGGCGGAACAAGACGACGGAGATCGTTATGGAAAAGACCCAGCCTACCAGCATTCCGATGTACACCTTGATGCTATGCGCTGACGCGCAGTTCCTTGGGACTACGCGAAATGTTCTTCATGAGCTGCACGTTACTCCCAGAATTGTGAGTGATTGCGAGGCAGCCCAGGCTCTGATCGACAGGGAAGAGTTTGATGTCGTTCTTGTGGACTGGCGCGAAATCGACAATCTGGCGGAGTTCCTAAAGGCGGTACGCCGCTCCAAGCTGAATCCGGACTGTGTGTTGGTGGCAATCGTCCGCGACCTTCTCGACCTGAAACAGGCTTTTTCCGCCGGTGTGCAATTTCTGATTCACAAACCCGCGTCGGCGCTGCAGATCGAGCGCTGCTTGCGGGCCGCCTACTGCGCCACCGTGGCGAGGAGGAGAAAGCAGCATCGCGAACCGGTGAATGTCGTGGCTACGGTCAGCACGCGCACCCAGCCCTATGCCGAAGCGACCATCGTAAACTTGAGCGAAGGTGGCGCCGGGCTCAGGCTTGATCCTTTGCCCGATGCCGTCACTCTTTATCCCAGCACAGGGGAAGAGCTGGACCTGCGGTTTGCCTTGCCGGGAAGCGAAGAAACCATCCACGTGACTGGAACCGTGGTCTGGACTACAGCCAGCCATTGCGGTATCCGCTTCACCTATGTGCCGCGCTGTGAGAGCGCCATCTTGGATCGCTGGCTGACAGACTGCGTGGAGCGTTCGCTGGCAGCTCTCTCCGTACGGCTGCGCGAAGTCTGCGCCTAGTTTGAGTGCAAAAAATAGGCCCGCCATTCGCGGGCCTACCCTTTGTGAATCTTTCTTAGGTATCTAGTGTGCTGTCGGAGCTTCCCCCGTCTCTGTCGTGAGTGGCGGAGCAATGGCCGGAGTGACCGTCTCCTCTTCGATCTTCGGAAGCGGGCTCTCCAGCGCGACCTGCAGCACCTGATCCATGGTGTCTACGAAGTGCAGCTTCATGGCGCTTCGCAGATTCTCCGGAACCTCGGCCAAGTCCTTCTCGTTGTCCTTGGGAAGGATGACTTCGAAGAGTCCGGCGCGATGAGCCGCCAGTAACTTTTCTTTCAGACCACCGATGGGCAACACCTTGCCGCGCAGTGTGATTTCGCCCGTCATCGCGATATCGCGACGTACCGGGATCTTGCTCAATGCGCTGGAAATCGCGGTGGCAATCGTGATTCCGGCAGACGGTCCATCTTTCGGGATCGCGCCTTCCGGCACATGCACGTGCAGGTCGAGATTGCGATAGAAGTCGCGGGTCAGGCCCAGCCGGTGTGCGCGCGAACGAACGTACGACATGGCTGCCTGCGCCGATTCCTGCATTACGTCGCCAAGTTTGCCAGTCAACGTCAGTTTGCCCTTGCCGTCAACAACCGTGGCTTCGGTACTCAGAATCGAGCCGCCAACTTCGGTCCATGCCAGTCCGGTCACCAGTCCGACCTCGGATTTCTCGTGGGCGAGTGTGTCACGGAACTTCACCACTCCGAGGAATTCGCCGACATTCTCTCCAGTGATGGTGATGGAGAAGTTCTCGCCTTCTTTCACGACTTTGCGGGCTACTTTGCGGCAGACATTGCCGATCTCTCGTTCCAGGTTACGCACACCGGCTTCCCGCGTGTAAGAGCGGATGAGCGCCGTAATCGCGTCGTCGGTGAATTTGATGTTCTTCTCCGACAAGCCCGCGGATAGCATCTGCTTCTTCACCAGGAATTGCTTCGCGATCTCGACCTTCTCCTGCTCGGTGTAGCCATGCAAGCGCAGGACTTCCATGCGGTCCTGCAGAGCAGGGGGGATGGTGTGCATCACGTTCGCGGTGGCCACGAAGAAGACCTGCGACAGGTCATATTCCACGTCGAGGTAGTGATCGACGAACATGAAGTTCTGCTCGGGGTCGAGGACTTCGAGCAGTGCGGCGGACGGATCGCCGCGGAAATCCATCGACATCTTGTCGACTTCATCGAGCATGAAGACCGGGTTCTTCGTTCCGGCCTTCTTCATCATCTGGATAATCTGGCCGGGCAGAGCGCCAATATAAGTGCGTCGATGGCCGCGAATTTCGGCTTCATCGCGCACGCCGCCCAGCGACATGCGGACGAACTTGCGTCCGGTTGCCTTCGCGATCGACATCCCCAGCGAAGTCTTTCCTACGCCCGGAGGCCCGACAAAGCAGAGAATCGATCCCTTGGGATTCTTCACCAACTGCCGGACTGCGAGAAACTCAAGAATGCGTTCCTTGATCTTCTCCAGCCCATAATGATCTTCGTTCAGGACTTTCTCGGCGCGCGCGATGTTGCGAATTTCCTTGGACCGCTTCTTCCACGGTACAGCTAGCAGCCAATCGAGGTAGTTTCGCGAAACGGTGGACTCCGCGGACATCGGCGGCATCGCTTCGAGCTTCTTGAGTTCCTGCAGCGCCTTGTCCTTGACTTCCTTCGGCATGCCGGCGGATTCAATCTTCTTCTTCAGTTCGTCGAACTCGCTCTTCTCGCCGCGGCCGAGTTCCTTTTGGATGGCCTTGATCTTTTCGTTGAGGTAATACTCTTTTTGCGCCTTTTCCATCTGGCGCTTCACGCGCGACTGGATGGTGCGATCGACGTTGAGTTTCTCGATTTCGATATCGAGCACGTCGGCGATACGCGTGAGCCGTTCTGCCGGATCGAAGATCTCGAGCAGTTCCTGCTTTTCCTCGATGGAAAGCTGCAGGTTGGCCGAGATCACGTCGGTCAATTTGGCCGGATCTTCCATGCGCACGGCCGAAATCATCGTCTCGTAATTCAGTGCCTGGCACAGCTTCACGTACTGCTCGAACAGCGACGTGACCCGCTGCACGCTGGTTTCAAGAGCCGGATTGGTCTCCGTGGTGAACCGTGCCACACGAACCGTGGCTTGCATGAAGCCTTCGGTGTCCGTCACCTGCAGAATCTTGCCGCGCTCCACACCTTCAACCAGAACTTTGATGTTGCCATCGGGCAGCTTCAGGCTCTGCACGATGTTGACGATGGTGCCGACCTGGTAGATCTCATTGGGCTTGGGTTCATCGATGGAGGCGTCGTGCTGCGTTGCCAGGAAAATCTTCTTATCCGCCGCCAGGGCCTCTTCAAGCGCGCGTACGCTCGACTCCCGCCCCACCACAAACGGCGTCATCATGAACGGAAAGATGACCACGTCCCGGATGGGCATCATGGGCAGCTTTCTGGATTCGTACTTTTCCTTGGATGTAGTCACTGAGTCTCCCTGGGATGAACCGCTCAACGAACAGAACCTATTGGGATTTTACCTTGTTTCCGGTGCCTGATGCCCGTAGAACTTGAGGTACGGTCACAGAGTCGTTGGTCTCCGGTCGTTCGTCGCTGATTTTTTCTCAGGGTGCAACGACGAACGCCAGGACTCCACTCAAAATGGTGCTATCCGGCCTTCTCCATCACGGTGGTGAACGAGGCGCTACGCTTCTCCACCATTTCGCGCGTGACTTCGAATTCTTTTAACTTCTTTTGGCTCGGCAGGTTGAACATCAATTCAAGCATCAGTTCTTCCAGAATCATGCGCAATCCGCGGGCGCCCACCTTGCGCGCCATGGCCTGACGGGCAACGGCTCGCAGGGCATCGTCGGAAAATTTCAAGCGCACATTCTCGAACTCGAACAAGCGCTGGTATTGCTTGATGATCGCGTTCTTGGGACGCGTCAGAATCTCGATGAGCGCGAACTCGTCGAGATCTTCCAGCATGCCGACCACCGGGAGGCGGCCGACGAATTCCGGGATCAGCCCGAACTTGATCAGGTCCTCGGGCTGCACTTCCTGCATGAGTTCCTGCGTCCGCTTCTTGGAGGCAAAAGCATCTTCTTTTTCGGCTTCCTCGCTGCTGCGGAATCCAAGAGATTTTTTTCCAACGCGGCGCGAAATAATTTTCTCCAGACCGACGAACGCCCCGCCGCAAATGAACAGGATGTTCGTGGTGTCGACCGGCGTGAATTCCTGGTGCGGGTGTTTGCGTCCCCCCTGGGGAGGCACATTGGCGATGGTACCTTCCAGAATCTTCAGCAGGGCCTGCTGCACCCCTTCGCCGGAAACGTCGCGGGTGATCGACGGATTCTCATCCTTACGGCCAATCTTGTCGACTTCATCAATGTAGATGATGCCCGTCTGCGTGCGGCTCACGTCGCCATCCGCCGCTTGCAACAGCTTCAGGATAATGTTCTCGACGTCCTCGCCGACGTACCCAGCTTCGGTGAGAGTCGTCGCATCGACGATGGCAAAAGGAACATCGAGCATCCGGGCCAAGGTCTGGGCCAGCAAAGTCTTGCCGGTTCCAGTCGGTCCGATCAGCATGATGTTCGACTTCGACAGCTCGATGCCGTCGCTCGCCTTCTGCCGGTTCATGAAGATGCGCTTGTAGTGGTTGTAAACCGCTACCGCCAGCTTCTTCTTGGTCTGTTCCTGCCCGATGACGTACTCATCCAGGAAAGCTTTCACTTCCTGCGGCTTGGGCAATTGGTTGGGAGTCTGGGTTTGAGGCGTGGCAGAGCGGTCATCTTCCAGAATGGAATTGCAGACCGCAACGCACTCGTCACAAATGTAGGCGCGGGGGTAATCGCTGGGGGAGGAGATCAGTTTGGCTACAGCGTCCTGCGATTTGTGACAGAACGAACAGCGTAGGATCTCGTCGGTTCCCGACTTGTTTTTCACTCGGCTTTACTCCTCCGGGTTCACGGCTGGCTTTGCATCAGCCCGGGGCCCCAGCTCCCTTCGACCCGTCCGCCGCTTCATTTCGGCGCTGACCGTGGTCAGGCGCGAAGGCCGATCATACCGCTTTTCCCGTCTTATAGATGATATCGTCGATGATTCCGTATTCCTTAGCCTGTTGCGCGTTCATTATGAAGTCGCGCTCCACATCTTTCTCGACCTTGTCCAGTTTCTGCCCACTGTGTTTCGAGAGTAACTGGTTCGTAATCTCTCGCATGCGCAAAATCTCGCGTGCATGAATATCAATATCAGTAGCTTGGCCGGAAAGCCCGCCCATCGACGGTTGATGTATTAGAATTCGCGAATTCGGAAGTGCCAATCTCTTTTTGGGTTCGCCTGATGCCAAAAGTAACGCGGCCATCGATGCCGCCTGCCCCACGCACAACGTCATCACGTCGTTCTTCACGTACTGCATGGTGTCGTAAATCGCCATGCCGGCCGTGATCGAGCCGCCCGGAGAGTTGATGTAGAGCTGGATATCCTTCTCTGGATCTTCCTGAGCCAAAAACAGCATTTGAGCTATGACCAGGTTGGCGATGTTGTCGTCAATCGGCGTGCCGATGAAGATGATGTTGTCGCGCAACAGCCGGGAGTAGATGTCGTAGGCGCGCTCGCCACGCCCAGTCTGCTCAATCACCATTGGAACAAGCATCATCTGTCCTTCTTTATCATTGGTTTTCACGTTCACCTTCCACACTCCGCCCCCGCGCAACCACTAGCTTTGCTGGGAGGGTCGAAAGGTCCGCAGATTATGCGGACTGGTGATACAGAAATTCGAGGGTCTTTTCGCTGCGGATTCTGTTCCGGATTCTATCGAGGCCCCCATCCTGTGTCAAACGAGCGCGGACCGCTTCCGAAGTCTGTTTTGTCTGCTGCGCCAGCGCGTCGAGTTCATGGTTCAACTCGTCCTCGCTGACGTCGATTTTCTCCAGCTCGGCAATGCGTTCCAGTAACAGCGACGATTTCACATCCTGTACCGCTTGGTCTCTTTGCCCCGCCCGCAACCGCGGCAGGTCCATCTTCTTCATGTCTTCCATCTTCATGCCCTGCGCCGCCAGCGCGCGCAGGCCACGTTCCAGCCGCAAATCGATCTGCCGGTCGACCAAGGACTCCGGCACTTCAAAATCATTGCGCTTCACGAGTTCACTGACCAGCTTGTCCTTGGCTTCGCGCTCCGCCGTGTGCTTGCGCTCGTGTTCCATGTTTTCGCGGATCTGCTTGCGCACCGCCGCGAGATCGGCGAATTCTCCCAGTTCCTTGGCGAAGTCGTCGTTAAGCTCGGGCAGGTTTTTCTGCTTGATAGCCTGCACCTTCACCTTATAAACAAAGGTCTTTCCCGCCAACCGCTTGTCGTTTGTATCTTCGGGATAGACGACTTCAAATTCCTTTTCGTCGCCGGCATTGGCGCCACGCAGATTTTCCGTGAATTCCTTCACGGTATTCTTGCCGCCAATTTCAACCATCACTTCGTCCATGTGCACGGGCTGAGTCTTATCGTCCGTATCCTTAGGCCGTCCATCCATGGAAGCCTGGGCGAAATCGCCATCCTGTAAGGGGCGTCCCTCGACCGATGTGTAGGTCGCATGCTGCTCGCGAACACTATTCAGCGCCTCGTCCACTTCCTCATCTTTCACGACGACCTCAGCATGGTCCGCCCGCAGCTCCTTGTATCCTTCGACTTTGATCTCGGGCATGATCTCGAAGCTGGCCTTGAACTTCAGCGGTTCGCCGTCGTGAATGTGCAGATCGGTCACACGTGGCTGCGAGACCGGAATCATTCCGAGCTTTTCGGTCTCTTTGCGGAAGTAGCGCGGTATGAGCGCTTCCACCATGTCGCTCTTCAGTTCTTCCTTGAACCGCTGGCGGATGATCGACGCGGGCACGTGTCCCGAGCGGAAGCCGGGCAGCCGCGCCACCTTCTGATATTTCTGGACAAGAGTCTCGGTCTCGCGCGCAACTTCCTCGGCAGGGATCTCGACCGAAATCTCGCGTTTCACTCCGTCTTGCTTAACTTCGGAGTTCTTGGCATCAGTTGTTTCTGTAGGACTCACAATTTCCTTTTTGAGTGCAGCGCATCTGTGTCTGAAATAGGGCTGGGTCCACTGAGCATTCGGACCTCATTCACACAACGTTAATCTTGAGTTTAAAGACTGAGGGAGAGGACCGTCAAACGAGGCAGGGCAGGATCGAGGTTGAAAGACCCAAAACAGGAATCAGAGTTCTCATCCCCGTGATCGCAGCGGCGTCGCCCGCAATACCGCCAAGTACTCTGGGTTTATTCCCAGCGCCGGTAGAGACGCAGCGAGCTACGTCTCTACCGGCGCTGACGAGACCGAGACCTTCAAATCACTTCGTCACGGTGAAGCTTGCGGTGCTGCTCGTCGTCCCTCCGGGAGTCGTAACAACCACTTTCCCGCTCTTGGCGCCGTTGGGCACAGTAAACGTGACCTGCGAGTCGGAGTTTACGACGTACGACGTCACCGCCACTCCTCCGACCGTTATCTTCTGCGTTTGGATCAGTCCTGATCCGGTCAGCACGATCGGATCGCCGACTTTTCCGCTGGTCGGCGAGAAACTGATGATCTTCGGTGGGACTTTGAAAATCTTGTTGCTGGTTAGCATTCCAGTCGAGGTGGTTACGGTAACGAATCCCGTTTCGCCAGAAGGGACCGTCGCCGTCATATAGGTATTCGAAAGGACGTGGAAAGATGCGGGCGTTCCGTTGAATTGAACGCTGGTGGCGGTGCTGAATCCCTTCCCCAGAATTCCGACAGAGCTGCCCACGGCGCCGCTCGGGTTGGTCAGCGCTATGTACGCTGGAAGGTTGGCTCTGAAGCCATAGACAACACCGTTTCCCAGAACGCCGCCACGCTTTGTCAGTCCAAAGATCTCGCCGCTTGTGTGCTCCATCGGCGTTGCGTAGGTGCCGGTACCGTGAGTGCCATCGAAGTTATAGAGGACCGTGTACGCTCCAGACGTAGTCATCTGGAAAATCACTCCATCCCCGTTGCTGCCGCCCCAGATCGTCGTGCCGTAGAGGTTCCCGTCGTTCCCCGCAATTAAGCCGGCGTAGGCCTGGTAGCCCAAAGCCAGTTGATTCACATGGTCAAAGTTGAACACTACCGTGTAGGTCCCGGTCGGTGTAATCCGGAAAATGACTCCGTCATTTGCGGTGCCTCCAGCAGTGGTTGTGCCGTACAGGTTGCCGTCAGATCCTTGCACCAATCCGCCAATCGGAAATTCGCCGCGCGGCCCGTCAAAGTTGAAGAGTGTTGACGATGTAGTTCCAGTGACCTTGTAGATCGAGCCCAAGGTATTGGTCCCGGCGAATTCCGTGACTCCGTAGTAGGAACCGTTCGACGCCAATAGAAGCGGACCAAAGGACTCGCTGGGCGTCGTCGCGATTCGAGTGAACACGCCGGTTGCAGATACCTTAAAGGCGATCCCAGGGTGGGCGGTGCCGTAGTATTGACCGTCCGGCCCTACGATGAGAGGCGACACTGGGAAGCCGCCGTCGACAGTAGAATTGCCGGTGAAGTTGTAGATGACCGTGAGCGTCCCGCTCGGAGTGATCTTGAAGATATTCCCGAAACCGTTGGTGCCGCCTTCTTCCGTGGTTCCCCAGAGATTCCCATCCAGGCCCAGGACTAATCCGCCAACCGGTGTGCTGCCGTGGACCGTGTCGAAGCTGTATAACTGCGTGAAGGTGCCGGTTGGCGTGATCTTGAAGATGGTGCCGATATTATTGGAGCCTCCGGCGCTCGTAATGCCATAAAGGTTTCCGTCGCGCCCTTGGGCCACGATCGACGGATGCTGCGGACAGCAGCCTCCCGGTTTACCCCCGAATTCGTACAAGTCGGCGTACTGGGCGTGACTGAATGTCACTCCCATGAAAAGCAGCAGGAGCACCCCGAGGGTAAAGCTCGCAGGTTTTGCCGGGACCGATGAGGCTGTCCCGCACGGGATGTTGAAGCGAGTGGATTGGGATTTCGCTGCGAACCTGAGCTGGATATTCATATACCTACCTCTAAGTGAGTTGAGAAGGTTCGGCAGCCGTGGGGGATAGGCTCCTTCCCTTACTTTTAAATACGGAAAATCGGGGAAGACTGGCTCACGTTGCGCGCCCAGAAATGTCTTTTCGGCCACGTCGACGAGGCGCGGTACTTTACCACGATTGTGGTGTAATGGCGCGATGGACTGGTTAGCAATTCTAAACAAAGAGGTTATCGCCTGTACCCGCTGCCCGCGCCTGGTCACCTACCGCGAGCAGGTAGCCCGCGAGAAGCGCCGCGCATACCGCGACTGGGAGTATTGGGGTAAGCCCGTCCCCGGCTTCGGCGATCCCAATGCTCGGGTCTTGATCATGGGGTTGGCGCCGGGCGCCCACGGTTCCAACCGCACCGGACGCCCCTTCACCGGCGATGCCTCCGGCAATTTCATGTATCCCGTTCTCTACGACGCTGGATTCGCCAATCAGCCCACCGCGACCGACCGGAACGACGGACTCAAGCTCAAGGATCTGTACATTACAGCCGCGGTCCGTTGTGCCCCACCGGACAACAAACCCCTTCCATCGGAATTGGCCGAGTGTTCGGTCTTTCTCGATCGCGAGATTGCAGGATTAGAGAAGGTTAAGGTAGTGGTCG
>Ga0335076_10004109_pt1 | contig 14683 bp, 11 predicted proteins | sample Lox_Sample_25_FD_206717 | JGI IMG/M metagenome (GOLD analysis project Ga0335076, IMG submission 206717) | Soil microbial communities from Loxahatchee National Wildlife Refuge, Florida, United States - Lox_Sample_2.5 | ecosystem: Environmental > Terrestrial > Soil > Wetlands | place: USA... | reverse complement strand
GGGTGGCGGCGGAGGCGGAGCTGGTGGTGGAGGCGCAGGCGTCGGTGCCGGTGTTGGTGCCGGCGTTGGTGCCGGTGTTGGTGTTGGTGTTGGTGTTGGTGCCGGTGCCGGTGTTGGTGCCGGTGTTGGTGCCGGTGTTGGTGCCGGTGTTGGTGCCGGTGTTGGTGCCGGTGTTGGTGCCGGTGTTGGTGCCGGTGTTGGTGCCGGCGTTGGAGCCGGTGTTGGTGCCGGTGTCGGAGCCGGTGTCGGTGTTGGTGCTGGCGCCGGTCGCGGCGCAGGAACAGGTGCTGGCGCGGGAGACGGCGTTGGCGATGGACTACCTGTTGGAGGCGTCGGCGCAGGTGTCTTCCTCGGCCTGCGCCACCGGCCGCGGAACTCCGCGTCGACCATTGCGTCACCCGCCGATTGCGCTTGCTGTTCCTCGGAGATCTCCGGTCCGCTGGAGCCCCCGCAGGCTTGCAGGGCCGAAGCCGCGCATCCGAAGAGGCCGAACTTCAATGCCTTTCGGCGGCTGAACTGTTCCATTGGATGACCTGCTGACCGAATCGATTCGCCGCCATTTAACGATGTTGCGGCGTGGCGCATCAATTCGCGCCTTCTCATTAGGTCATGCGACCTAGTATGACGTGACACGCAAACGGGTAACGCAAGGCGAATCCGGAAGGATTCCCGCGAGTAACGCCTCGAGCGGAATCGCTTGACCCCGCCGGAACGAACTACGGGTCGCACGGGGCGACGGGCTCGGCGAACACTTGTTCTATTGTTCGGTCCTCGCGCCGCCGTAGCCCCCGTTGGTTTCCCGACATGTCCGTGACGCCATCGCTCGATCACGCCCACGCCATCGAACGGTGGGCATGGCTTCCTGCGCCGCTGATCTTGCTAGGCGTACTCCTGGCGCGGTTCCTCGGTGTCGACGGCTCCTATCCCGCGCGCGAATTCGCGCTGGTGATGCAGTTCGTCTTCATGACGCTGGCGTCGTGGATCACGACCTACTTCCTGATTCGCAGCTTCCTCGCGACCGGCGCCCCGGGCCTGCTCTTCATCGGTGGCGGCATCACTCTCTGGGGCCTCTCGGCCGTGGTCGCAAACGCACTCGGGCACAACGACCTGAACGAGACAGCGACGATCCACAACCTGTGCGTCTGGGTCTCGGCGGCAAGTCAGCTGTTCGGCGTACTGCTCGGTTCCTCGCAACGGCGCCTGCAACAGCGCGGCACCTGGGCGCTCGGCGTCTTCATCGTCGCGATGGTAGTGCTCGCGGTAATCGGTGCCGCGGCGACTTCGGGCTCGACGCCACAGTTCTTCATCGAGGGACGTGGCGGCACGCTGGTGCGCCAGACCGTGCTCGGCTCGGCGATCGCGATGTTTGCTCTCAGCGCCGTAGTGCTTTCCAGCACCGAAGCACCGAACGCGCGCTTCTCGCGCTGGTACCGGCTCGGCCTGCTCCTGATGGCGGTCGGCATTTTCGGCATCTGCCTGCAGTCGGTACGCGCCAGCCCGGTCGCGTGGATTGGACTGAGCGCGCAGTGGTTGAGCGGCGTGTACCTGGTGATGGCAGCGCTCGCGGCCGCGCGCGAGTCGCGAGCGCACCAGATCTCGCTCGCGGTCGCGCCGCGCGACGCGCGCCTGCGCTACGGACTTGCGCTGGTGTTCGTCGCGGTGGCATGGGCGGTACGCCTGCTGTTCTTCGAAGACCTCGGCGCCGCCGTACCGTACATCCTGTTCTTCCCCGCGGTGATGCTCGCGGCGCTGTACGGCGGTGCCGGGCCAAGCGTGCTCGCCGCTTCGCTCTCCATCGTGATCGCCAACTACGTCTGGGTGGCGCCAAACGGCGAACTGACGATTCCGGATTCCGCGCAATGGATTGCGGCCGCGTTGTTCTACGGCGACTGCCTGTTGCTGATCATGGTCGCGCGCGCCGTACAACGCGCACGCGACCGCGCAGCCGCGGCGGAGGCCGAGCGGCGTTTCGCGCAGCGCGCCGAGAAGGCGTTGCGCGACGCCGACGCGCGCAAAGACGCGTTCCTCGCCACGCTGTCGCACGAGATCCGCAACGCACTGGCGCCGATCAGCAATTCGCTGGAGATCATCCAGCGCGTGCGCCCCGACACCGACGTGGCCGACGGCGCCCGTCTCACCGTGCGCCAGCAGGTTGCACACCTGAATCGCATCGTCGACGACCTGCTCGACGTCAGCCGCATCACGCGTGACAAGCTCGAGCTGCGCTCGGCGCCGGCCGAGGTGGCGTCGATCATCAAGCTCTCGCTCGAAGCGTGCCAGCCGCTCGCGAGCCGTGCCGGGCACACGATCAGTGTCGCGCTGCCGACCACGCCGATTTTTGTCGAGGCCGACTCGATGCGGCTCGTGCAGGTGTTCACCAATCTCCTCAACAACGCGTGCAAGTACACCGAGGCTGCCGGGCGCATCGAGGTGGACGTGAGCCTGCAGGATGGCGAAGCTGTGGTTGCGGTGCGGGACAACGGCATCGGCATCGCGCCGGAGATGATGTCGCTGATCTTCGAGCCATTCACGCAGGTGGACCAGTCGATCGCCCGCTCGCAAGGCGGTCTCGGCATCGGCCTGTCGCTCGCGCGGCGGCTGGTCGAGATGCACGGCGGCGAGTTGAAGGGACGCAGCGAAGGCTTGGGGCGCGGCAGCGAGTTCATCGTGCGCCTGCCTGCGCTGGCACAGGCGCCGGCGCCCGAGCCGGCACCGCAACCCGAGGCCGAGGCGCCCGCCCTGGCGCGCCGCATCCTGGTGGCCGACGACAACCGCGACAGCGCCGATTCGTTCGCCAAGCTTTTCCGCCTTACCGGCAACGAAGTCGAGACGGCGTACGACGGGCTGGAAGCGATCGTTGCCGCAGAACGGTTCCGGCCGCACGTCGCCCTGCTCGACATCGGCATGCCGAAGCTGGACGGCTACGAGGTCTGCCGGCGCATCCGCGAGCAGGCATGGGGCAAGGACATCGTGCTGATCGCTCATACCGGTTGGGGCGAAAGCCACCTGGTCGACGAAGCGGGCTTCGACGGCCACCTGACCAAACCGGTCGACTACGCCGCGCTCACCAGCCTGCTCGATTCACTCCCGACGCGCAGCGCCGTCTAAGGCCCGTACTCAGATCGAAGACGCCAGACGTCACGCGTCGCGATGGCATGCGCACGCGTGAGAACGAAACTTTCCCGGGCGAGGCACCTCCGAGGTAGGCGGTACGTTCGATGGCGGCAGGGTGCGCTGCGCCGCAGAATCGACAACAGAATCGGATGGGAGCACCTGCATGACCAGCAACAAGCGTGACCGACGCTCGACGGCAATTGCCGCGCTGTTCTCCGCGGCAACCCTGATCGCCTGCTCCGGCGATTCGGTCACCTCGAGCCCGACGCCTGCACCTGCGCCAACGCCGTCTCCAACACCGGCACCGACTCCCACACCGACGCCGACTCCCACACCAACTCCAACTCCAGCGCCGACACCAACTCCGACCCCTGGCCCGGGACCGACCGGCGCCGCAGACGTGCTCACGTATCACAAGGACATCGCGCGCATGGGACAGTACAACGACGAGGTGGTCCTGACGCCCGCCAACGTCAACTCGACGAACTTCGGCAAGGTGATGAATTTTCCGGTCGACGGTCGCGTCGACGCGCAGCCGCTCTACCTCTCCAACGTCAACATTCCCGGTGTCGGCGCGCGCAACGTGCTGTACGTCGTGACCGAGCATGCGTCCGCCTACGCGTTCGATGCCAACACCGGCGCGCAGCTCTGGAAGACCTCGGCGCTCGGCAGCGGCGAGACCACCAGCGACACGCGCGGCTGCAGCCAGGTCACGCCGGAGATCGGCATCACGGCGACGCCGGTGATCGACCGCACGCGCGGGCCGAACGGTGCGCTTTACCTGGTCGCGATGTCGAAGAGCGGCTCGACCTACTTCCAGCGCATTCATGCGCTCGACATCGCCACCGGCGCCGAACTGTTCGGGGGACCGAGAGCGATCACCGCATCGTTCCCAGGCACCGGCGCGGGCAGCTCGAACGGCACGGTGAACTTCGATCCCAAGCAGTACGAAGAGCGCGCCGGCCTGCTGATGCTGAATGGCGTCGTCTACACCGCCTGGACTTCACACTGCGACAACGATCCCTACACCGGCTGGGTCATGGGGTTCAGCGCGACGACGCTGCAACAGACCAGCGTGATCAACATCACGCCGAACGGCTCGCGCGGCGCAGTCTGGATGGCGGGGTCGGGGCTTGCGGCTGACGGCTCCGGATCGATCTACTTCATCTCGGGCAACGGCACGTTCGATGAAACGCTCGACTCGAACGGATTCCCGATCAACCGCAATTTCGGCAACGGCTTCATCAAGCTTTCGACGACAAGCGGGCTCGCGGTGGCCGACTATTTTTCGACGTTCGACACGACGTCGCTCTCTAACGCGGATACCGACTTCGGCTCGGGCGGCGCGCTGCTCGTGCCAGACGTCGTCGACTCAACCGGCCGTACGCGCCACCTCGCGGTTGGCGCGGGCAAGGACCAGAAGATCTACGTGGTCGATCGCGACTCGATGGGCAAGTTCAGCAACAGCGCCAACAACAACTACCAGACGATCACCGGCGCCCTCGGCGGCAGCGTGTTTTCGAAGCCCGCGTACTTCAACGGGGTGTTGTATTACGGCGCGGTCGGCGATCACGTCAAGGCATTCCCGCTCAGCAATGCGCGCTTTGCCACGTCGCCATCGAGCCAGACGGCGACGTCGTTCACGTATCCCGGCGCCACGCCCAGCATCTCGTCGAACGGCAACACCAACGGCATCGTCTGGGCGATCGAGAACAACGGCACCGCGGTGCTGCACGCCTACGACGCGACCAATCTCGCCCGCGAGCTGTACAACAGCGGCCAAGCCGCGAACGGGCGCGACCAGTTCGGCGCGGGAAACAAGTTCATCGCGCCGGTGATCGTCGACAGCCGGGTGTATGTGAGCACGCCGAACAGCGTGGCCGCGTTCGGGCTGTTGCACTAGGTCCGGGGCGCTCGCGAGGTCAGCGCAGGATCTCGACCAGCAGGACCCAGGCGTTGAACATGGCGATCAGCATCGAGGCGATCGCCGCCGCCGCGAACCAACCAATGCCGCCCGGCACGATGCCGCACAAGGCCAGCCCGGCAAGCACGCCCGGAAAGGTCGCGACCTGGTGCAGCAGGATGCGCACCGTGACGAGCGGGCCGCGGTAATAGGTGCGGGCGCGGACCGAGCGCGCCTGGATCACCATTGGCAACAGCCACGTCGGGATCGTCACCACCAGCAGGGCGGCACCCAGCTGCGCGGCAGACACGTGCGGCACGAGGGCCACCAGCGAACCCGCGAGCGCGCCGGCAAGCACGATGATGGTTTCGGCCGCGCGTCCGGAGACACCGGCCAGTTCGATGATGCGCGCCAGGTTGATCGACAAGGTCACGAAGACCAGCCCGGCCAGCGCACCCGCCGCGCCCGCAGCGGCGACGAAAAAATCGGACCATCCCGCGACTGCCGACGCTTCCATCGTGTTCTTTCGTGGGGCCGGTAAAGCGCGCGATTCTGACGCAAACGAAATGGCCCGCCGAGGCGGGCCATCGTTTGCGACGCAATGCTCCGACGCGGTGAAATCCGCCGCGCGGCCTAGCGCTGCTGGCGCTTGTCGACGCGCACGCCCTGGAACCACGGGAGGCTGGCGTGCTCCTCGGGCGTCCACTCGGCGAGCGCCAGTTGCAAGACCTTTTCGGGCTTGAACAAGGGCTGTGCGGAGTTCCCCGCGCCTTGTGCGAACGATCCGCGCGAGTGCCGCCTTGGACCGGATTGGCCTTGTTGAGGTATTTGATGACCGTGTACGGGGATGTGCCCACGGCCAGCACGGCTTGCTTGAGCCGATCCGGCGACACGTTCAACGCCGCGCTCCACGAACGGATCGCGTTCACGTCACTGATGTCGATGTTCAACATGCGTGGCCTCGACAATCCGCCGGGCAAGCAGCCCTGACGCGGGTGCAATTTTGCGTCGAGCGTGCGCGCGCGAGCAAGGGGGATTAGGGCCAGAAGTGCAGCGTGTCCCTCCTCATTCGCCATGTCTGCGTCGTGTGTTCGAGTGGCCGGCCAAGCTTTCGCGAACCTGAGAACCACGACTGAGAATTTCGCGTCCGACTGAGGCGGCATAAGATGAGCGCCCGCCTAGCCAAGCGAGTAGCCACGGCGATCGCGCCCGCGCCGCGGGTGATCAGGAGGTTGGGCGATGGCACACAGGAAACTCGCATCCTTCGATTTGCGCGAAGTCGCAACCGCGCTGTTCAAGTTCGAAGGCATCCACGACGGCCGCTGGCAGCTCGAGGTCGACTTCTCGGTCACGAACGCGCACGTGGGGACCGACGACCAGGGGGCGTTGCCCGGTCTCATGATGCTGATCCGCGGAATGCGCCTGCATCGGCGCGATGACGCGCCGGAGGGGACGCCGCAGGTGTTCGATGCGGCGAAGGAAAATCCGCGGGAGTGACTCACACGGGTCGCGCTTGAGTCTTGTCGGTGTCATCGACGCGCGGACCGCTCGCGATCCGCGCCGGGGCGCACGCCGTTCGGGAACCGTCGCGCTTGCTTGCGGACCAACCAGCTTGCGCAACACCGAAACTCGAGCGTGGGTCGTTCCCTCCAGCGCAATCTGCTCCATCGCCTGTTACATGATCAGGGGCAGCATCGGCAGCGCCGTGGTGTTCATCCGAGACACGTACGCGGTCCGCGGGTGTGCGGACTGAAGGGGTCGCCATCGGTAGTTCGTGCGTGGAGAATCCACGTGAGTGATGCACCGGTTCCGTTATTGGTTCAGTCGTTGGCTTGACGCATGGTCGTCCGCGGGAGGTAGCAAGCACCATGCATACCGTATTGATCATCGAGGACAACTTCATCAACCGCCGCGTGGCGGAAGAGGTGCTTCGCGCGAAGGGCTACAACGTACTCACGACCGACCGCGCCGAAGAGGCGTTGCCGATCATCCAGTCGCAGCGACCCGACGTCGTGCTGATGGACATTCAACTTCCGGGCATGGACGGAATCACCGCGCTCCAGCATTTGCGCACTGATCCCGTCTGGCGCACGACGAAGGTGATCGCCGTGACCGCCGCGACGGCGAAGGGATATCGCGAACGCATGCTCGCGGGCGGGTTCGACGGGTACGTGGCGAAACCGTTTACCGCCGAGCAGCTCTTGGAGGCGATCCGGGCCGTGATGGGGTGAAGCCAGGCACGGCTTGAAGTCGCCCCGCTCGAAGACATCGACTGCCCCGGCGCGGGCGTTCCGAGTACCAACGACCTGCACTCGGTTCGCTATTGCGCTTTCGCTCAGCGCGCCTACACTCGCGGCCCGAGTCAAGCAGGTTACCGAAGAGTACCCAGCGGATTCGAGAGGAGACAAAGCCCGTGTCCAGCCTTGCGGCAGGTCGCGGCGCGGCAGGCGGGTCGGATGGTTACTGAGACGTCCGAATCACCCTGGCGCGCCACTCGCGCGCGCGCCCCGCAGCGCGATGCCAAGCGCGATGCCGTGCTGCGCGCGGCAGCCCGGCTGTTCACCACACGCGGCTTCAAAGGCACCTCGCTCGACGACATCGCGGCGAGCCTCGGCGTTACCAAACCTACGCTGTATCACTACGTTGCGAACAAGGAAGAAATCCTGTTCGCGTGCGTGCAACGCGGCCTCGACGCGCTGCGCGCTGGTATCGACGAGACCACGCGCCGCGGCATCGACGGCCGCGACAAGCTGCGCGCCGTGCTGCAGCAGTACGCGGCGATCGTCACGAGCGATTTCGGGCTGTGCGTAATCCGCGTCGGCGAGGAGCCGCTGGCCGAGCCACGCCGGCGCGAACTGCGTGCGCTCAAAGGCCGCATCGACGCCGAATTCCAGGTGCTGATCGAAGAAGCGATGGCGGGCGGCACCATTGCGGCGGGTGATGCGGCGATGGCCGCCTACTCGGTCGTCGGTGCGCTCGGCGGTATCGGCCGCTGGTACCGGCCCGAGAACTCAGGTGCGCCCAGCCTGCAGACGGCGATCGATCACTGCATCGAGATGTTGATGCGCGGCGTGCTTGCAGCTCCGCGCACGCACGCGTCGACCGCCGCGCCGCGCGGAGAACCGGCGGCCGCCGTGCCGGCGATGCGGCGCGAAGCCCATTTCGACAATCGCGTCGTGCACTGCTTCGTCGAACGGCCGCGCAATCTCGCCGCCATGCTTGTCGCCGCCGCGCAGTCGCGGCCCGATGCCGAGGCGCTCGCCTGCGACGACCTGCGCCTGAGCTGGCGCGAGCTGCATCACGCCGCGAGCAAGTGCGCCGCCGGGCTGGCGCGGCGTGGTGTGATGCCCGGCGACCGGGTCGCGCTGCACCTGGGCAACGGACCCGAGTTCGTGATTGCCGCGCTCGCTTGCGCGTGGCTGGGTGCGGTACTGGTGCCGATCAGCGAACGCGCGCGCGGCCCGGAGCTGGAACATGCGCTCGGCGACTCCGGCGCAGTGGCCGTCGTTTGCGCCGAGGCGCTGGCCACGTTGCTGCCGCCGCCCCCGGCGTTGCCGCAGCTGCGCCTGCGCTTCACGACCGCGGCCGACGCGGCGGAGCCCTTCGAGCCCTGGCGGGCACTGATGCAGGCCGAGCCCTTGGCACAGCCACACGACGCCGCCGAGGAGGCACTGGCCGTGCTGCTCTACACGTCGGGCACCACGGGCCGCCCGAAGGGCGCGATGTTGACCCACCTGAACATCTCGCACTCGGTGCTGCACTACGCGCATGCGATGGATCTCGCCGGTGCGGACCGCAGCCTGGTCGCGGTGCCGTTGAGCCACGCGACCGGTCTCGTCGCCCAGCTGTACACCTTCCTGCATTGCGCCGGCACGCTGGTGCTGATGCGCCAGTTCAAGGCTGCCGAGTTCGTTCGCCTTGCAGCGCGCGAACGCATCACGCACACGATCATGGTTCCGGCGATGTACAACCTGTGCCTGCTGCTGCCCGACCTCGCGGCACACGATCTGAGTGCATGGCGCATCGGCGCCTACGGTGGCGCACCGATGCCGACCGCGACCATCGAAGGCATCGCTGAGCGCCTGCCGGCGCTCACGCTGATGAACGCGTATGGCGCAACAGAGACATGCTCGCCCGCGACGCTGATGCCACGCGGGCAGACCGGCACGCATCGCGACAGTGTCGGGCTTCCGGTGTCGTGCGCTGAGATCGCGGTCGTCGACGAGCAGGGGCGCGAACTGCCGCGCGGCGAAGCGGGCGAAATCTGGATTGCCGGCCCGATGGTCGTTCCCGGCTACTGGCGCAATCCGGAAGCGACGACCAATGAATTCCGCGCGGGCTACTGGCGCTCGGGCGACATCGGCAGCCAGGACGCCGACGGCTACGTGCGCATCCTCGATCGCAAGAAGGACATGATCAACCGCGGCGGCTTCAAGATCTACTGCGCGACGGTCGAGAACGTGCTCGCGGAGCATCCGCGCGTGGTCGAGTCGGCGCTGGTCGGCGTGCCGTGCGCGGTGCTGGGCGAGCGCGTGCATGCGTTCGTCTGCGTGCGTGCGATCGACGATACGACGACGGCTGCCGCGCTGCAGGCCTTCTGCGCAGCGCGCATCGCCGACTATGCGGTGCCCGAGACGTGGACCATCGGCACCGAGCCGCTGCCGCGCAACCTGAACGGCAAGATCATGAAGCGCCTGCTGCGCCAGGGTTTGGCGCCGGCGCTGACTTGAGCTCAAGCGATGCAACCTGCGCTCAAGACGACGCGGCCGGTGCGCATGGTGCGCACGATCGACGACGTCGTGGCGATCGAAGCCCGTCCATACGACGAACGCGTCACCGCGCGCAATCTTTACGACCTGTTCCACGCGACCGCGATGCATGGATCCAACCGCCCCGCACTCACCGTGCTGCGTTCGGAGAACCCCGACGACGTGGGCGTGTCGCTCACGCACCGCGCGCTGCTGGGCGAGATCACGCGCGCGGCGAACCTGTTCCGCGCGTTGGGCATCACGCCTCAGGCGGGCGTCGTCGCATTCCTCGCGCCGACGCTGCCGCAGCTTCCCGCGCTGCTGTTGGGCGCGCAGGTGGCGGGGGTCGCGAGCACGCTGAACTACCTGCTGAGCGTCGATGCGCTTGCCGACCTGCTCGATACGCAACGCGCGACCGTGCTCGTGATCCCGGACCGGACGCTCGACGACACCTGCTGGACCAAGGCCCAATCGCTGCTCGGCCGGGTGGCATCGTTGCGCGAGGTACTGGTGATCGGCGAAGCCGGCCGGTATCGCAGCGTCGACGAGGCATTGCGCAACCACCGCGCCGAAACACTCGACTTCGAACCCGCGCGTGATCGCGCCACCGTGTGCGCGCTCTTCCACACCGGCGGTACCACCGGGCGACCGAAGCTCGTCCAGCTGACCCACGGCAACCAGATCCACGCCGCGTTCGGCTTCGCGCAGGTGTTCGGCTACGACGACGACGATGTCATCGTGAACGGCTTTCCGTTCTTCCACGTCGGCGGAACCATCACGGCCGGGCTGTCGGTGCTCTCGGCCGGCGGTCACGTGGTCGTGCCCTCGCCTTACGCGCTGCGTCCGCCCGCCGTCGTGCAGGGCTACTGGAACATCGTGCAGCGCTTTCGCGCGACCACCGTAAGCGGCGTGCCTACTTCCATAGCCGCAATGACCAACACCTGGCGGCCGGGCACCGACGTCTCGCATGTGCGCATGGCAGTGACCGGTGGCGCCGTACTGCCGAAGGCCGTCGGCAGTCGTTTCGAAACAGTCACCGGCATTCGTTTGTTCGAGACCTATGGCATGACGGAATCGGCGGCGGCCATCGCATTCAACCCCGGGCGCGGTGCGCCACTCGCCGGCAGCGTCGGTTTTCGCGCGCCCTACTCCGAGACACGCATCGTCTCGCTCGACGCCGCGCGACCCGGACCATGCCGTGCGAACGAAACAGGCCTCGTGCAAGTGCGCGGCCCGCAAGTCTTTCCGGGCTATCTCGATCCGGCGCACAACGCCGGCACGCTTGCGCCTGACGGTTGGCTCACGACCGGCGACGTCGGCTACTTCACCGACGACGCGCGCCTGGTGCTGACCGGCCGCGAGAAGGATCTCATCGTGCGCAGCGGCCACAACATCGATCCCGCTGCGATCGAGGATGTCGCCAATCAGTTCGACGGCGTGCAGATCAGCGCGGCGGTCGCGATGCCCGATGAATATGCGGGCGAAGTGCCGGCGCTCTTCGTCGTGGCGCAACCCGGTGCCAGCGTCGATGTCAGTGCCCTTGCGCGCTATCTCGAAGCGAACGTGCACGAGCCCCCGGCCCGGCCACGCAGCGTGCAGATGCTCGATGCGCTGCCGGTGACCGCGGTCGGCAAGATCTTCAAGCCGGCGCTGCGCGACCTGGCGATCCAGGAGAAAGTGCGGCTGGAGCTCGTGCGCATCTGCGGTCGCGGCGCGACGGCACGCGTCGACGTCCGGCTCGATGCGCGCAAGCAGACGCTTGTCGACGTCGCGGTGTCCGGCGCCACTGTGCCCCAGCTCGAAGCGCTGACGGAAGCCCTGCGGCCGCTGCCGCAGAGCTACACGATCGCGAGCGCCGGATAACGAAACATGGACGCGGTCACGCTCGAAGTCGCCGACGGCATCGCCACGTTGACGTTGAACCGTCCCGACAAGCTCAACGCGCTTTCGCGCGAGGTGATGCGTTCGCTCGATGCGCAGCTCGACGTCGTCGCCGGCTCGCGCGGCCTGCGCGTGGTTCTTCTCGCCGGATCGGGGCGCGCGTTCTCCGCGGGCGGCGATCTCGTCGAATTCGACGATGCGCTGCGCACCGACCCCGCGCGCCTGCTCGCCGACTTGCGTTTCAACCAGCAGGTGATCAATCGCATCGAAGCGTTGCCGGTGCCCGTGATCGGTGTCGCCAACGGACTGGCCGTCGCAGGCGGCCTCGAGCTGCTGCTGTGCTGCGACCTCATCCTGGCCGCGCAAGGCGCCCGCATGGGCGACGGCCATGCGCGCTACGGCGTCGTGCCCGCCGGCGGTGCCACCGTCCGATTGCGCGAGCGCATCTCGCCCTCACGCGCGGCGCAGCTTTTCTACACCGCCGGCCTCGTCGATGCTGAAACGCTGCAGGCCTGGGGCCTCGTCAACGAAGTCGTACCCGCCGATCGGCTGATGGATCGCGCACACACGCTCGCGCGTGAGATCGCACGCAGCAGCCCGGAGAGCGTCCGCCATATCAAGGCATTGACCGGGCCTTCGCTTGAACGCAATCGGCGCTTCGATGCGGAGCTCCAACACTTCGCCGAGCACATTCGCGGCAATGACATCGCGCGCGGCCTTGCGGCCTTCCGCGCGAAGCAGCCACCGCCGTACTGAGAACGCAGCGATGAAGCGGATCCGCATCACCCAGCAGACCATCGTCTTCGCGATCTTCGTCGTGATGGCGCTCGGCTTCGCGCTGTTCCTGCCCGGCTTCGCGTCGGTGGAGAACCTGCTGACGCTGGTGCAGAACGTTGCCATCCTCGGCATCCTCGGGCTCGGCATGGCGGTCGTGGTGATCGGGCGCGGCATCGACATCTCGATGATCGCCGCGCTCGCGGTGCCCTCGGGGCTGCTGCTGCAAATGGTGGCCAACGGCATGCCGCTCGGCGCCGCGGTGCCGTTGGCGGTCGGGCTGGCGCTGCTGTTCGGCCTCGTCAACGGCTGGCTCATCGCGTATGCCGAGGTGCCGTCGTTGTTCACGACGCTGGCGTCGGGCCTGTTCCTCGCCGGGCTCGGCCAGGTGCTCTTCACGCTCGAGGTCGTGCAATGGCCGGTCCAGCTCGATCCGCTCGCGTGGTTCGGCCGCGGCACGCTGGCCGGGCTGCCGATGCCGGTGGTGATGTTCGGGCTGGCCGCCGCCGCGGTGGCGCTGTTCCTGCGCCGGCTGCGCGCCGGTGCCTTCATCTACGCCATCGGCGACAACCCGTTCGCGGCGCGCGCCACCGGGCTGCCGACACGGCCGATCGTGGTGCTCGAGTACGTGCTCGCGGCGCTGATCGGCGTGTTCGCCGGGATCGTGATGGCCGCCTCGGTCAACAGCATGCCGACGCGCATCTACAACTCGACGCTGATCTATGACGTCGTGCTCGTGATCGTGCTCGGCGGCATCGGGCTGTCCGGCGGACGCGGCGGCGTGCTCAACGTCGTGGTCGGCACGCTGCTGATCGGCACGATGCTGAACGGCATGACGATCATGGACGTCTCGTATTCGGTGCAGAACATCGTCAAGGGCGTGGTGCTCCTGATCGCGATCCTGATCGATTCGATCCTCAACCCGCGCAACGAGGAGACCGCCCAGCAGGGCGACATCTGAGCGGCGCAAGACCCACGAAGAAGGAGACTGGAGATGACACAACTTCGCACGCTGGCCGCCGCGCTGCTGACCGCCGGCCTGTCGCTGGCCGCCGCGAACGCGGCCTTCGCGCAGGGCAAGGGCCTGGATGAACCGTTCCGCGACGGCTACAAGAAGGCGCTCGCGGGCAAGACCGTGGGTTTCATCCCGGTCGCGATGGGTTTCGACCTCGCGGAGGGCTGGTACGCCGGGCTGAAGTCGCAGCTCGAGCCGTCGGGCATGAAGGTGGTCGTGCGCGATCCGAACTGGAACACCAATGCCGGCGCGCAGGCCTTCACCACGCTGATCGCCGAGAAGCCGGCGGTGATCATCATCCACAACCCCGACGTGCAGACCTACGCCAAGCTGATCAAGAAGGCCGAGGACGAAGGCATCTACGTCGTGCAGATCAACATGCGTTCGGCGCAACCCTCGACCGCCTTCGTCGGCGCCGACTGGGTCGACATCGGCGAGCGCGACACGCAGGCGGTGGTCGACTCCTGCAAAGGCAAGAGCAACAAGATCGCGATCGTGCAGGGCGCGCCGACCGCGGCCGCCAGTGCGTACACGCTCAAGGGCGTGGAGAACGTGCTCGCCAAGAATCCGCAAGTGAAGGTCGTCAGCAACCAGGCGGCCGACTGGGACGCCGCCAAGGCGAAGGCGCTGACGCAGACCGTGCTCAAGCAGCATCCCGACCTGTGCGGCATCGTCGGCTTCTGGGACGGCATGGACATCGGCACCGCGGCAGCGGTCAAGGAGGCCGGGCTGACCGGCAAGGTTTACCTCGCGACATCGGGTGGCGGCGAGCAGAAAGGCGCCTGCGACCAGGTCAAGTCGGGTGCGTTCGACCTCGACATCAGCTACGACGTGCCGACGCAGGCCAGCAACATGGCGGCGATGATCAAGTGGCTGGTGCAGGACGGCGTCAAGCCCGGTGCCGCGAAGCAGAACATCTATACGACGTTGATCCCGATCACCAAGGCAAACGCGTCGAATGAAGGCGCGTGCTGGAAGCTCGCAGCGAAGTAAACACGGCGAAGCAGCGCACGGTGAACCACACCGCCGACCCCGCGCTCGACGGCGCGGCGCCCGCAGCGACGCCGCGCGTGCCGTTGGGCGAGACGCTTACGCGCCTGCGCTACCGCTGGTGGCCCGACCACTGGCTGGGCGAGATCCTGTCCAAGCGCTGGACCGAGACCGCGATTCCGGTGCTGCTGCTGGTGATCGTGCTGTTCGCGTCGGGCCGGCTGATCGGCAACTTCTGGACTCCCGAGGCTCTGGGCG
>Ga0335076_10004108_pt1 | contig 14684 bp, 11 predicted proteins | sample Lox_Sample_25_FD_206717 | JGI IMG/M metagenome (GOLD analysis project Ga0335076, IMG submission 206717) | Soil microbial communities from Loxahatchee National Wildlife Refuge, Florida, United States - Lox_Sample_2.5 | ecosystem: Environmental > Terrestrial > Soil > Wetlands | place: USA... | reverse complement strand
CAGGTCATTGCGCTCGTGGGGTCGACGGGAGAGGCCACCGGCCCTCACGTGCATTACGAGGTCATCGTCTACGGAAAGCCGGTGGATCCCATGCGATACATCCAGCCCGCGGACGCCATCGCGGACTGAGTCGCCCCCCGCATCACGTCGCGAGAGCCGGCGTGGGCTCCCGCGCCGCCTCCCCAGGCTGCCGGCTCCGGAGCCACAGCACCGCCCCGCCCGCGAGCACCATGCCGGTGCAGAGCAGCTGTCCCATGCTGAACGGACCCAGCACGGTGCCAAGCTGCGAGTCAGGTTGACGGGTGAACTCGAGCAGAAAACGGAACACCCCGTATCCGCAGAGGAACATCCCCGCGACCAGCCCCGGTCGATACCACCCGCCGCGCTCGGCGCGCCGCTCGAACCAGCGAAGCAGGAGAAACAGCAGCACGCCCTCGACCACCGCTTCGTAGAGCTGCGATGGGTGCCGGGGCAGATGAGCCGGATCGGCCGGGAAGATCATGGCCCACGGGACACTCGTCGGGCGCCCATAGAGCTCCCCATTGATGAAATTGCCGAGGCGGCCGAAAAAGAGCCCGGGGGTGCCGGCGATGGCCAGCGTGTCCGCGAGCCGCCAGAACGGGATGCGGTGCCGCCGGGCGAAGCTGATCGTCGCAACGGCGATGCCGATCAATGCCCCGTGAAACGAGAGCCCGCCATGCCAGATCGCGAAGAACGCCAGCGGGTCTCCCAGAAAATGACCGGGCTCGTACACGACGGCGTAGATCACGCGGGCGCCTGCCAGCATGCCCACCACGAGGTAGCCGATCAGCGAGTCCAAGTCACTCCGCGTCAGCGCCAGGCGGCCCTGAGCGATCCGGGACCGAATGATCCGGAACGCCACCACGTACCCGACCAGGTACATGAGGCCATACCACCGGATGGCGAAAGGCCCGATGCGGAAGATCTCCGGGGGAATCCGCGGGTACGGCAGCATCACATGGTGCGCCGATCAGCTTCAGACCTGCGCCCGAATCGCGTCCAGAGCAAGGCCGCGCCGAGATACCCGACGAGGGCGCCGGCAATGACGTCGCTCAGAAAGTGCGCCTGGGCCAGCACCCGGGTAACCGCACAAGCGCTGGCGAGCGCGTACCAGAGCGCCGTGCCCCAGGGCAGGAGTCGACTGAGCATGGCGGCGGCCGCGAAGGCGACCACCGCGTGACTGCTGGGGAGCCCGAGGTCCTTGGTCGCGAACGGCCGGTCCGACCAGGGGCGGAAAACGTGGAGGCCGTCGGTGAGATTCGGACGGAGCCGGCGCACGAGCATCTTCGCCACTTCGGCCGCCAGCCCGGCCACTACGGGCGCGGCGAGAAGCAGGCCGCCCCGGCGAAGCGCTCCGCGCGATCCGGGGCCGCGCAGAGACCGGTCGTGCGCCACGAGGGCGGCGGCGACGATCACCCACGTCCACAGGTAGCCGATCAACCGCAGCAGTCGGCCCCAGTCGTGGTCGTAGATGCGTGGGGAGGCGGCGTGGGAGAAGACCCAGCGATCGCAGAGATTCGCGAGTACGAAGCAGCCGACGGCGACGATCACCGGGCGGACATCGAAGCCCAGGCGGCGCCACCTCGCGGGGGACTTCACGGCAGCGGCACCGTCAGCGGATGCGTATCACCGCCAACCGGGGAACGGCCGCCGGGGCAATCGTGTGAGCACCGTCGGCGCTGGCGAACACCGTAAACGCGGCTCCCTGCGGCGCCTGGACGATCCGCGAATAGGCGCCTGACCCGGCCCGCAGCCAGCCGCTGACGGACACCGCGTTGCCCGCCGCAACCACGGGTACCAGCGGAAACGGGATGTCGAAATGCGGAGGGCCGTACGTCGCGTAGAGCTCCTGGAACGTCGCGCGGAACTGCCAGGAGGAGTAGTGGAGCTCCGGAGGCGCCGAGAAGCCCGGGAGGTCCGACACCCAGTTGGCCAACGCCCAGCGGGAGACCAGGGTCGGAAAGGGCTGCCCGGTCTGTGCGGTGACGTTCGCCGCTCCCACCGCTCCCGTCTGTACCAATCCCCCGGCCAACTGTCCGCCGTACTGATCCATCAGGTATCGCACGAAGAGCCAGCACGCTCCCACTTCCGCGAGGTTGCCGTCATCATCCGGAATCAGGAGGAAGGCCGAATCGGGCGCACTCAGATAATGATACGCGTCGTAGAGATCCGACTTGTCCACGAAGGCGTGAAAGGTCACGGAATCTCCGGGCAGGTAGCTGCGTCCCGCCAGCTCCTCGGCGTACTTGGACAGCCCCTCGTTCAACCATCCTTCCTCCGCCGCCCCGTGGCGCACCAGGACGTGCTGGACGTAGCTGATCATGTGCTGGAGCTCGTGCACGAAGGTCCCCGGCAGGAGTCCCTTCACGTCCGCGGCACTGTGCGGGCAGCTGAGCGTTCCCCCCGGATCCGGCACGAGCGCGTACACCACCTCCCCGTCGTTATAGGCCGCGCGGTACGTGGGATCGAGGTCGGCGCCGAAGAAGTAGCCGGCGATGAACCCCTGCGTGGTGCAGCTGGAGCTCGAGACCAGCGCATTGACGGCGCCGGTCATCAGGACGATGACCACACCGTTGGAGTCGAGATCGCTCACGCCTCCGAACGTAGCGGTGTCGAGCGGATACAGCCGGGTGTCGAACGTCTGCTGGAGGGTATCGAGATCGGCCGAGTCGAGACCTCCGGCGGGGGCGAGCGTGTCGACGTAGATGGCGACGTGCGTGCCCACGGCCCGGGCCCGTGCCGGCACGGTCTTGAGGGTGGCACAGGTCGGCGTGGCGCACACCAGGAAAGAACGGACGCTGCCGAGCGCCGGCGGCGCACCCGCCGCCGTGCCGGGAGCGGAGGGGGCCGCCGCCGGTGAGGCGGTCAGGCGTCTTCGGGCGGCGACCCCGAAGTCCCGGGTCCCCTCGGCCCGCCGCAGGTATCCATCGAAGGCGGCCGCGGCCGATCGGGGGACGGCTCTGACACCGCCTCCCGGTGCCGGGGGGGCAGCCGCCGGAGTCACCGCGCCGAGCTCGAACGGCGCGGAATCGAGCGGGACACCGGACGCGGAGAGGGCGACGAGCAGGTATTCGGTCGACTCCGCGGACGTGTTGGCCGGAAAGCTCAGACAGCCGTCGGAGACAGTGGCGTCCAGCGATGCATATTCGCCGACGAGGAGCGTCACGGGCGTACTGGCCGCGCAGGAACGACCTGGGCCCGTCGCCCGATCACCGCCGCAGGCGACGAGAAGCAGCAATCCTCCGAGCGCGAGGGCGCGCCGGTGCGGCCGGGATGACTCGTCAGCGTGACCGTGACCCATGGTCAACATAGTACCGGTTCCCCGGGAGATCGGACAAGAGCCCGAGAGGACGACCGATCTACCATCGGGCGCTGAGCGACACCCGGATCGCGCGCGGCTCCGCCGGGTGCGTGTGCACGTCCGCGACGCCGGCGCCCGGCTCGCCGGGCAGCCGGGAGACGTAGAAATAGTCGATGTCGCTGGCGGCGGCGCCCAGCACATTGAAGACAGCGAGGCCGAGACTCCAGCGCTCGTTGAGGTCGTATCCCAGGTCCGCGTAGACCAATGAAGTCGCCTTCGATCTGACGCTGTCGTCCTGGGTCAAGGGCCGAGGTCCGAAGAACCGGAGTCGCAGTCCTCCGCGCAGACCGCGGAGGGCGCCTTCCAGATCGTGCACCGCAATGCCGCCGTCGAAGGTTGCCACGAGCGCCTCCGGCACGTAGTCGCCTTGGGCCTCGTGATCGGTGAAGCGCGCGTGCGACCACGCGTAGTCGGCGTCCACCGTGAGCCAGCGGGTGGGCGTGTAGTAGTTGGCCCACTCGACCCCGTACCGGCGCGTCGGGCCGCTGGGCGTGTTGCCGCCGGCGTCGCCGTCCCACACGAGCTCGGACGCCAGATCGAGCTGCCACAGGGCCACCGAGGTTTGGAGCCCCGGCAGGGCCGCGGTCCGGACGCCCACTTCGGCCCCCTTGCTCCGGACCAGCGGCGTCGCGGGATCCACCGCGGCGACGACGCCCCGCGCGTCGTTGCTGTGGAACCCGGTGCCGGCATCCACATAGAACTCGGTGTTCGCCCAGGGTCCCAGCACCAAAGTACCCTTGGGGCTCGCGAGGCCGCCCTGCGCCGATCCGGAGCTGCCCCCGGCGGTGTTGCGCACGTCGAGCCAGGCCACGTCGGCCCGCAGGCCGATGATCGTTCGGAGCCAGCTGGTCCAATCCGTTTGGTTCTCCACGTAGGGAGCAGCCGTCGCCTCGTGGATGCTGTTGACGGTGACCGGGTTCAGCCGGATGCGCGCCTGCGTGTGGTACAGTCCGTTCTGAATGGCGTCGCCGCGCATCTGCACGCCGATCGTGGTAAGTGAGGGGGCGCCGGCCAGGGTGCCGATCCAGGTGTGTGTGGCCGTTCCCCCACCCACCCAGCGACCGTCCTGCTGCTCGATCTGGTCCCCGTGCACCGGGTCGTCGAGGAAGTAGGTGAAGTCGGAATAGAGGTCGAGGTCGTACCGCAGGGCGTACAGGAGCACTCGCGAGGTGGACTGGGCATCGCGGCGATGCCAGTCAGCGGTCACGGCATAGCGGTCCGTGGTGCCGGCGTCGGTGGAGTCGATGGTCCCCCAGCGGTCGATCAGGCCACTCGCGATCGCCCGGTCGGGCACCTGATCGGTCGCGTGCCACTGATTGTGATAGCCCATCGCAGTGACCGTGAAGCCGCGCGTCGCGTCGCCCGCCGCATACCGCAGCATCCCGTCGAGTTTCCGCTCGTCGTCCCCGAGCACCCAGGGACCGTCGTTGTGCTCGAGCTCGGCCGCATAGACCAGATTCGCGCCGCCGATGCCGGCGTTGTTCGCGACCAGGGCTCTCCCGTAGCCGAATTGGCCACCGTCCACCGCCGCCACGCCCCGGGGCAACCGGTCGTAGTACCGCAGATTGAAGGCGCCCGCGGATCCGAAGTCGCCGACGTCCGCGTAGTAGGGGCCCTTCTTGAAGTCGACGCCCTCGATCAGCTCGGGGATCACGAAGTTCAGGTCGGCGTACCCCTGCCCGTGGGCGTGGCTCGGCAGGTTGACCGGCACGCCGTCCACGCTGACCGCCAGGTCGGTGCCGTGATCGAGGTTGAATCCGCGAAGGAAGTACTGGTTGGCCTTGCCGCTCCCGCTGTGCTGGGTCACAATGACGCCGGGGATGTTCTCCACGATCTCTCCGGGGCGCAGGAGCGGCCGCAAGGCAAGATCGGCGGCGCCGACCACGCCCTGGTTGGCCGAGGCGGCGAGGCCGACGAGATCGGTGACCCGTCCCCGGACTTTGACGGTATCGAGGAGAACGGGGGGCTTCTTCGCTACGCCGGTATCGGAGGCGGGCTGCTGTGCGCCCGCAGCGCGGGTCGCGGCGAGCGCGAGGAGCACGAGGAGACCCCAGTTCGACACCGCCTGCGGCACGGGATGCGCTCCGGTATGATGTTGTTGTAAGGTCATCATACTCTACTTCATGGGGCGCGCACACGCCACCACGGGAGAAACCATGCAGCGGATCACCATCACGCTTGACGACGAGTTGGCGGCGGAGATCGACCACCTGGTCGCGACACGGGGGTATCAGAACCGGTCGGAGGCGGTCCGCGATCTCGCCCGGAGCGGGCTCCGCCAAGCGACCGAAGAGGCGGGCGTGTCGGGCGATTGCGTCGCCGCGCTGGTGTACGTGTACGAACACGAATCCCGGGAGCTGGCCAAGCGCCTGACCCGGATCTTCCATCGACACCACGACCTATCGGTGTCGGCGCTCCACGTACACCTGGACCACGATACGTGCCTGGAAGTCAGCGTCCTTCGGGGGGATGCCCGCGACGTGCGGCACCTGGGGGAGCACGTCATCGCCGAGCGGGGAGTGCGCTACGGCCGGTTAGTCCTGACGCCGGCGGCGATAAAGAGTGAAACCCACGGGCACGGCGACAAAGCGCGCCGCCACACCCACACCCACATTCGGAGGGGAGGGTGACCGAGGCGGCCCCCGCTTGCCTGCCGGCACAGGAGGTCGGCAGGCGTCCACTACACAACCGGCCGCGGGGAGCGACGGTCAATCCCTGACCTCTGGTCGCAAAACGGCTGGTTCACGAACGAATTCTGGGCAGGCGGTCTCCCGAGATCACGCGCGAGTCGCGAGAGGCTCGCAACGATACTCACACGGCAAGCCGCTGCCGCCCTTCGAACAGACGCGCGGTGACCGCCCCGAAGATGAAGCCGCCGACGTGCGCGGCATAGGCCACGCCACCGGTCGAAACGTCTGAGAGCCGACCGAGGTTGACGAACTGGATGAGGAACCAGACCCCGATCAGCAGGGCCGCCGGAACATACGTCACCCGCAGAAAGACGAAGATCACCAGCAGTGAGCGAATCCGGTCCCGCGGATAGGTCACCAGGAACGCCCCCATCACGGCCGCAATCGCGCCGCTGGCGCCGAGGGTCGGAATGGTGGAGGACGGATCCGCCGCGATCTGCGCCGCGGCGGCCGCGAGGCCGCCGAGCACGTAGAACGCCAGGTAGCGTTGCGGCGTCATGAGATCTTCGACTTCGGGGCCGAAGGCCCACAGGAAGACCATGTTGCCGAGGATGTGCGACCAGCTCTCGTGCAGGAACATCGCCGTCAGGACGGTGATCCAGCGATGGCCGGCGACGACGTCGGCGGGCACCATCGACCATTTGCCGACGAACGCGTCTCCGCCGGCCAGTTCGAGCGCGAAGACGAGGCAGTTGAGCAGGATCAGCGACGCCGTCAGGACCGGAAAGCGCCCCGGCCGCCGCGATGCGTCACTGAGGGGGATCACCCCCACGGGTCGGTCCCCGAGCCTTGTTGGTGGTTCCGGCCGCCTAGACGCCCGCCATCGAGCGCAGCCGGAACGCTCCGGCGAGCAGCGTGATGCCGGCGACGATGCCGAAGCCCGCCATGAGTCCCATGATCGCGGCCAGCGTGGCGGGCGGGGAGAGGAGCGCGAACGCCGACGCCAGGATACTCAATACGCCGAACGCCGCGGGCCAACCCCAGGATAGCCCGAGCTTCTTCTGCAGGAGCGCGGCATACGTGCCGAGGATACCCGTGATCATGAGCCACCAGGCCACCAGCAGGACGGCGAACGTCAGCGCCAGCACCGGATAGTAGATGAGGGAAGCGATGCCGAACCCTAGCCCCACGAGGCCGGAGACCAGAAGGACCCACCAGTGCTTCATGACCGACGCCAGCTCGATGGCGTAGACGATGTCCACGATCCCGGTGAACAGAGACCACCAGGCAATCACGAGGGCGAAGGCGGCGACGGAGTCGAGGGGCCGCACGAAGATGAATATCCCCACCGCGAGGGCCAGCAGGCCGCGCAGGGCCAGTGCCCACCACGCGCGATGGATCAGCCGCTTCAGGTCATCGAGAACGGGGACGGCCATGTTGCCTCCAGGAGACTCGGGGGGGGCGGCGAACGGAGCGAACGTATGCCCCCCACCGCCTGGTTGCAATCCACCTCAGTGTAACGTTCGTAGGTAGGCTTGTTCGCTCTGCACCTTGGCGTCCCGCAACGTCGTACGAGTCCGGTCACTCAGCTTGGCCACGACTTTGCCGCGAACGTTGATCAGCCCACCGCTCGGCAGGTTGTCGAAGTGGAGTCGGTGGAGAAGCAGCACGTAGACGCCCCCGGACTGCCCCGCCGAGTCGGCGGGCTGATCCACCACCGCGGTGAGGTCGAGCGCCCCATCGAGGTAGTGATCGGCGTACAGAAGCTTCGACGCGATCAGCGTAGATCCCGGAAGCTCCGGCGGCGCGTACACCACCTCGTGGGTGATCGTCAGGGTGGGCTTGAGGCCGGGCAGGTCGTCCTCGGACCAATAGAACACGTCGCGAGCTCCGACCGGACGGTGCCCTGGGTAGTTCTCGAGGTACCGTTCGAGCGAGGGCGCATACTGGTACATGTAGGGGGAGCGCGAGAGCATCCCCGCGAACACCTGCGCCGCCGCGGCGCTCGGCCGTTGGTCGTCGTAGGCGATCAGCGCCGAATCGCCGCGCGCGCGGTACGCGGAGACGTAGTCGACCAGGCGAGCGCGGAAGTAGGCGCTGGCGATGGAATCGCCGGACGGCGAGGCGGGGTCGACGTGGGCGTGAAGGTACCGCATGGCGGCAACCGGCAACTTCACGTTGCACGAGCCCACCCGGCATCCGGTCAGATCCCGGACATCGTCATGGGGCAGCGAGAACGCCGCGACGTCCGACTCGACCGCGGGGTCCGAGAACAGGCCGGACCGCAGGCGCGAGGGCGCCGCCAGTGCCGACGGGAAGTCGGTGGCTCGGTCGACATAAAACGAGCGCGGCACGGCGATGCGGACGATTCCGAAGACGGCGATCTCGCGGTGGTCGGCGGGTGCGAGCACCTTCACAACCGCCACGCCACTATCCGCGGCGTCTACCTCGTCCCGGTTCAAGGCTATGGTCTGCCCGAGAAATTGACTGAGCGACGGTGGCATGCCCTGCGCCGGGCTCTGCCCCGGCAGGCTTGCCGATAGAAGCGCACCCCACGCCACGACGGTGCGGATCGGTGCGTACCCAGCGCCAGCCGCCGGGGTCACGGGCCGAAGCGCAGGCTGGCGGTGGCCTCCCGGACTTCCAGCAGGAACGCGACCAGTCCGCCGATGAATGCCGCCAGTGCCGCGATGAACAGAATGACGATCAGCGCGGACAGGTCTCTGCCGAGCGCGCCGCGGACGAACAGGGCGACAATGACGAGACAGATGAGAAGCGCACAGATTGTCGAAAGGGTGATCGCGCGACTGACGAGCCGGGCGCGGCCCGAAAGGACTCGCAACTCCGCGCGCACCGCCGACCGCGCCGCCTCGGCCCCGGTCGGCAAGCTCTCCTCCAACGCCCGGGCGCGGTCGATGACTCGCCCAAGGCGGTTGGTGAGCACCGTGATGAAGACCCCCACACCGGACAGGAGAAAGACCGGCGCGACGGCCAGTTGAATGCTGTGGGCGACATCGCTGATCCCGGAAGGGCTCTGCAGGGCCACCGCGACCGCCGTCAGGAGAAGAGGGAAAATGTTGCGCACCGCCTGCGCCGGGGGAAGGGGACGCTATGTGGTTGGTTGATCGAGGATTTGGCGAACCTTGGTCACGAGGGCTGCGTTGGTGAACGGCTTCGCCAGAAACGCCACCTCGGCTTGCAGAACGCCGTGGCGGATTATGGCGTCCCGGGTGTACCCGCTCAAGTACATCACTTTGAGCCCCGGCCGAAGAGAGGTAAGCCGTTCGACCAGCTCCCGTCCCCCCATCTCCGGCATGATCACATCGGTGATGAGCATGTCGATCGAGCCCGCGTACTGCCCGGCAAGCTGGATCGCTTCGCCCCCCTGGCCGGCCTCGAGCACCGTATACCCCGCTTGCCGCAGGACCCGGCGTACGACCGACCGCACCGCGTCTTCATCCTCGACAAGGAGAATCGTCTCACTGCCCCGGGCCACGGCGTGGACGGCCGGCTCTTCCGTCGACACCGGAATTTCCGCCGCCGGGAACAGGATCTTGAAGGTGGTGCCGCGGCCTGGCTCGCTGCAGACGGAGATGAACCCGCCGCTCTGCTTGACGATCCCGTAGACCGTTGCCAATCCGAGCCCGGTGCCCTTCGCCGGTCCCTTGGTCGTGAAGAACGGCTCGAAAATGCGTGCCTGAACGTCCGGAGCCATCCCGACACCCGTATCGTCGACCGCGAGCAGTACATAGCGACCCGGCGTGGCCCCACACACCATCGCGGCGGAGCGGGCGTCGAGCGTCACATTCCGTGTTTCAATGGTCAGCTTGCCACCCTGTGGCATGGCGTCCCGGGCGTTGACGGCCAGATTCATGATCACCTGGCCGAGCTGTCCGGGGTCTACCTTTACCGGTGCCAGCGCCAGGTCGAGCACCGCCATCAGCTGCACGTCTTCGCCGATGAGTCGTCGCAACATTTTTTCGTGCTCGCGCACCACGTCGTTCACGTCCAGAACCTTCGGCTCCAGAACGGTCTGGCGGGAGAACGCGAGCAATTGGCGGGTGAGCCCCGCCGCCTGCCGAGCGGCCTGTTGGATCTCCGCAATCAGCTCCTGCCAGGACTCGTTGGCTGGCAGGTCGGACTGAAGCAGGTCGCTGTTTCCGGAGATGACGGTCAACAGGTTGTTGAAGTCGTGAGCCACGCCCCCCGCCAGTTGGCCGACAGCCTCCATCTTTTGCGACTGGCGGAGCTGCTCTTCCAGACGCTTGCGCGCCGTGATGTCGAGGTGACATCCCAGCATGTGCGTTTGCGCGCCGCTCTCGTCCCGGAGCGCGACCCCCCGCGTATAGATCCAGCGGTACGAGCCATTCTTGTGGCGCATGCGGAATTCGACCGCGTATTCGGGCTGCCGCCCGTCCAAGTAGGCACGCAGCTCTTCCAGAACACGCTCCCGATCCTGGGGGTGGAGTCGGCTCTCCCATTCTTCATACCGACTGGCGATGTCGGCCGGCTCGTAGCCGAGCTGACGCTTCCATTCGGGCGAGAAGTCCGTCTCGTTGGTGCGAAGATCCCAGTCCCACGGACCGAGGCCTGTCGCCTGCAAGGCGACATGCAACCGCTCACGGCTCTCACACAGCGCGCGTTCGGCGGCTTTGTGGTCGGTGATATCGTGATAGGTCACCACCACCGCGCCGATCGCCGGGTCCGCCAGCCGGTTCACGGCCGCCAGGTCCAAATCCCGCCACGAGCCGTTCTTGTGGCGCAGGCGCAAGGTGGCCTTCGCGGAGTGCCCGGCCGTGCGGTAAACCGCCTGAAGCAACCGCTCTGCGACGGGCAGGTCATCCGGGTGCACCAGCTCAAGTGCAGATCGGCCGGTGCGCTCGCCGGGAACATAGCCGAGGGTGGGAAGCACAGACTGGGTACTGTAGGCGATCCGTCCGGCGGCGTTGAGCAGAGTGATCACGTCGCTCGAATGCTCGACGAGTTTCCGAAAGCGCTCCTCGCTCCGGTGGGTAACATCCTCCGTCCGCCAGCGCTCGGCAGCGCGCTGGATATCCGACGTCACAACTGGTTCAGTGTCCAACACGGTTCAATCCCCCGTTTACCTTGTTGGTCACAAGGTCGGGGGGGTGCGACCACTTCTTCGTGGCGTCCTGCGCCTCAGCTGTGGCAACCAGCGCCGAGAGGGGGTCAGGAGTCGCGCGCTGCGCCGCTATTCTGGCATCCCGTGCCGGTCGGGTGCGGCGGCTGCGGTGCGGTACTGATGCGGAGTCTTCCCGGTCCACCGCTTGAAGGAGCGGTAAAAGGTGCTGGGCTCCTTATATCCGAGGACGAACGCGATCTCCTCAATGGACGTCCCTCGGACCCGGACCGCCGCCATCGCCATGGTCTTCCGGATATTATCGATCTCCGTTTGGAGATTCGTTCCCTCCTGGGCGAGGCGTCGCTGCAGAGTTCGCCGAGGCAGGTGGAGGGCCGAGGCGATGCGGGGGACGCTGGGCCGGCCCTCGCTCAGGAGAGCCCAGATCGCCGAGCGAGTCTGCTCCCGGAGCGACGTGCCCTCCACCAGTGTGCGCAATACATGCTCCGCGTCCTCGTCGAGGTACCCCGCCAAGGTTTCATCTCCGCGGGCGATCGGCAGTGCCAGATCTCGCTGCCGGAGCACGATCTTCGATGCCGGCCGGCTGAACCGAAGGGGACATCGAAAGAAGCGCCGGTGTTCCTCCGTGCTCGCAGGCTGGTCGTAAGAAAAGGCGACTTCGCAGGGTGCGAGGTCCACTCCGGTGATCTCGCGACACATACCGACTATGGTGGCGAGCTCTGCATCGACGGCGGCCGGGAGCCCGGCACCAAGCGCGCGGTGCGATACCGCGATGGCCACGAGCTGCCGGTCAATGGTCTCGAGGTCTGTCCTCATGACATCGATGATGATGCGGCTGTATCGCGCCAATCGGTGCAGAGCGGCTCCAAGCGTGGCGCTGAAGTACATCGCGTATCCAAGCAAGCCCGCATCTCGAACCCGGAATGAGGCGCCCTCGCGGATGCCATACCCGGGGTCGGCGGTGGCCTTCACAATCAGCTGCCGCAGGGCTACCTGGGCCGACAAGGGTATGCGGGCATCCGGGTGCGTCAGGTCCAGGCCCCCGAGCCCGGCAGCCTCAAGGAGCGTCTCCCGCTTCACCCCCTCCTGTTCGGCGTGCGCTACCATGTGGGTAATGACACGCGCCAGTACCGTTTCCGTGCTGCGGCGGGGGGGCGGAACAGATCGCGGAGTGGGCATTGTCCATCGCCCGAGAGGGGAACCTCCAATGTGGAGGCCGGCCGTGGGAACGCAACGGCTATCGGCCCGACGACCCGATACGTCTGCTGGTTGGAGTACAGGTGGTCCCTCTTCCCCGCCTTCCTCAGGTCACCACATCCAATCGGACCGTCATCGCGCGCGGCCGCCCCATTGACGGCCCGCTGGTGAAGGCCCCCTTCAGCACGTAGTTGAGGTTGAAGAGATTCTCGACGAAGAACTGGGACCGGACCGCCCGACCAAGGACCCGAATGGTCGTTCCCGCGCTGATGTTGACGATGAAGCTGGGGGGGACCTTCACCGCGGCGTTGAAGTCGAAGAGCCCGAGCCCCGTCGTACCCGCCGACGGATTGCCATTCGTGAGCCCGGAGCCGAAGATGCCCGTCGCGCTGGCGTACCACCGCGGGTGCTCGTCCGAGACGCTTCCCACGATCGACAGTCGCTGGTCGTGGTCCAGATCGTACCAGCCGCTGGGATACACCGAAGGCGAGAAGCCGCCGGTAATCGGCCCGTGCGCATAGGCATGGGAGAGGGCCACGTTCAGGTAGCCGCCGAGCGATCCCGCGGGGCGTACCTCCACCACGGACTCGATGCCGGTAATACGGATTCGGGCGACGTTCACTGTTGCGGTGAGTGCCGTGCCTGGAAGGGTGTTGTCGTCCACCGCCGGCGTGCTCCACTTGTGATAGGCATCCACCTTGAGGCTGGTCCCCGCCGCCACGAAGCGGTGCACCAGGCCAGCCTCGATGAAGTGGTCCCGCTCGGGATAGGTCGGAAGCCCTCCCTGCCCCCCCTGACCCGCGGCCGCCAAGACGTGAAAGTCCTCCACCGGGCTGGGCACGAACAGCCGGCCATAGTACATCCACAAGGTCGTCTGGGGGCCTGGGAAGAGACTCACCTTGAGCCGGGGGCTCAGCTGCGTGGCCGTGCCGGCGAGCGGAGCCGCGTGCAGATCGTAGCGGAGGCCGGGCCGAATCTCCCACAACGGCGACGGCTGGATCACCCCTTCGACGTAGACTCCCAGATCCCCGCCGTGCACGGGAGCGTCGACCGCCGGCCCCCCGTGGCCTGCGGAATCCACGGTCGCAAAGCGTTCGTGGCCGTCGACGATGGAACCGTCGACTCCGGTCTTGATCTGCAGCGCGCCCATCGCGGGGAAGAGCCAATCGGCCTTGGCACCCGTGGTGCTGCTGCGTCGGTCTTCGCTGACACTGTACCGCACCGTGTCCGGATAGAATACGAATTGCGGCGTGTCCTCGGCGCCCGGCGTGTACACCAGCCCGCTGGAGCGACGGTACAAGGCCAGGAAGAATTGGCCGTCGGCGAGGCGGTCACCCAGTGCCCGGTGCCACGCCAGGCTCGCGTAGGCGCCGCGCTCGACCTGGTGGTCGTCGCTGATGAGACCCCCGGAGGAGTCGAAGGGGACCTCGAATTGTGTGTGCGAGAGGTTTACATCGAAAGTCAGGAAGTCGCGCGGTCCGGCGACGTACTGCAGCTTGCCGAAGCCGAAGAGATCCTGGCCGGCATTGTGGAAGTTCAGGGGTTCCCCGGTTCCCGGGGCCTGCATGACTGGGTCATGCCACATGTCGGTGACCCGTCGCGTCGCCGACACCACGAACCCGAGGCGACCCGCGTTGCCACCCGCGAACAGGGACTGTCCGGCCGCACCGAAGGAGCCGTCGTCGGCGGATCCCTCCACCGCCAGGCTGCCGATCGGGATGCGGGTGTCCACCTTGATGACCGCGGTGTTGCGGTCCCCGTACTCCGCGTCCCACCCACCGGTCTGAAACTCGATGCGGTCCACCACCGCCGGCGCGAAGAGCTCGCTCAGACCCCCCGAGATCCCCTGGGGGACCGGCACCCCGTCCACGTAGTACGTGAACTCGCCGTGCTGCCCGCGGATGTGGACCTCGCCGGTGGGTGCCCGGGCCGCGCCGGCGAGCGCCTGCTGAACGATCTCCGCCGTCGTCGTCGCGGGGGCGCCGTGATAGGTGCTGGCCTGAAATACCTGGTCCCCGGTATGTCCATCCACCGCGGGTGGCGGCGCGACGGCTCCGACCACGATGCTGTCAAGCATCAGGGCGGCCGGCGCCAGGACCATCTCCACCGTCGTGTCACCGGGTACGAGAGCCACCGACCGCGCCACGGGCCGAAATCCGATCCGCACCACCATGAGCACGTAGGCGCCGGGCTCCATCCCGGCAAGTGCGTACCGACCGAGGGGGTCGGTAGTGGTCGCCGCGACCGGCTGCCCGGCTCGCAGGAGTTGTACGTCCGTGTTTCGGAGGGGTTGCTTCGACGCGCTGTCGGTCACCGTGCCGTGGACACGGACGGTCAGGAGTGGCGGCTGGGAGGAGCGCGCGGAGGCCGGGAC
>Ga0335076_10004106_pt1 | contig 14686 bp, 14 predicted proteins | sample Lox_Sample_25_FD_206717 | JGI IMG/M metagenome (GOLD analysis project Ga0335076, IMG submission 206717) | Soil microbial communities from Loxahatchee National Wildlife Refuge, Florida, United States - Lox_Sample_2.5 | ecosystem: Environmental > Terrestrial > Soil > Wetlands | place: USA... | reverse complement strand
AGCCTTGCCGCCACCGCGCACCTCCGGTACCCGCCGTGAATGATTCCCGCCCATCATCCCGGAAACGGCCCCGCAGCCCGCGGAACCGGCAATCCCGGACCGCTCCGGACACATCCCCGGAGAGCCACCGGCGAGGCCGCTGACCAGCGAGCATAACCATCAGTAACGCCGGATCCGCCCGGAAAGCGCAGACACTCCCAACATGACAGCAATTAGACCGGAAAAAGCGGAAAATCATATCTCTCAAAGGGCACCCCCCATCATGGAGGCCCTCCCCGGACAGGAGATCGTACTGATGATTTACTTTATCAATACAGGTGGGCTGATATGACAGCAATGGTGAGAGCAACAGCAGCGATCAACGGCATCGTCAGCGATCGGCGACATCGCATAAGATCCGCCTAGCTAGGAAATTTGGGGATGGAGCCCGGCGGGACAGTAAACACCAACCGCATTACGCCCCCTGAATGAGGAGAGTTTCAACCTGCTTGCAGTGTTCTGGGCCAGTCATCGACTGCTACTCTCTCCCGATACCGTTCAGCAACAATGACGGTCTACCCGGAAGCTTATCCAGAGGTCCACTATTCTACTCGCATCACCGCAGGTCACAGGCATACGGCGCAGGAGTTTCAAATAATCCTCCCGGCATGCGGCCTGACCTGCGGCTGAGGCCTCAGCACTTCCTATCGTTTCAGGCCAGGCCTTGGACTGATGCGTATCGATCTAACCCGCCGATCCTGGAGGTGGGCAGTGACTCGTACCGCAGGGCACAGTACGATCATGATGCTTGCGTTCACCGCCGGGACGACATGTCCCGGCGGTACGCAGGCGCCCTGCTCGTTAAAGGAGAGGTCATGCTGCTTGCCAGTTCCTACAACTATCCGGCGCTTGATATATTCTGGACGATCATCGAGATCATCCTGTGGGTGATCTGGATCTGGATCTTGATCTACGTATTCATCGACATCTTCCGCAGCCGTGACCTGAGCGGCTGGGCCAAGGCCCTCTGGTTCCTGTTCGTGCTCCTCATCCCGCTGATCGGGGTCCTGGTTTACCTGATCGTCCGCGGCAGCAGCATGCACGAGCGGGCGGTGCAGCAGGCGCAACAGCAGGACCGCGAATTGCGCGCCTACGTCCAAGAGGCTGCGGGTACGCAAACCAGCACGGCGGACCAGCTGGCCAAGCTCGCTGACCTGCGCGACCGGGGTGTCATCACGCCCGAGGAGTTCGAACGTGAGAAGGCCAAGATCATAGCCTGAACGAGGACCGCAATCGGCTGGTAGCCCGAGCATCCTGTGAGGTTGCCCTCAGACTGGGCCGCACATCAGAGTGCTACGTAGCAGCTCGGGCCGTCCCCCGTCCGAGAAGCGCTGGAGGAATGTGAGCAGGCCGCGTGCTGATTACCCGCCGGCCGGGCAGCCCCGGCGGCCCGGGTCGGCAGGCTGGCCGGAATCAGACGTGACAGCATTGCAGCATGACCAGGAGAGATCAACGGGTCAGCGTAAGGCGAGCCGGTGACACCCCCCATGTCTGGACCAGAAGAACCACCCTCCGAGCGCACAAGCTCCTCGGGCCGGGGGGTAGATGCGAGACAGCTGTGGTCTGGCGGCGCGGCGACGGCGGTCGTCGCGGCGCTGATAGCGCTGGCCGGCATCCTGGTATGCCGGTGGCTGTTCAGCGTCCCCATCCTGGCGCCGCGCCGGGACGGCGCGTGGGGCGATGCGTCCACCGCGGGGTATGCGGTCGCGGCCGCCGCGGCTGCTCTGGTGGCGACGGCTATCATGCACCTGCTCCTGATCGCCACGCCGCGGCCGCAGTTGTTCTTCGCCTGGATCATCGGATTGGCGACGGTGATCGCGGTGGTGTACCCGTTCAGCACCACGGCCCCGCTGTCCCAGAAGGTGGCCACCGCGGTCATCAACTTGGTGCTCGGCGTCGCCATCGGGTCGCTGATCAACGGGACCGCCGCGCGGGTGATACGGCGACGAGCGATCACTGGTGGCTACCAGCCCGGCTACCCATCGTCGACACTAGGGAACTGAGCTGCCGAGGTCGGACCCGTCGTCGCACGCGCCGGCAGTTTGCAGCCAGGCGGCGTGCCGCGTCCACCTGCCGGACAATCCAGTCCTGTCACCGGCCCACGCCACCGCTGAGGCCAGGTCGCTTCCGCGCGCCTGCCGGGCCAGTTGTCATACCAGTAGCAGGACGGATCCACACCGGTTATCAGTTCAGGTCACCGGCCTGGGCGGTCGGATGGGGCCGGTGACGGGCGACGGGGTTGCCGTACTCGTCTGCCGGCTCAGCCGCAGGCGCCGGGGATTGCTGGGGCTGGTCCGGGGCCGTGGCCTGCCAGACCTCCTTGACCAGCACCTGCAGCGCCCCGGCCGTCGGGATGGCCAGCAGCGCCGCGACGAAGCCGCCGAATATGCCGCCGATCAGGCTGCCGAGCGAGGCGCCGACCAGCACCGCGATGAACACGAGCAGCGGGTTGATCCGCACCGTCTTGCTCATGACCACCGGGTTCAGGACGTGGTTCTCGACCTGGGTGTAAACGGCGAATACGACCGCGGTCACGATGCCCGCGGTCAGGCCCCGGGCGATGAACGCGAACAGGACGGTGGGGATGCCGGCCAGGGCGCCGCCGATCATCGGCAAGAAGTCCACCAGGGCCACCCACAGGCCCCATAGCAGCGGGAACGGTACGCCGAGGATCAGCAGCGTGACGAAGACCACGATCCCGGCGATGAGCGAGGTCAGCAGGTCGCCGAACATGTACCCGGTGACCTTGCCGCTGACGTCGCCCGCTATCCGGGTGATCGTGGCCTGGCGGCCCGGGGCCATCTGGCCGAGCGTCCAGGTCCACATCTTCGGGCCCTCCAGCAGCAGGAGCAGGACCAGGACGAAGATCGTGAACAGCTCGATGATCAGGGAGACCGCGCCCTTGCCCACGGTCAGGGCCGGCTTGGCCAGCGATTCGGCGTAGCCGACCAGCTTGGGCGTGTTCCGCTGCACCCAGCTCTGCACGTGGTACCTGGCCACCAGGTGGCCGATCCAGCCCTTACCGTGCTGCGCGCTGGCGATATAGCCGGGCATCCGGTCCGCCAGGTGGGTGATCCCGTTGACCAGCGGCACGCCGAACGCGAGGACCAGGCCGATGAAGACCAGCACGGCCCAGAGCGTGACGATCGCCACCGCCAGGCCCCGGCGCGGAACCCGCCGCTGCACTTTGGCCACGGCCGGGTTGAGCAGTATCGTGACGAACCCCGCGACGAGCATCAGCAGCACGATGTCCCGCAGCAGGTACAGCAGCTTGCCGGCCAGGTAGGCGGCGACGACCACCCCGGCCGTGACCAGGATGGTCCGCAGCGGGACGTGGCGCCGGTCGGCGGCCTCGAACAGGCGCGCTAGCCTGCCCCGGGGCGGCTGCTCACAGCTCACCTGACCAGCATGCCAGGTCTCGCCGGGATTCCGGGAAACTGCATCTTGAGCCGCTCCTGGTGAGCTCTTACCCCCGGATCCCGCTGTGATCGGCGCCTACGCAAGACATGCATGAGCCTCCCACCGATCGCGGCCAGCTCGCCACTGGCACCCGGCGAATGGACTCGATCGTGTACTGGGCCGGGCCGCTGCGATTGGCACCACTGGTCACGCCAGATCGGCTGGATCGCACAGCCGACGAGTGGTCGCCGTGGACGTGCGCGGCCGCGCAGGAACGACTCGCTGGATCCGCCCCGGCTGGACCACCGCCGACATGACAGCCGACCTTTACGCCGCGGTGCCACAACTCGGCCTGCGTCGGCCCGCAATCGCGGGCTGCAGCATGGGCTCGACCACCGGCAGCGGGCGGCTCCTCAAGTACGGCTGCGACCGCGTCGCGCCACTGCGGGATCAGCTCCGGGTCCGCCCCGGCATTCCGCCGTCACCCTCCTGGCGGCGACGCCAGCGCTGCGCCATCCGCTCCATCATCCGGGCCCGCCTGGTCTGCCCGGACCGGTGCTTCGTGCCTTTCGCCGTCGTGGTCCCCGCCCTGGAACGCGCCGGCCGGATCCCGGCCACGTACCGCCGCCAGCTGACCACCGCCCACACCAGGGACAGCACCACGAGCACCACGCCGGCCGCCTCCAGGTAGAGGCGGTGGGTGACCGCCCCGGCCGGTAGCAGGCCAATGCCGATAACGAGCCCGAGCAGGGCCCCCCGCAGGAGCTTGCGCTCAGAGTGCACCCACGGATCGCCGGCGCGCATGAGACGCACGAACTTCGGGTCATCCCTGCAGAGCGCCTGCTCAATCTCCTGCAGCTGGCGCTGCTCGTCTTCTGGGAGCATGACGCCTCCCAAGAGAAAACCTTGCGCCGAGCACGTGTTCGGTGATGCCACCTTACATACCCGTTCATTTTCCGAGGGGTTAGAGACGGAGGTCCCGGCCGTCCAGTCAGAAGGTCTCCCTCGCGGAGCTCGGCCACGATGAGCCGGCCGGGACGGGGCGCCCTCACGGCGCCGCCCGGTCTGGTAGCCGTTCACCGCGTCGCGCGTCATCGCGGCCAGGTGGCCCGGCTCCCTCTCCCGCAGCCGCGATCCGAGGATCCAGCATGCCGCGGCGATCTTCTCGGCCGCCTGCCCGGCCAGCTCGCCCGCAGCATCGGCGTCGTTGCGCACCACCCGCACCTCCGCCTGGTTGAGGCTGCCGGCGATCCGTTCCAGCTCGTCGAGCGCGGCCACGAGGCTTCACCGAAGTGACTACCACGTCGCGAGCCGCGGTGAGGCCACTCGGCTGGGAATCTTGTCGCCAGGGCCCTACGATCGCGGCGTGGGCTTCAACCGGGTGACGTGGACGCCGGGACATGAGCGCAAGCCGATCGGGGCATCCAATTTCCGGCAACTGGCAAGGCTGCGCCGGCAACGCGAGGTCCGGGCGCGGGAAGCCGCGGCGGCCCGCGCGCTCAAGGGGTCGCTGATGTCCCTCGCCGCTCTGCTCGGTAGCGAGGTCAAGGACCCGGACGGTCATAGCGTCGGCCGGCTGTCCGATGTCGTCGTCCACTGGACCACGCGGGGGGCCTATCCAGCCGTAAGAGCGATCATCGTGAAGACCGGCAAACTTGAGGTGGTGATCGGCGCGCGCTGGCTCGAGGTCGGCTCGCCGTCGGCGGTCCGGCTGCGGTCTGACCGGGCGTACGCCAGCACGGCCGAGCGCCACCGCGACGACGTCTTGCTCGCCCGCGACGTTCTCGATCGTCAGGTGGTCGACGCGGGCGGGGTTCAGATCGTGCGCCCAGCCGACCTCTACCTGGCTGCGGTGGGGGACCGGATCGAGCTGGTGGCGATCGAAGTCGGGATCGGAGCGCTGGCCCGGCGGCTCGGGCCCAAGCGCCTGCGCAGCCGCGTCCGTCTGGGCCGGGCCATCGACTGGGGATCGGTCAGCGCCTTCGCCCCCCCGCGAGCCAAGGAAGACATGCATCACGGCCGCCGCTCGGAGATCGCGGGTGAAGCTGGCACCGGCCTAGAACTCGACCGTGAGGCCGCCGAAGTCAAACGTCTGAGGCCTAGTGAGATTCAGGCGGCGCTTGAGGACGCGAAGGCTAAGCGCATCGGAGAGCTGCCTTGAGCGCCGTCGACGGCGCCGGCGGGCGCGTCCGCCGTCGGCGCGCCAAGCTGCCACGCTGGCTGGCGCCGGTCCTCGCCTTCCTTGCCATCCTGGGCCCGGGCCTGATCTCGGCGAATGCCGGCAACGACGCGGGCGGGATCATCACCTACGCCAGCGCCGGGGCGCAGTTCGGCTACCGGATGCTATTCCTAATGGTCCTGATCACCGTGGCGCTGGTCGTCGTGCAGGAGATGTGCGCCCGGCTCGGGGCATACACCGGCGAGGGGCTGGGCGCGTTGATCCGCGAGCAGTTCCCGCTGCGCAGCGGCGCCGCCGCGATGCTGCTCCTGTTCATCGCCAACGCGGGACTGACGGTGAGCGAGTTCGCAGGCATCGGTGCCTCGATGGAGATCTTCGGGGTCTCGCGCTACATCGCGGTTCCGGTCGCGCTGGCCGGGATCTGGGCCGTCACCGTCCTCGGTAACTACTCGCAGGCCGAGCGCGTGTTCGTGGTGATGGGGCTGGTGTTCCTGACCTACCCGATCGCAGCGTTCCTGGGCCATCCCGGCGCCGGCGCCGTAGTCAGCAACCTGCTGTGGCCGCACTTCCTGCACTCGAAGGCCTTCCTGCTGCTAGCGGTCGCGCTGATCGGCACCACCATCACCCCCTACATGCAGTTCTACCTGACCTCGGCCGTGGTCGACAAAGGCGTCACCCCCAAGACCTACAAGGGCGAGCGAATCGACACGATCAACGGGGCCATCCTGTCCGACGTGGTATCGATCTTCATCATCATCGCCACCGCGGCCGCGATCGGCGGCACCGGACCGCTGAGCAACATCGGACAGGCCGCGGCCGCGCTGCGCCCGGTCGCCGGCCAGGCAGCATCGCAGCTGTTCGCCATTGGGCTGCTCGGCGCCGCGCTGCTGGCCGCGACGGTGGTGCCCCTGTCGACCGCGTACGCAATCGCCGAGACCGCCGGCGTCGAGCGCTCGCTGTCCCGCAAGCTGCGCGAGGCGCCCGTCTTCTACGGGATCTACACCGTCCAGCTCGTGGTGGGAGCCGCGGTCGCGCTTCTGCCGGGGAACGCGGTCAACCTGGTGATCAACGCTCAGGTGCTGAACGGATTCATCACCCCGGTTCTCTTGACCTACATCCTGATCCTCGCCAACCGCCGGTCCGTCCTCGGAAACGCCGCTAACGGCCCGATCTTCCGCGCCGTCGCTACGCTCTGCGTGATCGTCGTAGGGCTCCTCTCAGCAGTCGTGCTCGTCCAGACCGTCGCCGGCTGGCTGTGAAGGTCGGCGCCAGGCCGTACGGGACGAGCTGAACAGCAGCCATGCGGCGCTGCTGCTGCGGCACCCGCCGGGCGCATGCCGGAGCGGCCCTTCGTGCTGGTCGGCCAGCAGTACCCCGCCGACCCGCAGCGGTCGGCCGGGCATATCCAACCGGTGTACATCTACGCACACGTGCCCCACGGTCACGCTCCTCGGCCAGCCGGCGGCACAGCGTCCGCTCGCAGTCGTATGCTCGTTGGCCTGCGGCAGCGGCAGATCGAGGATCTCTGGCAGCAGCCGACTGCCGCAACTACAGCATCCCGCGGTTTTTCTGGTCTGATCCGCTCAAACTCAAATGGAGACCCCTAAAAGTTCTCTTAGTCCTGATCCGAGGATTGCGGGACAAGCAGCAGTGGCGTTGTGGTGCACGCTGCGACGTCCGCCGCCACACTTCCGACGAACACGCGCCCGAGATGGTGGAGCTTCGGAAGCCCGAGAATGATGATATCTGCCGCCGGATTAAGCCCTTGATGAACGATAGCCTCGGCAGTCTTTCCCGGGCTGTCCGTGCGCACGGTCACCCCGCGTGCCTTTATCCCCCGGTCACGGAGCTGCGCGACCGCCGCTCCGATCGCCGTCCTCTGTTCCGTATCGTCGCCGAGCCAGATCCCTGTGTCGAAAACGGTGTCCAGCTCGTCGCAATGCAAGACGAGCACGTCCGCACCGCTCATCTCGGCGAGATCACCGGCAACCTTGATCGGCTCGCCAGCGGTGTTGGTATCAACGGCGAGCAATATGCGCCTGGTCATCATCTGTCTCCTTTGCGCAGACATGCTCCGTGATCATCAGCCGAACGCGAACGTCCCGAAAGCGATAGAGGCAAAGGACCCCTCCCGACCCCGGTCGCTCAGGTTGCTCCTCCGCCCCGCAAAACCGAGCTGACGTTGCGCCCGCGGGTGGCTACGTGTCGTCCGCGCTGATGGCCTCGTAGGTATGCAGTTGAAGGCGAAGCCCGGACGGGTCGATCACATCCAGCGCCCAGCCCAGGTGAGCCTGGCGTGGGCTGGAGTGCTGGGCCCCGAGTTCGGCTAGCCGCGTGTCCCACGCCACCAGGTCGGCGCGGCTGGCCACCCGGAAGCTGAGCACCGCGATCGCGTTCCCGAGCCTGCGCCATGTCCGGCCCAGGTCCGGCGACTGGTGCAGGCAGAGCAGCATTCCCTCCGGGTGCTCCAGCATGACCATGGTGACCCCATCTTCGTCCTCCTCGATCAGTACGCGCCGGAAGCCGAAGACGCGCTCGTACCAGTCCCCGCTGCGGTCGAGGTCGCTGGCTGGCAAGCTCACGTGGTGAAACCCGCAGATCTGCGCCATACCCTGACCCTAGAGCGCGCCGTTGCGGCCGCGGCCGTCGCCGCCCGGGTTGGCTGCCGTACGGCTTTGCTGGCCGCCTCGCCCGCCTGCCACACGTGACCTTGGTCCCTACCCTGGAGGTGGGCGAAGACTAGCGTCGGACTCATCTATCGGACGACTCGACCCGGGAGATGCCATGGCTGAGAAGAAGCAGCTGGTTGTCTACGCCGCAGCGTACGAGACTGTCGAGGCCGCGCTGGCGGACCTGGACGCCATCGAGCAGGCGCACAAGGACGAAGTGATCGGCCAGTACGACGCGGCGGTGATCGACAAGGAGGACGGCAAGCCCCACGTGGTCAAGCGGATGGACCGCCCGCACATCCGGGTCATCCCGGAGTGGTTCGGGGGCGGGACCCTGCCGCGCAAGGAGCTTCACGAGGCCGCTGAGCAGCTCACCGCTGACCAGGCGGGGCTCATCGCGGTCGGCGAGCCGACCATCGAGCAAGGGCTGGACAAGGCGCTGACCAAGTCCGCCAAGGTGGTGAAGCGGACCGTGGAGGCCACGACCGACGAAATCACCAGCGAGCTGCAGGAAGCGCTTAAGAGCTAATCCGTGCCCGCATCAGCCGAAGGCGGCTTCATTCCAGGCTGGCGCACGCTCTCCTACAGAAGGAAACCCTGGGCGAGGACGAGGCGTACACCGCGGCCGGCGTCAGCCGCGACACCGCACCCGCCGCGGTCGCCCACAGCCGGGCGGGGTGATCACCGCGGAATCGGCGGCCAGGGACCGGAACGGCGCCTTCAGACGACCGGCCGGGCCAGGATCTGGCGGAGCGCCGCGGCGGGCGCGGCCCGGGGCTCGCTGTCACCAACCCTGCCGCCGCCATAAGGCCGCTGGCCCAGGCGGCGGTCAGCCGGTGATCTCGAGTTCGTCGATGACGGCCATGACGGCGTGTCCCCGCCATGCGGCGGCGACGACAGCGTCACGTTGGCCCGGGTCCGTACACGGCCGCCAAGCATGACCGTGTTGCCGCTGGCGCGGGCTACCACATGGCTGTTATCAGGAGGCACCCTGTGACAGTCGAGGGCCTATCTGACCAGGCCGTTCACATCGGCGGGGTCCACGTCGAAGACGAGTTGGATCTCGTCCTTGATGTTACGGACACCCGTCAGCCCGCTGACGGCCAATTCGGCGGCGGAGCGCTCGCTGAGGTACTTGACCGCGCCGGTCAGCGTGAGATTGCCGTTCTTTGCGGTCGCCTCGACCCCTTCCGGCGCCGTGGCGCTGGCCGCGAGCGCGTTGTTCGCCGCGGTAGTGAGCATGGCATCGTCGCGGTAGTCGCCTGGCGCCAGCACTACCTCCAGGTGGTTGTGCACCCGGGTCACCCCGGCAACACGCCGTGCGGCCTCGGCCGCTTCCAGGTACTGCTGGTAGCTCGGCACCGTGCCGGTGAGCGCCACGCTTCCGTCAAGGTTCCTGACGGTGATGCCGGCCGCGTCGAGGAGCCGGTCATGGCCGAGTTCCTCTTCCACAGCCTCGCGGATATCCTTGGCCTTCCCCATGGCGCATCTCCTCATCTGCTCCGGCACGAACCACCGCCAGAACCAGGCGCCTAGCTCTCTCAGGCTGCCCTCACGGTCTCGTCTTCGCGTGTCCCCCAGGTAGGGACCAAGGTCGGAAACCCGGCAGGACCGACTGCCCGGGCGGCCATGGCCCTGGTGAATACCGCGCCGGGACAAGCAAAACTGTCCTAGCTGCGGGTCTAGGCGAAGCCGACGACACGAAGCGACCGGAAACGAGCAGGCCGCCGGGTGGCCATGCCGGCCGCTGGGCAGCCTCGAGGCCGGTCGTGAAACCCCGGCCCGTTCGGCCAGAAGATCTTTTCCCCGAAAGGGCCCTGGTGCGCCAGGTCCAGGCCGCCGACGGGGGGACCAAGGTCCTGACGTAGCGGACGCAATGCCCCTGCACGGCCGCCTGCGACGCGGATCACGCTGATAGCAAGTCCAAGGGCCAGGCAATAGGCAGAAATCGGGCAGAACGGCATGGCCGCAAGTCAGCAACCCGGAGATCGCAGGATCGTGGCCGGGGTCGATGGGTCGCCGCCGAGGAGCGACCATCTTGTAGGGATGGCCGAAAGATCCTTCCGGACGCTGCCTGGCGGCAATGTGCTCAGTGACCGGGATACGGTCGTCGCTGACCTCGGGCGGTGCGACGTTCTTGCCGCCGCCGAGCGTGCGGACCTGGAGAGCCTGGCGGGGCTCCTGACACCTTTCGCGGCGTGTGCCGGGACGGTTCTGCTCCGGCGCGGTGACGTCGCCCAGCATTTCCTGCTGCTGACATCCGGCCGCGCCCGGGTTGCCTTCGGCGAACGGGGAGCGCAGAAGGTTACCGGCGTGGCGGAAGGCTCGATCCTGGGGGAGATGGCTCTGCTGCGCGGGACACGGCGCTCGGCGACCGTCACCGCGGTGACCGAGACGCGCGGCCTGAAGGGCGGGCGGGCCGCCTTCACGGGGCTGCTCGCCATCCCGGGGGTGCTGGAAAAGGTGGTGACCACGGCCCGCCAGCGTCTGGCCGCCGACTTGGTTCCCGTGCCCATCACCCTCCGCGACAGCACCGCTGCCGGGCTCCGGCCGATCTTCCCCGGCGACCAGTACGAGCTGGTACGGGGGGAGCGGCTGTTCTCGGCCGAGACGCGGTACCGGCGTTTCTTCGCCGCAGTGGATATGACACCGGCGCTAGCCCGGTACCTGGCCGAGGTCGACTACGTCGACCACTTCGCCTGGGTGGCCGTCGACAGCGCTGCCGTCCCGGTGGGCGGCGTCACCTACGTCCGGTCGGTTTCGGACCGGGCACTGGCCGACATCAGCTTCCTGATCGAGGATGAGTTCCAGGGACGGGGACTGGGAACGCTGCTGATGGGAGCACTCGCCATCGCCGCCCGGCGCAACGGCATCGCGCGCTTTGCCGCCGACGTTCTCGCCGAGAACGCGCCCATGCGCGCCATCCTTGCTCACGCCGGCATCAAGTGGCAGCCCGCGCAGGCCGGTGTCGTGCACGGCTATGCCGCGGTCCCCGACCCAGGCCAGTTCGGCATCACGCCGGGCACGGCGGCGGCACTGGCCGCCGTCGTGGACGAGATGAAGATCCAGCTGTAGCCCGGGCTCGGCTCAGACCCGCGAAGTGCAGGAAACTCCGCCGCGGGGAAACGGGACGCCGCGGGCCGTGCTGCCAGCCGGGTTACGGCCGGTTCGGGCGCAGCGGGCCCACAATGAATCTGTGCCTGATGCCGGGGAGCCCGCCGCCAAGAAGAAGTCCCGGGTCTTCCGGATTGGCGGGGTGGTGCTCGGCGTGGCGCTCGTGGTGGGCATCTTCGTGGGGGTCATCCCGCAGTTCGCAAGCTACAAGCAGGCCTGGACGGCCATGGCGAGGATGAGCCCGGGCTGGTGGGCGGCCATCGTCGTGGCCGCCGCGCTCAGCCTGGCCTTTGCCGTCTGGCCCTTCCAGGCTGCCCTGCCGCGGCTGCGCTACTGGCCCGGGTTCATGGAGGTCCAGACGTCGACCGCGGTCTCGACCACGGTGCCGGCGGGCGGGGCGCTGGCCCTCGGGCTCACCTACCGGATGTTCGGCAGCTTCGGGTTCACGGCCGTGGCCATCACCTCCGCGGTGGCGACGACCGGAATCTGGAACCTGGGGTTCAAGTTCGCGCTGCCGATCGTGGCCGTGGTCCTGGTCGCGGCCACCGGGCACAGCACCGGCGGCGCGGTGGGCGTCGCCCTGCTCGGAGTCCTGGCCATCGCGCTGTCCGGCACCGTGCTGTGGCTGGTCTTCCGCGATGAGGACAGCGCCCGCCGGCTCGGCCGCCTCGGCGACCGGATCGTCAACTGGCTGCTGCGGTTCTTCCGCAGGTCCGAGCAGGGCCGGGTGGAACGCGCCGTGGTGAATTTCCGGGACCAGAGCGCCGGCGTGATCCGCGAGCGAGGCCGGCTGCTGACCGCCGCGGTGCTGGCCAGCCAGTTCGCGGTGTTCTTCCTGGTCCTGTTCTGCGTCAGGGCGGCCGGCATCCCGGCGGGCAAGGTCGGCTTCGTGTCGGTCCTGCTGTCCTTCGCCATCGCCCGGCTGGCCGGAGCCCTCCCCCTCACCCCCGGGGGCCTGGGCAGCGTGGACGCCGCCTTCACCGGCATGCTGATCGCCTCCGGGGCGACAGCCAACCAGGCCCTGGCTGCCGACCTGGTATGGCGGGCCACCACCTACCTCCCGCCGATCTTCCTCGGCATCGTGACCTACGTGCTCTGGAGGCGCGGCCTGGACAAGGGCACCTACCAGGACGTTCTCCTGTCGCACCACAGCCCCGTTCGGTAAATAAATGAAATGCGCCACCATCGTCACGCGAGGACCTGATCCAGCACGGCCCTGGCAATCAGGCGGGCCGTGCCGACGCGAACACCTCCGCAGCGCAGGAAATGCGGACGTCGGGAACGGTCAGATGCTATCCGCCCGAGCCTTATCGAGGAGGCCGCGGATGGCCGCCCAGACGTCCGGGTGGTTCAGCAGGTCGAAGTGGTGCATCGCGCCGAGCCCGCGGCCGAGGTGAACGGGGAACGGGATGTGCTGGCGGGAGCCGCGCCGCCCGTGTGCGCTGGCGGGCTGGACGAGCAGGTCGCCGACCATGGCGCCGAGCGGGCTCGCGGGATCCGGGGTGATGGTGGCGCTGATCGCGTAGTGGTTCGCGCCGGCCAGCAGCGCAGCCTCGCTGCGGTGATCGCGCAGGCAGCAGTCCGGGCCGCAGCCGGCCCAGTCGTCATCGAGCACGTACCCGTGGCGGAGGTCCCTGACCGAGGCCGGCCCGGCGGCCAGGGCGGCGAACGGCCTGGTCTCGGGTACCGTGCCCAGGATCCAGCCCGCGGCCCCGGCCGCGCGGGCCAGCGGAGCGCCCATGTGCGGCGATCCCAGGTAGAAGACGTGCCGGACCCGTTGCACCCACCCGGCGGAGGCTTCGCGGCCGTAGTGGCAGGCGCTGCGGATGACCAGGCCGCCCATGGAGTGACCGGCCAGCAGGATCTCCCGGACCGGCTCGGGCCACGCCCCCTCCAGGGAATCCAGCAGATCCGCAAGGTCGCGGCCGCTGCCGGACACGTGCCGGCCGGTGTTGTACCGCAGGTAGACCGGGGTATAGCCGAACTCCGCGCGCAGGCGGTCCCCGTAGGGCGCGCACTCGCCGGCCCGCCGCCGCCAGGAGTCATCTGTCTCCGCCAGGCCGTGCACGAACACCGCCAGCTTGGGCGTGGCATGCGGGAACGCGGCGGCGACCTCGCCGGCGGTCAGGCCAACATCACGTCCGCCTGCGCGCACCGCCATCCGGATGGCCAGCGGCTCCAGGCCGGGTCCGAACCGGTCGCCGGCCACGGCGTTCAGCGCCGCGAGGGCCAGGTTGCCCGCGGGGTCCCGGCCCGCCGGCTCACCACCGGCGCCGAGCAGCGACGCAGCCTGCCCGGCGGCCGTGGCCGCGGCCATGCCGGCCGTCCTGACCGCCAGGTAGGTGCCCCGCGCGACCGTGTCATGGACGACCCGGGCCGGGGCACCGGCCGGCCCCGCCGGGCCGAACGACCGGCGGGCTATGGCCCGGTGCACCTGCTCGATCCGGGACACCAGCCCGCCGAATGCCAGGCCGCCCAGCCTGCCTGCCGCGCGAAGTTCCGCTGGAGTCATCACGCACCTCCCGGCGGCCGGGCCGCCCCACTCATTAGAACCCGGTGACCCGCAGGCGGCAACGGGAGATCTACTGCCAAGTAACCAGCGGGCGGGCGAGCGGGGATACCCGCGGGCCGGTCAGCGGCCTCGGTGGCCCGCCAGCCGGTCGGCGATGCAGGACGCCGTGGCCGTGAGGGCCACCTTCTTCCTGGGGCATCGATGCCCGCGGTCGCGGCATCCTCAGGACCTATGTCCCTGCAAAAAGGCAGGGGTGATGACTATGGTGCCCGCGCGGGCTCGGAGGGCGGCTGGCCGGGATTCCCATGGGCGCGTCCCTCATGCGGCCGCCGGCCTGTCCACCCGGGTGTCCGGCACCGGAACTAGGAGGGGCCATGGGACTGAATCTGGCAACCATGGTGCATGAGTCGGCGCGGTCCGACGCCGGCAAGCCCGCGCTGCTCCACGACGGTGGCCGGATGACTTACCGTGAGCTGGACGACCTCTCCGACCGTGTCGCCGCCGGGCTGCAGGCGGCCGGCATCGGCCGCGGCGACCGGGTGGCCGTGCAGCTGCCCACCATTCCCGAGTTCGTCGTCGCATACCTGGGGATCTTGAAGAACGGCTCGGTGGTGGTGCCGCTGAGCTTCCTGCTGAAGGCCGGCGAGCTGACCAAGAAATAACCACCTCAGCCCGCTCACGTGACCACGGTTCCGGGCACGACGAGATAACCCCGTGACAAGCGCTGCCTCGGGGCCGTAGCGGACGGCTATGCGGTTGTCGCCGGAGCCAGGG
>Ga0335076_10004105_pt1 | contig 14687 bp, 18 predicted proteins | sample Lox_Sample_25_FD_206717 | JGI IMG/M metagenome (GOLD analysis project Ga0335076, IMG submission 206717) | Soil microbial communities from Loxahatchee National Wildlife Refuge, Florida, United States - Lox_Sample_2.5 | ecosystem: Environmental > Terrestrial > Soil > Wetlands | place: USA... | reverse complement strand
CTCATGGGAGCAAGCAGCACGCCGAGGAAGAGGCCCGCCAGCGGGACGGCGCGGCGCGTGGGAGCGAATGCCGCGCGCGAAGCGCGGAAGAGCGTGTCGGCGAGCGCCGTGCGATTGATGAGCACTCCCATCAGCACGTAGAGCGGCAGCGCCTGGAGCAGGTCGTTCTCGAGCAGCCCCACGAGGCGCGGATGGACGGCGGCGAAGAGCGAGGCGTCGAAGGCGCCGGCGGCGATTCCGCCGGCGGCGAAGGCGAGCGACACGCCGACCAGCACGACCCACGCGGGCAGCCCTGTGGCCACCATCGCCAGCGCGACCGCCGCCAGCATCCACAGGCCGCAGGACTCCATTACCGGGGCTCGCGACCCGCGGCGAAGAAATCCACGACGGCCTGCACGAGCACGAGGGCGGCGAGCAGCAGCGCCGCGATCTTCACGAGGAAGTAGCCGGGATCGAGTGTCTCGGGAAAACGCTCGAGCTCCGCGATCGAGAGCCATGTCGAACCCGCGCCCGAGACGATCACGAATGCCGCGGCCGGCGCGACGATCGCGAGGCAGGCCGCGCGCCACAGGCGCTCGCGCCATCGCGGCGAATAGCGCCGCGCCAGCACGTCGGCCGCGAGGTGCGCCCGTTCGCGGGTCGCGGCCGTGAGCGCGACGGCGACGTAGAGCGCGAAGAGGACCTGCGCGAGATCGTTCGCCTGGCGCGAGCCGGCCTGCACGAGCTCCCGCAGCGGCCATTGCAGGAAGAGCAGGAGCGATACCGCGAGCACGAGGGGCGAAGCCAGGCGCGTGGCCCAGGCCAGCATGCGCTCGAGGGCGCGCAGCGTCACTTGCCGCCCTTGAGGGCCTTCTCGATCTCCTCGGCCGCCTTGTCTTCGGGCGTCTTCGCCCCTGAGGACTTCGCGGGCGCCTTCGAGTCGGGTGCGGAAGGCGGCGCGCCGAGATCCTTCTGGAGATCCTTCATCAGGTCGTCGGATTTCTCGCTCGAGGGTTCGTCGGCGGGAATCTCGATCTTCACCTTGTTGATGTCGCCCTCGGGCAGGCCGGACTTGTACACGAGCGACATCTGCGGGAATGCGATGAGCAGCGCCACCATGACGAGCTGGATCACCACGAAGGGGATCGCGCCCCAGTAGATCTGGCCCGTGGTGACGGGCGGGGTCATCTTGCGCGTGAGCTTGTCGACGTACGGATGCTGCGGGGCCACGCTTCGCAGGTAGAAGAGCGCGAAGCCGAACGGGGGGTGCATGAACGAGGTCTGCATGTTCACGCCGAGCAGCACGCCGAACCAGATGAGGTCGATGCCCAGCTTGTCGGCGACCGGCCCGATCAGCGGCACCACGATGAACGAGAGCTCGAAGAAATCGAGGAAGAAAGCGAGGAAGAAGATGAACAGGTTCACCACGATCAGGAACCCGAGCTGCCCGCCCGGCAGGCTCGTGAGCAGGTGCTCGACCCACACGTGGCCGTTCACGCCGTAGAAGGTGAGGCTGAAGACGCGCGCGCCCACGAGGATGAACACCACGAAGGTCGCGAGCTTGGCGGTGGTGTCCATCGCCTGGCGCATGAGCTTGAAGGACAGCCGGCGGCGCGCGAGCGCCATCGCGAGCGCTCCGGTCGCGCCCATGGCCCCGCCTTCGGTGGGGGTGGCCCAGCCGAGGAAGATCGTTCCCAGCACCAGGAAGATGAGGGCGAGCGGCGGGATCAACGCGAACACCACCCGCTCGGCGAGCCTCGAAAGCAGGCCCAGCTTGAGCCCGCGATTGATGTAGGCCGCGAGCAGCGCGAAGCCCGCGCCCGCGCCGGCCATGAGCACGAGCCGCTCGTCGAGGGCCGCGTCCGGATATTTCGGCACGTAGTAGAACCGGTCGAAGACGATCGCGGCCGCCACGGACAGCGCCGCCAGCACGCCCACCGACGGAGCTCCGCTCGAGCCGCTCGCCTCCTTCAGCGTGCGCGCCTCGGGCGGCAGGGCCGGCGCCCATGCGGGCTTCAGGAAGGCCACGCCGATGGCATAGAGGGAGTAGAGGCCGGCGAGGGCGATGCCCGGGATGAACGCGCCGGCATACATGTCGCCCACGGACTTGCCCAGCTGGTCGGCCATGATGATCAGCACGAGCGACGGCGGGATGATCTGCGCGAGCGTCCCGGACGCGGCGATCACGCCCGAGGCGAAGCGCCGGTCGTAGCCGTAGCGAAGCATGATGGGCAGCGAGATGAGGCCCATCGAGATGACCGAGGCCGCGACCACGCCCGTGGTCGCCGCGAGCAGCGCGCCCACGAAGATCACGGCGAAGGCGAGGCCGCCGCGCAGCGGCCCGAAGAGCTGGCCGATGGTGTCGAGCAGGTCCTCGGCCATGCCGCTTCGTTCGAGGATGAGGCCCATGAACGTGAAGAACGGCACCGCGAGCAGCGTTTCGTTGGACATCACGCCCCAGATGCGCTCGGGCAGGGCCTGCAGCAGCGAGGAGTCGAGCAGGCCCAGCTTGATGCCGAGCAGGCCGAAGAAGATGCCGTTCGCGGCGAGCGCGAAGGCGACCGGGTATCCGATCAGCAGCAGCACGATCAGCGCCGCGAACATGATCGGCGCGATGTTCTGGATGAGGAAGGCGGCCATCAGGCCTTGTCCTCGGCGAGCTTGCGGATCTCCTCGGCGAGCTCCGCCTCGGCCGAGTGCGGGTCGTGGCGCTTCACCGGGTCCGGCCCCTTGCCCGCGATGAAGGCGACGCGCTTGATCAGCTCCGAAAGGCCCTGCAGGACGAGGAGCGCGAATCCCGCCGGGATCAGGGCGCGCGCGGGCCACAGGATCAGTCCGCCCGCGCTGCCCGAGACTTCGCCGTCCACGTAGGAGTGCACGAAGTAGGGCCACGAGAGCCACATGATGAGCAGCGCCATGGGGAAGAGGAAGAAGAGCGTCCCGAGGATGTCGATCCAGGCCTGCGCGCGAGGCGACAGGCGCCCGGCGATCACGTCGATGCGCACATGCTCGTTGCGTAGCAGCGTATAACCCGCGGCGAGGAGGAACACCGCGGAGAAGAGGTACCACTGCGCCTCGAGGAACGCGTTGGAGCTGTAGTTGAATACCTTGCGCACGATGGCGTTGGCGGCGCTGATGAGCACCATCGCGAGGACCAGCCAGTAGACGCTCCTGCCGACAAGATCGTTGACGGCGTCGATGAGGCGCGAGAGGCGAAGCAGCAGTGTCACGGGAGTCTCCGCGAGGCGACGGCGATTGTCGGCCGATTATAGGGGAATAGCCCCGGGGACGAGGTTGTTGACGTCGGGTGGCCCCATCCGGGGCGGAAACATGGACCGACCGTGCTCGCCAGGACGACTGCCTCAGCCCTCATCGCTTTCATCGCATCCATCGCCACTCCCGCCTTCGCACAGAACGCAACCCACGGCCAGACGCTCTACCGGCAGACGTGCATCACCTGCCACGGGCTGCCGCCCGTGGGCGGGCCGGAGCTGGCGCCCAACAACCCCGGCTTGATCTCGCAGGCGATCAACGGCCTCGTGCCCGCGATGGGTTTCCTGCGCGGCGTGTATTCCTCTTCGGACCTCGCGGACATCGCGGCCTACATCGCGAGCCTCGAGAACGCGCCGCCGCCGCCACCACCGGGCCCGCCCGTGCCTGCCTTCAACTACGGCGACCTCTGGTACAACCCCAATGAATCCGGATGGGGCTTCAACATCGTCCAGCACGGGACGGGCACGCTCTTCTGCGTGATGTTCACTTACGCCGCGTCCAACGTGCCGACGTGGTACGTGGTGCCGGGGGGAACGTGGACCTCGTCGACCACGTTCACCGGCGACGTGTACCAGGTGATCGGCACGGCGGCCAACTTGCCGTTCGTGAGCGCGACCGCCACGAAGGTCGGCACCGCCACGCTGCTCTTCACGAGCCAGGGCACGGCGAACCTCACGATGAGCGTGGGCAACACGCAGGTCGTGAAGACCATCGAGAGGCAGCCGTTCTGATGCGCCGGCTCCTCGCGGCGCTCCTCATCGCGGGATCGCAGTCCGTGCTCGCAGTGGAGGCGGGCTCGCCGCCGCCGGAGATCGCGGGCCCGCGCCTGGACGCGCCCGGGCAATCGATCGCGCTTTCATCGCTCAAGGGCAAGGTCGTGTACGTGGACTTCTGGGCTTCGTGGTGCGCGCCGTGCCGCATCTCCTTTCCGGTGCTCGACGCGCTGTATCGCGAGAACCGGCCGCGCGGCTTCGTGGTGATCGGCGTGAACAAGGACGTCTCGGCGCTGGATGCGAAGAAGTTCCTGGCGAAAGTTCCCGTCACGTTTCCTCTCGTGGGCGACGCGAACGATGCGATCGCGAAGGCCTACGACGTGAAGACGATGCCGAGCGGCTATCTCATCGATCGCAAGGGCGTGGTGCACAAGGTGCATCGCGGCTTCACCCCGGAGACGGGCCCGGCGATCCGCGAGGAGATCGAGGCGCTCCTGAAGGAGCCATCGTGAGGCGTGCGCGCTGGATCGCGCTGGCCGCGCTGCTCCTCGCGGGCTGCGCCAACGTGGCGCCCTACCAGCGCGGCTATCTCGCGCGCGAGGCGATGGCGCTCGATCCCAATCCCGGCATGGCGAGGGCGCTCGAGAAGACGTATTCGGCGAAGGAGGCCGCGAGCGGCGGCGCTTCCGTGGGTGGAGGCGGCTGTGGCTGCAACTGAGGAGAATTCACCCCTCGGCGCGCTGATGAAGGCGGCCCTCGCGCTGCCGATCCTCGTCGCGCCCACGCGCGCCGCGGCCGAGGGCAACGAGATCGGCTTCGACGTGCTGGGCTACAAGGAACGCGGCCTCATGAAGATCACCGAGCCCGTGCTCTGGGCGCGCGGCACGATCGGCGAGGCCTGGGACGTGGAAGGCAGCGCGGCCGTGGACATCATCACCGGCGCCTCGCCGCGCCTCGTGAGCAACGCGACCGGCTCGCCCGTGGCCACCATCAGCGGCGCCTCCATCAGCGACCGGCGCAATACCGCCGACGTGAAGGTCACGCGCCACTTCGGCGATTTCGCCCTCGGCGCCTCGCGCACCGTCTCCGACGAGAAGGACTACGACTCGAAGGCCTTCGGCATCCAGGCGCAGTGGGACCTGAACCAGAATAACACCACGCTCGCCGCGGGCTACGGCAAGTCGAACGACCGCGTGGGCTCCACCGACAATCCCGACCTGCACGAACCGCGCTACACGCAGGAGTACATGGCCGGCGTCACCCAGGTGGTGACGCCCGTGGACCTCGTTCAGAGCACGTTGAGCTGGGGCCGTGGCGATGGCTACTACGACGATCCGTACAAGTTCACGGTCTCGTTCTATCCCGACGGCACCCTCGCCGCGGCGGGCGACACGCGCCCCGATCATCGCAACACGGTCTCGTGGCTCACGCGCTATCGCCGCTACTTTCCCGAGGGCAACGCTGCGCTCCAGGCCGACTACCGCTATTACCACGACGACTGGGGCATCACCGCTCACACGATCGAGGTGGGCTGGCAGCAGTCCTTCGGCGATCGGTGGGAAGTGCGGCCGGGCCTGCGCTACTACACGCAGCATCAAGCGGACTTCTACTTTCCGGTGATCCCGCGCCCGCAGCCGGCGATCCTCTCGAGCGACCAGCGCCTGGGCACGTGGGGAGGACTGTCTCCCACGATCCGCGTGGTCCTGCACCTGGACAACGCCTGGCGGATCGAGGGTACGCTGGGGTATGTGCAGAACTCCGCGAGCTTCCATTGGGGCGGTTCGGGCAGCCCCGCCTTCGAGACGCTGCGCGCCGTGTACGGCGTGCTGGGGATCAGCCGCCCGTTCTAGCGCCGCATTCGCGCCATGACGCCGCACCGGTTCACGTTCCACGCGATGGCCGCGGAGAACGAGGTGCAGGTCTGGGGCGATCGCGCGCTCGCCGAGGCCGCGGCCCGGCGCGCCATCGCCGAAGTCGCGCGCATCGAGGCCAAGTACTCGCGCTACAAGCCCGACAGCGTCGTCTCGCGCATCAACGCGGCCGCCGGCGCCGCTCCCGTCGCGATCGACGAAGAGACGCGCGCGCTCCTCGCCTATGCCGATGCGTGCTGGCGCGAAAGCGGCGGGCTCTTCGACGCGACCTCGGGCGTGCTGCGCCGCGCATGGAACTTCGAGATCGCGCGCGTGCCGAGCGATGAGGAGCTCGCTCCCATCCTCGCGCGCGTGGGCTGGCAACGCGTCGAGATCGACGAGCGCGGCCTGCGCCTTGCGGTGGCCGGCATGGAGCTCGACTTCGGCGGTTTCGGCAAGGAGTACGCCGTCGATCGAGCGGCGCTGGTCCTGAAAGAGGCGGGCGCGGAAAGCGCGCTCGTGAATCTCGCGGGCGACCTCGCGATACTCGCGCCGCAGCCCGACGGCAGGCCCTGGAAGGTCGGCATCCGGCATCCGCGCCGCGAAGGACTGCTCGCCACGATCGACGTCGCATCGGGGGCGATCGCCACGAGCGGCGACTACGAGCGCTTCGTGGAGGTGGCGGGCGTACGCCATTGCCACGTGCTCGATCCGCGAACGGGGCACTCGGCGCGCGGCTTCCAGTCGGTCACGGTGCAGGGACCGAGCTGCCTGGTGGCGGGCAGCGCCACGACTGTCGCGATGCTCAAGGGCGAGCGCGAAGGCCTCGCGTGGCTCGATGCGATGGGGCTCGCCTACCTCTGCGTCACGGAGTCCGGAAAGGTGGCCGAACGATTCGGTGATAAAATTTTCGGCCCTTCAAGGACTTCGTGATCAATGTTCGACGACGCTCAATCGATTGCCCGCGCCGACCCGCAGCTGTGGGCCGCCATCACGTCCGAATTCCGGCGCCAGGAAGAGGGCATCGAGCTCATCGCCTCCGAGAACTACGCGAGCCCCGCGGTGCTCGCCGCGCAGGGCAGCGTGCTCACGAACAAGTACGCCGAGGGCTATCCCGGCAAGCGCTACTACGGCGGCTGCGAATTCGTGGACATCGCCGAGTCGCTCGCCCTCGAGCGCGTGAAGAAGCTCTTCGGCGCCGAATACGCGAACGTCCAGCCCCACTCGGGCTCGCAGGCCAACCAGGCGGTCTATCTCGCGATGCTCAAGCCCGGCGACAGGATCCTCGGCATGTCGCTGGCACACGGCGGCCACCTCACGCACGGCGCGTCGGTGAACCTCTCGGGCAAGCTCTTCCAGGCCGTGGGCTACGGATTGAACGCGAAGGAAGAGATCGACTACGACCAGGTGCGCGACCTGGCGAAGGAACATCGCCCGCGCATGATCGTGGCCGGCGCCTCGGCCTACGCGCTTCGCATCGACTGGAAGAAGTTCCGGGCGATTTGCGACGAGGTCGGCGCGTATCTCTTCGTGGACATGGCGCACTACGCGGGGCTCGTCGCCGCGGGCCTGTATCCCACGCCCATCGGGATCGCCGACTTCGTGACCAGCACCACGCACAAGACGCTTCGCGGTCCCCGCGGCGGCATCGTCCTTTCGCAGGCGCAACACGAGAAGGCGCTGAACTCGGTCGTGTTCCCGTCGCTGCAGGGCGGCCCGCTCATGCACGTGATCGCGGCGAAGGCGATGGCTTTCCAGGAAGCATTGCAGCCGGCGTTCAAGGCGTACCAGGCCCAGGTGCTGGAAAACGCCGCGACACTCGCCTCCACGCTGGTGCAGCGCGGCGTGCGCGTGGTCTCGGGCCGTACCGAAAGCCACATGTTCCTCGTGGACCTGCGCGCGAAGAAGGTCACCGGCAAGGACGCGGAGGCGGCGCTGGGTGCCGCGCACATCACGGTCAACAAGAACGCGATCCCCAACGATCCGGAAAAGCCCATGGTGACTTCGGGCATCCGCGTTGGCTCTCCCGCCATGACCACGCGCGGATTCGGCAAGGCCGAGAGCGTCCAGGTCGCGAACTGCATCGCCGACGTGCTCGACGCGGGCGGCAACGCGGCCGCCATCGCGAAGGTGGGTGAATCGGTGAAGGCGCTTTGCGCGAAATATCCGGTGTACGGTCCCGCCATGCGCGCGACGTACGGAATGGCCTAGCGCCATGAAATGCCCCTTCTGCAGCGCCGAGGACACGCAGGTCATCGACTCGCGCGTGAGCGAGGAGGGCGATTCGATCCGCCGGCGGCGCCGCTGCCAGGTCTGCAACAAGCGCTTCACGACCTACGAGACCGCGGAGCTTCGCATGCCGCAGATCGTGAAGACCGACGGCGTGCGGGAGGACTTCTCGTCGGCCAAGCTGCGCACGGGCTTCCAGCGCGCGCTGCACAAGCGGCCCGTCACCACCGAGCTCGTCGATGCGGCGATCCAGCGCATCGAGCAGAAGATGCTGGCCCTGGGCGAGCGCGAGATCGACTCGCGGCGCCTGGGCGAGATGGTGATGGAAGAGCTTCGCAAGCTCGACAAGGTCGCCTACATCCGCTTCGCGTCGGTGTACAAGAGCTTCTCGGACGTCGAGGATTTCAGGGACGCGATCCGCGAGGTCCGCGACAAGTAGTCATTCCCGCGAAGATGCCGTTCTCATTCGAAGACCAGGCGTTCATGGTCCGCGCCCTCGCCCTCACGGAGAAGGGGCGCCTCACCGCCACGCCCAATCCCAGCGTGGGATGCGTGATCGTGAAGGACGGGCGCGTGATCGGCGAAGGCTGGCACGAGCGCGCGGGCGAAGCGCACGCGGAAGTGCGCGCCATCGCGTCGGCTTCGCAGTCCACCGAGGGCGCCACGGTGTACGTGACGCTGGAGCCCTGCTCGCACACGGGGCGCACGCCGCCTTGCACCGATGCGCTCATCGCCGCGCGCGTGGCGCGCGTGGTCGCGCCGATCGACGATCCCAATCCGGAAGTGAGCGGCTCGGGTTTCGCGCGGCTTCGCGATGCGGGCATCCGCGTGGACGTGGGCCTGCTCGCGGCGGAAGCGGAAGTCGCCCATCGCGAATTCCTGCACCGCGCGCGCACGGGGCGCCCCTGGATGCGCATCAAGGCCGCCGCATCGCTCGACGGGCGCACGGCGCTCGCCAACGGTGCCAGCCGCTGGATCACGGGAGAGGCCGCGCGCCACGACGTGCATCGCATCCGTGCGCGATCGTGCGCGATGTTGACGGGCATCGGCACCGTGATCGCCGACGATCCGCAGCTCACGGTGCGTCACGTGCCGTGCGCGCGGCAGCCGAAGCGCGTGGTCATCGACAACCGCCTCGACATGCCGCTCGAAGCGAAGATCCTGCAAGGCGAGCCGCCGCTCATCCTCACGGTGAGCGACGACGCAGCGCGACGGAAGGCGCTGGAAGCGCGCGGGGCGGAAGTGGTGCGCGTGCCGGGCGAGGGCAAGAGCGATCTCGCGGCGGTGGCGAAGCTGCTCGGCGAGCGCAAGCTCAACGAGGTGACGGTCGAGACCGGCGCGAAGCTGAATGGCTCGCTCGTCGCCGCCGGCGTCGTGGACGAGATCGTCCTTTACCTCGCGCCGAAACTCATCGGCGACAAGGGACTGGGCCTTTTCGCGCTGCCGGAGATCACGGACCTCGCGCAGGCGAGGAAGGTTCGCATCACCGACATGACCGCCGTGGGCGACGACTGGCGCATCACCGCGCGGCTGGTGCGCTGATGTTCGCGGGGATCGTCACGCACGTGGGACGCATCGAGTCGGCCGCCCCCATGGGCGACGGCAAGCGCCTTCGCGTCGGCGTGAAGGACTTCGGCATGGACGAGGTGAGGATCGGCGACTCCATCGCGATCCAGGGCGTGTGCCACACCGTGGTCGCCAGGGACGCGCAGGCCTTCGAGGTGGACACTTCGCGCGCGACGCTCGATGTGACCGCGGGGCTCGAGGCCGGGCGCGAGGTGAATCTCGAGAAGTCGCTTCGCCTCGCCGATCGCATCGACGGCCACCTCGTGTACGGCCACGTGGACGGCGTGGGGCGCGTGCTCGCGTTCGACGACCTGGGCGGCAGCTCGCGCTTGTCCATCGAGGCCCCGCCCGCCATCGCCCGGTACATCGCGAAGAAGGGCTCCATCACCGTGGACGGCGTGAGCCTCACCGTCAACGCGGTCGATGGCTCGTCCTTCGAGGTGAACATCATCCCCCACACGAAGGCCGCGACCACGCTTCGCAACCTCGCCCCCGGCACCCGCGTGAACCTCGAGGTGGACATGCTGGCCCGCTACGTCGAGCGCTTGCTCGGCCGCTAAAACCGGGGTCTGTCCCGGTTTGGCGACCGGCAACGGGTAAAATGGCGGTCTTGCCAGAGGAATCCCCATGACCCTCAACACGACCCAGGAACTGGTGGACGAGCTGCGCCACGGGCGCATGGTGGTGCTCGCCGACGCCGAGGACCGCGAGAACGAGGGCGACCTCGTGCTCGCCGCGGATTTCGTGACGCCCGAAGCGATCAATTTCATGGCCATGCACGCGCGCGGCCTGATCTGCCTCACGCTCACCGAGGAGAAGTGCCGGAGCCTGAACCTGCCGCTCATGGTGAACGACAACCGCTCGCCCATGGGGACCGCATTCACCGTGTCGATCGAAGCGGCCACGGGCGTATCCACGGGAATCTCCGCCGCCGACCGTGCCCGCACGGTGCGCGCCGCGACCGCGAAGCACGCGAAGCCCGAGGACATCGTGCAGCCGGGGCACATCTTTCCCGTGATGGCGCAAAACGGCGGCGTGCTGGTGCGTGCCGGCCACACCGAAGCCGGATGCGATCTCGCCGAAGCCGCGGGCCTCACGCCCGCCGCCGTCATCTGCGAAATCATGAATCCCGACGGCTCCATGGCGCGGATGCCCGAGCTTCTCGCCTTCGCCAAGGCGCAGGGACTCAAGATCGGCACCATCGCCGACCTGATCCGCCACCGCAGCGAGACCGAGCGGCTGATCGAGCGCGTGGCCGACCGCACCGTGTCCACGCCCTATGGACCGTTCCGCCTCTGCATCTACCACGACCACACCGGCGACGAGGTGCATTTCGCGCTGGTGAAGGGCGACCCCGCGCCGGATCGCCCGGTGCTCGTTCGCGTGCACGAGCCGTTCGCGTCCCTCGACATGTTCGACTTCGATTCCTCGCGCCATGCCTACTCGGTGACGGACGCCATGCGCATCGTCGCGCACCACAAGGAAGGCGTGATCGTTCTCCTGCGCCGCCACGAGGGCGCGGGCGAGATGCTCGATCGCCTCAACCGCAAGCGCGGCGACCGCAGCGGGCGCAAGTGGGACCCGCGGCTGCACGGCATCGGCGCGCAGATCCTGAAGGACCTGGGCGTGGGCAAGATGCGCGTGCTCGCGCGGCCCAAGCGCATTCCGTCCATGTCGGGCTTCGGCCTCGAAGTGGTCGAGTACGTGTCGCCCGATGACGCGATGGTGAAGGCCGTATGAACAACGTTCCTCCCGCGCTGAAGGGCGAGGGCCTGCGGATCGGCATCGTCTGGAGCCGCTTCAACGAGGAGCTCGTGCGAATGCTCCTCACCGCGTGCGACAAGCAGCTCGTGGAGCTGGGCGTGGCCACGGAGGACATCGACGTGGTGAGCGTTCCCGGCGCGCTCGAGATTCCGCTCGCTCTCCAGGCGCTCGCCTTCGAGCGGCGCGGCCTCGCGGGACACCGCTTCGACGCGCTCGTGGCGCTCGGCGTGGTCGTGCGCGGCGAGACCTATCACTTCGAGATCGTCGCGAACGAAAGCGCGCGCGGCATCCTCGACGTGCAGCTTGAGACGGGCGTTCCCATCGCCAACGGCGTGCTCACGGTGTCCACCGAGGAACAGGCGCGCGAGCGGGCGCCGGTGAAGGGCGCGGAAGCCGCGCGCGTGGCGATCGAGATGGCCAACACGCTCAAGGCGATCCCGCGATGAGGGAAAGCCGCGCGACGCTGCGGCGCCGCTCGAGGGAACTCGCCATGCAGGGAATCTACCAGTGGATCTACACGGGGGACGCGCCGCGCACGGTGCTGAAGAATCTCTCGGAGCTCGACGGCTACGAGAAGGCCGACGCGGAGTTCCTCAAGTCGGAGCTGAAGGGCACGATCGACGGCATCGAAGGCCTGCGCGCGCATCTCGAGCCGCTCGCCGACCGCAAGTGGGACGAGGTGAGCCCCGTCGAGCGCGCGATCCTGCTCCTCGGCGCCTGGGAGATCGTCCACCAGCCGGAGATCCCGTACAAGGTGACGATCAACGAGGCGATCGAGCTCGGGAAGCGATTCGGCGGCACCGACGGTCATAAATATGTCAACGGCGTGCTGGATCGTCTCGCGGCGGCCGTGCGACCCGAAGAAGTCGCGGAAAAACGAAAGCAGCGCAATGGCAAATAGCCTTCCTTCCGAATTCGACCTGATCGCGAAACACTTCACGCGGCCCGCGGCCAACGCGGTGCTGGGCGTGGGCGACGACGCGGCGCTCGTGGACGTCTCCAACGGCATGGACCTCGCGGTCTCCACCGACACGATGGTGCAGGGCACGCACTTCTTCCCCGACGTGCATCCGGAGAACCTGGGGCACAAGGCGCTCGCCGTGAACCTCTCCGACATGGCCGCCATGGGCGCGATGCCCTACTGGGCGATGCTCGCGTTGACCCTTCCCGCGGTCGACGATGCGTGGCTCGCGGCCTTCTCGAAGGGCTTCTTCGACCTCGCCGGGGAGTTCAACGTGTCGCTCATCGGCGGCGACACGACGCGCGGCCCGCTGTCGCTCACGGTGACGATCATGGGCGAGGTGCCCGCGGGGGCCGCGCTTCGCCGCAGCGGCGCGAAGGCGGGCAACGATATCTGGGTGTCGGGCAACATCGGCGATGCGGCGCTCGCCGTCGCGCATCGCAACGGCAAGCTCGTGCTCACGGAGGCCGACTATCACGAGGCGGTGATGCGGCTCTACGAGCCCACGCCGCGCGTAGGCCTCGGCCAGGCGCTTCGCGGCATGGCCACGGCCGCGATCGACGTGTCCGACGGGTTGCTCGCGGACCTGGGCCACATCTGCAGGCTCTCGGGCGTGGGCGCGACGGTGGACGCGGCTTCCATTCCGCTCTCGGCCATCGGCGCGCGCCACGTCGCGAGCCTCGAGGGGCTCACCGCGATCGTCGCGGGCGGCGACGACTACGAGCTGTGCTTCACCGCGCCGGCCAACGCGCGCGAGAGCATCCAGGACCTCACCGACATGCTGAACATCCCGCTCACGCGCATCGGGCAGGTGCGCCGCGGCAAGGGCGTGAGCCTGATCGGCCCCGACGGCAAGCCCCTGAAGATCGATGGCCGCGGCTACGACCACTTCTCGGGACCCTGACGCGCGCTTCCTCGTCTCGCATCCGGCGCATTTCATCGCGCTGGGATTCGGCGCGGGCCTTTCGCCGAAAGCGCCGGGCACCGTCGGCACGCTGGCGGGCCTCGGGATCTATTGGATCCTTTCGATGTGGCTTCCGCCGCTCGCGATCGCGTTCCTCGCGATCCCGCTCTTCGGCGTGGGCGTGTGGGCTTGCGACGTCACCGGGCGCGACCTCGGCGTCTCCGATCACGGCGCGATGGTGTGGGACGAGATCGTGGCGTTCCTGCCGCTCGCGGCCATCGCCTCGCAGTCGCCCTGGTTCCAGGCGGGCGTGTTCGCGGTCTTCCGCATCTTCGACATCTGGAAGCCCTATCCCATCAAGCTGCTGGAAGCCAACATCAAGGGCGGCATGGGCGTGATGGTCGACGACCTCGTCGCTGCCGCGTACACCTACGTGCTCTTCATCCTCTTCATCGTTTTCGCCGTCAAGGTGCTGGGACTCACGTGATGAAAGACTGGCCGTACCCGCGCATCTTCGCGCACCGCGGGGGCGGCGCGCTCGCGCCCGAGAACACGCTCGCCGCTTTTCGCCTCGGGCAGTCGCTGGGCTATCGCGCCCACGAGTTCGACGTGAAGCTCTCGAAGGACAACGTCCCGGTGCTCCTGCACGACGCGACGCTCGAGCGCACGACCAACGGCACCGGGAGCGCGGCGGACTTCGACTATGCCGAGCTTGCGAAGCTCGATGCGGGCGGATGGCACTCTGCGCAATTCGCCGGGGAGCCGATGCCGACGTTCGCAAGCGTTGCGGAGTTGCTGCGCTCGAAGGACACCATGGCCAACGTCGAGATCAAGCCCACGCCGGGCCTCGAGCGCGAGACCGGGCGCCGGGTGGCCGCGGAGGCGGCGAGGCTCTGGAAGGGCGGCGCGGTCCAGCCGCTGCTCTCATCGTTCTCGTTCGAGGCGTTGATGGCGGCGAAGGAGGCGGCGCCCGGCCTTCCGCTCGGGTGGCTTTCGCGCAAGGTCGTGGACGAGGACTGGCCGCGCCTCGAGCAGCTCGGGGCGGTGTCCATCCACACGAATCACACGCGCCTCGATCCTCCCCAGGTCGCGCGCCTCAGGGCGGCCGGCTATCGCGTGATGCTCTACACGGTGAACGAGGTCGAGACCGCCCAGCGCCTCTTCGACCTGGGTGTGGACGGAATCTTCACCGACAACCTGCGCGAGTTCGCCGCGAAGTTTCCCGCGCTGATCTGAAGACCGAAACCGGGGCCAGACCCCGGTTTACGCGGCTGCGAGGCGCGAGGCGTGCAGCTTCATGTCGAGGTCGCGAAGCGCGGTGCGAAGGCCTTCCTCGACCACCGGGTGGTAGAAGGGCATGTCGAGCATGCCGGCCACCGTGAGGCGCGATTGCAGCGCCCACGCGAGGAGGTGCCCGATGTGTTCCGCATCCGGCCCCACCATCTCCG
>Ga0335076_10004104_pt1 | contig 14690 bp, 16 predicted proteins | sample Lox_Sample_25_FD_206717 | JGI IMG/M metagenome (GOLD analysis project Ga0335076, IMG submission 206717) | Soil microbial communities from Loxahatchee National Wildlife Refuge, Florida, United States - Lox_Sample_2.5 | ecosystem: Environmental > Terrestrial > Soil > Wetlands | place: USA... | reverse complement strand
GTCGACTTGCTTGCGCGTCAGCATCGTCGCAGTGGCGATTTCGTTGAGGATCCCGGTTTTGGTCATCTTCTTCGTCACTGGACCTTTCGGAGCTGCTTTCTTCGCAGCGGTCTTCTTGGCTGCCTTCTTCTTGGCGGCGGCTCTCATGACGGTGGGGCGTGGGGCGGCGGCTTTGCGGATAACTTTTCGCTTCGCGGCTTTCTTCTTAGCGGGCGCCTTTTTCTTTGCAGGCGCTTTCTTCTTCGCAGGAGCCTTTTTCTTTGCCATTCGATTTCCCTTTGTCGATTTGAAGTCGGGGTTGTCTTAACCGCTACGACGTGCGACGGACATCCAACCCATCACTGTATGAGAAACCTGAGAAAACAGCGTTCATCGGCTCCCCAATGAGCGCGCTTTATACTGCATTCAAATATTGCTCGCAACAAAGGACACGTCTTTTTTCAATGTTTTCGCGGGCTTTTTTCATTATCCTAGGCGCCGCTCGAAGGTGGCTGCGAAACTACGCAGCGTGCACGCGGTTCGAACTCCATACAAAATCCGTGCATTTTCGTTGACGAAACGCGTCTTCGAGTTCGAACGAGACAGCGAAGGTTTCTTACACATGCCGATCTACGAGTATCAGTGTCAGGCTTGCCAACACGAATTCGAGACCATTCAAAAGTTCAGCGATCCGCCGCTCACGCGTTGTCCCGAGTGCGGAAAAGACAAACTGAAGAAGAAGATTTCCGCCGTCGCATTTCGGTTGAAGGGCGGCGGTTGGTACGAGACTGATTTCAAATCGGGCGACAAGAAGAAGAACGTCGCGAGCAGTAGCGACGGCGCCGACTCGGGCGATTCGTCGTCGAAGGGCGAGTCCGTATCGACGAGCGAGAGCACATCCGGCGAAGGAAAAACCGGCAAATCGAGCGCGAAAACGGACGGTTCGACCAAGTCGTCGAGCGACGACGGCGCGAAGAGCAGCGCGAAGAAGTCGACCAAGCGCACGTCGAAACCGACCAAGCGCGACTCGAAAGGCGGCGGTAAGAAACGCTGATCGCGAACGAACACAGCGAACACCAGGATTACGTCAATGCGCAGCCACTATTGCGGCGACCTCGATGCATCGCACGTCGGAATCGACGTGGAACTCTGCGGCTGGGTGCATCGCCGCCGCGATCACGGCGGCGTGATCTTCCTCGACGTGCGCGATCGCAACGGCATCGTGCAGGTCGTCTTCGATCCCGACGCGGCGGCGAGCTTTGCGATCGCCGATCGGCTGCGCAACGAATACGTCGTGCGCATCGCGGGTCGCGTGCGTGCGCGCCCGGCCGGTACCGTCAATCCGGAGATGAAGACCGGCGCGATCGAAGTGCTCGGCCGCGATCTCGAGATTCTCAACGTGTCGCAGACGCCGCCGTTTCAGCTCGACGAATATTCCGACGCCGGCGAAGACGTGCGTTTGCGCTATCGCTACCTCGATCTACGCCGCCCCGAAATGCAGCACCGCCTGCGCATGCGCGCCACGATCATCTCGGCGGCGCGGCGGCATCTCGAGGAAGCAGGCTACGTCGAAATCGAAACGCCGATCCTCACGCGTGCGACGCCGGAAGGCGCGCGCGACTATCTGGTACCGAGCCGCACTCATCCGGGGCAATTCTTCGCGTTGCCGCAGTCGCCGCAGGTGTTCAAGCAGCTGCTGATGATGTCCGGCATGGACAAGTACTACCAAATCGCGCGCTGCTTCCGCGACGAAGATCTGCGCGCCGATCGGCAACCCGAGTTCACGCAGATCGACATCGAGGCGTCGTTCATCGACGAACGCGACATCATGGGTTTGACCGAAGGCATGGTGAAGCGGTTGTTCCGCGACGTGCTCGCGATCGAATTGCCGACGTTCCCGGTGTTGTCGTTCGACGAAGCGATGCGACGGTTCGCGAGCGACAAGCCGGACCTGCGCAATCCGATCGAACTCGTCGACGTCGCGGATCTGATGAAGAGCGTCGAATTCAAAGTGTTCAACGCGCCGGCGAACGATCCGAAAGGTCGCGTCGTCGCAGTGCGCGCGCCGGGCGCCGGCAAGTTGTCGCGCAAGGAACTCGACGGCTACACCGACTTCGTCGCGCGCTACGGCGCGAAGGGTCTCGCCTACATCAAGGTGAACGAGCGCGGCAACGGCATCGCGGGATTGCAGTCGCCGATTCTGAAGTTCCTACCCGAACCGGTGATCGAGGCGGTACTCGATCGCTGCGGAGCGGTTGCCGGCGACGTCGTCTTCTTCGGCGCCGATCGCGCCGACATCGTCAATCCGTCCATCGGCGCGCTGCGCAATCAACTCGGCGCGGATCTGAAGCTGATCGAGGATCGTTGGGCGCCGTGCTGGGTGGTCGATTGGCCGATGTTCGAGCGCGGCAAGGAAGGGCAGCTCGAAGCGATGCACCATCCGTTCACGAGTCCGTCGTGCACGGTCGAAGAGCTGCTCGCGAATCCAGAAGCCGCCCACGCGCGCGCGTACGACGTCGTGCTGAACGGCTACGAGATCGGCGGCGGCTCGATCCGAATGCACCGCAACGAAATGCAGAAGGCCGTGTTCGAGACGCTCGGCCTCGGTCAGGAAGCGGAGGCGCGCTTCGGTTTTCTCCTCGACGCATTGAAGTTCGGTTGCCCGCCGCACGGCGGCATCGCGCTCGGCGTCGACCGCTTGGTGATGCTGATGGTCGGCGCCGGCGCCATTCGCGACGTGATCGCGTTTCCGAAGACGCAAACGGCGGCGTGTCTTTTGACCGCCGCACCGTCGGCGGTCGACGAACATCAACTGCGCGAGTTGCACATTCGCTTGCGCTGAGCGGCGCGCGAGGTGGACGCTGCGTGCGCTACCGCACCGGAGGGAAACGCCCCTGAACGCGGCTGTTCGCAGACACGGATGAGAATTCTCGGAATCGATCCGGGCTCGCGCATCACCGGCTACGGTATCGTCGAGGTGCGTCGCGGCCAGGCGGTTTATGTAGCGAGCGGGTGTATCCGAACGACGCACGCGGCGCTGCCGCAACGACTCGGCGAGATCTACGAAGGCGTCTCGACGTTGATCGGCGAACACGCGCCGGATGCGGTCGCGATCGAGCAAGTGTTCATGGCGCGCAATGCGAGCTCGGCGTTGAAGCTCGGACAAGCGCGCGGCGCGGCGCTCGCCGCCGCGGTGACGGTCGGATTACCGGTCTCCGAGTACGCCGCGCGGCGCGTGAAGCAAGCCGTCACCGGCGTCGGCGGTGCGACGAAAACTCAGGTACAGCACATGGTGTGTCGGTTACTGAGTTTGAAAGCGTCGCCCGCGGCGGACGCGGCCGATGCGCTTGCCATTGCCATTTGTCACATCAATACTCAGCGCGGGCTCATGGTCCGCTGACACGGATGATCGGACGCATACGAGGCAAGCTGATTTCGCTCGACGAGCACACGATCCTGGTCGACGTCGGCGGAGTCGGATACGAAATGGAAGTCACCGCGAACACGCTCGCCGCGTTGCCCGGCGTCGGCCACGACGTCGTCGTCCACACGCATTTGTCCGTTCGTGAAGACGCGCACTCGTTGTTCGGTTTCGCGAGCGCGAGCGAACGCGACCTCTTTCGCACGCTGATCAAGATCAACGGCGTCGGTCCGAAACTGGCACTCACGCTGCTCGCCGGTCTCGACGTCGTCGAACTCGCGCGTTGCATTCGCGACGGCGACGTCGCGCGGTTGGTGAAGCTACCCGGCATCGGCAAGAAGACCGCCGAACGTTTGGTCGTCGAACTCAAAGACCGCATCGAGAAGCTGGTCGCGATTCCGGACGTCGCGCGGCCGCGCGCCGCAGAACCGGCGACGCGGCTGGTGATCGAGGAAGCGGAGCGCGCGTTGATCCAACTCGGCTTTCGTCCGGCCGAAGCGAGCCGCGCGATCGGCGGTGCGTACGAGCACGGCCACTCGACCGAAGACGTGGTCCGCATCGCGCTGAAGCGCATGGCGAGGCAGGAAGCATGACGCGCGCGTGCGCGATGCGGAGCGCGCGTGGCCGTTGAACCGGACCGGCTCGTCTCCGGGCGTGACGCGGGCGACGATGGCACGCTCGATCGGGCGCTGCGGCCGACGACGCTCGGCGGCTACATCGGTCAGGCCGCCGTCAAAGAACAGATGGCGGTTTTCATCGAAGCGGCGCGACGCCGGCGCGAGCCGCTCGATCACACGCTGATTTTCGGACCGCCGGGTCTCGGCAAGACGACGCTCGCGCACATCATCGCCAACGAGATGTCCGGGTCGCTCAAAAGCACGTCGGGGCCCGTGCTCGAGAAAGCCGGCGACCTCGCGGCGCTACTGACGAACCTCGAACCAGGCGACGTGCTCTTCATCGACGAAATCCACCGGCTGAGTCCGGTGGTCGAGGAAATTCTCTATCCGGCGATGGAAGACTTTCAGATCGACATCGTCATCGGCGAAGGACCGGCGGCGCGCTCGATCAAGCTCGACGTTCCGCCGTTCACGCTGGTCGGCGCGACGACGCGCGCGGGACTGCTCACGTCGCCGCTGCGCGATCGCTTCGGCATCGTGCAACGTCTCGAGTTCTACAGCGTCGCGGAACTGACGCAGATTGCGAAGCGCTCCGCAGACAAGCTCGGTGTGCGTCTCGAACATGACGGCGCCGTGGCGATTGCGGGACGTTCGCGCGGCACGCCGCGCATCGCCAATCGCTTGCTGCGGCGCGTACGGGACTATGCCGAGGTGAAGAGCGATGGGCGCGTGACGGCGCCGATCGCCGATCAGGCGCTCGATCTCCTGTCGGTCGACGGCGAAGGGTTCGACACGATGGACCGGCGCTTATTGCTGACGATTCTCGAGAAGTTCTCGGGCGGTCCGGTCGGCATCGATTCGCTCGCGGCGGCGATCAGCGAAGAGCGCGACACGATCGAAGACGTGCTGGAGCCGTTCCTGATTCAACAAGGTTTCATGATGCGCACGCCCCGCGGGCGGGTCGTCACCGAAAAAGCGTATCGACACTTCGGTATCGTGCGCGCCGTCACCGGCGCCACGATGTCGCAAGCGAGCTTCGACATCGACCCGGCGTAACCGACGCCGCGTCGAGTTCGACGCCGCAACCGTTTCCACAGATCGAGGGAGTGAACGATTGACTGAACCGTTGTCCATCTTCTCGTTGGTGCTGAACGCCAGCGTGCTGGTGCAGATCGTCTTGCTGCTGTTGTTGTTCGCGTCGTTGACGTCGTGGGTGATGATCTTCCAGCGCATGTTCGCGTTGAAGCGCGTGCAGAAAGCGATCGACTCGTTCGAAGAGTATTTCTGGTCCGGCATCGATCTGCGGCAGCTGTATCTGGAACTCGAAACGTCGGACGAGGAGCTGAGCGGCATGGAAACCGTGTTCGTCGCGGGGTTCAAAGAGTACACGCGCTTGTCGGAGCAAGAAGCCGATGCCGAAGCGATCATGCAAGGCGTGCAGCGTGCGACGCGCGTCGCGTTGACGCGCGAGGAAGAGAAGCTCGAGACGCACTTGCCGTTTCTCGCGACGGTCGGTTCGACCAGCCCTTACGTGGGCTTGTTCGGCACGGTGTGGGGCATCATGAATTCGTTCAGGAGCCTCGCGAACATGACGCAAGCGACGCTCGCGTCCGTGGCGCCCGGCATCTCCGAAGCGCTCGTTGCAACGGCGATGGGTCTCTTCGCGGCCATTCCCGCGGTCATCGGCTACAACCGCTTCTCGGCGCGCGCCGAAGTGCTGATGACACGTTACGAAACTTTTACAGAGGAGATGACCAGCATCCTCTATAGAGCAGTGCATACGAAGCGATGAAGCCAAAAAAACGCAAGCCGATGTCGGAGATCAACGTCGTGCCGTACATCGACGTGATGCTGGTGTTGTTGGTCATCTTCATGGTGACCGCGCCGATCCTGACGCAAGGCGTGCAAGTCGAGTTGCCGAAAGCGCCGTCGCAACCGATCTCCGAGCACGAGAAGGATCCGTTCGTCGTCACGATGCGCCAGGACGGCGCGTTGTTCGTGAACCTCGGCGTGCGCAAGGCCAACGACACGGGAACGCGCGTGACGATTTTCTCGCTCGAAGAGCAAGCCTCGAAAATTCTGTCGGCGCGGCCGGATGCGCCCGTTTACATACGCGCGGATCAGCATCTCGACTACGGTCAGGTCGTGCGCGTGATGACGGTCTTGCAGAAAGCCGGCGCGCAGAGCGTCGGGCTCATTACGGATCCGCCGGATCTCGGCTGATCTCAAGTTTACGGCATGGACGATACGGCCCGGTTCTACGGTATCTCGCTGGTACTGGCGCTGCTGGTGCACGCGCTGGTCGTCGCGATGCTGTGGTTCAACTGGACGCCGGTCGAGCGCGAGTCGTTGCTGGTGCGGCCGAACATCGTCAAAGCCGAACTCAAGGTGATGGAAGCGCCGAAGCCGAAGCCTGCTCCGAAGCCGGCGCCGCCTGCGCCGCCGCAACAAGACGTTGCGAAGCCGAAGCCGGAACCGAAGCCAGAGCCCAAACCGGAGCCGAAGATCGAACCGAAGCCGAAGCCGGCCGAAGTGAAGCCCGATCCGAAGGAGGCGGCGAAGCGCGCGCAAGCGGACAAACAGAAGAAGCTCGATTCGCTCGCCGACGCTTCGTTCAGCGACGCGCTCGCGCGCGAGACGGAAGTGCTCGCAGAAGACAAAAAAGAGCAGGCCGCGCAAACGTATGCGCAAGGCATCTATCAACTCATCGTCGCGAACTGGTCGCGGCCGCCGTCGGCGCGCAACGGTATGCAGACGAAATTGATGGTCGAACTCGTGCCGACCGGCGACGTCGTCAACGTCACGATCACGTCGTCGAGCGGCAACGAAGCGTTCGATCGATCCGCCGCGGATGCGATACGCAAAGTCGGCAAATTCGACGTGCCGAAGGACTCCGATCTATTCGAAAAGTACTTCCGCCGATTTCCGGTGCTGTTCAAACCAGAGGACTTGTTACGTTGAACATTCGAGCGATCGCCGCGTTGGCGGCATTGACGTGCGCGATGGCGGCGCACGCGCAGATCACGATCGAGATCGATCGCGGCTACGACAACCCGAAGAAGATCGCGGTCGTGCCGTTCGGCGTCGGCGCCGGCATTCAAGGGCTCGACAATCCGTCCGACATCATCTCGTTCGACTTGGCGCGCACGGGCCAGTTCGCACCGACGCCGACTAAGAACATGCTCAGTATGCCGGACCAACCCAAGGAGGTTCTGTTTCGCGATTGGCGCGTGCTCGGCGACGAATACGTCGTGATCGGCCGCGTCGATCCGGCCCCGAACGGCAACATCTCGGTGTCGTATTTCCTGTTCGACGTTCTGAACGAGCGACAACTCGCCAACGGCACCTTCACGGCGCCGACGACGGCGCTGCGCGACATGGCGCACCTCGCGTCGGACGAGATCTACGAGAAGCTGACCGGCATTCGCGGCGCGTTCTCGACGCGCATCATCTACGTGCTCGCGCTCGACCTCAGTCTGAAAACCGAACGCTATCGGCTCGAGATGGCCGACGCGGACGGCGCTCGGCCGCGCACGCTGCTCGAAAGCAAGGAGCCGATCTTGTCGGCGACGTGGTCGCCCGATGGCAAGAGCGTGGCCTACGTTTCTTTCGAGAAGGGCAAGCCATGCATAATCCTGCAGGAGATCGCGAGCGGTGCCCGCACGGTGCTGACGGATTTCCCCGGCCTCAACAGCGCGCCGGCGTTTTCGCCTGACGGCAGACAGCTGGCGCTCGTACTGTCGAAAGACGGCGATCCCGAGATCTACACGATGAACCTCGCGACGAGGGAACTGCGCCGCATCACGCGGCAGCGCGGCGCCGACACCGAGCCGAGTTGGACGGCGGACGGCAAGAGCTTGGTCTTCACGTCGGACCGCGGCGGCAAACCGCAGATTTATCAGATCGAAATCGCGACGGGGCTCACGCAGCGGCTGACGTTCGAAGGCGACTATAACGCGCGCGCGCGCATGCTCCCGGACGGCAAACACATGGTGTTCGTGCATCGCAACGACGGCGTTTTCCACATCGCCGTGATGGACCTCGACAAAGGCCGCTTGATGGCGCTGACGTCGACGTCGCTCGACGAATCGCCGTCGATTGCGCCGAACGGCACGATGCTGATTTATGCGACGCAAGATAAAGGCCGCGGTATACTCGCCGTCGTATCGATCGACGGCACCGTGAAATACCGATTGCCGTCGTCCGTCGGAGACGTCAGAGAGCCTGCATGGTCCCCCTTCCTGAATCGGACGCGCTGAGCGGCGCGGCTCGATGACACCTTCAAGTCCCATTGGCCGTCGACGATCCCGTCAGCGGACGCTCAAGGAGAAAGCAATGCAACACCACTGGCTACGCAACCTCGCGGTCATCGTACTCGCAGGTTTGGTCTTGGCCGCCTGTACCAGCAGCGGCAAGAAAGGCGCGCAGGAACCGCTGCCCGGCAACGAACAACCCACGGTGACCGCGCCCGCGCAGTCGGATTCGGAGATCTCCCGTTCGGTCGATGCCAGTGGCAACCCGATCAATCCGCAAACCGGCCAACCGCTGACGCGCGTGTTCTACTTCGACTACGACAAAGCGAATCTGCAGCCGGAATCATTGGCGATTCTCGAACTGCACGCCGCGTTCCTGAAGTCGGCTCAAGACCGTCGCGTGACGATCGACGGCTACACCGACGAACGCGGTACGCGCGAGTACAACCTCGCGCTCGGCGAGCGCCGTGCCGAAGCCGTCGCGACGTTCCTCGTATCGCAAGGCGTGCGTCGTTCGCAGATCGACGTCGTCAGCTACGGTGAAGAACGGCCGGCAGATCCGGGCCATACCGAAGCCGCATGGGCGAAGAACCGCCGTGCGGAACTCGTCTATCACTGATCGATGCGCGCGCTGCGAACGCTGACGACCGCGCTCTGCGTCGCGTTCGCTGCGCAGATCGCGTTCGTCGCGCCGTCGTTCGCGGCGGTGCCGGTCGTCGAATCGACGCCGAGCTCCGGTAGCACCGGTACCGTAACGCGGCCGACGGCTACGACGAGCGCACCGACTTCGAGCACCACGACGTCGAGCGGGGTTCACAGCTACGGCGTCGATCAGCCGCAAGTGGTTGCGAACGACCCGATTCGTGGCGCGCCCCCCAGCAGTTCGGTTGGTAGCTCGTCGGCGCCACCGGTGACCGGAACGACGGCGAGCACGATGTTCCAGCAGATCCAGCAGCTGCAAGACGACGTCGCGGAATTGCGCGGGATGCTCGAAGAGCAGACGCATCAGATCGAAAAGTTGCAGGCAGATCAGAAAGAGCAATACCTCGATCTCGACGGGCGCATGACGGCACTGAAGGGCGGTGCACCGGCGGGCGGTGCGACGGGTCCGACGGCGCCGAGCGGTCCTGTGGCGGGTGCTGCCGGGGGCGGTGCCGCCGGTAACACGACGGTCGGCGGCGGGTCGTCTGCTACGAGCGCAGCATCCAACTCGGAGCGCGACGCGTATACCAAGGCGTTCAACCTGACGAAGGACAAGCGCTTTCCCGAGGCGATCGCGGCGTTCAACCAAATGCTGGTCTCGTACCCGAACGGCGAATACGCCGGCAACGCGTACTACTGGCTCGGCGAGATGTACCGCGCGACCAGTGCCCCCGAGAAGGCTCGTCAATCGTTCGCGCAAGTGGTGAATCAATTCCCGACCAACGCCAAGGTCAGCGACGCGATGTACAAGCTCGGCGTCGTCTACAACGAGCTCGGTGATCGCGCGAAGGCGCTCGAATACCTGAAGCGCGTGCAATCGCAATTCCCGGGAACACCGGCCGCGTCGTTGGCGCAGTCGTACGCCGCCGAACTGAAATAGCAGAGAGGTGGTCACCGATGGTGACCGTCGCCACGCAATCGCCCATCCGTCTGCGGATCACCGAGATCTTCCACTCGTTGCAGGGTGAGACGAGCACGGTCGGTATCCCAACGGTGTTCGTGCGCCTGACGGGCTGTCCGCTGCGTTGCCAATACTGCGACACCGCGTACGCGTTTCACGGCGGCGAGATGATCGAACTCGCGACGGTGCTCGATCGCGTCGCGTCGTTCGGCGCGCGCTACGTGACGGTCACCGGCGGCGAACCGCTCGCGCAACCGGCGTGTCTGCCGTTGCTCGAACAGCTGTGCGATGCGGGCTACGTGACGTCGCTCGAGACGTCGGGCGCGCTCGACATCGGTCGCGTCGATCCGCGCGTCGTGCGCATCGTCGATCTGAAGACGCCGGCGTCGCGCGAGAGCGCGCGCAATCGGTGGGAAAACGTTCCGCTGCTGACGCAGCGCGATCAGGTGAAGTTCGTCATCTGCGACGCCGACGACTATGCCTGGGCGCGCGCGAAGACGTTCGAGCACGATCTGCCGAACCGCGTCGGCGAAGTGTTGTTCTCCCCGAGCCACACCGAACTGCCGGCGGTTCGCCTCGCGGAGTGGATTCTGCGCGACCGGTTGCAGGTACGGATGCAGATCCAACTGCACAAAGTGCTGTGGGGTAACGAGCCGGGTCGATGACTACCCCGCGAGCCATCGTGCTGTTGTCGGGCGGCCTCGATTCCGCGACGACGCTCGCGCTCGCGCAGTTCGAAGGCTTCGCGTGCTATGCGATGTCGTTCCGCTACGGCCAACGCCATGCGATCGAGCTCGAAGCGGCCGCGCGAGTTGCGCGCGGGCTCGGTGCGGTCGAACACCGCATCGTCACGATCGACCTTGCAGCGTTTGGCGGTTCCGCGTTGACCGATCCGGCGATCGCGGTGCCCGAGGCGCCGACGACCGGCATCCCGATCACGTACGTGCCGGCGCGCAACACCATTTTCCTGTCGTTCGCGCTCGGCTGGGCCGAAGTGCTCGGCGCGCGCGACATCTTCGTCGGCGTCAACGCGGTGGACTATTCGGGCTATCCCGATTGCCGCCCGGAGTTCGTCGCCGCTTTCGAGACGCTCGCGAACCTCGCGACGAAGGCCGGCGTCGAAGGCGATCGGTTTCGCATTCGCGCGCCGCTGATCGACCAGACGAAAGCCGACATCATTCGGCGCGGCGTCGCACTCGGCGTCGACTACGCGCAAACGACCTCGTGTTATCAGCCGGACGAACGCGGTGCGGCGTGCGGCGTCTGCGATTCGTGCCGACTGCGTCGTGCGGGATTCGTCGAAGCGGGCGTCGCCGATCCGACGCGATATCGCTGAAGGGGTTTGGTGGGCCGTGTGGGGATCGAACCCACGACAAACGGGTTAAAAGCCCGCTGCTCTACCAGCTGAGCTAACGACCCAAGCGAGAGAGGCTGGGAAAAAGAGCGGCATAGTGTAGCGGCAGTCGGTCAAAAGACAAGAACGGTGCAGTTGCGTGGCGCGACCGATTGGGTGCCTGTCGCGACCTCGCGCGCGCTTACACCGGCAAGTGATATGCGTGCCGGTCGGCGTGGCGGATCAGGAAATTCCAGATCTCCTGATCGAGTTCGTCGGCCTCGACCGTTTCGGCCCACGCGTGCAGCTCGATCAGCAATTCCATCGCGCTCGCGTGGCGCGCGTTCAGATGTTCGATGCGCAAGCTTTCGGCGGAGCCGCGCAAGAACGTCGCGATCCGCTTCGCGAGATTCTCCGGCGGCACGTCGCGTAGGCTCTCGAACAGCGCGACCAACTCGTCGATGTCCTGCGTGCGCACCGCGGCGGCGCGATCGAAGTCCTGTGCGAGGCATTGCATCAGCATCGCGATCATGCCGGCGTTCGATGCGGCATACGCGGATTGCGTATCGGGCGCGACGCTCGTCGCGAGCTTCATCGCGAGATCCGCCAGCGCTTGTTGCGGGCGCGGGATCACAGCAGCGGCTCCGTATAGCGATGTTCCGATTCCGGCGCGAGCCGATCGACGAGAATGCGGTTCTGCCGGTCGGTCATCACCCAGCCCGCCATCGCGAGAATCGGCTCCTTCGTGGAACCGTTGGCGAAGTCCTCTGTCGACGAAATCCAAATCGCGAGGCCTTTGATCGATGCGAACACCTGCCACCAACGGAACGCATCGGCGTCGAATTGCAGTCCGCTCGCCTCTTGCCAGATCTGCACCGCGCGCCTGCGCGGCAACAAGCCGCCGGCGAGATGCCGTTCGGGCCAACCCCAGAGCGGGTCGAGCGACCAGGCGAGGTCTTCGAGCGGGTCGCCAATGTGCGCCATCTCCCAGTCGAGGACGCCGCGGATCGTACCCGTCGTGTCGTAGAGAAAATTGCCGGAACGATAGTCGCCGTGCACGAGGCAGAGTTTCTGCGCCGGCGGCGGATCGCGTTTCAGCCAACGGATCGCCGCGGCCGCGATCGGCTGCGGATGCAACGCGTCGGCCGCGATTACGCCGGCCCAATAGTCGAGCTCGCGCCGCGCACAATCGGCGCGATCGGGCGCTTCCATGAATTTCGAGACGCCGAGCTCGTCGATGTTCATCGCGCCGAGGCGGCCCAGGATGCTCCACTTCTGCGTGCCGATCTTCTCGCGCAGCGGCGCGTATGCCGGCGTCGCGAAATTCGGGATCGCCGTTTCACAGCCGGCAATTTCGGCCATCACCGAGAACGGGCGCTCCAGTTCGCCGGGGTCTTCTTCGAGGATCAGCGGCTCGGGCACCGGCACCGACGTCGGATACACGGCCGCGTACGTTTGGTATTCGAGCGCGCGGTTCGTGTCGATCAGGCTGGACGGCGGATCGCGGCGGAAGATGAAGCCGCGACGGGCGTCGGCGCCGTTCTCGCGAAACGTCGCCGCGACGCGATACGTTTCCCGCGACGCCCCTCCGGGAATCTGTTGGATACCGACGATCTTCAGGTTCTGGAGGTGCGACCAGCGCCGAACGAGATACCGCTCGATCGCGCCGCGCAGCTCCGGTGCGCTCATCGGTCAGGCCGCCGGCTTCAGCTTGAAGCGGATCGGCAAATGCTTGGTGCCGTGAACGAAGCTCGCGCGCAGGAAACTCGGTTCACCGGCGAGCTCGATGGATTCGAGACGGGCCAGGAACTGCGTGTAGAAGATCCGCAGTTCCATTCGCGCGAGCAGGTTGCCGAGGCACATGTGCGGCCCCATGCCGAACGCGATGTGGCGGTTCGGCTGCCGATCGACCTTGAAGCGTTGCGGGTCTTCGAAGATCTCCTCGTCGCGATTGGCCGACGCATAGAAGAGCGCCAGGTTTTCGCCTTGGCGGATCGTCTTGCCGCGCAGTTCGTAGTCGCGCGTGGCGGTGCGGCAGAACTGCGACACCGGCGTCGACCAGCGAATCATCTCCTCGACCGCGAGTTTCATCAGCCCGTCCGGATTTGCGCGCAGCGCGGCGAACTGATCCGGGTTCTGCAGCAGCGCGAGCAATCCGCCCGACATCGCGGTACGCGTCGTCTCGTGGCCCGCCGTCGCGACGATGATGTAGTACGAGATCAATTCCTTGAACGGCAGATAGTCGCCGTCGATCTTGCCGTTCGCGATGTACGAGGCGAGATCCTCCGTCGGATGTGCGCGCCGCAGCTCGGTCATCCGATCGAAGTACTCGTACAGATCCTTGATCGTCTCGAACAGCGACAGCGGATCCGAGCCGGAACGGCGCATCTCCGTGTCTTCGCCGGCGAAGAGTTCGTTCGTCAGCTTGAGAATTCGCCACTCGTCGTCCGGCGGTACACCGAGCAACTCGACGATCATCTTCAGCGGATGGAACACCGCGACGTCTTGGACGAAGTCGAGCGCGCGTTCGCCGCCGTCGCCCATCATGTCGTCCAAGATGTTGCGCGTGATCACTTCGAGGCGATCCTCGAGGCGCTTCAAGTTCGCCGGCTTGAACCACGGCTGCACGAGCTCGCGGTATTTCGGATGGTCCGGCGCGTCCATTTGCACCAGCGAACGAATCAAACCGTTCTGTCCGGACGACGCGAGCACCTGCAACAGCTTCGGCGAATCCTTCAGGCGCTCGAAGATCTGCGCGATCACGTCGGCACGCATGGCCGGGTTCGTGATTTCCGGTCCGACGATCGGGCGCGGCTCGCTCGCGAAGATCTCCGGTTGGCGCTCGATCTCGATCACGTCGGCGTGCTTCGTCACCGCCCAGAACGGGCGATAGCCTTCGGGTTGGACGTAGCGCAGCGGATCGTTCGCGCGCAACCACGCGAATGCTTGATGCGGATGGCTGATGCGACCGTAGATCTCGGGCGAGATCACGTCGGCGTCGTGGAAGCGGTAGTCGTTGGTATTCATGGGGGAGGGAAGGTATCGGTTTTCGCCGCGCCATTGCAATGCCGTGAGTGGGCCCCGAGCGAGACTGACGGAACGGCAATACGCAGCCGCGGACGCCGCATGAGGTCGCGTGCTTTGGCGTATTCGAAGGCGGCGTCGCGGCCTGCGCGCGACCCGCGTCTAAACCAAACGACGCGGACCGACGTCGAAGTGCGAGTGGTGCAAGCGCGGCGCTCGACGTACTGTCGTGATTCGCATTTCGTGAAGGTGTCATCACATGGGTCAATCACTCGACGGCCACAACGCGCTCGTCACCGGCGGCGGCAGCGGTATCGGACTCGCGTCCGCGAAGGCGTTCGCGCGCGACGGCGCCGCGGTCACGTTGATGGGACGCAAGCTCGAAAAATTGGAAGCCGCGGCGGCGCAGATTCGCGACCTCGGCGGTACGGTGCGCGTCGTCGCCGGTGACGTCGGCGTC
>Ga0335076_10004103_pt1 | contig 14691 bp, 10 predicted proteins | sample Lox_Sample_25_FD_206717 | JGI IMG/M metagenome (GOLD analysis project Ga0335076, IMG submission 206717) | Soil microbial communities from Loxahatchee National Wildlife Refuge, Florida, United States - Lox_Sample_2.5 | ecosystem: Environmental > Terrestrial > Soil > Wetlands | place: USA... | reverse complement strand
GCAGGCCACCGCTTACCTCTGCGGTCCGATCGCCTCGGTCTGGAACATGCGCGCTCACACCATCTCAGGTCAGGCGGACCGGCGCGCCGTCGCCGGACATCCGGCGCCCGCCCGCCGTCGCCAGCGGGTCCGGGTGGCGTTGCCGCGACCTGCGGCTGCGACCGTCATGGCGCTGTGCGTCGGCGGAGCCATCAGCGCCTTTTTCTTCCCCGTCTCGCTGCTCCGTACCACGACAGTGGCGCGCGCGGCCCTGTCGCCGCGATCGCTGCTGGCCTCCCCGGGCACCGAGGTCTATCTCGAGCTGGGCGCCTCGACCGCCGGGCCCCGGCGCGCCTTCTATCCGATCACCCCGCTGCGCATGGCCGACCTGACGCCGTCGTCACCGGCCGGGTCGGCGCGGATCGGCCTCACGTTCGACACGTCCTCGGTGATTCTGCTCGACGAGGTCCTTCGTGCGGCCACGAACGGTGGGCGGATCTCGCACGTCAGCCTCGCCTTCGGCATACGCGGCCCAGACGGCCAGCCCGCCACCGAGCAGGTGGACACCGCCGCGACTGCCGTGGTCACCTCGATGACCGAATACTTGTCCGGGGCTCCCACAGGAACCGTGTCGTTCCGCCTACCCCCAATCAGCCAGATAACCAGCACGGCGGACACGCTGCACCCCAAGGGCTCGTTCGCACCGGGCTCCGCCGCATCGACCGTCACGACGTACATGGCCCTGGGTCAGGGTTCGCCCTCGTACGTCGTGACCGGCGTGAGCCTCTCCCAGACGGCGGAGGGTGCCCTCGGCCTCGGCTTCACCACGTCGGCGCTGCCGCTCCTCGACAGGATCTTCCAAGCCGAGGGCGCCGCTGCGCCCATCCCGGTGCTCACCCTCACGGTCCGTGACCGGTCAGGGGACACTCTGTTGTCGCACGCCTTCTCCAGATTGAGCGTCAGCGCTTTCGCCGAGAACCTCTCGGGGACCCTCTCAGGCACCGCGATGCTTGCGGGCCGCCGTCGGTAGCCGCCAAATGCGGACGGGACTTCCGGGTGCTGCTCAAATTTAGCCTCTACGACATTTACGTACTTGCTTTTGTGCAGATGGTCGTGTCGACCGTGCTGGTGCTGAGCCCGGCGCGGGAGATCGGGATCCGCTTCCGCTGGACGGGGTCGAGGGTGACCGAGGTCCTGCTGAGCAGTATGGGGGCGGTGGCGATCTCGGCGGTCGCCTGCGTGGTGACCCAGGTGCTGTGGGGGTTGCCGATCGGCGGGTTGGAGACCGCGGCCTATCCGCTCGTGATCGTGTCGATCGTCGTGATCGCCCTGCAGCCGGACCGAAACCTAGTCGGTCAACTGTTCTATGCGTCGTTCGCCTCGGCGTCGGTCGCCTTCATCGTGTGGGCGGCCTACATCGTGGTCATCGCCAGCCAGTCGATCCTCGAGACGGTGACGGCTTCGTTCGTGCTCCTGCTCGACGTGGCGGCATTCCTGGTGTGGATGTCCAACATCAACTATCAGAGCGATGTGTTGTGCCGCGCGCGGCGGGGGCGGCCGCTGCCCAAGCCCGACCCGAGTTACCGGCCGATGGTGTCGCTGCACATCCCGGCTTATAACGAGCCTCCCGAGATGCTGATCGAGACGATCAAGGCGGCCGAGCAGATCGATTACCCGGACTTCGAGGTAATCGTCATCGATAACAACACTAAGGACTCGGCCGTGTGGGGGCCGGTGGAGGAGTACTGCCGGGATCGGCCGCGTGTCAAGTTCGTGCACGTTGCCCCCTGGCCTGGCTACAAGGCGGGTGCGTGCAACCTGGCTTTGCGCCGGTACATCGACCCGCGTGCCGAGATCGTCGGCCTGATCGACGCCGACGACCTGGTTGAGCCGTATTACCTGCGCGAGACCGCCTCGTATTTCTCGGACCCGAACCTCGGTTTCGTACAGACCTTCGAGGGCAACCGCGACTTCGAGGGCAGCTCCTATTACACGGCCTGCGTCGACTCCTTCCAAGCCTTCTATCTCTCGGTCATGTCGTCGCGGAACGAGCGCGACGCGGTCCCGTTCGTCGGGACGATGGGGTTGTTCCGCCGCAGCGCGCTGACCGCGATCGGCGGGTGGAACGAGTGGTGTATCTGTGAGGATGTCGAGGCGTCGCTGCGGGTGCTCAAGGATGGCTGGTCTGGCCTGTACGTTCCCCGCTGCTTCGGCCGCGGGGTGGTGCCGCCGAGTTGGGCGGGGATGCTCACGCAGCGGCACCGCTGGTGCTTCGGGGCCATGCAGATCCTGCGGCTGCACTGGCGGAGCCTCATGCCCTGGGACCGCTCTCCCGACAACCACATGACGAGCGCGCAGCGCCGTGACTACCTGATGGCATCCCTCTCGTGGTTCCGGGACTTGGTCATGCTGGCCTTCAGCGTGCTGTTGCTGGCGATCACCGGCCTGCTGGTGGCCCATTCCAGCTTCGCCGTCGCCCCGCTGGACGGCGCGCGGTCGCTCCTGCCGCTGTCATTCATCGTGATCGCCACGATCTGCATGATGTTCACGCTGCGCTATTGGACGACGATGTCATTTCGCCGGGCGTTGCTGTCGCTGCTTATCAGCCTGGGAGTCACGTTTGTGATCGCGCGCGGCTGTATCGAAGGGGCGGCCCGGCGGGACGGAGTGTTCCTACGCACCGCCAAGGCCGGGGGGCGCCGGACCATCTTCACCGCACTTCGGCTGACGCCGGCGGAGATGAGCCTGGCCGTCGCCTTGTACATCTCGGCGGGACTCCTGGCTAGCTTGCGGCACCCGCCATGGCTGCTCATCTTCCTCATCTTCGTGCAGGCCACCGCTTCCCTCTGCGGTCCGATCGCCTCGGTCTGGAACATGCGCGCTCACACCATCTCAGGTCAGGCGGACCGGCGCGCCGTCGCCGGACACCGCGCCCGCTCGCAGCGTCGCGGTCGACCCACGCGGGTGCCTTTCCCGCGGCCCGCGGCCGCGGCCGTCAGCGCCCTGTGCATAGGGGGAGCCATCAGCGCGTTCGCGTACCCCGTCTCGCTGCTGCACGCCACGGGATGGCGGCAGCCAGCCACGTCCCCGCAGGCTTCCACCGCGAACAAGGTCTACCTGAAGCTGGGCTCGTCGTACTACGGTGTCACTTCGGCGCACTTCTCGAACCTCACTCTCAGCTTCGACACGTCCTCGCTTGTGCTGCTCGGTGACATCCTCCGGGCCGCGCGAGACGGCGGGCGGATCTCACGCGTGAGCCTCGCCTTCCACGCGTCTGCCCCAGGCGGCCAGCCCGGCACCGAGCGGGTGGACACGTTTGCGACGGCCGCTGTCGGATCCTTTAAGGAGCATCTGTCCGGCATGCCCTCGGGCAACGTCTCGCTTCTACTCCCCCCGGTAAGCCAGATGAGCAGCACACCCGGCACGCTACCGCGCAGCGGGTCGTCCGTCGCGTCGATGGCCAAGGCATCCGTCACCCTCGGCGCCGCCGGCCCGCCGGCGTCCTCCTACGCCGTGACCGCCGTGAGTCTCTCGCGGGCGGCGTCGGGCGCCCCCCTCAACCTCAGCTTCACGACGTCGGCAGTCCCGCTACTCAACAGGATCTTCCAAGCCCAACGCGCCAGCATCCCGGCGCTCACTCTGTCGGCCTATATCGGGACGGGCGCCGGGCGGCTGAAGTACACCTTCTCCGAGCTGAGGGTGAGCGCTTTTGCCGAGAAACGCTCTGGGGCGATTTCGGGCACGACCACGCTCGTCGCCATCCCGCGATAGCTGCTCGTTCCGGCGCGCGCCCCGCCGGGTCCCTATCCGCAAACGGCATTCACCGGCGTGCTCTGTACGTCGAGGCAGTACGCGGAGATCTGCGCGGAGAAGCGCGCCGGACCCGAGTCCATCGGATCGCCACTCGCGGGGCCGAACTCGACGCCGAATGACGCCGTGTCGAGCCAATAGTGCCGCCCGAGCTCCGGCCAGCCGTAGTTGTCATGCAGGAGGAGCCCTGCCGCTGACAGTACGGCACTCAGGTCGACACCGACTCGGCCGTGGCCGACGACGTCAGTTTGGGCGGGGACGAACCAGAGGGTGCCGCCCCAGGGCGCCGTCCGTCCATCCATGTAGATGTTGCTCGCGTAGATCGACCAGGCCTGCCTACCCGGTCGGGCGGCCCCAGCGACCGCGAAGGGGATGCTAGCCGTCCCGACCTGAAGGCTGGTCGGCAACAGCGCTCGGGAGTCGTAGTCCGTCCACACCAGTATCTCTAGGGTGCCCTGAGATCTGCATGGCCGCTTCGTGCCAGTCTGGTGCAGCCAAAGGTCATAGGTGACGTCGTAGGTGACCTGAGACATCTGGGTGGAATAGTCGGTCACGCCGATCAGGTGCGGGGGGATCGAGTCCAGGCGGAGCGGCAGCGGCAGCCGTGCCGACGGCCGGGGCGAGGTGGGGGCGTAGCACTGATTGATGCCGTATAGCACGTTCGGATAGCCCCGCACCCAGGTGAAAGCACTCGGCGCGAGGCAGGCGGACTCGGTGCACGGGGCCGTCCGAGCGAACCGCCCGTCGATCGTCACCGCACCGCCTGATCCGACCGACATGTTGAGGGAGCCCGCGTCCGCGGAACCACCGAGATTCCACTCGTCGCCGTTTAGCTGCGCGAAGCCGAGGATGGGGCCTGCCGGTCCGCAGCCTTCGCTCGCCACGGGGCCCATGGGACACCGGACCGTCCAGCGCCAAACGAGACTGCGCGCTCCCGAGGCCGGCAGCAGCGTGACGTCAGGGCCACGTCGTTCGCCGGAGCCGCACGCCGCAAGTAGCAGGTTCACCGCGAGCACTGCCGTCGTTACTGCGGCGTGTGACCACGTCCGTGCGCGCCGAGCGTGCCTCACAAGGTCTTGAAGAACACATGACCGTGGCGGCCGACGACGGCGATTCCCTTGCCGACGACGGACGACTTCAAGATGGGCCCGAAGACCCGCGAGTCACACGCGTCCGACCGATTGTCGTCCATCACGAAGTACTGGCCCGAGGCCAGGGTAGTGGTGCGGATTGGTGTCGACCCGACCTGGCCGAAGCGGGGGTCATACCAACCCCGTTCCCGAAGTCGCCGCCCGTCGACAAGGATCGTATTTCCGACGGAGGAGATCACCTGGCCGGGTAGCGCTACGACCCGCAGCACCAGGTCACCGCCGCGGTCTCCGACGACGGTGCAGGGCAGGAACTGCGGCGGGTGGAAGACTACGATCTCGCCGGCTCGGATAGGACCCTCGAGGAGTCCGGCCTTCAGCACGAGAATCCGGTCGCCTGGCTGGAGGGTAGGCGCCATTCCGTCGCCGGGCACCGCGAAAGGTTCTATTACGAACGCGTGCAGGAGGAGCACTGCGAGCGCCGCCACCGCGACGAACATGGCCACCTTGGCGAGGCGGCGGCCGCGCCGGTGCGCCTGCTCGCCCTCCGTTCGGGCCGACGTTGCAGGAGTGTCGCCGGTCGACTCGGTGCGAAGACTGCGCAAGCGGTAGTCGGGCGCTAACCGGACAGCGGTTCCCCGAGCTTCGGCTCCGCCGACGGGATCGCGACCGGATTCGGCGCCCGCCGGATAGTTCTGATGGCCGTTGGTCCCGACGGCCGGGGAATCGCCGTTATCGGAGGACGACTGGCTCATCCGTGACCGCCCTTTCTGTTGGCAGCGGCGAGTAGTCGCTTTATCCCGTCGGTCTCGTCGTCGGCCAGCTCGCCGAAGGCGACACCGAAATGCGTAGCGGCATCAGCGCCCTGCTGCCAGCTGACCTGGCCCGCTACGTCAAGGCAGATCCGCGATGCATGAGCCGCGACTTCGAGCAGCATCGGTCCTCGGAGCGTCGTGCCCGATCTGACCAGCGGTGCTGCCTCGGGCAGCACGCAGCGCATCCCGCGTTCGCCGAGATCGACAAGTCCGGGCGAAATGGTGGTGTTCTCGCACCGGATGTGTGCGCGGCCATCGAGTCGCACCCTCGCAAGGTGTCGGCGCTCGCTTGCCACGCTTTCTTGGACACCCGTCACCTCGGCCAGCTGGCTGTTTGCCTGGGCGGCAGGCGCGAAGTCAGCGGTCTTCGCTCGGAGCAGTCGCGGACGACGGATGCGACGCGCCGCGGTGCGCCGTCTCCCGACGAACTCGATTCCCCAGGTGCGCCTCTCGGAGGGCGACAGATCGGACCAGTTCGCGGGCATACGCCGGATGTACGACGGTACGTCGTCCGCCGCTTCGGTGTGAAGTCGCCGGCCCCATCCCGCCGCCACCGAGGCCGCCTGAGGGAAGCTCACCATCACGGCACCCGGGTTGTAGGGCAGGTCGAACAGGCCGGGGTCGTCGAGCCAGTCAGGAGCGGCGGCGCTGATCGCCTGCGCGACGTCCGGCCAGCGCACTCTGGCGAGCAGGTACGGGACGGCCCGCTCGGCCAGCACGAGATACATCACCTCGCCGGTAGCGGGCATTACCGCGACGCCAGGCACGTCGTCCACACGAGTACAGGTGTTTGCGCCGGTCTCTTCGTGAATCCGGCGACAGCCTTATTGCACGCCCGAGCTGACCCCCCAAGCCCACAGTCGAGCATCTCTAGCTCCTTTTTGCGTGACCCGCACGCTGGATCGCAAGACTGCTCAGTGGCAGGTCACGCACTTCGCCCGTTTCTATTTTGTGAACGGACGATATACCGCAGTTTGGTTAAGTTTAGCGAGCGGCAGGCTGGTCGGTCAAGGTGGCCAGGTCATTGCCCGATGAGTCAAAGCGTGCAGATCGCGGTTGGGGGACCGAGCCGAGAACGGCGGAAGCGCACGCAGCAGCCGTTCGCCGCTTTTGAACTGACTACGGAATCTACGAGCCGGGGCGCGAGCGGATCACGGATAACCGTCCACGTCGACCGCGGCGTCGGGGTTTGCGGCCGTCGAGGACCCGCCAGTGTCATTCACCACGTGATCAATCCCACCCGATCCTGCGGTGCTGAGAAAGATGGTCAGCAGGTCGCGGAGCTCGCTGCGCGGAGGGTTGGCGGTCTCAAACGCGGCGGTGGCAAAGATCGGGGTGCGCCGGTCGAAGAAGCTGTAACTGCCCATCCCATACCCATGGAAGCCGACCGCCTCACGGGTGATCAGGAACGCGGGGTAGCCGTCGACCCGTGGCCCCGCCTTCCAGGCCGCCTGGGAGGGGGGGTCGTACGGCAGCTCGTTCTGGAAGAAGATGTCTGTGCCGTCTGTCCCGTTCCAGATCACCTCGTACTTCTCGTAATGCTCGACGAACAGACCGTATGCGGTTACGTAGTCTCCGTTGACGACGACGCCGGTGTCCGCGACGTTGTCCGTCCAGCCGACCCCGTGACCATGGTCAGCGCGCCAGGCCCAGACGTCGTCGAGGATCACCCAGGAGCTGTTGATCACGAGGCTGCTCGTCGCCTGCCCTGGCGCCGAACCGCCAACGCGAAAGAAGACGTCAACCACCAGAGTGGGGTCGTCCGAACGCGCGGAGCCGAGCCCGGGGCGGCTGCCTACTTGGAGCAGCACCGGGGACCTAACCGGCCCCGCATCAAAGATCATTCCGGACAGCTTCACGCCGGGAACGCTGGCCACGCGCATCGAGACGATGCCGTTCGCTGGCACCAAGGTGGGGAAGCCGAGCCCGAGCACCATCGTGTCCGAGTGGGTGATCTCAAGGGTTTGGTCCAGGTGGTAGACGCCGGGGGTGAGGATCAGGTTTTGCCCCCGAGCCAGCGCCGCGTTGATCACCGGGGCCGGGTCGTCGGGGCTGGCGATGAAGAACCGCTCGATCGGGATTGCGGTACCCGGCATCCGGCCTCCGGCCCACGACGGTCCTACCGAGTCGTGCTGCACTGCCGGAACGAACACGCGGTAGTCACCGCCGGAGTCGACCTCCAGGAACGGCGCTTCCTCGGTGACCGGGCTCGCCGCCAGGCTCGTGTACTGGGTGCCAGAGCCGAATTTCTGCGCAGGCGCTCCCACGTCACCAGAGAACACTTGGTTCCAGACGCTGTTGGTCCAGCCGTCGATGGTGCTGTTCCGGACCAGGAACTGCTGCTGGCTACCGTTGAGCACCGGGCTGCCGACGAGCTTTGAATCCGCGATGAAGCCACCGCTGGTGTAACCGGGCTTCGAGCAGTAGTCCATTAGCGATGTGAAGCCGTTTACCTGGACCTGCCGTAAGGGTGACCCCTCGGATGCGGCCCAGAATTCAGCGGTTCGCTGGCAGGGTGTGCCGTCTGGCGCGCGTGGGACGTTGATCGTCAGGTTCGACAGCGAACGCCAGAAGTTGTCAAGCGCGGTGCAGTTGCCGGCTGCGGGCGACGTGGGCCGAGGGCATTGGTTGAATGAATCGACGGCGCCGTTGATGACAACTTCGCCCGGGGTGGCTCCAAGGCCGGACACGCTGGTGTAGTAGCCGACCTGGAGGAATAGCGGCTCCGCGGCCGAGCCGTACGTACCCGGCTCAAACAGCAGCGCGTAGCGTTGGACGCCGAACTGGTTGTCCGCCTGGCGACTCGCGATCGAGTTTACCTTCGCCTGGATGAGGCGCTGCGACATTCCCGGGGTGAAGATGTAGACGTTCGGTCCGAGGTTCGGCGGGCTCGCAACCGCTTTCCGGCCTGCGGACTCCGATGCACCGCCGGCGAACAACCAGGCGGCGCCGAGCGCGAGCGCGGCACCCAGCGCGATGGCGACACCCAAGAGGGGACGGAACCGTACCCAGCCGGCGCGGTCCGGCGTCGGGGTCATGCGTGTGGCCGTCCCGTCACCCGGCGCAGGCAGCCACGGTTCGACTGGACCGGTGGTTCTCGACGATGCGAACGCAGACCGCGAGTGTCAGACGCTCCGGCTACGAACGCTGGTGTGTTTGGGATCCACACCTCACGAAGCGCAAGCCATGCTTCGCGGCGGCCCTTGCATTGCCCGCTCGAACAGTTCGCCGATCGGGTTGGTATCGGTCTCGCGCCCCACGAATGGAGTGGGCATCGCGTCAACGGCACGCTGTCCATCCGCGACTCGATCATCGCAGATCGCACCCGCGGCGCCAACGAGCGGAATCGCCCCACGACGTCAACCCGACTAATGCGAGCGCGACCTGCGCGCTCCCGGCGCTACGAATCGGTCGTCAGCCGGGCGGGCCGCCCACCGCGGGCGGCGTCACTCCGAACGTAATTCGATAGTCGCATCCGCCAGCGCACGTGAACACGCTTGTCGCGTCATCGCCTGACCACGAATACGCGTAGGGCTCCGCCCGCTTGAACACCAGCGCGTAGTCGATCGGCCACGTTCGTGCCGGCGAACACCCGTTGGCGTACTGGCCACGGCAGCAGTAGCGATCCGTCTGAAACCGCGCGCACGGTGAGATGCAGCCGACGAGCTGACCACCTCGATGTACCTGCAGCACCGACGGGCACTTCACCGTTGTAGTGCAGCCGTGGCCCTGCTCGCACCCGTTGGCGGAGATTCGGTTCCTGGTCTTGCCATGCGTGATCCTGATGTACATCGGCAGGTTGGAGCCATCGACCATCGACACGTCGTAAAAGTCGAGATGGTCGAAGGAGTCCATGTCGTACTCGGCCAGCGTGGCAGGGATCTGGCCCCATCCAAGGCACTGGTATCGACCGCCGCAATCGCCAGTCAGGCAATGGCCGCCCCCGCGGGCGTCAAAGCGACAGCCGGTGCGACCCCACAGCCGCGCATTCCATCGGTCCGGCACGGTGATCGAAATCGAGCGGCCGGACTGCAGCGTCCAACCGGTCCTGCCGGACACGGCGCCCGGCCAGGCCGCGGGCCAGATCGTCTCCCGGGTGCGGTTCACCAAAGTGATCACGCGCTCGGCCGCAGGTGCCCGACCGGTCTGCCGTGCCGCGGTCGCGGTCGCGGTCGCCGGAAGCTGCGGGCCGTCGCAAGCCAGCACCGCCAGCCATACATAAGCCAGCAAGGCGACCATCCGGACGTTCCGATGGATCCTCGCCACGTCGCGCACCCTACCGTCTCCTAAACTCGGAACATCTCGGCGACAGACGGCGACTTCTGCCTCCCCGGAGGCAGAGAATCGTGGTGCGCTGCCTCGGTCGGCCGGGCTTGCCGGCGATCGGGCCGCCACTGCGCACACCTCATCGCGAACCGACCAACTCGACGCTCTCACCACCCCGGAGCAGAGTTATGCCATCGCGGTCTGAGGTGCGCGCGACCGATCTCAAACCTTTTGAGATGATCTCTAAGCCGAGGGGTCGCCGCCGGAGCCGGGGGCCTCGGCGTCGCCGGAGTCCGGGGCGGGATCGGAATCGTCATCGGCGGGCATCAGCTCATCCTGCTTCGCGGCCAGCGCCGCGATCACGATCGTCAAGTGCTCGTCGAAGTCCACGCCGAGCTCCTCGGCGCCGTGCTGGAGCTCCTCGCGGTTGACCGCGGCCGCAAAGCTCGGCTGCTTGAGCTTCTTCTTGACCGACTTCGGCGTCATGCCCTGAAGCTTCTCGGGCCGGACGTAGGCGACCGCGAGGATGAATCCGGATAGCTCGTCGACCGCGAACAGCGTCTTCTCCATCGGCGAGTCGCGCGACACGCCGAGGAAGTCGGCGTGGGATGCCACCGCGCGGACCAGCTCGGGCGGGTAGCCGCGAGCCTCGAGCTCGCGGAGCGCATAACGCGGGTGGCCATCCTCGAGGTTGGGATAGCGCTCGTAATCGAGGTCGTGCAGCAAGCCGGTCAGCCCCCAGAGCTCGACGTCGCCGTCGAACCGCGGCGCGTAGGCGCGCATCGCGGCCTCGACGGCCAGCATGTGGCGGCGGAGCGAGTCAGAAGAAGTCCATTCACAAAGGAGGTCCCACGACTCGTCTCGCGAAAGCTGAACCTGCATGGAGGGAACCCTAGCTGAGCGGATCCGGATCCTCGACGCTCGCGACGCGGACAAGCGGGTAACAAGGGCGACATCCCCGTCGAAACCGACCGGCCGCCCACCCGGGACAGGTCTGGCGACACGAGAAGGTACGCTCCGGCCCCCTATGGAAAAGTTCGTAATCGAAGGCGGGAGGCCCTTGTCGGGCACGATCACTCCCGCCGGCAATAAAAACGGCGCACTGCCGATCCTCGCGGCGTGCCTCCTCACAGACGATGAAGTGATCCTCCGCAACGTACCCCGGATCAGGGACGTGGAGGCGATGACTCTGCTTATCGAACAACTCGGCGCCCGGGTTCAGTGGCTCGGCCCCGGCGAGATCTCGATCGACGCCTCGAGCGTCGACAGCTGGGAGGTGGATCGCGAGCTGGCGGAGCGCATCCGCGCCTCGTTCCTGCTCGCGGGCCCGCTGCTGGCTCGGTTCGGCCGGGCCCAAATGCCGCCTCCGGGCGGCGACGTGATCGGTCGCCGTCGTCTCGACCCGCACCTGGATGCGTTCCGCGCGCTCGGCGCCACTGTCGACGACGACCGCGGCGACATCAGGCTCGAGGCTCCGACCGGACTCAGACCCTGCGACTTCCTGATGGACGAGCCCTCGGTGATGGCGACCGAGAATGCCCTGATGGCAGCCGCGCTGACGCGGGGGCCGACGGTGATCAGGAACGCAGCCTCCGAGCCCCACGTTCAGGACCTGGCTCGGATGCTGGTCGCGATGGGCGCCCAGATCGACGGAATCGGGTCGAACGTGATGACCGTCCACGGGGTCGGCAGTCTCAGGGGCTGCACACACGGGATCGCGCCCGACCACATCGAGATCGGATCGTTCATGGCGCTGGCCGGCGTCACCGGCGGCGAGCTCATCGTCAGGGACACGGTTCCCGAGGACCTGCGGATGATCCGGCTGGTGTTCGACCGGCTGGGCCTGCGCACTGAGGTGCGCGGTGCAGACATCATCGTCCCGGGCAACCAGGAGCTCGTGATCCGCAACGACAAGGGCGACCACACCCCGAAGGTGCAGGACGGCCCCTGGCCGGCGTTCCCCGCCGATCTGACCAGTGTCGCCCTGGCGCTGGCCACCCAGGCCCAAGGCTCCGTGATGATCCACGAGTGGATGTTCGAGAACCGCCTGTTCTTCGTCGACAAGCTCGTTCTGATGGGCGCTTCGATCACGATCTGCGATCCACACCGCGCGATGGTGGTAGGCCCGCGTCCGCTGCACGGCCAGCGAGTGGACTCGCCCGACATCCGCGCCGGGATGGCCATGCTGATCGCTGCGTTCGCGGCCGACGGCGTCACCGAGATCGGCAACGTGCGCCACATCGACCGCGGCTACGAGCGGATCGACGAGCGGCTGCGTGACCTCGGCGCGCGGATCGAGCGCGAGGACGACGTGCCCGTGTCGGTCTGAGCGAAACAGCCCCGGCGAGCCGTAACTGACACAGTCTCGGGCGATGGTCGATCGCATTCCAAGCGGAACGCGAGACTTCCTCCCGGACGAGATGCGCGAGCTTCGCGCGATGACCGACCGTGTCCGGGCGGTGTTTGAGCGGGCCGGCTACGGCGAGGTCTACACGCCCGCGCTCGAGTACGAGGGCACGTTCGACCGCGCCGACATGAACGCGAGCCGGCCCGCGTACCGGATGTTCGACGAGCAGGGCCACGTGCTTGTGCTGCGATCGGACATGACGGTCCCGATCGCGCGGCTGGTGGCGACCCGCTATCGCGAGGCGGAGCCGCCGCTCCGCTTCTGCTACTTCGCCCACGCCTACCGGGGCGTGCGCCCGCAGCGGGGCCAGTCGCGGGAGTTCCTCCAGGCTGGGGTCGAACTGATCGGGGCCGGCTCACCGGAGGGCACCGCCGAGGTCCTGTCGGTGCTGTGTGCGGCTCTCGACGCGGCTGGACTCGAGACGTATCGGGTCGGGCTCGGCGACGCCTCGCTGTATCCCACCCTGCTCGATGGTCTCGGGGTCGATCCGGCGCGGCGCGAGCACATCCTCACCGAACTCGTCGACGGGGATTTCGTAGGTCTCGAACGCGAGGTCAAATCCTTGGGCGTCGATCCTGCCGATGCCGAGCTGCTCCTGCGCGCGCCGCAGACTCGCGGTGGGCCCGAGGTGCTCGAGGATCTCGAAGGCCCGCTTCACACCGCGGTGACCGGGATGCGGGCTGTCCACGCGCTGCTCGCGCCGAATGTGGCCGAGCGGATCATCTTCGACCTCGGTCTGATCCGAAGCCTCGGCTACTACACGGGGGCGATCTTCCAGGTTTATGACCCGGCGTACGGTGTCCCGATCGGGATCGGCGGACGATACGACGAGCTCCTCGGGCAGTTCGGGCGACCGCTTCCGGCGGTCGGGTTCGCGCTCAACGTCGAGCGCCTGCACATCGCGCTCACCAGTGAGGAGCGCGGCCGATGAGCGAACTGCGTGTCGCAGTTCCGCGAGGAGCACTCTTCACCGAGACGCTCGACCTGCTCGACCGGCTCGGGCTCGACACGCGCGAGGTGCGCGACAACGACCGGAAGCTGCTGTTCGAGGACGCCGGCATCATCACGATGCGGCCCTCGGACGTTCCGACCTACGTGGAGGCGGGCGCCGCCGACCTCGGGATCACCGGCAAGGACGTGCTCATGGAGCAGTCCGAGCGCGAGCTGTACGAGCTCGTCGACCTCGACTACGGACAGTGCCGGATGGTGCTCGCGACGGTGGCCGGCGAGGACCCCGCGGCCGAGGCGCTCCGGCGGCTCGGCGTGGTCCGAATCGCCACCAAGTACCCGCGGATCGCCACGCGGTACTTCCTCGAGACCGGTCGCCAAGCCGAGATCGTCGAGGTCAAGGGGTCGGTCGAGCTGGCGCCGGTGACGGGGCTGGCCGAGGGCATCGTCGACCTGACCGCGAGCGGGACGACCTTGCGCGAGAACGGGCTCGTCATCCGCGAGGAGATCGCGCGGAGCACCGCACGCCTGATTGCCAACCCGGTGGCGCACAAGCTAAAAGCGCCGATGATCGACGCGCTGCTGGAGCGGCTGGATGCGATGTGAGCGACTGACGCTGACCGACGATGCCGCCGGCGTGGCAGCCTCGATCCGTTCCCTTGTCCCGCCTCCGGAGTCCGTCCGCGACGGGGTGGCGCTGATCATCGCCACCGTTCGCGCGGGCGGCGACCGGGCCGTCCGCGACTACTCACGGACGCTCGACACCGGCGGGCGGGAACCGCAGGCGCTGGTGGTCTCGGACGGTGAGCTCGAGGCGGCAGTGATCGCGCTCGATCCGGCCGTCCGCCGCGGCATCGAGCGCGCGATCGAGAACGTCGAGGCGGTGGCGGCCACGCGGGATCCCGGCCCGCCCCGAGTTACCCAGCTCGGCGACAACCGCGTCATCCACCGCCATGCCCCCGTCGAACGCGCCGCGATCTATGTTCCGGGCGGGAGGGCGCCGTACCCGAGCACGGTGGTCATGGGCGCGGTCCCCGCGCGGCTGGCCGGCGTCGAAGAGATCGCGGTTTGCTCGCCTCCCCGCTCCGACGGCGACATCGATCCGGTCGTGCTGGCGGCGTGCCGGCTCGCCGGCGTGCACGCCGTTTATCGGATGGGGGGCGCTCATGCGATCGCCGCGCTCGCATACGGAACCGAGTCGGTACCGGCCGTCGACGTGATCGTTGGTCCGGGGAATCTGTACGTCCAGGAGGCGAAGCGCCAGGTGTTCGGGCAGGTGGGCATCGACGGCTTCGCCGGCCCGAGCGACCTGCTCGTGATCGCGACCGGCGACGTCGACCGCGAGCCGCTCGTGCTCGATCTGCTCGCGCAGGCCGAG
>Ga0335076_10004101_pt1 | contig 14696 bp, 14 predicted proteins | sample Lox_Sample_25_FD_206717 | JGI IMG/M metagenome (GOLD analysis project Ga0335076, IMG submission 206717) | Soil microbial communities from Loxahatchee National Wildlife Refuge, Florida, United States - Lox_Sample_2.5 | ecosystem: Environmental > Terrestrial > Soil > Wetlands | place: USA... | reverse complement strand
TTACCCCTAGGCTTTGATTTTCTTGGATTCTCTTGTCCGAATCGTGACTTTTGAATGGGTTGCGCGGCTTGAACGGAGCGGTTAATTTTCTCCCGCTTCTCCGACCCGCAAAGGCGCAGGAGCCGGCGGCCCAGGCGGACTGGCGTGAGGAAGAACAGGACCGTCCATCAGGGCACCATAATCCAAATTCTGATTTTCCGCAAGAGATTGTCTTCCGGGCAGGCCCGTTTGAATTAGGCGGCCCCTGGCAGTCGTTCCGCGCGGGGTGATCCGCCCCGCCGGATCAGACGGTGCCGCCGAGTTCGCTCGAAAGCTGCTGCAGCTCTTTTCCGCCGGCCATCAGGTTCTGCAGATCGTCCATCGGGATTTCGGTCTTGGCGTAGGTCCCGAGCGTTCGGCCGCGATTGAGCACGGTGAACCGATCGCCGACGGCATAAGCGTGCCGCACGTTGTGGGTGATGAAAATGACGCCGAGCCCTTTCTGTCGCACCAGATGAATATATTTGAGCACCATCGAGGTCTGCGCGACCCCGAGCGCCGAGGTCGGCTCGTCCAGGATCAGGACCTTCGCGCCGAAATAGACCGCGCGCGCGATCGCCACGCACTGACGCTCGCCGCCCGACAGCGTGCCGACCGCCTGGCGCGGGTCGCGGACGTCGATTCCGATCCGGTGCATTTCTTCCCGCGTCACCTCGTTGCAGAAGCGGAAATCGACCCGCCTGAACGGCGGGAATCCGACTCGCGGCTCGCGCCCCATGAAGAAATTGCGGGTGATCGACATGAGCGGGATCATCGCCAGATCCTGGTAAACCGTGGCGATTCCGGCGTCGAGCGCGTCGCGCGGGCTCGAAAACGAGACCGGCTTGCCCTCGACCAGATATTCTCCCTTGGTCGGCCGGTGCACGCCGGCGAGCGTCTTGATCAAGGTCGATTTTCCCGCGCCGTTGTCTCCGAGCAGGCAATGGACCTGGCCTCCCCCGACGGTCAGGGAAACGCCGGAGAGCGCAATGACCGGGCCGAAATGCTTGACGATGTTCTTGACGTCGATGATGGCTGGCTGATCGTTGGCGCTTGCATCGCTCATGGCTGTCCTCCCTGATCTCAGCGTTCGCCGGTGACCTTGCGGCGGATGTAGTTGTTGAACAGAACCGCGGTCAGCAGCATTCCGCCGAGGAACACCTGGAACCAGTCGCTATCGAAAGAGGTGTAGGTCAGGCCGATCGACACGACGCCGAAAATGATGGCTCCGATGAAGGCGCCGATCGCCGACCCATAGCCGCCGGTCAAAAGACAGCCGCCGATCACCGCCGCGATGATCGCCTCGAACTCCTTCTGAACGCCGCGGCGCGCGTCGGTCGAGCCCGCGTCGAGCACGGTAAGGATCGCAACCAGCGCCGCCGCGCTTGCCGTCAGCATGAACAGGCCGGTCTTCACATGACTGACCGGGACGCCGGAATTGCGGGCGGCGTTCGGATCGCCGCCGGAAGCGTAGATCCAGTTCCCGACCCGCGTCCTCAGCAGCACCCAGGTTGCGACCGCGGCGAAGGCGATGAACCAGACGATCGAGACTGGAATCCCGGCGACCTTCGGCAGGCCGGTGTCGAATTTGTCGATCATCCCGTGGTCGGCGAGCCAGGCGAAGGCGCCCTGAAAGGCGTTGCCGGCGAACAGGCCCTTGACGACGCTGTCGTGAACCACGTCGTCGACGCCGCGCAATTGCGTCGAGCCGCCGGTGGCGAGCTTGAGCCCGACCAGCGTCAGGCCGCGAAAGATGAACAGGAACGCCAAGGTCACGATGAACGACGGCAGCCGGGTGTGGATGACGATCTGTCCGTTCATGGCGCCGATGGCCGCCGCGAACACCATCGTTGCTGCGATGGCGATCGGGAGCGGCAAATGGGCGTCGACCAGCGCGGCGGCGAAGGCCAGCCCGGCGAAGGCGATCATCGAACCGATCGACAGATCGAATTCGCCCCCGATCATCAAGAGCGCGGCGGCGATGGCCAGGATTCCGAGTTCGGACGCGGGAGCGAGAACCGTCATCAGCCCGCTCAGCGTGAACATCGTCGAGTTGGCGGTGAAAAAGAAGAAGATCAGCACCACGATGAGGCCAGCGACCGCCCCGAGCTCCGGCCGGCGCATCGCCTCGGTAAGAAAGGACGATTTGCGCAGCCGCTCGTCGATGACTTGGGCCGGCTTCACCGGCTGACCGAGCGGTGCGATCGGTTGGGTCTGGCTCATTGCTCTTCTCCTCCCTCGAGCGGCCGTTTGCGGCCGGCGGTTGCAGACGGACGGGGACGCCTTGGGCGCGGCGGCCCCGACCGACCGCCGAAATATCGGCTTCGGGTAGAATCCGCCGCTCTAGCGGATGCCTTTCGCCGACAGCTGCACGACCTGCGCGGCCTTGTCCTTGGTGATCAAGTTAGGCCCCGAGGCGACGTTGCTGGCGGGAATCAGCCCATATTTGGCGTAGTTGGCCAGGAACACGACCGGCAGATAGCCCTGCAGGAACTGCTGCTGGTCGATGGCGAAGGCGGCTTCTCCCGCGGCGACCGCCTTGAGGAAGTCGGCCGACAGGTCAAACGTCGCGACATTGATCTTGCCGGTCTTGCCGGAGTCCTTGACCGCCGCAAGTGACGGCTCGCCGGCAGTTCCCGCGCCGAGCGCGAGGATCGTGTCGACGTCCGGGTTGGACGACAGCGCCGCCTTGACCTTGGCGCGAACCTCCGACGGTTCGTTGGAGACAGGGAGAACCGTCACTTTGCCGCCGAAACCTTCGCCGAAGCCTTTGCAGCGCAGATCGAGCGCCACGTTTCCGACTTCCTGATTGACGCAAAGCGCAACTTTGCCGCCCATCTCCTTGAGCTTCTCGCCCGCCGCCTTTCCGGCGGTCTCCTCATCCTGGCCGACATGTAGCAGCGCGCCCAGCGACTTCGACACGTCCGATCCGGAATTCATGCTGATGACCGGGATGCCGGCGGCGACCGCCTTCTTGATCGAGGGACCAAGCGCTGAGGCGTCGGGAATGGAGACGACGAGGCCCGACGGCTTCTGGTTGACCGCCGCGTCGATCAATTGTGACATCGCCACCATGTCGAACGTCTCGGGAGCGCGGTAGTCGACGGCGACCCCGGTGTCCTTCGCGCCGGCGACGACGCCGTTCTTGACCACCGACCAGAACGGGTCGTTGGCCTGCCCGTGGCTGACCACGATGATGTGAATGTTGTCGGCGGCAATGGCCGGGGCGGCGAAGGCAGCAGCGGCCAGCATCGCCGCTGCGGCGATGGCCGATGGAATCAGGCGTTTCATGCGATTTCCTCCTTCATGGGCGACATTGCCCGGTTGCAAGCTGCGAAGCGCGGAATGGCCAGGATGATGGGCGGTCGCCGGGACGCGACCGGCGAAGACTTGGGGCAGCGGCGGAATCGGGAACGGGCCGCCGTTGGGGTGTCGGCCTGCACTGTTCCGGGGCGGGCGTTGAAGGGGAAGAGAGCCGGCGTCGGCCTCGCCGCCGCCGAAGCGAGAGTTTGCGGGTGGGGCGTGTCCTGCGCGCTCAGGCTGGGCATCAACCCTTATTCCTCCCGGTATGGCGCCCGTTTCCGCCCGCGCCGGGATGGGCGCTGGCTGGCGTCGTCGTCAGAGGCTCGTGTAACAAACATTCCAAAATTAATCAAGTGTGGAATAATCGTTCCAAATCAGCTCGCGGCCCCACGACCGTCCGAGAGCGCCAGACAGTCCTGGACGCCATTGTGAAAAGGAAACCGAGCCGCGGAGATTGAGCCGCGGAGGGCTTGCCGTTAGGCTCGGCCCAATCGCCGCAAAGGGTCGTTTACGGGAGCAGGAGAGAGATGTCGGCCGCGATCGGGGCCCGCGACTACAGTCTCGTCGGACCGGAGTCGGAAAAGGCGGTCGCCGCCGGGCTGGCGTCGGCGAAATGGTATTTGCCGCCGATCACCCGGGCCGAGCTCAAGGAGCTGATGCGCCGCGACGATCGCCCGGCGATCCGCGACACGCTGATCTGGTTCGCCGCCCTCGCGATCTCGGGCGGCCTTGGCTTCTGGTTCTGGGGCGGCTGGGCGGCGGTTCCGTTCTTTGTCGTTTACGGCGTGCTCTATGGCTCGGCGTCCGACAGCCGCTGGCACGAATGCGGCCACCGCACCGCGTTCAAGACCAAGTGGATGAACGACGCGGTCTATCAGGTCGCCTGTTTCATGGTCCTGCGCGAGCCCGAGATCTGGCGCTGGAGCCATACCCGCCACCATACCGACACCGTCATCGTCGGCCGCGATCCCGAGATCATCACGCCGCGGCCGCCGGACATTCTCTCGCTCCTGCTCAACATCTTTTCGCTCAAGACCGCGGTGATCTTCGTCCACAAGCTCATCCTGCATGCGAGCGGACGGCTCACCGACGACGAATCGACCTTCGTGCCCGCGTCCGAGCGCGTCAAGGTCTACCGGACCGCGCGCATCTATCTGGCGATCTACGCGTTCGTCATCGCGGCCTGCGTCTATTTCCGTTCGATTCTGCCGGCGATGTTGATCGGTCTGCCGTCGCTCTACGGCGGCTGGCTCCAGCTCTATTTCGGCTGCACCCAGCATCTCGGCCTCGCCGAGGACGTGCTCGACCACCGGCTCAATTCGCGCACCATCTACATGAATCCGATCTTTCGCTTCCTCTACTGGAACATGAACTATCACGTCGAGCATCACCTGTTCCCGCTGATCCCCTATCACGCGCTGCCGAAGCTGCATGCGGCGATCAAGGCCGACTGTCCGGCGCCCTATCCGAGCACCATCGCCGCCTATCGCGAGATCCTCCCGGCGCTCGCGCGCCAGCTCAAGGATCCGACCTACTATGTTAGGCGCGAGCTGCCGGGCGCTGGACGCCCCGCGCCGCTTAGCGCCGCGCCGGCGCGGACCTGACGAGGGAGGATCGGGAAAATGAGCGAGACCTGGATCGACGCCGGCTCGGCCGACCGCATATCGCCCGAAGACGTCGCGCCGTTCGAGCATCAGGGCCGCCAGTACGCGCTCTACCGCACCGCCGACAGCCGCTATTTCGCCACCGACGGCCTCTGCACCCACGAGCAGGTCGAACTCGCCGACGGCTTCGTCCAGGGCACGATCATCGAATGCCCGATGCACAACGGAAGGTTCGACTTCACCACCGGCGAAGCGAAGGGCGCGCCGGCCTGCGTGGATCTCGCGACGTATCCGGTCAAGGTCGAAGGCGGCCGGCTGTTCGTCAAGCTCGGCTGAGGGCCGCTACAAACGGGGCGAGGAGGCGCGATGAAACTGTCCGGGGTTGCGGCGATTGTGACCGGCGGCGGCTCGGGGCTTGGCCGGGCGACCGCGGAGGCGCTCGCCGCCAGGGGCGCGAAAGTGGCGGTGTTCGATCTCAACCCCGCTGCGGCGGAAGAGGCGGCGAAAGCGCTCGGCGCGGTCGCGATCGTCGGCGACGTGGCGGATGAAGCCTCCGCTGGCGCGGCGATCGCCAAGGCCGCGGCGGCGCATGGGGCCGCGCGGGTGCTGGTCAATTGCGCCGGCATCGGCGTGGCCAAGCGGGTGATCGGCCGCGACGCGCCGCATCCGCTCGCCGACTTCGAGCGGGTGATCCGTGTCAATCTCGTCGGCACCTTCAACATGATCCGCCTCGCCAGCGCCGCAATGGCCAAGCTCGAGCCGATCGACGGCGAGCGCGGCGTCATCATCTCGACCGCTTCGGTCGCGGCTTATGACGGCCAGGTCGGCCAGGCGGCCTATTCCGCCTCCAAGGGCGGGGTGGTCGCGATGACGCTGCCGATCGCGCGCGAGCTGGCCCAGTTCGGGGTGAGGGTCAACGCCATCGCGCCCGGCGTGTTCATGACCCCGATGATGGCCGGCCTGCCGCAGGCGGCGCAGGATTCGCTCGGCGCGTCGGTGCCGTTTCCGGCGCGCCTTGGGGCTCCCGCCGAATATGCGGCGCTCGCCGTGCATATCGCCGAGAACGGCTATCTCAACGGCGAGACGATCCGCATCGACGGCGCGCTGCGTATGGCGCCGCGCTGAGCGGCCGGGGGCGGAGGGACCATGGCGGGACGGCTTGACGGCAAGGTTGCGCTCATCACCGGCGCCGCGTCCGGCATCGGCCGGGCGGCGGCGGCGTTGTTCCACGCCGAGGGCGCGAAAGTCGCCGCGACTGACCGCAACGAAGCGGGGCTGAAGACGCTCGGCGCCGACGCCGATCTTACGCTCGCGCAGGACGTCACCGACGAAGCGCGCTGGCGCGAGGTGGTCGACGCGGTTCTTGCGAAGTTCGGCCGGCTCGACATCCTGGTCAACAGCGCCGGGATCGGCACGCTCGGCAATATCGAGACGACGACGCTCGCCGACTTCCGCAGGGTCAACGCGGTCAACGCCGAGGGCGTGTTTCTCGGCTGCCGCGAGGCGGTGCGGGCGATGAAGGAAACGGGCGGCGGCTCGATCGTCAATCTCTCTTCCGTCGCCGGCATCATCGGCGACGCCTCATCGCTCGCCTATTGCGCGAGCAAGGGCGCCGTGCGCTTGCTGACCAAGTCGGCTGCGCTGCATTGCGCCCGCGCCGGCTTGGGAATCCGGGTCAATTCGGTGCATCCCTCGTTCGCCGAGACGCCGATGGTGCTCGACGGCATCGCGCGGGCGAAGGACCCGGCGCGGATTCGCGCAGGGCTCGAGCGCGCCGCGCCGATGGGGCGGATGGGCAAGGCGGAGGAAGTCGCCAACACGATCCTGTTCCTCGCCAGCGACGAATCGTCGTTCACCACCGGCGGCGAATTCATGGTCGACGGGGGACTGACGGCGCAGTGAGGCAAGGCGCCCGCATCACCCGAGGCGCATCGAAAGCTCGACGTCATCCGCGAAGGGAACCGACAGGTAGCCGCTCGCCGGCGAGCGCACGCGCGTGAGGTATTCGGCGCTATAGTCCGCGTTATTGGCGACGATGAGGGCGCCGGGCCTCAGCCGGCTCTCAATCAAGCTCAGGATCTCGGGGTAGAGCGCCTTGGCGCCGTCGAGCAGAACGAGGTCGATCGTCTGGGGAAGATCGACGCTCAGCGTTCTGAGCGCGTCGCCCTCTCGGAACACGACCAGGTCGGCGAGGCCGGCCGCTGCAAGGTTCTTCCGCGCCCGCGCCAACTTGGACGGCTCGAATTCGGTGGTGATGAGGCGACCGCCGCCGTTGTCCCTGAGCGCCGCGGCGAGGTGGAGAGTCGAGATTCCGAATGAGGTCCCGAATTCGATAATCGAGCGCGCCCCCATGCTTCGCGCAAGCATGTAGAGCAGCGTTCCGGTTTCGCGCGAGACCGCGAGCGGAAGGTTCTTCAGCTGACCATAGAAGTCGAGATAGTCGGTCTTGCTGCGCCTGAGGCGCTCACGCTCCTCGTCCGACACGGCGGCGAACTCGGCGCTTGCTCCCTCCCGCGACCTGTCGTCGTCCTCGAAGAGGCGGTCGAGCAGCGGAGCGAGCGGGGCGTCTGTCAGGGTGGCCATGGTGGTCTCCGGGTTTGGGGTTGGGCGGGACCCGAGACGGCAATCGTCAGGTCCCTTGCGTGGGCATAGAAATACGACTAATTCGTCGCCTTTCCTATTCGCATTGCGCGACGCGCCCCATGACCGACCGCCGAAGCCGTTCAATTTCCTCGCGAAAGGAGCCGAGCCAAGCTCGCTCTACGGGGCTGGTTGCGGCCATTCTCGAGGCTGCGGCTCAGGTTTTGGCGAGGGAGGGCGCGCAGCGGTTCACCACCGCGCGGGTGGCCGAAAAGGCCGGCGTCAGCATCGGCTCGCTCTATCAGTATTTCCCGAACAAGGCGGCGATCCTGTTCCGCCTTCAGAGCGACGAATGGCGGCAGACTTCCGGATTGCTGCGGTCGATTTTGGAGGACCCTTCGAGGCCGCCCCCCGAACGGCTTCGGGCGCTGGTCCGTGCCTTCATCCGCTCCGAATGCGACGAGGCGGCGATGCGGGTGGCGCTCAATGACGCCGCACCCCTCTATCGCGATGCGCCCGAGGCGCAGGCGGCGAAGCAATCGGGCGAAGGAGCGGTCCTGGCCTTCATCCGGGAGGCCGCGCCCGGCGCCTCGGACGAGGCCCGCGCGCTCGCCGCGGACCTGATCAAGACGACGCTCAGCGAAGCGGGCAAGAGCTTCTCGGAAACTCCGCGCACGCCTGAGGAGATCGCCGCCTATTCCGACGCGATGGCGGACATGTTCTGCGCCTACCTCGACCGGCTCGCGAGCGAATGAGCCCCGAAAGCCGCGATTGTCATCGTCGTTCGCCTACACGAACATCCCCCGATCCCGCGCCACCGCCTTGGCCAGATGGTCGGCGAGAGCGCGGATGCGTCCGAGGCCGCGTGTGTCTTCGTGGGTCACCAGCCAATAGGCTCGCGTCGCGCTTCGTTCCGGCAGTACGCGGATGAGGTCCTTAAACCGGCGGGCGATGAAGTCGTGGATGACGCCAATGCCTACGCCGGCGCGCACAGCCTCGAGCTGGGTCACTGCGCTGGCGCTTTCGAAGCTGGTGGCTGAGCCGTCGAAGAGCTCGCGCACGTAGGAGAGCGCGGTCGAGAACGCGTGCTCCTCGACATAGCCGATCAGCCGGCGGCCTTTAAGCGCGCCGATGTCGGAAGGCTCGCCGTTGCGCTTGAGATAAGACGCGCTCGCGTAAATTCCGAGCGTGTAGTCGGTGAGCTTGCGGGCGACGAACCGCCCGGCTTCCGGCTTGTCGAGGCCGACCACCACATCGACCTCCCGCCGGGCGAGCGGGGTGAGCTGCGGCAGCGGGATCAGTTGCAGCCTGACGCCCGGATGACGCTCGGCGAAATCGCGCAGTGCGTGGGTCAGGTAATAGGTCGAGAAGCCGTCCGGCGCGCCGATGCGGACGTCGCCGGCAAGCTCGAGATCGACGCCGGAGATCTCGCCCTGGGCGTGCAGGAACGCGCTCTCCATCTGCTCGGCTGCGCCGATGAACCGCTCGCCGGCGCCGGTGAGCTTCGCACCGGTCGTGCGCCGGTCGAACAGTTTGGCGCCGACGGTGGACTCAAGCGCCGCGATCCGGCGGCTGACCGTCGCATGGTCGAGGCGCAGGCGCTTCGCTGCGGCGACAAACTGACCGGCGCGGGCGACGGCGAGAAAGACCCTGACGTTGTCCCAGTCCATGCGACCGCCGGCATAGCACGGAAGCCAGACGCCGGCGCGGGCGGCTAGCCGCCCGACGGGGTCAAAGCGGCAAGCCCTGCGGTCCGCATCTGGGATCTGAGCCACCCGCAGTCGGGACGCTGGACGAGTTCGGCGAATTCCGGCAGGCCGGTTGCAGCTTCGCCGAGCAAGAAGGCCTCCCAGACGTTTCTTTTCGCGAGATCGGCGCGCCCGTTGCGCAGACACTCGGCCGCGCCGGCGAGATAGGTTCTCATCCTGAATGTCCGGGCCTCGGGCAGAACCGCGGCGGCGACGCCGGCCGGCAGGGTTCGGGCGAAGATCTCCAGCACTCTACGGAAGTCGAGATGCGCCGCAAACGAGTCGAGGAGCTGCTCAGTCAATTGATTCGCGTGGTCGGCGCGCCAATGCGCAAGCATCTCGGGAACGTGGAGCCAATTGCTTTGCGCCGCGCTTCGCACGTACCACTCCCAGTCGGCCATCATTGGAAGATCGGCGCGAAAAAGCCCGATTCGCTCGAACGATTCGCGGGCGAAGACGACCGCGGGCAGGTTCAGCGGGCATCCGGTCGCGAGCCGGATCAGAAAATTTCGGTCCATCAGCCCGGCGGCGGCGCGAAAGGGCGCCGGCGACCAGGTTCGGCCCGATCGCTCGAAGAACACCTGGTACTGGCAGAAGGCGACGCCGACGTCGGGAGCAGCCTCGATCGCCCGCCTCATCTTGCCGTAGAAGCCGTTTTCGACCCAGTCGTCGTCGTGGAGGATGTGGATGAACCGGCCGCGCGTGGCCGCGAGCGCCGCGTTGGTGCTCGGATAGAGGCCGCGCCTCGAGGGATTGCGGATATAGCGGGCGCGGCCGCGGCCGAGCTCGCCGACGAACCCGGACAGGTCGCTCGGACTGGCGTCGTCGGCGACCAGGATCTCCATCTCCCCTAATCCCGGATCCTGCCCCAGCACGGAGTCAAGGCACTGCTTGAGATAGGCGCGGCGTTCGTAGAGCGGCACGATGACGGACCAGAACGGCCGAGCCTCTCCGCTCCGGACCGGCGCCAGCTTCGCGACCGGCGCCTCGACGCTCTTGCGCCAGTAGACGCCCCAGCCGTCGATATCGACGATTCGATCCTCAATCCCCCGCGCGTTGCGAAAATCGTGGACCGCCTTGCGGCAGCCCTCGATGCAGCCGTAGTCGTCGATGATGACGAAGCCGCCCGCGGACACCTTGTCATAGAGCGCGGTCAGCGCGTCCATCGTCGATTCGTACATGTCGCCGTCGAGGCGCAGCACGGCGAGCCGCTCGATCGGCGCGGCGGCGAGCGTGTCCTTGAACCAGCCCTCTAGGAACACGACGCGGTCGTCGAGGAGCCCGTATTTGGCGAAATTCGTTTTCACCTCTTCGAGCGAGATCGAAAGCTCGTCGAACGTGTGATGGCTGTCGCCGCGATCGGAAGGATAGGTTTCCGCGTCGGGAGCGGGCAGGCCTTCGAACGAATCGGCGACAAAGACCCGCCGTTCGGGGTCGCCGAAGGCCTCGAGCGCTGCGCGCATCAGTATGCAGGCGCCGCCGCGCCAGGCGCCGGTTTCAATGAGATCGCCCGGCACCCTTTCGACGATGACGGTCGCCACCAAATCGCGCAGGTTCCTGAGCCTGACCCGGCCGATCATCGTGTGGGCTTGCCTCGGCCAGTCGCGCCCGATCTCCCGCAGCGAGGGGTCGTAGGGTCTTTCCACCCCGGGCGCGCGCCAGTCGGTATAGGCGTCGCCGTAGATGGTGTTGGTCAGGCACTTTTCGATAAGGTTGAGATAGAGCGCGGCCGAGGAGGAGAGTTCGGGTGTCGAGGTCATCTCTTAGGCCAATCGCGGCTCCGGACGCGGACGCTTAAGTCGGCAGAGCCGGTCTGGCAAGGCGCGCCATCGCGCGCCCGGGAATGGCCGGGCGGATCAGGCTTAGGGAGATTTCGCACAGCCGATGCGCGATCTCTCGAATTGCTGTGCGCAAAATCGTGGCGCATAAAGCGTGACGACAGCGAACGTCAAGGGAGCGGAACATGATCGAGTACGGGCATTACGTCGGCGGCAAGCACGTCCCCGGCAAGTCGGGGCGGACCGCGGAGGTGTTCCAGCCGATGGACGGCACGGTGCGCGCCCATGTTGCGCTCGCCTCCAAGGCGGAAGTGCGGGCGGCGGTAGAGAACGCCAAGGCGGCGCAGCCGGGCTGGGCGGCGGTCAATCCGCAGCGCCGCGCCCGCGTGCTGATGAAGTTCCTCGACCTGATCGCCAAGCACAACGACCAACTCGCCGACATTCTCGCCCGCGAGCACGGCAAGACGATCGCCGACGCCAGGGGCGACATCCAGCGCGGCGTCGAAGTGGTCGAGTTCGCGCTTGGCGTGCCGCATCTGATGAAGGGCGAATATACCGACGGCGCCGGTCCTGGCATCGACCTTTATTCAATGCGCCAGCCGCTCGGCGTGGTCGCCGGCATCACCCCGTTCAACTTCCCGGCGATGATCCCCTTATGGAAACTCGCCCCGGCGATCGCCTGCGGCAACGCCTTCATCTTGAAACCCTCGGAGCGTGATCCCGGCGTGCCGATGCGGCTCGGCGAACTGTTCGTCGAGGCCGGTGGCCCTCCGGGCATCCTCAATGTCGTCAACGGCGACAAGGAGGCGGTCGACGCTATTCTGGACGACCCGGACATCCAAGCGATCGGCTTCGTCGGCTCGACCCCGATCGCCGAGTACATCTATTCGCGCGGCACTGCGACCGGCAAGCGGGTGCAATGCTTCGGCGGCGCCAAGAACCACATGGTGGTGATGCCCGACGCCGACATGGACCAGACCGTCGACGCGCTCATCGGCGCCGGCTACGGCTCGGCCGGCGAGCGCTGCATGGCGGTCTCGGTGGCGGTTCCGGTCGGCAAGGGCACGGCGGACGAACTGGTCAAGCGCCTCGTCCCACGCGTCGAGTCGCTCAAGATCGGACCCTCGACCGATTCCGGCGCCGACTACGGGCCGCTGGTGACCAAGGCGGCGCTCGACAAGGTGCGCGGCTATGTCGATCTCGGCGTCAAGGAGGGCGCGAAGTTGGTCGTCGATGGGCGCAACTTCAGGATGCAGGGCTATGAGAACGGCTTCTACCTGGGCGGCTGCCTGTTCGATCAGGTGACCAAGGACATGCGCATCTACAAGGAGGAGATCTTCGGGCCGGTCCTATCGGTCGTGCGCGCGCATGATTACAGCGAGGCGCTGGGCCTCTGCAACGACCACGAATACGGCAACGGAGTCGCGATCTTCACCCGCGACGGCGACGCAGCGCGCGACTTCGCCAGCAGGGTCAAGGTGGGCATGGTCGGCGTCAACGTGCCGATCCCTGTGCCGGTCGCCTACTACACGTTCGGCGGCTGGAAGCGCTCCGGCTTCGGGGACCTGAACCAGCACGGGCCGGATTCGATACGGTTCTATACCCGCACCAAGACCGTGACCGCCCGCTGGCCGTCCGGGATCAAGGACGGAGCGCAATTCTCGATCCCGACTATGAACTGAGCTGGATATGTAGCCGCGGTCGGCGACCGCGTCAGGCGCGGCCGTGTTTGATTCGTAACAATCACTCCTATTCGGACTAGTGATCACAGCATGAAACGCACGTATTTTCCCGGTATCACTGACATTGCCGTCGTCACGGATCCGGCAGAGATCCGGACAATTTCAAACGATTCAAGGTTCGACCAGGATTTCATAGGACATGGTCCTGTTCGCAACGTGCAGCTTCTCCGGAAAATGCTCCGCATTTTCTCGGCCAACGGCAGATTATTCCCAACCATGCTGCCGCGCACCAACCCCAGCCGTGCCGCCGCGCAAGACGAACTGTGGTCGAGACTAAACGTCAAGGCCGACGAGGTGAAACACGGACCCGCTGAAGTGGAGCCCCTGGCCGAATGGGTCAGAGGGATCGGAACTGAGGAGAAGCTCGATCTGCTTGTGCAGCAGAGCATAGGAAGATTGTTCGTGGAAACGTTCACGGCCACTGAGGAGAGTTTGGCGGCGGCCCGTTTGGTGCTTGAGGCTGCAAGCTCTTCCAATGTCCTGAGAATGCTGGGATGGCGCGTGAGCGGCAGGCTGGAGCGGGCCAAAACGCTTCTTGCTTCCATGGTGAATGGTGATCTGGCTGGCGTTATCGCGACGATTGCAGCTCGGCAGCTCATTGTTGATGGCCTGCATAAAATGCGGCAACTTGCTGCCGACCCAGCGCTTCGATCTTCAATAACGACGGATGCTGCCGTGGACGAATGCCTCTTTGCACCAACCACCGTTGTACGCCAGGCGAAAACCTCCGGCGAGGTCGGCGGTTGTCCCTTTAGAAGAGGCTCGCTCTTCATCCTTGGGCTGGGAAGCGCGAGCAAAGGCGCAGCGAATCGTGACCTCGTCTTCCTCAATCAGAGTTGGAGCCGCTGTCCCGCCGAAAAGTGGGTGCCTGCACTATTGGAAGGCGTGTGGACGCGTGTTTCAGCTACGTTGCATGGGTCTTAAAAAAACCTCGCGGCCCCATTGATCAATTCCTGACCGCGGCGGTCCGCCAATGCCTGCCTCTGGCGGGGCAATTGCGCTATAGTGGTGTCTCGTGCGTCAAGTAATCGCTTTGATGGCCGCAAGCTCAGCGGCTATTTGTCGCTGCCGAGCGTCGAGCACTATCTGATCCTCGATCCTGAGCGCCGCGTCGTCATCCACCACAAGCGTGGAACAAGCGACGCAATCGAGACGCGGGTGCGCTCAGAGGGGGCGGTTAAGCTCGACCCGCCCGGATTCGAGGTTGCGGTCGAGGCATTGTTCTCCGCGCCGTGACGAGCCGCGTGGGCGGGCGCTAGAACCTGAACAGCGTGAGGCCCGGTCCGGGGTTGCCGAACTGGTCGGTCAGCCGTTCGCGGCCGCGCATGCCCGAAAAAGTGCCTTCAATCGGAGTCGGCTGATTGAACGTGTCATAGACGTAGCCGTTGCCGACCGTGCCAACCGGAACTTGGGTGCCGGCAGTCAGGTACGACGGCCGGGCATGGACGGTGATGTCCCGGCCGGCTGGCTCGGGATGCTTCGCCCTCTTCTGCAGCGCCATCTTGCGCGGCTTCGCCTTGTGCGGCGTCGCCGGCGAGGGCCCCGTCTGCAGCGGTCCCGTCTCGAGCGGCCCTTCTTCCAGCGGCCCTGATTGGGCGTTTGCGGCCGGGGCCGGGGCTAGCGCAGCCGCGAGCGCCGCGGCGGCCAGAAGCCGAACGAAACGAACCATGATCCCTTCCTTTCGCCCGACGCAGTCAGCTCGATATAGGGCGGCGCGCTGAATGCGAAAGAGCGAGGTCGCGTCGATGGTTCGGGGCCGCCTTGACGATCGGCGCCGTGTTTGCCCTGCCTGAGCCGGAAAATCAATGCCGGCCGCGGACGGGAGCCCCGCTGCGGGGCGCCTCGCCGAAAACAGCAGCAAGGTCCAGATCAATCGAGCGACTTGCGAAATCTCAGCACGCTCGCCGCCAGCAGCACGACGCC
>Ga0335076_10004100_pt1 | contig 14697 bp, 15 predicted proteins | sample Lox_Sample_25_FD_206717 | JGI IMG/M metagenome (GOLD analysis project Ga0335076, IMG submission 206717) | Soil microbial communities from Loxahatchee National Wildlife Refuge, Florida, United States - Lox_Sample_2.5 | ecosystem: Environmental > Terrestrial > Soil > Wetlands | place: USA... | reverse complement strand
TGGTCCGCGGCCATCTGGCGCGCGTGGGTTCGCCGGGAAGCGCGATCATGACGACGACGAACCTGCTCCACGCGTTGCTGAGGTGGTTCGCGGCTCTGTAGTGAATCACGTCGTCGCCTGGCTCCCAGAAGGCTTCCCGGCGCGGCTGACACGCTCGGGTTCACCCTCGAGCTCGAACGTCATTTCGCCTTCGAGCATGGGCGAAGCGGGCGGCCCCGCAGCTGATGCCGGGGGCGCCGATTGGCTTCTCACCGGGGCTACTGGTGCCCGATATTGTGGTTCCCGGCGAATAGGTTGCACGGGTCGTAGCGGCGCTTCACCGCCGCGAGCCGCTCATAGGTCTGCATCGGGTAAATCGCGGCGACATCTTCGTCGGTGGCAGACGCGAGGAAATTTGCGTAGGCACCCCTGATGTGGGGGGCCAGATTCCCCCAGATCTTCTCGAGATCGGGACGAGCGGCGTCGACGACCGCCTTCTGGCCCACCGAGATGGTCACGAGCATCAGCTCCGCCTGGCGGTGCGCGTAGGCGGTGGCGTGGTCAGCGACCCGCGTTACGGCGCCGCCGACACTGCGGACAGAGATGACCGGCGAGCGCTCAGCTGTCCTGGCCTCGGCAAGAATGCCAACGATGTCGGGCACCGATTCCTTTTCCACGAACCCGCTCCGGACTGCGAACTGGATGCTAGGCGGAGGGGCACCGCCATCTTCGAGCGTGTCTGCGTAAGGCTGCAGCGCGACATCGTCTCCCGTCACCCGCCCGAGTCCGCGGATGGGGTCGATAGCCCGGGCCGCGAGCTGCGGGTCGTCGCCATCGAAGGCGACGCGGATCTCGAGAGGCGCGTCTGGCCCGCCAGCGAGCGGGTTGGCTACTACAGCGATCGATGTGAGTTCTTCGGGTGCTGTGCGCATATAGTCCGCCCAGCCCTGAAGGACGGGAGCCGCCTCCGATGCCGGGAATGCGATCGTGCCGAAGAAGATGTCCGTCGTCGGGTGTGCCACGAACTCGAAAGCGGTCACGATCCCGAAGTTGCCGCCGCCTCCGCGAATCGCCCAGAACAGCTCCGGGTTCATAAGCGCGCTGGCATGCACGGCCTGTCCGCTGGCGGTGACTACTTCCGCGGCGACGACGTTGTCGAGCGCCAGACCGTGTTTCCTGACCTTCCAGCCAATGCCGCCCGACAGCGTCAGCCCACCGACACCAACGCTCTTGGTATCGCCTGAGGAGATCGCCAGGCCGTGCGGGGCCAGGGTTTCTGCGACCTGTCCCCAGGTGGCGCCGCCGCCAATCCGCACGAGGTGTCGTTCCTTGTTGAGGATCTCCACCTCGGCGAGGCTGCTGAGGTCGATCACGACGCCGCCGTCGTTCGTGCCGAAGCCGGCAAAGCTGTGGCCGCCGCCTCGCACTGACAGCAAGAGCCCTGCGGCGGCCGCGAAGATGACACTTGACTGCACGTCCTCGACACTCTCTGGCCGCAGCACAAGGGCTGGACTGCCAGCGCCGAATAGCGAGCGGCTAGCCGATTCGTACTCGGCTGCGCCCGGTTCGATGATCTCGCCGCCGAAGTCATGGCGAAGGGTTTCAAGCGCTGAGTTCATGACTTTTCCCTCCAAGGGAGAATCGCTGGTACGAGAACTGACCGGCCGGTGGCCGCCGGAAGGCCAGGCCATGGCGTCGCTGATCACGATCTGCTCCACAGCAGCACGACCGCGATGAGCCCGGGCAGGCACGGCATCACCCCGGCCCAGCCCAGCAGCGGCGGCAGGCCGGTCATTCCGGAGGTGTCCTTGATGAGCAGATCGGCGAGGGCGATGGCTGTGCCGAGCGCGAACATCGCGGTCGCGCCTCCGCGGGCCCACCGCCTGTGCGCTTTGACGGCCCGTATCGACCAGAGCCAGCAGATGATGCCGAATGCTGCGAGGACGGACAGGTAGATCAGGTAGGTGTTGACGGCCAGGTGGATGCGCGCTGGCGCGTATCGGGGATACCCGGCCCGGATGTGGTCAGCGAGCACGTTGCCGGTGGCGTGGTCGACGTACGTGACGGCGATCGCGGCGACGGTGAGCACAAGGCCCGCGTACATCGCCACGATGGCCGGCCGCTCTTGCTGCACGAAGGTCATCGCAATGCGCTCCTTCCACGTCAAGCGCACCCGCCGAGCGCACGCTCGACTACTCGTGGCGGTCCGCCCGCGGACACGGACGGCAGGCAATTGCAAGGACGGTATGCGGAGCTGCAGGCGACGGTCGTCACCCGAAAGTGGACAGGCGTGGTGGAATCTTCGTCAGCCTCGGTGGCACCCAGGTGCACCCGGTGCGTCCCTCATCCTGGGCGCGCCCGTGTGGCGTCGCTCGTCGTCAGGGGATCAAACTGAGCTCGCGTGCGCGAGCGACGGCCTCCGTGCGGTTGGCGGCGCCAAGCTTGCTCAGGACATGGCTGACGTGCTTCTTCACGGTGTCGAGCGTGACCACGAGATGGCTCGCGATGGCCTGGTTGGACAGGCCGGCTGCCAGCATCTCGAGCACCTCCAGCTCACGGCTGGTCAGGTGCTCGACCATGCCCGGCACTGGCGTGATGCTGCCGCGCGCGGCCGCGGGACCGTTGTCTTGCGGGCCGAGCGCGCGCTGCAGCCGGGCCAGGCAGCCGAGCGGGACCCTGGTGGCGGCCCGGTCGGTGCGCTGGGCTGCGATCAGCCGGGCTAGCAGTTCGGCCATCGGCGGTCCCTCGTCGGCGAATATCCGGATATGGCCCTGCGGGCAGGCCAGGGTGAGCGCTTCGGCCAGCGTGTCCACCGCGCGATCTGGAACACCGTGGCTGGCAAGCGCCAGCGCCCGTAGCGCGCCGATCTCGATGAGGCTGCCGACCCGGTTCTGCTCGAGCGCCGCAGTATGCAGCGGGTCCAGCAGCGCCAGCGCATCGGCGGGCTGGTCCTGGGCCAGCAGGACCCGGGCCAGAACCAGATGCTCCCGTTCCGTCTGGTGCGCGGGCTTGTCGTCGGTGCGAAGGCCGCTTTCTTGCGCCCAGCGTGCTGCGGCTGAGATGTTGCCCTGTGCCAGCAACAGGCGCGCCCGCTGCGCCGGTACGGGGTTGAAGAGGCTGGCTAGCGAAGGGCTCGGCGCGATCCGCTCGGCCTCGGCGATAGCCTCCAGTGCCCCGGCCGGGTCGCCGTTGGCCTGGCGGATCCACGCCAGCGTCACAAGGCCTGCCGTTACCGGCTGGGTCTTCCAGTTCAGCTGCCGGCACAGTTCAATGCCATCGGTGACAAGGTGCAGCGCGGTATCGAGCTCGCCCCGCTGGTAGGCGACCTCGGCCATGCCGACGTACCCGATGCCGGCGCTGGGCATCGCCGCCCGGCCGGGTGCGGCGGTGACGTCAACGACCTGCTGGTAGGTGGCGAACGACGCGTCCAGCCGCCCTAGGGCTCGCTGCACCCGGCCGAGGTCAAAGCACGCCCACGCCTCCAGGGCAAGCTGACCGGCCGCGCGCCATCCGGCGACGCTGGCGGCGAAGCCGCGTTCGGCGTCTTCGAGCTGACCGCGCACCCACTCGGCTATGGCCAGAATCCACAGGCTAGCCGAGTGCAAGACCCACTCTCCTTCGCCGAGAGCGGGCAGCGCCTGGGATGCGGACGCCGCCGTCGAGTCAGCGTCGCCGAGGAGCACGGCAAGATAGGCGCGCGCGATCGCGATCGCTGTCCGGACGTTCGCCAGCAGGCTGGCCGCTCGGCCGACAGAAGGCTCGAACGGCTCGCTGGCGGCATCGGCGAGCGCGTGCTCGGCGGCATCCAGCGGAAGCCTGGCCGTCTCCACATCGCCGCCGACGAGCGCCATCCACGCCTGCGCCAGCGACAGCCGCGGGCGGGATCGCATCAGCTCGGCGGGCAGCACTGAGATCCACTGCTGAATCGTCGCGCTTTCTCCTCGCAGGAAGATCGCGTCATAATGCCGCTCGATCAGGCGAGCGGCCCAGGCGGCATCGCCGGCGGCCAGGGCGTGCCGGATCGTCTCGTCCGCCAGCCCGTGCGCGTCGCACCACGCGGCCGCTGCACGGTGCAGGCCCGGCAGTCTGCCGGGTTGTTCTTGCCGCAGCCGGGCCTGGAGCAGGTCTGCGAACAAGTGGTGGTAGCGCCACCAGCCGCGCACCTCATCCAGCGGGATCAGGAACAGCCCGGCCCGCTCCGCCGCCTCCAGCAGCGCCTGGCTGCCGTCGCGGCCGGTGACCGCGTCGCACAACGGGCCGGACAGCCGGTCCAGCACCGATGTCTCCAGCAGGAACGCACGCAGCTGAGTGTCCTGCTGCTCGAGCACTTCCTCGGCCAGGTAGTCCAGGATGTAACGGTGGCTGCCGGTGAACGCGGCCACGAACGCAGCGGCATCGGCCTGTCCGCGCAGCGACAGGGCAGCCAGCTGCAGCCCGGCCGCCCAGCCTTCAGTTCTGGCCGCCAGCGCCGACGCCGACGCCTCTGGCAGGCCCGGTGCCTCCTGCTGAAGCAGCTCCCAGGCCTCCGCGGCCGTGAACCGAAGCTCGGCCTCGCGTATCTCAGTCAGCTGACCACGTGCCCGCAGCCGCGGCAACGCCAGCGGCGGATCGCTGCGGCTCGCCAGCACGAGGCATAGCCCCGCGGGTCTATGCTCGACCAGGAACCCGACCGACTCGTGCACCTGCGCCGATCCGATCACGTGATAGTCGTCTAGGACGAGCACGGCTTTCTCACCTGCCAGGTCGTTGATCAGCGCCGTGATCAGGCCCTGGAACGACGACGGCGCGGGCTGTCCGAGCAGCGGGGCCACCCGGTCCCCGATCCCGGGACGGGACCGGTCCAGCGCGGCCACCGCGTGCCGCCAGAACCGGGCCGGGTCGTTGTCGCCTGCGTCCAGCGACAGCCAGGCGAGCGGATGCTCGCCGCGCCTGGCCCAGTCGGCAAGCAGGGCGGTCTTGCCGTATCCGGCCGGGGCGCAGGCCAGGATGAGCCCCCCTGCCAGGCCCTCATCCAGCCGTGCTGTCAGCTGCGGCCGCAGCACGTGGCCGGGGCGTGCCGCGGGCGTGTACAGCTTGGTCGCCAGCAGCGCATCCCGCTCCGGCTGCACTGCCGCCGACTCAGCCATTGCTGACCTGCATGCTGTGCCTCCGCGATCGTCCGCTACGGCCACCTGGAGGCACCTTCGCGAGCTGGACCTCCGCTTCCAGGGTGGCGCTCATCTGGACATTCCACGGCCCTGGTCGGCCTGCCAGCCATGTCCCCGCGGTCTTCGGCGGCAAACAACTGGCCCGCCGGGACTGGGCACGTCGGTGCCGGGGAGCCGAAGCGCAATATTCCACCTGATCCGCACCTTCGGGTGACGCCACGTCCAGCGCCCGCTTCGTAGCGTGCAGGCATGAGCGATGCCGCGCGGTCAGCGCGCTACGAGATCCGCGTCGAGGGGATCCTCGACCAGCGCTGGACAGCCTGGTTCGAGGGCCTGCAGCTCGACAGTGACGGCAGCCAGACGGTCATCTGCGGCTCGGTAGTTGATCAGGCGGCTTTGCACGGGCTACTCAACCGGGTGGCCGACATGGGCCTGGTCCTGGTCTCCGTCCGTCGGCTCGACCCAGATGATTCCGCCAGGAGGACACCATGCACCCTGAGTTAATGCAGCAACTCGCTGCAGCCCGCATTCGCGACCTGCTCGCGGGGGCCGGTGAGGCGCGACGGACCCATGGTGCGCGCCACCCCCGGCGGCAACGGACCCCAGCTCGTCGGCGGCGGTCAACCCCGGCGAAGGGCCCGAACCCCGCCAGAGTCATGGAACCGCGCCTGGCCCGGCGCGGAACCCGGACACGCTAACCCGTTAGTCAAGGAGTGAGAAATGGCCAGCAACGTGAATATGACACGAGTAGATGCGGAACTGGAGGCATTCATCCCCTTGTTCCCTTCGGCCGACCTGACCAACCCGGCCGCCGCACGCAAAGGCCTCGCCGAGCTCGCCGCCGCGGCCCCGGCGCCGGACACCACGGGAATGGAGATCGAGGACCGCACGGTGCCCGCTGATCCGGATGTGGCGGTGCGGATCTATCGCCCGCGCGAGGCCCAAGGCGGCATCATCTGGCTGCACGGCGGCGGGTTCGTCATGGGGGACCTGGAAACCGAGCACCCTTGGGCCGTCCGGATCGCGACCAGCTCCGGGGCAGTGGTGGTCTCGGTGGGCTACCGCCGGGCGCCCGAGGACCGGTTCCCAGCCGCCCTGGACGATGCCTACGCCGTGCTCGACTGGGCGGTCGGGCATGCGGCCGACCTTGGTACCGACCGGGGGCGGATCGCTGTCGGCGGGCACGCTGCCGGCGCGGGGCTTGCGGCCGCAGTGGCGTTGCGGGCGCGTGACCAGCAAGGCCCCCCGATCCGGTTCCAGCTGCTCAGCCAGCCCGAGCTGGATGACCGGCAGGAGACGTGGTCGGCGCGGAACTTTACCGACACGCCATTCATGACCCGCGCCAAGGTCGCGGCCTCGTGGCGGCACTACCTGGGTTCCGCGCCCGCAACGCCGTACGCCGCCCCGGCGCGGGCCGACGATCTGTCCGGCCTGCCCCCGGCCTACATCACCACGGCAGAACTCGATCCGAACCGCGACGAAGCCATCGGCTACGCACAGCGCCTGCTGCAGGCCGGAGTGCCGGTCGAACTGCACCAGTGGGCAGGCACCTTCCACGGATCGCAAGCAGTCCAGTCCGCCGAGGTGTCCCAGCTGCAGACTGCCGAAATCGGCGCAGTCCTGCGCCGCGCCCTCGCCGGCTGAATAGATCTCCGCATCCCGGTCGGCACCCCGGCGCCAGCGCTCACTAACGCGCTGGCGCCGGATGCGCGTGCGGGGTCGCGGCCTTGAGCTGCAGCAGCTCCATGCCGGGTCGATGCGCAGCTCGTAGGGTGCTGCAGCCTAGACTGCGGCCGTGAGCGCGAACGCTCCAGCTGGCGGCCAAGGCCGACGGAGGCGGTGACGTCCCTGCGCTGACTGAGCATCTTGCCGGCGTGGCCGACTCCCTGCAGGGCCACGCGGACCTGGGCCGCAACCATGGCACGTACCTGAACAACACCGACCGCGACCAGGCAGACGGGGCATCATCGGCGTGATCTTATGCGACACCGGGCCGCTGGTCGCAGCATTCGACGCCGCGGACCGCGACCATGCAAGGTGCACTGCGTTCCTGCGGGATAACTGGCCGCCCTCGGTGCATGCTGGTTGTGCCCAGGTCGGCCGCGTGCACGGCATACGCGAATGCCGCCGATGCCGTGTCGCGGCCGCACTTGCGGGCGAGCAGGGTGGCAAGCTTGCCGGGACCGAACCCCGGTCGCATCACGCGAGTCGAAGAGATCACCACCAGTCCCCCCGGCGCGGTGATCGCGCAGGGGTGCCCGATGTCGGCGTCGCCCATCACGGCAGCCACGATCAGGGCCATAGCGAGCACATCTGCACGCAGATCGTTGCCCCGCAGCCGCGGGCTGAGAGTGATGTGCTCACCCAGGCTTACGCAGGCAGCCGTGCTGTGAGTGGACCACAAGTCGGCCTCAGGGCTGCCCTCGACGACGGTGACGCCGAGCCGGGCCGCAATATCGTGCAGCTGGGCAAGCGGGTCAGACATTCCGCGTTATCGCGTCGAGGTCAGTTCGTCTTGGCGAGACAGTTGTCCACCCGATCAGCCCAGTCGGCCAGCTAGTCCGCATAAGCCGGGTCGCCGGTCTCGGCCCGCGCTGGCGCAGCCACTTCCGCTGGTGCCGGGTGCGGCACGGCAGCCACTCGTGCTGCGATCTCCGCGTGCTTTGCTTCTAGCTCGCGATGCCAGCGCGTGAGCACCAGATGCAGCGGGATGCCCGTCCAGCAGCCGAAGAACACTAACCCGAGCGTGATACTCGGCCAGAACCAGCCCATTCTGACTCCTTGCGGCTCATGGCCCTGTGCACGGCTCGCACCGAGCGCAGAGGCGCAGTGGCCTTGGCCCGCGCCCCCCTTGCTGACGCGCCCAAGCAGGACTCGCGGTCAAATCACAAATCACCCTGATTAGCCCGCAGGTTACGCAAACCAGAAAAGTCTTTCCGGCGCGCTGTTGAGGCTACGGAATCTGCCTCGTGGCTTACATCCGTGATTTCCCCAGGTTTTCCCCTGGGCTTTTCCCTAGGACGGAACTGCGCGCATATCCCGGCCAGGGAAGCGGGCGGCCAGCTGATGCCGGCTGTCGACGCCGAGCTTGGCGAACACGCTCGACAGGTGATACTCGACGGTCTTCGGGCTCAGGTACAGGCGGGCGGCTACTTCGCGGTTCGACAGCCCCGATGCCACTGCTCGCGCCACCCGCAGTTCCTGGCCAGTCAGTCCAGACAGTTCCGGGTCATCGTGACCGCGCGAGCGTACGCCGAGCGCGGTGAGTCCGGATCGCGCGGCCTGCGCGAACGGGCGAGCTCGCAGAGCGGTGAAGACCGAGTCCGCCTCCCGCAGCGCGCTGATCGCGGCCTTGCGCTGTTGCATCCGGGACAGGCACCGGCCGTGCACAAGCTTCAGTAGCCCGCGATGGAACGGGAATGCGTCGCTGGCGCAATCCTGGCGGCCCTGCAGGAGTACCTGATGAGCTTTCGCTACGTCATTGCGTGCTATTGCCAGTGAGCCGTGCAGCCAGGCCGCATTGATCAGCGCCAGGTGCTCGCGGCGGTCGATAGCACGGGACTCGAACGCAGCGAGGATGGCGGCGGCGCCGTCGAGCTGACCAGTGCGGATCAACGCCCAGATCTGCAGCGGCCGCCACCAGAAAGCAGCCGGGTCGTCGTAATAGTCGATCTCGGGCACGGCGAGCGCCATCGCTGCACCGCGCAGCGTCTCCTCCGGATCGTCCCTGGCGAAACCGAGGATGCTGCGTGCAGAGGCAGCGAAGATCTCGGCGAAGCCGCCAAAGGTGCGCGCCGCGTCCTCCGCGGTCTCCACGTGGCTATTGGCAGCGGCCCAGTCGCCGCGGCAGGCCGGCACTCTGGCTGCCGCGCTGTGCACGAACGGCAGATCGTAATGCCGGTCCGCATCACGGGCGAGCGACACCGCCAGCTCGGCGTGGCCCTGACTGTCGTCCCAGCGCCCGAGCCGGAACTCAGCTTCCGCGAGAAAGGCAAGCGGCTGGCCGGGGAAGCGCACGTGCAGTCCATTCCTGATCCGGCTCACGACCAGACTCAGATCGTCGGCCGCTCCCTGCAGGTCACCGGTCCAGAGCTTGACTAGCCCGCGATAGGTGATCGAGTCGGTGTGCGCTGTAGGCACCATCGCAGCCCGCGCCGGGAGGTCACGGAACAGGTCGAGCGCCTGGTCGCCTGCACCGCTCAGGGTCAGCGGGACAGCACGCATGCTGCGGGCGGCATCGAACCACGGCTCGCTGCCGGTCGCGGTCGCCAGCGCCCGGTCCAGCCACGTGGTGGCCTCGGCGAATGATCCGGAGATTCCGAGCAGTATGCCCAGCCCGAGTGCCGCCTCCGCGCCGCTAGCCATGTCTGTTGCCCGATCGTGTGCCTCCCACGCACCCCGAAGCAGCGTCTGCGCGTCGAGCGGCCGGGCCATGACCAGGGCAAGCTGTCCGAGGGCCGCGTCCCTGCGAGCACTGGCAGGCAGTTGCTCGATCGTCGGCCGGGCGGCGTCCGCCTGAGCAGCGTCGGCGGCCCGGATGAAGAGCTCAAATGACGACAGCGTACGGTCATCGCGCTCGGGCCCGCGTGCGGTGACCGCGGCGGCCTGCTTCCGGTATTGCGCGGCGAGGCTCAGATTGCCCGCCAGGAGCGCCCTGTCCGCCGCCTGGTCAAGATCAGCCGCCAGCTCGGCGTCAGGGCCGATAGCGGCAGCGCTGCGATGAGCGAGTGACTCCGGTCCCGCCACAGTTGCCGCGGCTCTCAGGTGCAGTTCCCTCCGCAGCTGCGTGCCGAGGTCGTGATACACCGCCTGGCGGACAAGCAAGTGGGCGAAACACACCCGCCAGCCTGACGGCGTCTCCTGCTCCACGAGCAACCCCGCCCGCTCCGCTTCGCCGAGCGCCGCGGCCGCGTCGATGCAGCCAGCTACTGCTGCCACATCTGCGAGGCTGCAGTGATCCCCGAGTACCGCGGCGGCAGCGACTACTTCCCGGGCGACCGGCGAGAGGGGCGCAAGCCGATGGCCGACTACCTCTGCCAGCGACCTGGGCGCACGGATCGGCCCGTGCGCCTTGAGCACCTCGTCGCTGAGCTCGGCGAGCAAGGCGCGGATCAGCAGCGGGTTGCCGCCGGTATGCTCCCGGAGGCGCTGAGCAGCCCGGCCGGACAGCCCCATGCGCCCGAGGACCTCGGACAGCAGGCGGATCTCATCGGCGCTCAGCCCGTCGAGGGTCAGCCGGATGACGCGGCGATCAGCGCTAGCGAAGCGGTCCCACGCGGGGCCGAGCTGCGCGGTGGTGCCTGGTCGGCAACTGAGTACGACCAGCACCCGATCCGCGCTCAGCCGCCTGCAGGCGAACAGCAAGGTGTTGATGGAGGGCAGGTCGACCCACTGCAGGTCCTCGATCACTAGCGCGAATGCGTCATTGCCCTGCAGGCAAGACATCAGCGCGAGCATGTCCACGCCGACCGCCAGCGGATCGGCCTCTGCTGGCGGCCCGTGGGACAGCAGGTTCAGGCTGCCTAGTGCGTCCGCCCTAGCCGCTACCGCGGCACTCGCAAGCTGCTGCACCAGGCCGTAAGGAAGGAACGCCTCAGCCTCGTCACCGCTGGCGGTGACGACCGGCAGGTGCAGCTCGCTGGCGAGGAACCGAGAGATCAGTGCGGACTTGCCGATCCCCGCATCTCCCTCGATCAGCACCACCCGCGGCTCCCCGGCACGGGCATCGGCAAGGGTGCCGGCGAGCGCGGCTAGCTCCCGCTGCCGGCCGACGAACACGCCATCCGGGCGCGCCGACAACACAGCATCGTCCATGCCGGAATCCCACCCCTGAGCATCCGAGATACGCTACTGCCCAGTATGACGCGCTCGCGTTACCGTTAGGTGACGCCGGATCAGCAAATTCCCGGCCACCGCACCCGCGTCTACCAGCGCAAGCGCAGCGACAGTGGCCGGAGTGGCCACGAGCCGACGACTAGGACGCCGCGGGACGGTGCACGACGACTGCTACCGTGGCAGTGGCGCCAGCCTTGATCTCGATCGCGATGACCCTGCAGTCCGGGGTTTCGATAACGGTCGCTGGAGGGGGTGGACGCGCACACCTCCGTCTCGTGCAAGATCAGCGAGATGTCCTCCAGCAGGGCGCCGCGCGGGCCGGTCCAGTGCGTGAGCGTGGTCGTTGTCGCTCGCTGCGGGGTAATCGTCGTCGTAGTAGTCGTACTCGTCGTGCCAGCCTTGGCGGCCGCATCCGCAGACCTCGTCGCCTTGGTGGGCGTCGCGTGTCTCCTTTTATGCCGGCGAGCGCGAGGATCCCCTCGCAGCCTGCCCGGTCGGCGGCAGCACGCGACATGGACACCCGGCTGGCGTCCTCACCTTTCAGGCGGGTCCAGGCAGCGCGCGCCGGCAACGTCACCACCAGGGTCACGACCATGTCATCCGACTTCTCTGAGTCCTGGTGGGGGAGGAAGAATTGTTCCCTCTCGTAGACCAGGAGCGAGTGAAGATCGGCGGTCAGCTCCGCGCTGTCGGGGAAGCCAAGTTCTTCTCGGATCGTCGCGAGGACCTCCGTGAGTATGGCTTCCTCCCACTGGGCTCGGACTAGGTGCCCCTGTCGACCGGAAGATAGAGAGTGCGGGCGAAGGCGTCCGCATTGCGTCGCAGCAAGGTCACTGGCGACTACTGGGTCTACGCCGACGGCCCCGTTGTTACCGAGGCGGACGCGGCCAGGACAGGGAAGTGGCTCGTGTTCGTCCCGGCCAGGCAGGTCGACCAGTGGTGGAAAGCTCCGCCAAGGCCTCGACCGCGCCGAACGTACTGGCCACTTCACATAAGACGAAGCTGATCAGCGTGCATACCCGTGACTGGCAGGACCACGGCGACGTGTCGCGCGTCCTGCAGCAACTCCGGGTCCTCGGCGTGACCTCGCGGCTGTCCTACAAGACCGACCAGGCGACTCGGCCGGGGTCTACGGCACTGGCTCGGCAATGTACGTCAGCCAGCCGGGCAGCTCCGGACTTCGACGACCGCACCAGGCGCTGACGCGGCACATCAATGAGTCTGGGGGCCGGTCAACTACGCCTGATCGACGTCCTTGACGACAGCGCTGTTGACGAGTATCTCAGGCAGGCCGCGAGCGTACGGGCTAGCGTGCCGCCCACCAGCTCCGGTGCCGACGACGATCAGGTCGAAGTGCTCTGCCACCCTGGCCTGGTCAGATCGGCTCTCTCATTTCCGACGCTCCCTCGCGGCCTCCAGGTGCGCACCACCCTGCCCAGGCCCCGCCAAGAGGCGGTCGGCCCGTCTGGTTGACGCATGCGCTCGCGCTTGGCGAGCTCGCCATGTGCGGCTAGGGGTTCCGGTGGGACCTATCCGGCTGCCTGCGGTCCTGACTGGGTACCTTTATGCCCCTTATGCCGCAAAGCCAGCAGCGCGCCAGAGCCAGAGACGGCGAGGTATGCGGTGAGAACCGCGACGGCCACCGGCGCGAGCTGGAGCGTCCCGATGTGCGTCGTGACGGCAACTAGGACGATCATTGTGAACGGGGCCGCAACAAGCGATCCCAGCAGGGCGGCGAACATCGTGGCGAACGCGAGACCTTCGGGGAGCCCCGGGACCAGCAAGTGGGCAGCGATCCCGGCCGTGCCGCCGATGAACAGCATCACGAGGATGGGACCGCCGATGAATCCGGTGGCCTCGCAGACCGCGAACATGAGAATCTTCGCGAACAAGACCGCGATGACCAGGCCAGCTCCCAGCGCGGCCCCGCCGTGGATCACGGTGGTGAGCTGCGAGGTCCCGGTGAACAGCGTCAGCGGCAGGGCGACGCCGACCAGCCCGAACACGATACCCCCGAGCGTCGACCGGAGAATCGCCCGCTCGCCGAGCGGCGCGATGAGCTTCGCCAGCAGCCCGATTGCCGCGACGGTCACCAGCGCGAGTGCGGCGGCGGCTAGCCCAAGGGGGATGGCGGCAGCCAGTTCCCAGTCCGCGTACTTGAAGGACGGCAGCGCGTAAATCCCGAGGAAGGTGGACCCTGCGATGGGAAAGTACACCGCGAACGCGACCGTGGCGGAGAGCAGGGACGCTACCAGCGTTGCCGAAAAGCCTGGCCGTTTAGGACGGGCGAGCTCGATCAGTCCGCAACCTCACTTACACCATTCTGAGGAAGTGCTTCTGCCGCGCTGCGACCGCGAGGCTAGCGACTGGGTCAGGGCACGGTGCCGCGGGGCACTACCCATTGCATTGGCTGCTGGGTGATCTCGTGGACCAGATCGTAGTCGCTGTCGTAATGCAGGAGCGTGAGCTGCTCGCGTTCGGCGACAGCTGCGATGAGCAGATCGGGAAAGCCGACCGCACGGACCCGGCCGCTACGCCACAACCGGGCCTGCACTTCGAGCGCACGATGCCAGTCCTCGTCATGAGTGGCCAGCCATTCGTAACCTTCCTGACGGTCAGTCCTGACCAGGTCAAACTCGGCGCCGCTGCGCGTCGCCCAGCCGAGTTCGAACTCGATGACGCCGCACGTCGCCACCAGGCCAGCCTCGATCAGCGGGCCTAAGACTGCTGCTACTGGCGGCCTGTGCAGCCGGGCCAGGGCACTGGTGTCGGCCAGATGGGTGGCTACCGCTGCCATGCGGCGCGCATCACTTCTTCGTCTGACAGGTCCGGCAGGCCGTCCGCGATGAGCCGCTGCAGGTCGCGGCGCCGAGCGGCCAGCGCCGTGACTTGGCGCAGGGCAGCGTTGACCGTGTCCTTCTTCGTCTCGGTCTTCAGCACCTTCTGCGCGGCTGCGAGCTGTGCCTCGTCCACGTCGATCAAGGTCTTGGCCATTGCGGCCCCCTTCCATCGCCCAGCTAGTATATCCCGTACTTCTACCTTCGGATATATAGGTAGCCGTGCGGAGGCAGAAGCAACGCACTCTCCTGCCGTGGGACTGTCAGGAACTTTCTGACAGTCCCTCAACGACTCATAGAAGCGCCGGACGGCGGTCTCGGTTTCGGTCATGGGTTCGCGGACTAACTGTCGCGGGCCGATGATTCAGCCTTCTGCTTCAGGCGGGTGAGCCAGGCGGTCAGCGAGTTGTCGAGGATGGTTTGCATCCCGGTGGGGTCGGCGTCTACCGGGTCGCCGGCGAATGATTCGGTGGTGATCACGTGGACGCCGGCAGGGCTCTGCGCGAACCGCCATTCGTGGGTTCCCATGATGCCTTGCGCGGCGCCGCCCCATAGCGTGCGGAAGTGGTCTTCGACGATGTAGATCGCCGAGGTGACGGTGAAGTCGTAGCTGGTCCAGGTGAAGGAGTTCCCAGGGGCGAATCCTCCATCGAGTTTCGCGGCGGTCACCTCTAGGTTCCAGGCGGGCCAGGCGTCGACGTCGGTGTGCAGGTTCCACACCGTGTCCAGCGGCGCGTTGATGTCGATCTCGTGGCGGACGATCACGGGGGCGTCGCGGTCGATGCCGGCTGGGGTGGTCATGCGTGTGCCTGTCCTCAGCGGGTTTGGTGGCGAAGTATGTAGATGCCGGAGTTGCCTTCGGACATGTAGATCACGCCGCGGCGGTCGACCAGGACGTC